>Ga0163110_10000011_pt1 | contig 120933 bp, 109 predicted proteins | sample CRUFie1St17metaG_FD_108703 | JGI IMG/M metagenome (GOLD analysis project Ga0163110, IMG submission 108703) | Marine microbial communities from the Costa Rica Dome - CRUD Field 142mm St17 metaG | ecosystem: Environmental > Aquatic > Marine > Oceanic > Photic zone | place: Costa Rica: the...
GTCGGAGAAGATCGTGAAATACGTTCTACTGGATTCAATGGTTTTCCTAGAGGTATTGAGGATAAACAAGAACGTCTTGAAGATCGTGAACAGAAATATCCAATGATTTGTCATGCAGAAGAGAATGCCATAATGCATGCAGCAAGAATTGGAATTTCATTAAAAGGTACAACGGCATATGTAACTTGGCCACCTTGTTCAAGATGTACCAGATCTCTTATTCAAGCAGGAGTTAGTGAAGTCATTTATCCTAAAGATTTGGATATTCCCGAAAGATGGCAAAAAGACTTTGATATTGCTTCAGGTATGATGAATGAAGCAGGAATAATCGTCAGAACAGCGTAGTTTCAGAGACTAGAAATCTCCACCGCCGCCGCCTCCACCGCCGCTACCTCCGCTATCGAAACCACCGCCTCCGCCGCCTCCGCTATCGAAACCGCCACCTCCGCTACTGCTAGATGCTCTCTCAGAAGAAGTAGAACCAGAACTTCGTCTAAATGAATTGCCGCTTCTTTCCATTCCATCATAAGTCCAATGATAGTCCTGTTGATTGAATGAATGGCCGGCCGAGTGTCTTGATATTCCAACACTGAGATCGGTTGTTCCATACCTTTCATAGTGTTCTCTTCTTATCATAGCTTGTGTAGGCCCAAGTTCCCTGACTAATCTATCGTATTCATAATCAGACATATTATATCTGCCGGAAGTGGATAGAACTGGCAAAGAAGATTTAGAACTCATTATTGGTATACCTAGGATTAATCCCATTTCACTTTTTATATCGCCCCCTGAAAACACAGTCAATATACCTTTTAATGGTAAAAATATTATTATCAATGGGAAGAGTAAGAATGGAACTAAAAATAATGTTTCCAAACCGGCATCTAATCCTATCATCTGAGCCTCCATATTTGTTTGAGATAAATCTAAACCCCACAAAATAACTAAACTTATAGGTAAACATAAGAATAACAATAACAAGGTCAAATTATCAGATTTATTGGTTCTTAAATTATAAATCTCTTTAATTTGTTTTAATTCATTTTCATATTTCTCTAAACTAATTCCAACATCTTTTTTTGATAATTTGTCATCTAATCTCCTGAATGATTTGATCTCTGAATCAGTCATACCTTCGAATTTTCCATTCCAATTATTTCTGATTGATGAATTTCCGCCTATATTAGCCATAATATTTCGATTGACTAATGCAATATTTTCCAGAGCTTCTTCTTTCCCTTTTCGGAATTTAATTTTTTTAGGTATACTTCTCATAAAAATCCCTATAGAGAGTGCTATCAAAATTGGCAATAATACTAGAAATGGAGTATTGATTTCTATCCATTCATCCATATCAAAGCCATCATTGAGAATCACTTTCTCTGAGTAATCTACAATCTCATGCAACAGAAAATCATCAACTTCTCCACCACCCCATTCTAATTCATCGTAAATATTCCATTGTTTATTATTCATGTAATCTATCCAAGCACTATTATATTCTGTCCCCATTCTAAATTCGACTTCCCAGTAAGGACCCCATGCATAAGAATCAGTAACGATTAACCATAAAATATCACATTTATCCAAATCATAATTTTGAAAAGCTTCATATGCATATTGATATGGGCCAATAAAAGAGGCATTTTTTCCGCTTAGACCGTCTATAGTAACAATTAATATCGAGCAGTTTGTATTCTTTTCAATTTCATTTATTCTCAAGTTAATATCGTTTTCATCCACATCAACGATCAATCCCGCTTCATCAATAATCCAATTAGGTGTCGAATCATCGGCAACCTTGTCCCATTCAGGATATGTAATCTCTCCTTGGTTAACAATTCGTTCCATTCCTTCAACAGCGGCATTTAATCCCTCATACCACATATTTTCAGACAGATATGGTCTTACATCATAATCGAAGACTTCCTGAACATACCAACTCCATTCATCATTAGAAAATCCGCCTCCTAATTCAGTCCAGAATTGTCTATCTTGTTCTGACATGAAAATCAGTATTGCTTTATTTTCGTTATTATCATCATTAATTCCATATTCATCGAAAGCAAATCTAGCGTACCTCTCTTTATCCCAACCTTCTGCGCCTTGATCTTGATAACTTTCAATTGTCAGAACCACTATTGGTTTTCCAGATTCCAGGTATATTTGATTACATTTTTCATTCAAAATATCAAATTGTGTACTAGATAGGACCTGGGCGGAATCAATAACCCATATTCCCTCCTCATCTGGCTTTGGTGGGACATCTGCAGCCTGAACATTTGAGGATGCGATGATTACTAGTAAAATAGCAAGACAGAGTCCAAGTCTTTTCATAATAACCGCAGTTATATTCAATTGATAAATCATCTTCCGGATATCAGAAAAACTATCCTAATTTCAGGTATAATTCTTCTAAATCATCCAGTAATTCTTTTTCTGTACCATCATTTAGAATAACTAAGTCCGCTAATTCAGCTGTTGCATTCAAAGCCTGCCCTGCCTCATCTTCAGCTACAGCCTCTGCCTTTTCTTGCTCCATAAAAGTCTCTTTGTCTAAGGGATCACCAGCTCTTGCCCGACTTTGCAGTCTCCCCCATCTTGTTTCTGTATTTGCTCTAATTTCTATTAAGATAAAATCATCTCTTTTCTTCAAAGCCTCAACTTCCCCTGGAGTTCTAATTGAATCAACAACAGCATCCTTTCCATCCAGAATCTCTAGTAACATTTCTGCTAAAATTCCAGCACCTCCTTTTCTACGTAATTCTCTTCCTCCTTCAATTAAAGCATCTCTTGTTGGCTCAATGTTTTGTTCTGCGAGCCAAGCTCTAATCGAATCTGAACAAGAAGAAGTTTCCAACCCTTTACTCGCGAACCAGTTTACTACTGTCGACTTTCCGGATGCATTTCGCCCGGTCAAACCAATTAACATGGGAGGTCGCTGTGATAGGATGGAAATAGTGATTGCCTTATTTCAACTCCAATATCTACGGGTTGAAGCATATTTTAATTCAGCATTATGTATAGAACGTAACAACCTTACTTTCTCACCGGGGACATGGCCTCTGAGAATTTTTGTTGCGGTTTCTTCTGCAATCCCCCTACCCATCATACAAATTATTGCATCTTTACCATGGGTACGAATTAGCTCAGCATTCTTGGTCATTTTGTCTGAAATCTTTGGGTCTCTGCTTTCAATCCACCCAGACAACATATCTTCCATTCTTTCTGGAGCGCATGCCTGCATGGTTCCTGAACAATTATAGCACGGTTCCACTCTATCAGTGAATCTTTCAACTCTCTTCCTAGTCCTGTTTTTACAATTTAGACAAATTAATACTGCTCTTTCATTTACTAATCTGACTTGTAAATGATCTCTAAGTTCTTTATCAGACCAGGATGGAAGTAACAAATCCTTCTCACTCTTTTTAGATTGACCGAGGGGACCTGGCGGCGTTTCCAACAATCTCACATCTCCATTTTGGATCTCAGTCAGTAGATCCACGGTTCCTTCTATGTCCATTCTTTCATGGAATAATTTACTTAGCGACTCTTCTATTACCGGCGTTCCTTTCCATCTCTTCATTAGTCCTTGAAGATTCACCTTGCGTGGGTCTATTCCTTTTTGTAAAACCCCCATTCTCCTAGCAACCTGAACTACTCTCCATCTGACTGCCCGTCCGTTTGGGATTGTCATTCGCATTAGAGAAGGTACCGCCGCTGGAGGTGTTTGCTGCAACCAACCAATAACGTCAGAAGTGTTTGTACCGGGTATTTGAATAGATATTCGATAAGGATCAATCAATGTCCTTCCCATTTTTCCTTCTTTCAATGAACCAAAGGCTTGAATTAAATATGCTAATGACTCATTAATTTTAGAGCCTGCACATGTGTTTAGAATTATTGTGTTCTGTCTTTCCTCTATGGTTATTGTTTTTTCATCAGGTATAACTCCCGTGGCCTCAACATGATCTGCAATATTCCTAACTAACACATCTCTTGCACTTGAAGATAGTGGATATTCATCAAAAGGGATTACAGAATTATCATTTTCAATAGCTCCGATAGTTATTCCAACAGATCTTCTCAGTTTACCAACTTCATTAGCGACCTGCTTGGGAACAGGAGGCAATTCTCCAGACCATACAGGAGCTTCTCCAGTTTCCTTGATAGGAGCAACTAGAAGTTCTTCTTGTTCTGGGTCTGCGTCAACAATTTGCCATGTTCTCCCAGCCATTACAAACCTTCTGGCCCTTCCCAGTGAATCATCGCTGGCATCGTTATTGAGCGATAAAACGAAAGCCTCGTCTACAGAACCAAGAATTGACCTACTCACAGCATCTCTAACTCGGTAAGATATTTCATCAGGAATCATTGATATGTGGTCAGTTCTGGATTTGGATGATTTTCCAGAAGGAGAAAACCAACCATTTTGAAGAACCTTGGGTAGTTGCTTAATCATTTCTTTTCTCCATCTAATTTTATCAGATTCTTTTTGTTCCTCATCCCATGGAGGTCTTTTCTCAGGAATATTTTGATTACTCCTCTTTGCTAACTCTTCCCAAAGTTTTGCAGGCCATTTTGTCACATCTGAATCTTCAGGTTTCTCGACGAGTCTGATCAACCATCTATTATTCAGAACTCTGAGGATATTGATACTTTTTTCATAATTCCAATCTTTGAATATTGAACAATTTTCTATTATCTCATTAGCCTTCGTGAGTGGAACGATTCCCCTTTCAATACCTAATTGGATGAACTGATTAGCCGCTACAATTCCTGGTTCTGTTTGCCACTCTACTCCTTCGAGTTCCGACGCCATTGCTCTTCTTGATATTACTGCGCATTCAGAAATCTCATCCAATTCCCATGCAAGTATTTCTCCTCTTCCAGTTCCTCCCAAATGATGTTCAGCTCTACCCATTCGTTGTAACAATCTATCTACCGCTCTTGGAGATTGTAATTGATGCACTTTTTTAATCGAACCAATGTCAATTCCTAATTCTAAACTACTGGTACAAATAATACCGTGTAATTTTCCATTCCGCAAGTTATCTTCCATATTTTTCCTAGTCTCAGCTGCAAGACTTCCATGATGAACTCCAATTTTAATTTCCGGTGCTATAGCCGTTAATCTTTGGGAGACAGTTTCAGCCGCAGATCTTGAATTAACAAAAACGAGAGACGGATAATCTTCAATTAGGGAGTTAGTTAGCCTTCTAAAGGCAGCAACTGAATTTGGCGATACTGACCATTTTACCGATAAGATTTCATCTTCTGGTGAAGGGACTTCCTTATGCACTAAAACATCGGTAAATCTCGGAGCAGGCCCTATTATCGGCTGTGCATTATTAGCCATGTAATTTGCTACTTCATGGGGGTTCCCAACAGTCGCAGAGAGTCCTATTCGTTGAATATCGTTGGGATTAATATCAGCAATACGTTCTAAACCAACCATTAATTGAGATCCTCTTTCACTACTTGCCAAATCATGAATTTCATCTAAAATAATGACTTTAACACCGGATAGATGTTTTCTCAATCTACTTCCGAGCAACATTATTTGAGTGGTTTCTGGTGTGGTAACTAAAAGATTAGGAGGGTTTTTTGATTGCCTGGTTCTTTCTTTTTGGGTAGTATCTCCATGTCTTAGACCAACCGTTAATCCAAGAGGCTCCAACATTGTGGTTAATCTCCTGTCAATGTCTCTATTCAAAGCCCTTAATGGTGTGATGTACAGAATTGATAGACCTTCCCATTTTTCGGTAATAGCTCTTGAAATTACCGGCAAAATTGCAGCTTCAGTTTTACCGCTTCCTGTCGGTGCAACCAACAATCTATTTTTTCCTGCAGATAAGTCAATCGCTGCTTCTTCCTGAATAGGAGTCAAACTCCAACCCAAATCCGAAATTAAGTTGCGGACTTTCGGGTGCAGACTTTCGATTGCTGCCCCGCTCATGTATATATCCAACGCGTTCTGTCTAGAAAACCCAACGAATTAAAAATTAAGTTTTATTGTGCTATTTACGGATGAGCTGGTACCTCATCATTCCAATTTTCCATCTTATTTAACGTAATTGTTACATTCGTTATTTCACCATCTTCCCAGTAATCTACAGCTATAAAAGTAGGTCTTTTGTCCATAATTTCCCAGCATCGTATTGAACGATTTAGTAAAAATTCATACTCATTTATTTCATGTGCCTTGTAAGGATCAGCCGTGCCAAAAATACTACTTAACCAATTACTCAAATGCCAGACAGATTGAGTTCCATCTCCTCGACCTAGTTCACAAGTCATTTCTTCTTTTGTTTGTTGACCATACGGGGTATCCCAGCTGTGTTTCCAGGCTGGATGGAAGTAAGAATAACTCTGATTGTATTCATTCTGAACGTATATCACGACATCCTTCTTTTGGAGAATCATATCACCTATTGACGGCCAAGGCTCGCCTAATTGGTGAATAAAAACTCTTTCTAGAAATCCAGTTTGGTTGAACAAAAACTCAAGATGATCTGCAGGTACGTAATTTTCTACTAATATTGATACAACATCTCCACAAACAAATGTACAGTTGTCATTGGTTGAATTCATCAGTGAATTTAGAGTTGACAACCACTCAAATGCGTCTACCTCGGAATACGCACAAGGGTGAGGGAATTGTCCTGGAGAACCATGACAAAACCTTACATCTTCTGCCTCAGTTTCATCATCTCTAAGATGGTGTGCATCAACCATGAATGCTCTGATTCCTCCATCCCATTGAGACTGAAGTCCAGTGTAATGATTAGTTCCGAGTATTACGCCATCTTCTGAAGTAGCAAAGGCATTGTGTGTCTCAGGAAATGTGAAATTATCATAACTTCTTAAACAATATTTCGAAAAACCATGACAGACGATTTTGTCATTCATGTCGAGTGGATCAAGCCCTCTCTCTGATTCCCATTCATTTGGCAAGCCATCCCCATCTATATCAAAATCCAATGTGTCGCAGATAGTATCATTATCAAGATCTTTAGGCACATTTTCAGAATTGTCAGGGTCGTAATTACAATCAATTTCAATTAAGTTTCCCCATCCATCCCCATCTCTGTCTAAATCTTCACTGTCTTCTATGCCGTCATTATCCATGTCTAGAAATTCATCTCCAATACAACCAGAAAGAACTAACGCAACGACAATAAATATCACGCTCCAACGTTTTCCCATGGCAATCCATTAATACCAAAGCACATCAATTAATTGGTATAATTTTAAGTTTCAGGTGAACTTGTTAGCGTAAGACACTAAGCCACGAAGCCTTACCCGAGGTTGGTATAATGGCTCGTCGAGAAGGAAGAAACTTGACTTTTTTAGGTCGTTTATGGGAAAGTCAAACGGGTCGGCATTTTCAAATTATTACCAATGTCTCAATTTTGTCTATTTCCTTGTTAATTTGGGGGATAATTTTTCTTTTTGGACTTTCAGGACCTACAGACCCATCCAAAGAGAATATAGTCACTCTAAGTTGGATAGGTATGTTTATTGGAGCCATTGGTACATTCTACGTGGGTCCGGAGTTCTTCTATTATCTAGAGAAGAAACAAGTTTTGGATGATATTTTATTATTAGATTCACGTGCAGAAGTATTGAGGCGTAGAAAAGAAGGAGAAGAAGCAGCAATTATGTTAGGAAAGAGACACATGAGTCTGATGAGAGGCCTGCTTGAATTACATGAGATTCCTGTTGGGAAAAACCTAATCAGTTCGCCAAAGATTCCAACTCAGAGCGATTCTAATGTCAATCTAGGCTGGTGGAATAATTCCAATTCAGTTCTTTCTCGCAAACTCCCAGGGCTGAATCTACTCAGAGAGTTATTCTTCCATAGGGCATTGATCTTCACTACTTTTTGCAGTCTTTTGATATTATTCTGGAATACGATTTTTGGTATTGCTTCAAAAAATGGTTCTAGGGATTACACAATAGATATTACAGAGATGATCAGTGGATTCTCATCCTTCCATTATCATGCACCTCACCTAGATCCTGTAAGTATTATACTGATTCTTTTCCTTTCTTATATTTTATATTCAACCAGACCATATGATTTCGAGGAGATAGAGCATGGAAAATGATTACACTGTCTATCTAAGAGAGGTATTTCTAGCCATAGGTCTTGTTTTGTTGTTGTTAGGATCCATGTGGTTGGCTACTGGAATGTTCCCTCCAATGGTTGTGGTGGAATCCGGTTCAATGAAACATAATGAAGCCGGAACTATGGGTGCAATAGATCCAGGCGATTTGGTACTGATTATGGACCCAGATCGAGTTGAAATAATAACATATGTAGAAGCTTCAAATAGAGAAAATGAGAATTTCGGTTATGAAAGTCATGGTATGTATGGTGATGTAATTATTTATGAAAAAAATGGTGGCTCTGACACTCCTGTCATCCACCGAGCTCTATTAAAAGCAGAGACAAATATGACTGAAAATTCAATCGATGGGTCATGTACAGAAGGTGTTTACGATCAGCTAGAAAATATATGTATCTTAACTTGGGACGTTCCGGGGACTGATTTGGTAAATGTTCAAAATATTTCTTTAACATTGGATTATTCTTGTGCACCTCATGGTAACTTGACCATTGATAAATGGGTTCCTGAGCACGAAGGATATTTGACAACTGGTGACAACAGGATTACTAATGGATGTACAATTGACCAATTAAGAGCAACAAGTTCCACCGCAGATGATAGTTATATTCAGAGCCGAGGTTTAAAAGATGAATTTGGCAATCCCGTAACTGCAGTCAGAGATGTTTGGATAGTGGGGGTTGCATCATCTGAAATTCCGTGGGTCGGAGCTATCAAACTTTTTTTCTCAGGGACTTCTGATTTCGTGTCACCTCAGACATGGAACAATCTATTCACACTGATTGCAGCGATAGTGATTATTCCAATGATTTATGATATGTTAATTTCAAGGGAAAGTGAAGAGGAAGAATAGAATACATTAATTCAACATATTGGCTAATAATATTGGGAATAAGACAATTAAAAGTATGATAATACTGCTAAAACCACTGACTCTATTTGCTATTTTCTCAACACGTAAAGGGTTCATATTTCTTCCAAAGAACTTGATTATCGAATGAGTTGAGTCCCTGGTGATCTGTCCACCATCAAATGGAACCATAGGTATCAAGTTTGCAAAACCAAGTATGAAATTTATCCATGCAAACCAAAATAGAAAGTCAAATATAGCCAACATACCATTTGTTCCTATTAATGACGCAATTATACCATCTCCAGATTCGAGTAAATCTCTCTCTTCTAGCGGCATGGAGTGCCCTTCCAATCTTATTGGTTCACCTAACAACTCCAATGGTTTAAAGATAAAAATCACAGTTCTTAGAAGAGGATTAAAATCTTCTGTAGCTGATAACTTGTAACTATCAACTGCGTTAGTTCCTGATGAGATCCCGCTTACCCCAAGAAAAGCGTTCCCCTGTTTAATTCCATTTTCATTTAAGAAATTAATATATTCATCCAAACATTGATCTTGATTTTCACATTCCCCTTCAAACCAAGAGGGAATACCTTGTGATAGGTAATAATCTAATTGATCAGTTAAATTAACAACTATTACCCTTGATTGTCTCTCTCCAGCTTCGTTCTCTCTTGACATCACTGATAAACTCATTTCATCCCCTGCAGACTTGTTATTCATGATTTCAGTAAATGAATCATAATCCGAGACTTTTACTCCATCGAGATGAGTAATGATTTCATACGGTTGTAATCCAGCTTCTTCTGCACCACTATCTACAATAATTCCCTTGGCATGAAGCCCTGGTTCGGAAGCCACAAAACCCGAGGCTGTGCATGAAAGCAGTAGTATAACGATGTATGTTGATACTATGTTTATCGACGGTGCTGCTGCATAAATTCTTAACCTTTCTCTTCTAGGAGCTCTAGTCATTTCTTGTATTTCAGGTTCAAAAAAAGCTCCCATCGGCAGGGGTCCCAACAGTAATAATCCGAAACTTTTTGCCCTCATTCCATGGACTCTTGCTTGTATTGCATGACCATATTCGTGAATAACAACGGCTATAATTAGAGCAATCACGGGCCACCAGAATGGAACAAAACTAGTTACACCGGGGATAAGCAAGAGGTCTTTGGCAGGAATTGATTCCTCTGGCGGTGAAAAAGCACTTGCTATAGCTGACAAAACCAAGAGAAGAATTACTCCAAACATTACAATAAAGCACAACCATATTGAAAATTCTCCGAACCATCTCCAAAATCTTCTGTATTTAGATATCTTTTCGAGTAAAATTCTTCCTTTTTTGGTCCTAATCATTAAAATAAAACCCAACACTCTAGTTGCGTCCCAATTATCTAAAGTTCCGTTGTTCTCGAGTGTCACTAATGTTGAATACCAAATTATCATGATTACAGCTCCCCATATCGGAAGCCCTAGAAGGTAAAAAAAGTAGATTGCAATCATTGGTAAAAGATGATTCAATGCCGACCCCTCCTCATCTTGCATGTATAGACGCCAACACTCCCATTCTTCAAGTTGTGTTCTTTATATGAAAAATGACTTCAAAGATAAACCTCTCCGATTAGCATGGCTGCTGATGATTTGGAAGACATAAAGAGTAAAAAACGTCAACTTGACATTATAAGAAGAGAAAGGGATAGTATTCAACGTTTGTTAAACCAGGCTAAGTTGGCAAACCTCGATCAAGACGTAAAAAATTTAATTCAAGAATTTGATAGACTTGACGCACTTCTTTCAGATGATGATTCATATTGAATCATTATAGATTCACTTGTTGGATAAATTGTATTTTCTTGTGATAAGGTTGGTTGGATATTATTGGCATTCTCAGACTTGGATATTAATGACAAGAATTTGTGTAAAGGGAGTCCTTTATCCCAGTCCAAGTAAGGAGTGCCGTTTCTAGTTAAAGGTAGTTCTGGAACAGTTCTAGCTAGTAACCTCAGTTTTCCTGTTAACCCATCAGTCCTAACTCTAAATATTCTCCAACTATCTCCCCGGACGCCTTTAAGTCTGTAAGCATAGAATGGTTGTATAGAGCACCTTATACCAACCTCTTCCAATGCCTTGTACTGGAGAACGGTTCTGCCAGAAAGATATAGCTTTGGTTTTTTTGAAGACTTGACTTCTATGGGAAAACACATATCTCCTCTTAATGCTAAAAGATCTCCAGTGCCTTCAGATCCACTTCCTGGCGCCCTCACAACTAAAAAAGGACGTTGACATATTTGCATTGCTTGTGCTCTTTCACTTTCACTACAAGATCTTGTAATTGCACGGACTCCTTTTTCTTCACCAGCAAGTACCGAACGTAACTCACGCTCGTACGCCCCTCCTATTCCCATGGCACTATCGAAATCTCAAGGTTATTGAGGACATCGCTTGGAAGTGTGTTTTTTCTATTATTTTCACGGTTCTGTCGGTATACAATTCAGTAAATTATTGGAACTTACCCTTTCTGTATTCCCTAGTTCTATCGACTCCTGGAAATTGGTCTTCACTTTCACGATATACGGTTTTCATATTCTTAAGGAAACTTTGTTCGTTTGTAACAATAAGTACCATATCCACTCCCGGATCTTCTCCTTCATCCATCCAAGCTAACACTATCTCCATTGTCATCCTTGCACCTTCTCTGTGCGGATAAGAAAATACATCCATCCCAAGCGGTGGTAAAACTAGGGTTTTACGAGGTTCAAGATTTTCCACTTCCTCAAATAATGAATCATATGATTTTTTTAGTAATTCTCTTCTGTATTGGTCCTGAGTAGGTCTTCTGCAATCGGGACCAACGACATGTACAAGATGTTCTGCAGGTAGATTGAACGCGGATGTTGTGACAGCCTCTCCTACTCCACAAGGTTGTGAGTTTGTTTTACGTTTCTCTTTGGCTATTGCAGTGCATGCTTCTCTTAATTCAGGTCCAGCAGCTAATTGCATTACTTCGTCTAATCCCTCTCTTCCAGCGAGCCTATTGTTGGCAGGTAACACCATTATGTCTCCCTCTACTCTAGTAACGTTACCAAAGCATACTCTCACCTGTCCATACTTACACTCTCGGACGATGATGACCTCTGCCATATTTATGATGAGGAGGGGGCATCCAATATGTATGCTTCTTCTCATCATTCTGAATATCGAAGCGAACATTTGATGCGTAAAGACGCCTCCCATGCAATCATGTCAGTGGGTTACGTACTAGTAAATGTAGAACCAGGTTCAGAGGTAGAAGTCTTCAAATCAGCATCTTCCTTATCTTTTGTTACCGATGCGAATCTTCTTTTTGGCGATCATGACATAATTGTTAAATTGGAAGCAGATAATATGGGAGACATAGCAAGATTAGTTGTAGAATCGATACGTGCAATTCCCGGAGTTCTGAATACGAAAACTCTTGCTTGCGCAGAAATGTAGAATATTTTTTACTTGCTGGTTTTTCCTATTTTATATGCATTGTAGCGCAGTATCGCGTTTTTTATACAATAACTTCATATCCTATTTTGATAGGCGAACTAGTGGAGGATTACTTTATGGCAGACAAAAAATACTTCGTATTGATGCAGAATGGAAAGGACACTAGTCAAGTGTTCGTAAGCAAGCAGCCACGAGGAGCAGCCCTGAAAGCAGCTTCTCGTGAGGTACCCAATCCTATCCAACTACGTGAGCGTGGTACAAACCGCGTTCACAATTTTGAAGGTTGGGTAGAGGTTGTTGACAAGCCAGCTAACGGACCATCTTGGTTACCACCCACGATCAATAAGGCAAATGTAAAGAAAATTGGAATTACTCGATTATAAGTAGCCTATTTTCGGAATTACAAAACCCCTCCCCGGGATTGCTCGGGGAGGGTTAAAATCATCTTAATCCTAACTTACGTCCAATGATTGCTATTGGGTCATAATATTCAGTGACGACCCTTTCTTTTAGCGGAATTACTGCGTTATCGGTAATATTAATCCCTGCAGGACATACTTCAGTACAGCATCGGGTGATATTACAATACCCTATGCCAAAATCGTCTTTAATCTCGGGAATTCTATTCTCAACATCTAATGGATGCATTTCTAATCCTGCTAAACGAACGAAAAATCTAGGTCCGGCGAACTCATCGAACTTTTGATGTTCACGAAGCACGTGACAAGTATTAACACATAACATACATTCAATACAACCTCTAAATTCTTGAATTCTATTGGCTTCATCTTGATTAAATTTCCAGTCTAACTCTTCCGGACCATTCACTGGAACCATTTTTTTATTCATTTCATATGCCCATGAAACATCTGTCACCAGGTCTTTTGTCAATGGAAATGATTGCATTGGTTTTACAAGAACGGGTTCTCCATCCGGAGTTTCTTCCATTACTTCTTCCATTCTTGTCATGCACATCAGCCGTGGTTTTCCGTTAACTTCCGCAGAGCAAGATCCACATTTACCAGCTTTACAATTCCATCTACAAGAAAGGTCAGGAGCATGTTCCGCTTGTATTCGATGAATTACATCAAGCACCACCATCCCTTCGTCCATTTCAACAGTGTAATCTACCATCTCACCGAAAGGGTCACCATCTTCATCAGGTTCTCCCCTGAAAACCTTGAATGTTACATCTTCTGGCACCTTATTCTTCCTCCTCATGCAAATCTTCAATATCAAGCAATTTCTTTAATTCCTCGTCTATAGGGGGGTATCTCCTATGCTCTATTACCATTTCATGCTTCTTGGATATTACACTATTTATTTTGCCCCAATACTTGTAATCAGGAGTAGGAAAGTCATCCCTTGTATGGCCTCCTCTCGATTCTTCTCTGTGCAATGCAGCAAGTGTGCACATTCTACTTACGTCGATCATTGCATCAATTTCTAAAGCTTGATGCCAACCTGGATTGTAGATTCGACTGTTTCCTGCAGATGTGTTTCTAGAACGTATTTCTAAATCATCTAGATCAGTAAGTGCTTCTTTCAATAATTTTTCAGTACGGATAATACCTACTTTGTATTGCATCATTTCTCTTAGGTCTTCAACTACTTTTGCTGGATTCTCTCCTTCCATTCTGTTTAATGGTGCTAATGTTTCCCTAATTACAGAATCAATCTCTGAAGTATCTATGGGGAGAAAATCATCAACATTTTTAGCAGCTAAAGCAGCATGCTCTCCAGCAATCTTTCCAAAGACGATGAGGTCTGAAAGCGAATTTCCTCCGAGTCTATTTGCACCATGCAATCCCGTAGCAGCTTCTCCAGCAGCAAACATTCTAGGAACCGTGGTTTCTTGTGTTTCAGGATGCACCTTTATACCACCCATGACATAGTGTGCGGTTGGTCCAACTTCCATTTTTTCTGTGGTGATATCAACAGCAGCTAGTTCCTTGAATTGATGATACATTCCTGGAAGTTTCTTTCTTACTTGGTCGGGTTCCCTCCATGATATATCTAGATAAGCGCCTCCATGAGCACTAGCTCTACCAGCATCTCTTTCAGAATTTATAGCTTTGGCCACAACGTCTCTGGTCAATAATTCTGGAGGCCTGCGAACAGTTGCTAATTTCCCTTCTACTATTTCAGAGACCCACTCTAGGGCTTCTTTCTCGGTATCTGCGAATTCATCTTTATACATCTCAGGTACATAATCGAACATGAACCTCTTTCCTTCTGAATTTGTCAACATTCCTCCCTCTCCTCGAACACCTTCAGTGACCAAAATTCCTTTTACCGAGGGCGGCCAAATCATTCCAGTAGGATGAAATTGAATAAATTCCATGTCCCCCATCTCTGCTCCAGCCCAGTATGCTAATGCATAACCTTCTCCAGTGTACTCCCATGATCCTGAACAAACAGCCCAACACCTTGTAGCACCTCCTGTAGCCATAACAATAGCTTTTGCTTTGAAAAGGTGCAATGACCCATCATTCCTATCATAAGCAAAACATCCAGAAATCTTACCATCTGTCTTGAACAGTTTACGAACTGTGAACTCCATGAATATGTCCATACCCATGTGCACTCCTTTCTCTTGAAGAGTACGTATAAGTTCCAAACCAGTTGCATCTCCTATATGTGCTAATCGAGGATAGGTATGTCCACCAAAGTTTCTTTGATTTGTTAACCCCTTTGGCGTTCTGTCAAAAACAGCTCCCCAAGTCTCTAACTCTCTAATTCTGTCCGGAGCTTGTTGGGCATGAATTCTTGCCATTCTCCAGTCATTTAGATATTTTCCTCCTTTCATAGTATCTCTAAAGTGCGTTTGCCAATTATCTCGTGGATCTTTGTTGCCTAATGCTGCTGCTGCACCACCTTCGGCCATTACCGTGTGAGCTTTACCAAGCATGGATTTTGATATCATTGCGACACTAACACCTGAATTACTAGCCTCAATCGCAGCTCTTAATCCAGCACCACCTGCCCCAATTATTACAACATCATGTTCATGAATAACATAATCTTTGTTCATATTATCATCTCACATTATAATCCAATAGTAGTCTTGAATCCTGCCTTCTGAAACCGCCCAAACAAACATATCTCCGAGAAATACCATAACCAGACTGGTCCAAAACCAGAAGGCATGTTCAATGTTCAAGTTGCTCACTCTAACGTATAACTTCCCCATTATTCCTGATATCCCACCTCTCCATCGATTCATTCCTCCACCAAAAAGGTGCCTGAATGCGTGACAAGAGGCGACATACATAAACAGAAGAATTGATTCAGTTGCTAGAACTATAGTCCCAATTGACACACCAAACTCAGTACCGCCGTTAAACCACATCGTGTGGTAAACGTCATAGACTTTCATTGTGAGAATAATTATTGCTAAATATAGCATGTACCTGTGTATATTGTTTAATACGAATAATCCAGTTTCACCTTTGTATCCAATCCTGTAATTAACGTCAGGTTTTGCAACTACACATGCTGTTGGGTTTTGAAAGAACACTCTATGATACACTTTTCTCATGTAGTAACATGTTCCTCTAAATCCAAATGGTATCCATAGAATTAACAACGCAGAATTCATCCAGTTAGGGGTTTGTAAATGAAACAAATGTATAACATCGGGTGAAAAAATTGGTGAAGTTACTCTGTGATCATCATAGTGAATCGCTCCATCCCAAATTAAGACTCTTAATGTAGTGTAAATCAGAGCTAAGGTTAATCCAAAACCCATCCAAAATGGCTTAGTCCACCATTTATCAATCCTATCGGTCTTTCCAAACCCCTTTTTCAAGGGCAGTTTAATCGAATCAGACAAAGAACTCACCAACTGGTGCAAGCACCAGTACTACCCCGGACACAAAGAGGGGCAATAAGGGATTGCATTTTGCGAGTACACTATCGTTCTTCTTAATTGTAAAATTAATTCTTACTCGGTCTTTGCAATGTCTGAGAGAAATAGCCGTTTTCAGTGAAATAACATGATAAATTTATACGGTTTGCGGTTAAATTAAGGAGTTTTCGTTTCGAAATCTTAGTTGTCTCAAATTGGGAGAAATAATGATTATGAGTTTTTATTTCAATTTACGCTAATGAAGAATAATCTACTTTTTCTTCAATTAATTCGATTTCATCTACATCCATTTGAGCAAGCTGCAACTTACCGGATAATTCGTCATTTACAGCGTGCCAATACGAATATGACTCAATAACCCAAATTCCAGATTCTCGGGTACCATTCCCGCTCCCTTTCACTCCACCGAAAGGAAGGTGTGCTTCCGCCCCTGTTGTTGAATTGTTTATACCAGTCATACCGGCTTTAATTCCAGTTTTGTATCGATATGCCTCCAATCTATCATTGGTATAAATTGCACTTGATAATCCGTATGGCGATGCATTAGCAAGGTGTAATGCATGATCAAAATCTTTGGCTTTAACAATCGTAATTACCGGGCCAAATATCTCTTCGTGAAAGCATTCCATATCCTCGGTAACATCTGCATAGACATGTGGCCACATGTAAACTCCTTCTTCTGGATTACCCAGGAAATTTTCTGGTTTGTTATCGGAAGTTATCCTTCCATTTCCCCATAGCTTTCTAGCCTTACTTTTTTCGCAGAGATCTAAATCCCGCATGAAATCATTTGCGTACTTTTCTGACAACATCGGACCGTACAAAACATCGTCATAAATCATTGAATTACCTATAGTTGTTTTTCTGACTTTTTCCATTAATTTCTCTATAAAAACGTCATAAATATCTTCATGTATTATCAAATTACCTAAACTTGTACATCTTTGACCTGCGGTTCCAAATCCTGCCCAATACGCTCCTTCTACAGCATTTTCCATATCTGCACTAGGCATAATCACCAATGGATTTTTACCGCCTAATTCTAAACTTGCAGATACTAGGTTCCTACCGCATATTTCTCCAATCATTTTCCCAACAGATGTGGAGCCAGTGAAACTAATTTTATTCACCAATCCATCATCTACGGCATCAACTAGGTGTTGTCCCGCACCACTTCCTTTACCATGAACTAAGTTAATTACACCATTTGGTAGTCCAGCTTCATGCATGATTCTGGTAAGCATGAAAGATAATAATGGAGAGTCTTGCGGGCTTTTCCAAACACAGGTATTTCCACACATAATTGCTGGAATCATTTTCCAAAATGGGACAGCTGACGGAAAATTACATGCGTTGATTATTCCACACACACCCAAAGGACGTCGGTAGGTAAAGAGCTCTTTATCAGGTAGTTCAGAATTAACTGTTTGGCCATATAACCTTCGTCCTTCAGATTGGAAAAACAGACATGTGTCAATTGCTTCTTGAACTTCTCCCCCACTTTCCTTCAATGTTTTACCTATCTCTCTTGTTTCGACTTTGACTATGTCATCTTTGTATTGCATCAGCAATCTTCCCATATTACCTATGATTTGTCCTCTGGTAGGAGCGGGTGTTGTAGACCACGAGGGAAAAGCATTTCTTGCGGCTTCTAAAGCCTCATGTACGTCATCTTTTGTTGAGAGAGGAAATTCCCCAAGACAGTCTGCAACTAATGCAGGATTGAGGCTTTCGAAAGTCTCTCCTCCACTTGATAACTTCAATTCACCATTGATTATGTTGTATCCCCTAATCTTGGGGCTTCCATTGGGATTATCGGCTTTCATAAATTCAAATCCTGTCTCGAGTACATTGGTCATGTACCTGCGAAATATAACTCTATCAAGAAACCTTCTCAATGAGGATTATAACGATTTAAACTATTATTCAATTGACATCCTCATGTTCGCAGGTTTAACTACCCCCCATTACTACAAGGTATCGTTCAGGGGTATGTGGAATGTCAGATGGCGATGTGGATGACTTACAACTAAGAGTGGCAAAGGCGATACCAAGCGATGTAGGACATGGCCGTGCTAGGGTTCCTTTTGATAATGATTTGAATCTCAAACCAGGAGATATAGTTGAGATAACTGGAGAACAAAAAACAGCAGCAATTGTGTGGCGTTGTAGACCAGAAGATGCTAACCTTGGAATCATCAGAGTTGATGGAATCATTAGGAAAAATGCTGGTGTATCTCTCGGAGATAAAGTTTCAATTCGTAAAGTAGAGACTCAACCATGTCAAAAATTAATTCTAAGTCCAGTTATGGCCAAACAACAAAAAGTTCGCTTTGGGCCGGGAATTGAAGGTTTTGCTCGCAGAGGACTGAATAAGAGACCTGTAGTTTCTGGAGATAGGATTTTTATTCCAGGTATGACTCTTTTTGCTGAAGCTTTACCATTTCAGATAGTCAAGACAACTCCAAAGGGAATTGTTCAAGTTCTTCCAGACACTGAAATCATAATCAAAGAAGAACCTGTAGACGAAGAGGATGATTCTGGACAACCAATTTCAACAATCTCTTACGAGGACATAGGTGGAATCGGGGAGCAGTTACAAAAAGTTAGAGAAATGATAGAACTACCTTTGAAGCACCCTATACTTTTCCGAAGACTGGGAATAGACCCTCCAAGGGGAGTACTCCTACACGGCCCTCCTGGTACTGGAAAAACATTGATCGCCAAGGCAGTTGCTTCTGAAACTAAAGCGAACTTTACTTCAATCAATGGGCCGGAGATAATTTCAAAATATTACGGAGAGAGCGAAAAGCAGCTACGTGAAATCTTTGATGAAGCTGCGGCTAATTCACCTGCAATAATTTTCATTGATGAGTTGGATTCTATTGCTCCAAAAAGGGAAGATGTAAGCGGAGAAGTTGAGAGAAGAGTTGTGGCTCAACTACTAACTCTGCTCGATGGGATGCAAGGCAGAGACAATGTGATAGTAATAGGCGCAACTAATCGACCGGATGCGATTGATCCTGCTCTACGTCGTGGAGGAAGATTTGATAGAGAATTAGAGATAGGTGTTCCTGACAAGCACGGCCGTTCGGAAATAATCGGTATCCACACCCGTGGGATGCCTATAAGTGACGATTTTGAGATAGAATGGTTACTAGATAACACGCATGGTTTTGTCGGGGCAGATATTTCAGCTCTTGTCAGAGAAGCCGCAATGAAAGCTCTGAGAAGATATTTGCCTGAAATTGATCTTGACGAAGAACAAATACCGGCGGAAGTACTTGAAAAGATGGAAGTAAGGATGGCAGATTTTAAACTGGCTATCAAAGAAATAGAACCTAGCGCACTGCGGGAGATATATCTCGAAGTACCTGAAGTTAGTTGGGAACAAGTCGGTGGTTTACAAGAGGTTAAAGAAAGGTTGAAGGAAAGTATTGAATGGCCGCTAACAAGGCCTGAAATGTTTGATCATTTTGGAATAAATCCTCCACGGGGAATAGTTCTGTTCGGAGCACCCGGAACCGGAAAGACGCTCATTGCAAAGGCAATAGCGAATGAAGCAAAAGCTAATTTCATCACAATAAAAGGTCCGGAACTAATTTCTAAATGGGTAGGTGATTCTGAAAAAGCAGTAAGAGAGTTATTCAAAAAAGCTAAGCAGTCGAGTCCTTCTATAATTTTCTTGGACGAGTTTGAGAGTATTGCTGGAGTACGAAGAAGTAACACAGGTGAAGGTTCTGATGTAATGAATAGAGTAGTCAACCAACTACTAAGCTCAATGGACGGCGTTGAATCAATGGAAGGAGTAATAGTCGTTGCAGCAACGAATCGCCCAGAAATGATAGACCCGGCATTGCTCAGGAGCGGAAGGTTCGAAAGGGTACTTCACATACCTCCACCAGATATTGATTCAATTAAGGCGATACTGAAAATTCACTCTGAACCGATGCCTCTTGGCAAATTCAATATTGAAGATTTAGCTTCGCAATTAATCAACTACACAGGTGCAGACATAGAAGCAATTTGTCGGGAAGCTGCTCTAATATCCATGAGGGCTGAGAAGAAAACAGTATCCAAAAAGCATTTTGAAGAGGCAATAAACAGAGTTCGACCTACGATTACTGATGAAATGATGGATTATTACAACAGAATGGAAGCACGACTGACAAGCGGGCTAGAATCAGTCCGACGTAGTTCTGAGATTCATTCAGGAATAGAATCAGCTTGAGGAAGAAAAATGCCAGTCACATTCGGAAGAGAAATTATCAATCGCGAAGTTCATGACAGTGCCGATGATAAATTGGGAAGTGTTACGGATTTTACTATTGATGTTGACAATGGCCAAATCACTAATATTTTAGTAATGATTGAACCTGATATTAATCCTCAACTTCTCCCTTGGCCCACTGTAAATGGCCTTTTATCGGTACCAGTCGAGGAAATTGATAGCGTTGGCAAGGTAATCAAACTCTCAGAATAGCATGATGCATCACCGTTCATTCGTTCACAACCATCTTAAGTCGAAGTTCAGGCTCGATTTTAGTCGTATTGACTAGGTGGGGTTTAGGATGGCCAATTTTCGGGATTACACTCGTCGATTAACAACCTTAAAAGCACGACGTAATATGCTAATTGGAGCCTTTTGGATTTTACTTCTTCTTTTGATTTCAACAATAGCTGCAACATATGTAACAGATGGTCAAACTCAACAATCCGCATATGGTGATGACTGGAACGACCTTGGTTTGTTCAGAGCGGAGATAAATAACATGGGAGTTGATACAACAGCATTGGTATCAAGTCCGCTTCTATTGAGCGAAATAGACCATCCTGAAGAAGCGATTTTCGTCATATCTGGCGTAGAGAAAGACACTATTTCTTTGCCTAGATTTACGGGGGATGAAAATGTAATTGAATTATCTGAAGGTTCGGGCTACACGACTTCTGAAATCCTCGCTATAGATGAATTCGTTGAAGCAGGTGGTACCGTACTTTTGATGGATGATAAAGGATATTCCTCAACTTTAGCTGAACAGTTTGGGTTGGAATTCTCCGGCCACACACTTTACGATGGAGAAGCCTATGCCACAGAATTGGATTATAATTTCATTTGGGTAAACACCTCATCGGCATTTAATTTTACGACGAATTCTGGTTCACTTTCAAGCATTCACCCATGTCTTAGAGACACAGATACAGATGGATTTATTGATTTGTTAGATACAGATCCTTATGACATTACAACATTTCCTGCAGGAATCACCAGAGAAGATGCTGGGTTATGTTCTCACAGATGGATCTCTGAAACCCAATGGGATTTTTCTGAGAACTATAATTTGTTGACGAATCAACCATCTGCGTTTGATGCCGGGTCCTATAATCCAGTTGAGAATAGGTATGATATCGGAAAATCTACCCTTGATTCTTATCTAGATACTAACGATGACGGTAATCTTACAATAGGATCTACTGCCTTTGGAATTGATGGAGATGAAGTTGGGCCGTTTGCAGTCTATGTTCGTTATTGCGCTGATCGTTTGTGCGTTGGAGCAGATTCAGGCAGAGTACATTTTGTCGCGGATGGCTCAATATTAACCAATTCATTGTATGATGATGCTTTTTATTCAGGTGTTGACGATGTTGTCCCGTCAAATGATAATCGCAAGTGGGCACTGGATATAATTGCAGAATCTTTGTTAATTGGCAATTCCAGCGCAAAGAGTTCTTCAAATGCAATAGTGATTTTTGATGAATCCAGACATCAGCAACCAACACTTTTCGGAGACACATATAATTTAATGTACTATTTGTTGATTTATTTTACGAATGATTGGATGGCAATGCTATTGTTATTCTTAGGTTTATTCATTACTCTAGAGGCAGTTTTAATTCGAAAAGAAGACCCTGAAAGTTGGCGACATGTATTCAGGATAATTTACTATGGATTCGGGGACGCAAGAAGGTATGAGTACTATCAAAAACCGGAAAAGATAAGGCAAGTATTACTTACAAGGATAAGAAATTTAAATACATTGTCGAGAGAGGAATTTGATGCACTTCCAGCAGCTGAATTACAAAGAATGGTAGATGATCAAATATTAACAAAATTCATTTTTGAGGACAGAAGGTACAAGCCAGATGAATTGGTTGGCATAGTTAAGAGGATAAAAGAATGGGGTGCTACTAGTTCTGAAGAGGAGGGAAATTATGTGGACTCGTAAAGCTGCTATTATCCTCACTAGTGGAATAAGCCTGATTCTTATAGGAATGATGATATCTAATTTTCAATTAATGATTGTAGGTTTGACTTTTGTATCATTCCTAGCGATTAATGGATGGATAGAGGGCCATTCAGATCTTGAAATCAAAAGAGAAGTTTCTGCAGTAAATGTCTACAAAGGTGACGATATAAATGTCGTTTTAACAATTACCAACAAGTCTTACAGAAGAACTCAACAATTAGAGGTATTTGATAATGTACCTCATGAAATGAAAATGAGGAAAGGCATCAATTTAATGAGAATGAATCTAGGACCTGGACAAACTGCGACAATTCGGTATACTGTTCGATGTCCTTTAAGAGGCCACTACACCATCGGCCCAACTTCAATTAGGTACAGAAATACCTTCAACCTTTTTGTTTCTGAAACTAGTATCGGCGATCGATCAGATATCACAGTGTTTCCTCAGGTTCGAGATGTGGAAGAGGCACTTATTCGTTCAGATGTTCCAAAGATGTATACCGGAGCCACTACTCTTAAAACACCCGGACAAGGAATGGAATTTTACGCCTTAAGAGAATATTTCCCGGGAGACTCGTTCCGTTCGATTAATTGGAAAGCCTTCGCCAGAACAGGAGAATTGATGGTGAACGAGAAAACTAGAGATGCTGTGACTGATGTGTTTATCATTCTCGATACTCGAGATGTAGCAAGAATAGGTACGGTTCTCAAGAATCCATTAGAAATGGGGACAGTTGCTGCCGCTTCAATTGCCAATTATTTCATTAAAAGAAGGGATTCAGTTTCCTTAGTTACCTATGGTGAAAGGATGGATTTCCTTCCTCCTGAAACAGGAGATAAGCAACATTACAAGGTTCTGAGCCAATTGGCGGCAGTTGAATCAAAAGGAAGCATGCCACTACAAGCAGTAACTAATGCTCTTTCACCAAGAATCTCACGGGGTTCACCCGTATTTATTATCAGTAGTCTTGAAGGAGATGGGACGACCCTATCTGCAATCAGGAACCTCTCAGGGAAGGGTCACGAGGTGATTGTATTATCTCCGAGTAGTATTGATCTTGAGAGGCTAGTAAGTAGAATTCCAAGGATGGCTTATGAGGTATTGAAACTTGAAAGACAAAATCGGTTAACGGCTATTTCTGGCTATGGGGCCAAAGTGATAGATTGGACCCCCAGTGTCGAATTATCTCAGGCATTGCTACAAATAAGGAGCGTTTAGAGGTGAAAAATATGGCAATTGATGTAGTACCTGAATCAAAAACGCTTCATATCAAAAAATTACGTTTTAGATGGCAAGTACTACTATTACAAACTCTTTCAACGATTTCACTATTATTCTTAATGCGTAAGATGAGCGAATTGTATGGCGAATGTTCAGAAAAGTTTGTTGCAAATTCCGGGCCTGATGGGTGGTGCCCAGCATATGAACACACAAGAGGATTGAGATGGATGGATTCTAATGGTAATACAATTCTGCCTGACTTCATTACCGGAATTAATGAAACAGGTCTAAATTCCTTCACAATGCCCTTGATATTGTGTTTTGTTTTGACAGCATTTTGGGTATTCTTACAAACCCGTGGTGAGAGAGTACAACTTATTGTAAAGAGAACATTCAGCATTATTTTAGCTTCTTGGTTCTTACTTCCATTCTTAACAACCTGGTTGATAGGAATGGTTTCAAACGGTCCTTACCCTCCATTGGGTAATGCAGACGATCAATATAATCATATTGAACTAATGTTAGCACCTTTTGAATTTTTCTTCGAATTAGTCTTTTTTGGTATTGTCTTTGCTCCGGTTGCTGTAGGTTTAATGGGAATCTGGGGGCTCTCCAAGAGGATGATTACATGGGCAACTGGATACTTCTTGATGGTTATTGGTATTCATGCAATGTTAACATTTGAAGGCGTAACAACAGCAGTAGATGTTGGACTAAAACCTCTTTCTGCTCAGATCGGTGAAGCAACCTTGTTCGGCGGATTGATTTCACCATTAGCATTTGATTTGTTGACTGTGGCTATATTGCTGTTGGTTTTCCTAGAATCTGGGTTAGCTGTAATAACAAACCTTGAGTACACCTCAGTCCTGCCTGAAGCATCGAAGAATGATTCTGAGTATGTCAATCAATTTAACAATATTATCAACGGACATTTAATTCACTTATTTGGGGTAATGATTGTTGTTAGTTTAACGACAGCACTTGCTCTTGAGTTTGATGATTTTTTGATTTCATTTGTTGGAGTTTTAGAAGGTTCCCAATGGTCAGGTCAAGTGAAAGAATCTCTAGAATTACAACTAACCTATGGGAAAGTAATTTCAGCATCCTTATTCATGATTGTTGTAGCTGGAGGGAGATTTGTGATTCCTTGGCAAAGACTGACTGGAGTAATTGAAACAGGACTTTCAAAAATTCGAAATTAACTTAATCTGAAAATTTTATGAAGCGTTCCCCAGAAAAAAATAATTGACATAATTTCAATAACCAGAATTAAAAGACGACTTTCGATACCCAAAGATTGTAGATTATTAATTATTTTATCTTGGAAAAGAACTATCAATAAAATAGAAATTATTACCACAAAGCGATGGAACCAAGGGCCAGATGTCTCAACTTTATTCCCTCCGACTGGAACAACGTTTCCATCCACGACCCTAGCACGGGCATCAAGGTCATCAATCCATCGCTTATTACAATCTTCGGCTCGTTGGGTTCAAGCGGAGGATGCTTGCCGAGGTACCATGGGCGGAGGTCTCTCGATACAATCATGTAGTCAATGCAGAGAACCATCGATTCTATTTCAAGAGTATAGCGGTCAGCATCTTTGTGGCAAACATCTGGCATCTTCGATAAGGAAAAGAGTGGCAAAAGAAGTTCGTCTACAAATCAATTTACCAAAAGATGCTCGACATTCTGATGGCACTCCATTCAAAATTTTCGTGGCAATTTCTGGTGGTAAGGATTCAGCAGTTTTGTTAAGTATGCTTGCTGACATTATCGGTCAAAGAAGAGATGTAGAGCTTATTTCGGGCTGCATAGATGAGGGAATTGACGGATATCGTTCCCCTTCTCTCGAACTTGCTAGAGAACTCTCTGAATCTCTGGAAATTAGGTTTGTAACATTATCATATGAGGAAATGGGCTATGATAGAATGGATAATGTTGTAAATAAGATGGAAGTCATTGGAGAGAGAAATCCTGATGCTAAGGGTATGATGCCGTGTTCTTATTGTGGGGTATTCCGAAGACAAGGAATCAACGCTCTGGCGGAAAAAGTTGGAGCAGACATTATGGCTTTAGGTCATAACCTTGATGATATGGCCCAATCAATAATAATGAATTTTCAAAAAGGAAATATAGAAAGATCGGTAAGGTTGGCTCCTCACACCGACGATCCGATAGCTGGCCTTGCACCTAGAGTAGTCCCCTTGCGATGGATTCCTGAGCAAGAAATCCATGCACATGCGATATTCTCAAAATTACCGATTCACGATGGTGATTGTCCTCACGCACCCGGTGCAATGAGACAACTAAGTCGGAGGATAGTTGCAGATATGGAAACAATAACTCCTGGATCTAGACATGGTTTGCTGCATTCTCTGGATCAGATACGTAGTTTATACAAAAAGGTCAATCCTACTAAATCTGAGATCAAAAATTGTGAACTATGTGGTGAAATAACCAGTAGGAAAATATGTCAAGCTTGTACTATGAAACGTTGGTTACAAGAAAATTAAATTATAAAATCAACAATCTCATTGATATCTTGGTTCTTACCACAGTATGAGCATCTTATTTCCATGGGTTCAGAAGTAATAATTTTTAATTTATGTGGCAAAGGCTCGCGCGGATTCTGTGTTATACAATTTGAAAATGAACATTTCACAATATTAACCAATTCTGAACCGAGTTCAATAGTCCTTTTCTCTGCCACATGATAGTTACGAATGATGGCAACGGACGCTTTCGGAGCAATCAAGGCCAGACGATCTAACTCTTCTTGATTCAATTCTCTATCTTCGATTTTCAGCACATCTTTCCTGCCCATTTTTCCACTGGGAACATTCATAACCATAGAAATTGGATTAGATCTCCCCACATCTAATCTCAGCATTTTCAGTACTTGCAATGCGTGACCAGATGGTATATGATCAATCGCAGTACCATTACAGATTGCAGTTACACGTCTCATCTCACTCATTTATTCACCTTCTTTGGAATCTCTACTCCCAAACTTTTGCAAAGTAAAGCCATTCTCGTGGGAACTCCGTTGAATGCTTGTTGAAAATACCTAGCATGCTTAGTCGAATCAACGCTAGCATCTAACTCGTTCACTCTGGGTAATGGATGCATAACTATCATCTCTGATTTAGCTTCTGATAGATCATCCTTAGTTAGTTTATAAATTCCTGCCACTTTGAGGTATTCATCTTCATCCGGAAATCTTTCTTTTTGTATTCTTGTCATGTAAATAACATCAGCAGAATCAATTGACGATAACATTTCTTCAGTTTCGTTGATGTTTCCTCCATGATTTTTTAAATCTGAGACTATTTCTTCTGGCATCTTTAATGATTCTGGCGAGACTAAAGTTATTTTGGCTCCAAATCTAACCAAGGCATGGGATAAGCTATGGGTTGTTCTTCCATATCTTAGGTCACCAACCATCATGACGTTTAACCCTTCAAGACTTCCATGTGCTTCGCGAATTGTGAACAGGTCTAGCATTGTTTGGGTAGGATGGTTCCCGGCTCCATCGCCAGCATTCAAGATTGGAATTTCCACAGCGTCTGCACTATATTGGGCAGCTCCTTGATTGGGGTGTCTGATAACTGCAATGTCTGCATACCCATTGACCATCTGCATTGTATCGTACAGAGTTTCACCTTTTGCTACTGATGAGCCAATTGAACTGAGATTCAATACTTCGCCACCCAATCGTTTCATAGCGGTTTCAAATGACATACGAGTGCGTGTCGAATTTTCAAAGAAAAGGTTCCCAAGAACTTTGCCTTGAAGTAGGGGTAAATATTCTTCACCCTTGGCTACTTCAAGTAAGCTTCTAGCATCATCAAGTACCTGCAATATCTCTTCATTTGTCAGATCGTCCATCGTGATAAGGTCGCCCATACTCATTCCCCTAGTTAACCGCGTTAGAAGTGGGTCATATGCATTGCCCTCTGAGTATAAGCTCTGATGACCGTATTCCGCTGTCTTGATGAGTAATGAATCACCCCATTAGGGCTATGATAATCAGTCGGACACCAGTTAGAGTTTCATTTTGTGGTGGCGGAACCGACCTAGATTGGTTCTCTCAATCATACGAAAAAGGCGGAAAAGTTACATCTTTAGCCATTGACAGATATATTCACGTCATCGTTAACAAGCGCTTTGATGAAAGAATTAGATTATCTTACTCAAAACTAGAAATTGTTGATAATTTTGAAGAACTTGAGCATGAATTGGTCAGAGAGGCAATGAGAATGACTGGCGTTACATCTGGAGTTGAAATTACAACGATAGCGGACATTCCATCTAGAGGCACTGGTTTGGGATCATCTTCCGCGGTCACTGTTGGTTTGTTGAATGCTTTACATTGCTTTGCTGGAAGAAATGTTTCAGCATCGCAACTAGCTTCTGAAGCGTGTGAAATTGAAATAGAATTACTTGGGCAACCGATTGGTAGACAAGATCAATATGCAGTTTCCTTCGGCGGAGTAAATTCGATAAGATTCTGTTCTGAGGGGAATGTGACAGTTGATCCCATCGACATTTCCAAAAAATTACAATCAAAAATTTCCGATGAATTCACTCTCATTTTTACCGGCCATAATCGATCTGCGTCCGAAGTTTTGTCAAATTCAGAAGAAGAGGGTAAATCCGCTTTAGATAATCTGATCAAGATAAGAGAGCAAGCCGACGAAGCTAGAGTTTTTCTTTCAGAGGGTGATTTACTCAAACTCGGTAAACTATTAAACGAAGCGTGGTCAATGAAAAGAGGCATCTCCTCAAAGGTGAGTAATAATTTTCTCGATGACATGTATAATCTTATAATTTCTAACGGCGCAAATGGCGCTAAGTTGCTAGGCGCAGGAGGCGGTGGTTTCTTCCTCGTTCATGGAGATTTACAAGTACGTGAAAAACTAAGATCTGAGTTCTCCGGTGAGTATAAGATGCTTCCTTTGAACATTGACTTTAATGGTTCTTCCATCATTTTTAATGATTCAAGAGTGTGAAAAAAATGAGTAAAAATGTTTTGTCGCCTGTACTTATTTTGATAGTATTTTGCAGCGTTACAATTAGTTCAGTTAGCGCAAATGACAATCAAAATATCAATGAAAATGAGCATATTTATCAAATTACAGGTCACTCTAAGTTCATTATACAAGAAAATATAGAAATTAATTCACAATTTAATGCGTCATGGGAGTTATCAATTAATCTCTCCGATCAAATTGGATCTGATCTTCTGCAAAATTCAGAATTAGGACTGAGAGCTCAGATTGATATTCATTTAGGCAATTCAGATGGTTTCGTTGACACAAACGAGTCAGAACTATTTGATCAATTATTCCGTACAGAAAGGAATTGGACTAACTCTGAAAATGGTGGTTGCTGTATTTTTGATTATAACCCATTATATTCTTATCAAGGCATTAATCTGACTACAAATAAGGTTGACGTAGGTCCAATAGATTTGGCAAATACATCATGGGGTTGGGAAGAATCGACAAATTTGATAGGGCAAACAGATAGTCGAAATACTAGGATTATTGATTTCCCAAGAGTAGGAGCATTTGTAGAAGAAGTTCCTTTGATCGTAGTCCTCCCAAGCGACTGGGAGTACAAGTATAGTGCTATGGAAGAAATATTCTCAGGAGAACCTGGTGAGTTTATCTTAAATCGTTCTGAAGCCAATGTAGCCAGCAATATTAGAGTAACAATTTCAAACAACCAAAAACCTAACCCATCAGCCCACAGAACTTCCACCGGTTCAATGATTTCTCTCGATTCTATAACAGAATATCATGGTAAATGTGAAGACAGCACCTTAGATAATAATCAGCAATGGTGGACATTATCGGATAATGAAACACTTTTATTGACACATTTTGGAGATAATCTTAGTTTTATTCCACAGAATTATGGTTTTGAAGAAGGAGATGTTGTTGGCGTAGTCATGCATTGTAAAGATTGGTTCGATATCACTGAAACATGGCATGAAAACATAATTGTTGATTCAATATTTCCAATTTGGAGTGCAGTCATTTCCTATATTAATGAAGAGAATGAAAGGGTCATAATTGACAATAATCAACCCATTGCTGTGAAATCAGATACAAGTATCATGTTCAATATTTCAGCATTTGATCCTAATTCTGGCCTTCCGGTAGATTTAACAATAATTTCAAATAAAACTCCGAATTACATTCAGAGAGATACTGATAATCTTGTTTTTTCAGATATGTTTTATCAAAATAGTAATTCTAATGGCCTTCACCTCAATCTAACAGAGCGTCATGAAGCTAAATCACCTACATCGTGGTCGGTTACCTTAACTGTCTCTGATAATGCAGGGAATACAATTTTAAAAGAATGGGAAATAAATGTAATGGATGGTAATGGACCAACAATAATCCCTGATTTAATAATAAATAATCAGTCGATATCCTCCAATAATTTAGCTAGAGAGAACGATATTATAACTATCTCTCTACAGCAATCTTTTGATGACTTAGATTCGATTGATGATACTAGGTGGTCTCTCTCAATCGACGATATTGTATATGTTCAAAACGTTACAATGGATCAAATAGACAAAATGACTCTAGGCCCATTTTCCTCAGGCACCCATGTTTTCAGTATAGACGCATATGATTCCTCTTCAAATTATCAAAATCTTGCCTTTGGTTTAGCCATATCTCCGATTTTGGGTATTGATTTAGAAATAATTTCCTTTGAAACCGAAGGGCAATTTGTCATGGGAAATGAGGTTACATTCTCTGCATATATTCAAAATAATAGAGGATCAACAGGTTCGGGTCAGCTGTGTGCCAACAATCAATGCAGTCCTTTTGTTGGGATACCTGCGGCAAATTCCGACTCTCCTGGATACTTTGAAATTGAATTGATACTTGAATTAACTAATTCAACCCCAATTGATGCCTATTTTAAGTGGCAGAGTGAAAGCACAGGAGAAAATGGGCAAATTACTATTGAAAAAGGAATTTCACTTGAACCATCCTGGCAAAAACCTACACAGACCGTTGTATTTGTCTTTGTCTGCTTGTCATTTCTTGTTTTTGTTGTAAATCGCCTTTGGGGAGTAGACTCTCAAAGACCATAATATGGAACAAATCTCCGCAGCACTCATCAGTCATGACATATGGTGATTAATCGTGATTCTACTACCGGACTACCCAGATAGAGTAATTCGCGAACACAGAGTTCGGGTAGAAAGAATAGCATTATCTATAACATTTTTATTGATATTTTTTGCTTCCTGGTGGTTATTTTCTGCCTTATTCGGTTCTCCAAATCTTTTACCCAGGCTTGGTCCAATTACTCTAATATTTATTTCCTCACTGGTTGTAATTGACTTGATTGATTATCAACCGGTTCAAAAATCTAGATTAGGTGTAATCGCTAATATCTCCTATCCTTGTTTGTTAGCATTATCAATCTCTAACATAGATTATGGTGATACCCTGATTTCAGGAGTTATATATTTCATATTGGCTGCTTTCCTTTGGTTAGTTGCAAGAAAAAATCTCTCTGTAACACACTCATCAAGAAGATGGAGAGGCTTGACGAGTATTCTTGGCCTTGCATTCTCTGCTTCAATAATGTATTCAATTTCGTCGGAGAGTGTCGTTTATTTAGTGGTCTTTTCTTCAATATTTGTTACTATGATTCCAGATTTATTGTATAAGGATATCAATCATAAATCAAGGAAAGAATTTATTAAGAAACTCGATCGAATTGAAGCAAAAGTGTTACTATTACGCAGTGAGGGACTCTCATTAGAACAAGCATCTTCAATTTTGAATAAAGCGAGGGAGGAATGTTGGAACGAACCTGAAAGAGGGATGGAAGCAATTTCATTGGCAGAAAAAGAAATTGTGAAAATCCAAGCTTTAGTTAGGGATTTAGAAGAAATAAAGCGGGAGACGAATATTTTTTTGTTAGAAGCAGAATCCATAGCACCCGGTATAATTGGGCCAAGAGATGCATTTGAATCTGGAGAAAGAGAATCTGAACTGGGTTCTTTGAGGGAAGCGGAGAGTTTCTTCCGACTTTCAAAAAATAAGTCTAAATTGATAATAAAACATTGGCAAGATGCAATTGATGAAATTTCAAATGCAGAAAAATTAATTTCTCATATTTCTGGAATTCAATTGAGTACGATAAATAATATAATTGATTCTGCTAAAAAAGAACTCAAATTGGAAAACCCCATTGAGGCTAAAAAAATAGCATCTTCGGTTTCAGGACACATCGAAAGTTTAGAGACTACAACTAAAGATGCTGAGGAAGCTATCAAAGAAGCTGAAAAGGCTATTAATGCAGTTGATGATAGTTTTGCAGTCAGCACAAAGGAAAGACTATTCGAGGCAAAAGATGCATTAGAATCTGGAAAACCATCACTTGCCAAGGGATTAGCAGCAAGTATCCTAAGAGATATAAGTCAGGTTTCTGAATCAATGCAGAAAGTTCAGCGTGCACTCAGGCAAAGGAAAAAATTGATCTCAACGTTCCCGACAGGGGAATCAGGCGATAAGTGGACTAAGGAATTAAAAATTATCGAAGAAAAAGTTGATCTAGAACAGTGGGTTGAAGCATCTAGACTGTTAGATTTGTTAACAAAAAATCTTCAATTTCATGAGAAATCAAAATCTGATGCTGAAGAATTATATTCATTTGTAGAAAGTGAATGGATTGAATTAAGGAAAAAGTTAGATTCTTCAAACATTAAAGTTGATAATTCAATGAGGAGAGATGCAGAGAGTAAAATTTCTGCATGTAAAAAATTATTAGATGATGGTAATATAGAACCAACACTTATTTTGTTGGGTGAAATAGATGAGATTATTGAGAATCTCCGAAGAAAAATTTAAAATTAATTTCTATTCATTTCTACACAATACGGGCAGTAAGCATTTAATTTATACTCACTAGATCTTCTTTCATACTTTGTAAGAGGTTCTCTACAAGCGAAACACATGGAGTATTCTGTTTCTTTCAACTCGGTATCTACTGCGACTCTTTGATCAAAGACAAAACAGTCGCCTTTCCAGTGAGAACCATCCGTATCTTCGAAGTATCCAAGAACTCCTCCTTCTAATTGTTTCACATTTTCAAAACCAGCATTCATCATTACTACAGAAGCTTTTTCGCATCTGATTCCTCCGGTACAATACATTACTATTTGTTTACTTTTATATTCATCTGGTAGACTCAATATAGCATTCGGGAAATCTCTAAATGTGGATAAATTCAAATCTATTGCGTTCTCGAATAGACCTACTCTAGTTTCATAATCATTTCTGGTATCCAGAATTATAATATCTTCTTTATTGTCTAACATGTTCTTGAGTTCAATAGGTTTAATGTTAGGTGCGGTGAAATCCGCTGGCCTTACTTCATCAATACCCAACGAAATGATTTCTTTTTTTAGTCTAACAAGCATTCTTCGAAATGGTTGATAATTAGTATAACTTATTTTGAGTGGGATATCGACAAATCTCTTATCAGATTGTAAAAAATCTATGTAAGAGTCGATTGATTTTTTGTTTCCCGCAAGGAAGAAGTTGATTCCATTTCTACTCAATAATATGGTTCCTTTCAAATTTAGTTTTTCACAGATGAACCTAAAAGGTTGTCTTAATTCATCCCTATCATCTAGATTTACGAATCGATAGCCGGCTATATTTACTACTTCGCCTCCGTCCATGTCGTCTCCCCTGAATTTTTATTTCACCAAACTCAATTCTTTGTTTCTAGAGTTAATCTCTTCAGATAATTTTTCTAAGAATTCACTTAAACTTACTCCTTTACGTTGTAACCCGCTTCTTGGTTCTCCTTTACGATCTATTCTGATAGAAACTGTATTATTTCTTTCTTCTTCCTCACCGAGGATTAGCATGTACGCAGGACGCATTTTCCTGTGCATACGTATTTTCTTCCCAATAGTTGCGTCTGTGTCATCTACAGATACTCTAATTCCGATGTCACATAAAGCATTTTCAACTTCTTTCGCATATTCTTTTTGCTTTTCAGAAATTGTGATTATCTGAATTTGTTTTGGCGACAGCCAAGTAGGAAAGTTCCCTGCCCAATGTTCAGTTAGAAAAGCCACAAATCTCTCATGAGTAGAAAGCGGTGCTCTATGAATGACGAAAACTTCGCCATTCTCGTCTCCTTTTTCATCTTTGTAGGTTAATTCAAAACGTTCTTTTGCTGCAAAATCAAGTTGTATAGTTGACATTGACTCTTCTCTTCCCAGTGCAGTTGTAAACTGAATATCTATTTTAGGTCCATAAAAAGCGGCCTCACCAATCGCTTCCACATAAGGTACATCTAACTCATCTAATATTTCCCTTAAGTGATTTTGCGTTGAAGTCCAATTTTTTGGTTGTTTAATGTATTTATCAGTATTTTCAGGATCCCAAAGTGATAATCTGAAGTGGTAATTCTCAAATCCAAAAGAGGAGTAATAATCTTGGACCATTTTTATGTTACTTGCAACCTCTTGACCCACTTGGTCTAATGTGCAATATATATGTGCGTCATTCATCGATAACATTCTTACACGTAAAAGTCCGGCTAAAGTTCCCGACATTTCATTCCTGTAAACGGTGCCATATTCTGCTATCCTCAGAGGTAATTCTCTGTAAGACCTTTTTCTATTTTTAAAAACTAGATGATGCATAGGGCAATTCATTGCTTTTAGATAATAAGTTCCGTCATCCATCTCCATTGGTGGATACATACCTTCAGAATAATGTGGTAAGTGACCGCTGCACTCGAACAATTCTTTTTTTGCTAGAACAGGGGTAGTTACACGAACATATCCGTAACTTTCCTCTGTTTCTATGGCGTACTTTTCTATTTCTGATTTAAGAATTTCACCATTGGGTAACCAAACTGGTAATCCTTTACCGATCATTTCGTCAATCATGTAAAGTTCCATCTCTTTTCCTATTTTTTTGTGGTCTCTCTTCTCGGCTTCCTCAATTTGTTTTTGCCTTTCTTTGAGCCCCTCCTTTGTTGCGTAGCACATGCCATAAATTCTGGTTAGAGCTTCTCTGTCCTTGTCTGCCTTCCAGTATGCTTGACTTGTGCTTGTAAGTTTGAACCAGCGAAGGTAAGATGTTGATGGTACATGTGGTCCTTTGCAGAGGTCAATAAAATCACCTTGTCTGTAAGCAGTTGAACCTAATTCATCACCTATTTTTTCATCCATAATCTCTATTTTGAATTTATTGTGTTTAAATAACTCTCTTAATTCGTTATTACTATATTCTTCTCTATATATCTTGATATTATCTCGAACAAGTTGGTTCATTCTCTTTTCAATTTGTTTTAGGTCACTGTCACCTATTGGATTCATGTGAAAGTCATAATAAAATCCATGATCAATCGGTGGTCCTATTGTTGGTTTAGCGTTAGGAAATAATTCGACTACTGCTTGCGCAAGTAAATGCGCACATGAGTGTCTGAGAATGTACATACCTTCCTTTGAATCGGCGAGAATAGGCTCGATTGTACAGTTTTCAGTGATTATATGGGACATATCTCTTTCAATACCATCAATTTTTGCAGCTATTGCTCCACTTCTTTTACCGTAGACATTCAGCAAGATATCTTCTGCTGTAATACCAGATGCGTATTCATGAGTTTCTTCGTCGCTAATTTTTACCTTAATCATCGACATTGACTCCGCCTCCGTTATCCACCCCAGCATGACGATGATATGAATACCTTGCTTGTTTTATCACAAATCTAAAAGTTATTCTAGTAAAAATTGTGTTCCCGCCAAACCATCAACCATTTTTTTGATATCGTCAAGAGATCCAATTACGGCTCTTTGACCAGTACGCTCTACAAACGTACACGCTGCCTCAACTTTTGGCCCCATCGACCCCTTGTCAAAGGTATATTTCCCAATTTCATCTGGTGTAGTTCTTGAAATTATTTTTTCTGATTTATTTCCCCAATCAAGATACACCCCGCTAGTGTCTGTTGCCATAATTAGTAAATCTGCATCCAATTCAAATGCCAGTAAAGAACTTGCTCTGTCTTTATCAATCACAACCTCTACTCCTTCCAATTCCCCCTTATTTCCATAAGAAGTGGGGATACCACCACCGCCTGCACATATGACTACTGTCCCCTTCTCTAACAGCCAATGTATAGGCCTTAATTCAAAAATTCGATGTGGTTCTGGTGATGGAACAACCCTTCTCCAATATTTACCATCTTGTTTCACCTTCCAACCTTTAATTCCAGATAACCTCTTTGCTTCCTGCTCCGTGTAAACCGGCCCGATTGGTTTTGTGGGATTTAAAAATGCGGGGTCTTCAGGATCTATTTCTACCATTGTCAAAATAGATGCAATCGGTCTTTCAATTGGTAGGAGGTTTCCTAATTCTTGTTCAATCATGTAGCCAATCATACCTTGAGTTTGTGCACCTAGAACATCAAGAGGATATTCCTCAACTTCTTTGTAAGCAGCTGACTGTAATGAAAGTAAGCCAACTTGTGGCCCATTCCCATGACTAATCACTACTTCATGTTCTTTGATGATCGGAGCCAAGGATTTTACAGCTTTCCTTATATTTTTTCTTTGATTGTCCGCAGTCATCTCATCTCCTCTCCTTAGAAGAGCGTTCCCACCAAGTGCAATTACGATGCGCATTGTATAAACCCATAGGCTGTATTAATATTAACACACGCCCTTTGCGAGTGTCATGGTGCGTATTGGCTTAGTGGTTAATCCTGATGCAGGTTTGGGTGGTAGATTGGGTCTGAAAGGCTCGGATGGCCAGGCAAAATATGCACGTTCCATGGGTGCCGAAGATAGAGCGGGGCCAAGGGTAAGTGAAACTTTATCATATTTCAGCAAAATACACAACAGCTTTGATGAAATTCATTGGTATACAAGTAATGGTAGAATGGGTAGTCAATGGATACCAAGAGACATTAAAGTGGGTAATTTGAATCTAATTCACGAATCTTCTGGATCAACAAGTCCTTCTGATACCTTCAAACTGGTTTCTCTGCTTATTGATTCAGAAATTGATTTAATATTGTACGCAGGCGGGGATGGGACAACTAGGGATATAGTATCAACTTTAGATTTAAATGATAGTTCAAGTATTCCAATAATTGGCATTCCGTGTGGTGTTAAGATGCATTCTGGATGTTTTGCTTCATCCCCTAAAGCTGGTGCTGAAGTACTTTCCTCCTGGCTAAATGAAGAATTATTACTTTCAAGTACAGAAGTTCTTGATCTAGATGAAGATAAATATCGAAATGGCGAGTGGGTGGTAAGGTTGTATGCAGAGGCCAAAACTCCAGCATCACCTAGGTGGATGCAAGGCGCTAAGATGCGCGTTGAGGCAACAGGCGAGGATGAGATAATTGAGGGACTTGCAGACCACATTCGTGAGCTGTTAATCAACGAAGAGAGAATGATTATTTGGGGTTCCGGCGGCACACTGAGAACAATTTCTAATATGGTTGGATTTAACGGAACAGTCCTAGGAATTGATGCAACATTAGGAAATAAACAAATTGGAACAGACTTAAACGAACAACAACTAATTGATATTTTAGACTCCCACAAAGGTGAAATCACATTACTTCTTTCTCCTATGGGCGGCCAAGGTTTCCTCATAGGAAGAGGAAATTTGCAACTCTCCCCAAGTGTGTTAAATAGAATACCGATTGGCGAAATACTAGGTGTTGTAACTCCTGCTAAACTACTATCTGTCCGTCGTTTACGCATAGAAACTGGAGATCAAGATTTAGATCAAAGATTTTCGGAAAAAAAATATATGAAAGTCTTACAAGGGTATAGAACTACCAGAGTGTTACCGATTATGGTGGATTAATCAGATTTTTTTACCAATTGATGCCTTAAGAAGTCCCAAAAATGGCGGGCTAGGTCTCCCGGGTCTTGATTTAAATTCTGGATGATATTGAGTCCCGACATAATACGGATGGTCGTTTAATTCCATAATCTCACATCTTTGACCCGTTTCATCTTTACCTACATAAATTAATCCTGCACTTTCAATCTTTGAAATTAGTTCTGGATTAACCTCATACCTGTGTCTATGCCTTTCATCAACATGTGATGTGTTACCATAAAGCCTTTTTATCTTACAATCGTCTACAAGGAATGGTGTGGGTTTTGTACCTAATCTCATTGTTCCTCCCATGTGAGTCTTTGATATTTCTGGCATAAAAATTACTGCAGGCTGAGGCGTATTTTCATCAAATTCAGTAGAGTTTGCTTCCTCCATTCCAAGCACATTTCTGCAAAACTCTATTGTTGCAATTTGTAATCCAAGGCAAACCCCAAGATATGGTATTTTGTTAACTCTAGCATATTCAGCAGCCTTTATTTTCCCCTCTATTCCCCTGATTCCAAAGCCACCGGGGACCAGAATACCATCTGAATCCTTCAGTGCGTCCCAAGCTTCGGTGTATTTCTCATAACTTTCTTGTTTAATTTTTTCATCCAAATTTTCGGCATCGATCCAATTAATTTGAAGTTTACGATTTACTTCAAAAGATGAATGCTGTAATGCTTTAATTACGCTGAGGTATGAATCAGAAAGTCCCGTATATTTACCCACCATAGCAATTTTTACGACCTCATTTAAATTATCTACAGTTTCAGCCATCTTAATCCAATCATCAAGTAAAGGTCTAGATTTGGGTAATGTGAAGCCAATCTCTTTTGAAAGTACATTACTAACGCCTTGTTCTTCTAATAATATTGGAATTCGGTATATATTCGAAACGTCGTGTGCTGAAATCACAGCATCTGGAGAAACATGGCAAAATGCTGCAAGTTTAACTCTGGTTTCTTGATCTAATGGATTCTCTGATCTACAGACAAGAATGTCCGGGATAATTCCCAGTCCTCGGAGTTCTTTTACAGTGTGTTGAGTAGGTTTTGTTTTTTGTTCTCCAACAGGGCCCATAACTGGTACTAAACTTACATGAACAAAGCAAATATTTTCTTCGCCAACTCTAAATTGAAATTGTCTCAATGCTTCTATAAATGGAGCACTTTCAATGTCCCCAACAGTTCCTCCTAGTTCAATTACGCAAGCGTCAGGAGTATTCTTACTGCCATCACTCGGTGTATTCGCAACTTTTTCAATCCATTCTTGTATTTCATTAGTAATGTGTGGAATGACCTGTACGGTTTTGCCGAGATAGTCTCCTTTCCTCTCCCTTTCTATGACAGATTGATACACTTTACCAGTAGTAATATTATTGTCTTTTGTCAATGATATATCAAGAAATCTTTCATAATTACCCAAATCTAGGTCAACTTCTCCCCCGTCATCCAAAACATATACTTCACCATGTTCGAACGGCGACATAGTTCCAGCATCACAATTGAGATATGGATCAATCTTCACTGAAGTGACGCTCAGTCCTGCGGATTTCAACAACACACCTATGCTACTTGCCGTTATACCTTTCCCAAGTCCAGATAGGACGCCTCCCGTGACAACAACATACTTCATCCAATCAACGGGGTTTGAAGCCAACATACCTTGCCTATCAACATTCCTTAGACTTAGTCCAAAAAATTGACTTTGCTAAGTCTAAGTATCTCCTTCTCTTCGGTTAACCATGGTCGGAGGCAACGGAGATCGAATTTTAGTAACTGGAGCTCTGGGCCAAATAGGTACTGATTTAGTACAATCACTGAGGGAAATGTATGGTTCAGACATGGTTGTTGCCAGCGATATTAAATCCAAACCAAATCATCCTTGCATTTCGACCGGGCCGTATATTGATCTAGACGTCCTGGATAAAGAGAGGATTTTTCGAGTCGTAAATGAACAAAATATCGATGTTATTTATCATTTAGCCGCTATTCTATCCGCAAGGGGCGAAGAAAATCCAGAATTATGTGAATTAATTAATGTCGAAGGCACTAGGAACATATTTGATGCCGGGAGAGAATTTGGTTTACGCATTTTTGCCCCCTCTTCTATTGCTGTTTTTGGTCCGGATACACCTAGAAAAGCCCCTCAGGTAACTTCACTCAATCCCACGACAAAATATGGTCAAACCAAGGTTGATTGTGAAATTCTTGGGATGATATATTATCAAAAATATGGAGTTGACATAAGAGGTCTTAGGTATCCCGGACTTATTTCTTGGAAATCACAAGTTAGCGGAGGAACTACTGATTATGCAGTAGACATATTCCATGCAGCACTCTCAAAAGAATCAACTTATGATTGCTTTTTAGCCAGAGATACTCGCTTGCCCATGATGTACATGGATGATGCTATCAGGGCCACAATTTCATTGATGAACGCTCCGATTGATTCACTAGGTTCTGCACGTTGTGGATATAATATTTCTGGGCTTTCTTTCACACCGGAAGAATTGGTGTCAGAAATCAATGAAAAGCTACCTAATTTCATTTGTGAATATGCACCTGACATACGTCAAAAGTACGCTGATTCTTGGCCAGAATCAATTGACGATGAGGTTGCAAAAAATGACTGGAAGTGGGAATCAAGGTTCAGTTTGGAAGCCATTGTAAATGAGATGATTAGTAATCTAAAGGAAGATTAATCGTCGTTAATTTGATTACTCCAATCAGGAGTTTCAGGGCCTTTTTTTGCCCACAACACATCATCTATTCTCAGAATGCTTATTGCGGCCTCAGTTGCACCAGTAATTGCATGTTCAGTTACAAATTTTGGATCGAAGATTTCTTGCTCAAACATATCTACCACTTCACCTGAATTTCCATCAATACCAAACCAAGCCCCCTCTTTTTTGTTATTTGTTTGAGCTGCTGAGAGTGATAATACAATATCGATAGGGTCGTAACCGGCATTTTCAGCCAAAGTACGAGGGACAATTTCCAAGGCAGCAGCGTATCCTTCAATAGCCATCTGCTCCCTACCAGTTTGCGTGGTGGCGTATTCTCTTAGTATTCTAGCCAAATGTATCTGAGTAGCCCCTCCTCCAGGTAGAATTTTTTCATCCTTCGTTAATCTGTAGCTCACTCCCATGGCGTCATCAAAGGCCCTCATCACCTCGTCTCTTATCTCAGGAGTTGAACCTCTGATGATCATTGTCATAGCACCACCGAACTCTCCTTCTATAGTGGTAAAATTTACTCCCCCTATATTTTCTTCTGAACGAGAGGAATATATTCCAATGTCGTCTTTAGTGACTTTCCTGATTTCTCTAATTATATTTGATTTTGTTAATCTTGATAATCTTTCAAGATCTTCTCTTTCGAATCTCCTGTATGTTGTAATGCCTGCCTCAGACAAAATTGGGATAGCATCGTCTGTGATTCCATCCTTAACTATTAACAAATCGATATCCATTTTTTTTAGATGATCTACAATTGATTTAAGATACTGTTCATTATGTGTCTCAAATTCTTTTAGAACACCTAAGTCATTTACTTCAATTTGCGCGTCCAAACTCAATTTTCTCTCTTCAATACCACCGTCGATTATAGCAACCCTTCCTCCTTTAGAATATGTAGAAGTGCTGCTAATTATTTTTGTCTTTGCTAGGACTAATCCAGGCGACAGTCTGCTGTCGAGTGCTCCACCACCGGAAATTTGTAACCTTTTTATCCTCAGTCTCTCTAAATCTTTACCGCCCTCTTCGTTTAATATTGATTCTGTAGCATCTAATGCCAGGTCTGTTAGGTGATCTGACAACATAGAATCTATTTTTCCTTGTAAGGAGGTTTTAACTACCGACTTTTTCAAGGCTTTATTGTTCGCATATTGGGATATTTTTTCAAGCTCCCTCAATGCTATTTTGTTAGCGATTCGGTAACCATTGATGATGATAGAGGGATGTATTCCTGACCTCACTAACTCCAGTGCGTTTTGAAGCATCTCTGCCATTAAGATTACTGTTGAGGTTGTTCCATCTCTCGCAGAACGGTCCTGAGATGCAGAAGATGCGATTAGTAAATTTGCAGTCGGGTGTTCCACTTTCGCTGTTTCTAGAACCGTAACTCCGTCATTAGTAACACTCGCATTACCTTCCTCGTCAACGAGCATTTTGTCCATGCCTCTGGGCCCTAATGTAGACCTAATTGCATTCGACAAGGAAACAGCCGCAGCAACATTACGAACCAACGCAGTCCGTCCGTGAATACGGTCGGTATCTTCCAAAGCAACATCATGTTCCGCATCCGACATAACACGACCGAGCGAACCAATAGATTTGAAACCGCTCATGCTGCATTAGTATTTCTGATCAACATTTATCTTGTGATTAATTCTATACGAGAGGTTCATAAAGGGTAATACTCTCCGACTATACAACCGCAAGTTAAGTAGTGACAATTATGGATGGAAATAACAAAGATGACTGGGAAGAGCAAATGCTCAAAGAAATGGCAAGAATATTTTCGGATATGGGTATGCCAATGGATATCAATATCCTCAGAAATATGCTCTCTCAGGTACGAAGCCAGTTTGAAAAAATGGGCATTAATCCAGAAAATTTGTCAAATCAGGACATGAAGATTGACATCAATGGTAATGCAGAAGATTTTAGGAAAACTATGGAATCTATGCTTAACGGACCCGACGGTTTCTCGGAATTGTTCAGAAATATGGGGGTTAATATTCAGGTAAATAATCCGACAGAAATTGTTGATGCCGAGGTGAATGAAGATGATAATGTCCAAGGAGAATTTGAAGTCGATATCCACATACATGATGATAGAATGTACGTGACAGTAGATATTTCTCATGAGTTAGATGTCATAGATTCAGAGTTAGAGATTAATTTGATTGATTCTGGCAAGGCTTTCCAGTTAATGAAAACAACTCAACTAAGGCCTTTCAAGAGATACGATTTACCTGATTCTGCGAGTCATATCGTAGAATGGAGCCTAAATAACGGCATATTAGATGTAATATTCGATGTTAGAAATAATGATTGAAATTGGAAGTGAATAAAATGAGTGGACCTGTAATAGGAATTGATCTAGGAACGACAAACAGCTGCGTAGCAACTCTTGAGGGTGGTCAAGCAGTTGTGATTGCCAATTCAGAGGGGTCCCGGACCACTCCTTCCGTGGTAGCCTTCAGTAAAGATGGAGAAAGATTAGTAGGAGTAACTGCAAAAAGGCAAGCAGTTACTAACTCTGAAAGGACTATTCTTTCGGTTAAAAGAGAAATGGGTACTGATTGGACTCAGAAAATCGATGAAAATGATTATACTCCTCAGGAAGTCTCTGCTTTTATATTGCAGAAATTGAAGGCTGACGCTGAGTCTTACTTAGGCCGAGAAGTAACGCAGGCAGTGATAACTTGCCCTGCATACTTCACTGATGCTCAAAGAAAAGCTACCCAGGATGCAGGAAGAATTGCAGGTTTAGAGGTTCTCAGGATAATCAACGAACCCACCGCTGCTGCTTTGGCTTATGGAGTGGATAAAGATGAAGACCAAACAATTCTTGTCTACGATTTAGGTGGCGGAACATTCGATGTTTCTGTACTGGAAATTTACCAAGTTGATGGGCAACCGCAGATTGAAGTAAAAGCAACTAGCGGAGATAATAGACTTGGCGGTGATGATTTTGATCAAGTGGTTGTAGAATGGATTACGAGTGAATATATGAAATCTTCAGGTATCGACCTAACCAAGGACATGCAAGCAATGAGTCGCTTGCGTGAGGCCGCAGAGAAGGCCAAAATAGAGTTATCAGGTACATCGATGTCTCAGATAAACTTACCATTCATTACTATGAAAGATGGTCAACCAGAACATTTAGATCTGTCCCTTTCAAAGGCAAAATTCGAAGACCTTATTTCAGACTTAGTAGAGAGAACAATGGCGCCCACTAGAAGGGCAATGAAAGATGCGGGGATTGGAAAAGGTGACGTAGATAAGGTGATTCTTGTTGGTGGTTCTACCCGAGTTCCTGCTGTGCAGGAGGCTATTGAATCAGAGGTGGGTAAATCTCCGTTCAAAGGAATAAATCCTGATGAAGCTGTTGCCTTAGGAGCGGCATTGCAAGCAGGGATCATAGTGGGTGATGAAGGCGTCACTGATGTTCTTCTCCTAGACGTGACCCCTCTTACTCTTGGCATAGAAACATTGGGAGGAATTATGACGACAATGATTGAAAGAAATACGACTATACCTTCCAGGCGTTCTGAAACTTTCTCTACAGCTGCAGACAATCAACCGGCAGTTGAAGTTCATGTACTGCAAGGAGAGAGAGAGTTTGCAAATGATAACATAACTCTCGGCAGATTCCATTTGATGGGTATCCCACCAGCTCCAAGAGGAGTTCCACAAATTGAGGTAACGTTTGATATAGATGCCAACGGCATTGTGAATGTCTCTGCAAAAGATCTTGGGACAGGTACTGAACAGTCAATTAAAATTGAAAGCCAGACCTCATTATCCGAGGAAGAAATCAAACAAAAAATTAGTGATGCGGAAGAATTTGCTGAGGAAGACAAGCGCAAAAAAGCAAGAGTTGAATTAAGAAACACAGCAGATAGTATAGTATACCAAACTCGAAGGACTATAGATGAGACAAAGGAGAAATTATCTGAGGAAGTTGTAAATCCGGTGTTAGACAAATTGAAAGAATTGGAATCTTTGATAATCTCCGACGAAAAACCAGTATCTGATGAAGATTTAGATGAAGCAAGTATCCAGTCAAGGATTCAAGAGTTAGAAGAGTTAATGCACAGTTTATCCTCTAAGTTGTACGAAGCAGCTTCTGCCGAAGTATCAGAAGAGGGAAAAGAGTCTGAAGAAAGCGATGTTGTAGAAGCTGATTTTGAAGTTTTAGATTCAGAAGATGACGATACAGATGAGTGATTAAATGGAAGAAAATCTTGGAATTAAAAAAGTCAGAGTTGGGGCTAAACCATTTGTTCGACCTATCGATGACAGAATAATCCTAGGTGTCTGCGCAGGTATTGCTAGAAAACTAAGAATAAGCTCAACTACCTCTAGAGTATTATTCTCTTTACTAACATTACTAAGCGGTGGAGGTTTAGCACTTGCTTATCTTATTATATTCTTAATTTCTCCTCAGGAATAAGATATTCAACTTTCAGTTATTAAGTGATGTAAAGTTCTGACCAGTATTCCTGTAGCGCCGTGGCTGACTGTGGCATTTGATTCCCCGCCCCATATACCGGCAGTACCTGCAATGTCTAAATGTGCCCAAGGAATTTGTATCTTTTCCCCATTTTCGTCCTCACGTTCTTGCACAAATTGTTTCAAAAATCCTGCAGCTTGTATTGCCCCGCCCCATCTTCCTTTACCTTGATTTCTTACATCCGCAATTTTGGATGATGTCATTTGTTTCTCGAATGCTGGTAACAATGGCATAGGCCAACAGATTTCATCAACATAGTCGCCGGCCTGTTTTATTCTACTAGATAATAAATCATCATTTGAAAATAATCCTGTCGCTTCATGGCCCAATGCTACAACGATTGATCCAGTCAAAGTCGCTAAATCAATTATGTAAGATGGATTCATTTCACTAGCTTTCCAAAGACCGTCTGCCAGTACATTACGACCTTCTGCATCTGTATTTAGTACTTCAATAGTCTTTCCAGAATATGTATCTATAACGTCTCCAGGCCTGTATGCTTCAGCACTAGGCATATTCTCTGCCATACATGCTATGCCGTTCACTCTTCCTTTGTAACCTGTTGCGTAAAGAGCCTGAAAGAGCCCAAAGACACTAGCAGATCCGTGCATATCTAACTTCATTTCATCCATTCCTGCACTGCCTTTGATTGAAATTCCTCCCGAATCAAAAGTAATTCCTTTACCCACAATACAAGGAACTTGTTTGTCTCTGTCTAAATTTGGATTTATACGAAAGAATACCATACAAGGCTTGTGGATACTTCCTTTTCCTACCTCGATAAGTCCATTCATCCCTTCTTCTTTGAGACGAGAATAGTTCCAAACTTCCACCTCAACATTTTCTTTTCCTTTCGACCATTCAACTGCTCTTCTTCCAAACTCCTCGGGATAAAGTCGATTTGCAGGTTCATTTCCAAGATCTCTTGCTAGATGAACTCCAGTCGCTATAGAAGAAAGTCTATTTATTTCTAAACTCAACTGTTTGGTATATCTTTGTGTTGATTGGCATACTAGCGACCACTCATCATCGTTGTCCACCGGCTGCTTACTTTTTTGATATTTATTAAACGAATAATTTCTGAGAATTATTCCTTCTATGAATGATGATATATTTTCATAATCCCATCCTGATGTGAATCTGACGACAATATTTTTGCCCTGTTTTTCAGGAAGTGAACTGAAACATTTTGCACCAAAATCTCTAGATTTTTTCGTCGTTAGTTTATTCTTATTTCCGACCCCTAGAAGGATAATTTGACTTTCTTCTGTCCAAATTGAAATTTTAGTTTTTTCTTTCCCATCGAAACCATCACTTGAAATGGCGGATTTTACAGCTATAGTCGAACTCCTGCCCAAGCCTTTAGTTGAATTATTTGGTGCTTTTTCCGTTCCTTCGAATAGAGGAATTATCATAATGTTGCCCGTATCTGAGAACTCACTTACCGTCACTTTCATGTATTTGCGAAAATCTTCAATTATACAAAGAATTGCACCTTAAAGTTTCAATTTCAAGAAAGATACTATGAATTAAAAAACCAAAAATTGATATAAATAATGTATTTAGTAATAATTTATCTAGAACTCATTATATGACTGGAAATGATTTTCTTTGCGATTAAGGCCGCTGAGAATTCAGTAAGATTGGTGTCTGCAGATGTAGAAATTTCGTTAATATCGGCGCCAATAACTTGTGATTTTTTTGATTTAAATAATTCCTGAATTATTTCATTTGCTCCCCAATATGATAATCCACCCGGAACAGGTGTACCTGTTGCGGGAACTAAGATACCATCTAGCCCGTCTATATCAAAACTTATCCACACAGGTCCTGATAATTCCTTTATTTCATTAATCATTTCATCCCAATTTGAAGAATCAGATTTTACATTGATTAAATCTTTAGCATACCAAGTGTTCACTCTCTTGTTACTTTGAATGATTTCTTTTTCTTCATTGCTATATTCTCTAATGCCTATCTGGATAACTTTTCCAACTCCTTCATCAAGAGTTCTTCTAATCACGGTTCCGTGTGAATACTTTTCTCCATTCAGCTCGTCTCTCAAATCTGCATGTGCATCCACTTGTAAAATTGTCAATTTCTCTAGTTTCCCATCAATAAGTGGATGTATCTTCAGAGACCTAATTATTGGCAACAACATTCCGTGTTCACCTCCTAAAAATAAAGGAAATTGTTTTCCATTAACCCATTTCGAAGAATATTTTTCAATACTTTCTAAAGCCTCTTTGAGACTTGATACCTCATTATCCCAGCTTTTTGCTGTCAGTATTTTGAATCCACAAGGAAGGTCATCATTCAATAATTCATCGAATAACTCTACTTGATAACTTGCATTAATACAAGCCTCTGGACCAAATTCAGTTCCTTCTCGATAACTAGTAGTCATTTCATAAGGAATAGGTAAAATCACGATGTCACAAGGGCCATCACAATTTTCTTCAAGTCCAAAGAAAGTCAACTTACCAGGGTCTTGCATATTGTTTTCGACTTGTAACCCCCGATTAATTGCTTTGGAATCAAAATGTAAAATGTGAACTAAATAAAGTATGGTTGATAAGTCAAACCCTTTCATCCACTATACATAGGAGCCGTTGGTATGGGATTGACATTAGCACAGTTAACTCAAGCTATCCGTCGTAAAGTCGACGAAGATATGGAGACGGTCGTAGCAGAAGGAATTGCAGAGCACGCACTTGGTTTTTTTGGATTTTCAAATCGAATTATCGATAATGCATTAGAACCAAATGACCGGAATCTTTTCTATCAATTACAAGATTATGATTTGTTGACTACGGAATCTGAAGAAACAACATTGTGGGACGGAAGAGAATGGAGAATACATTATTGGAAATTTAAATCATCGGCAGAAGCGTTCGCTTTGGCTGCAATGGAAATGAGAACTAAAAAGGTCGACGATGAGGACCCTTATGCCGGGATATATGATGACATGCCTGCAAACTTATGGAAAGAAAGATCCGGAGAAGAGGACGATTGGGAAGAACCATTGTTCTAGAGTAGTCTGAGATGACTATTATTGTAAAAATCAGTAACCCCTAAGTTTCAAAAGCAAATTCTCCTAGACGTCTGTATGAAAAGTTCGTATGAAGCCTTTTTTATCACTTTTGTTCTACTTTTCAGCACCTTTTTTTCGCTGGTTTCCGCGGAAGAAAATGAATTAATCGAATGTGAGATTCTTGCTGATTGGGGAGTTGATTATATTCAAACAATAGATGTCGATGATAATTTTTCTTCATATGAATCGTTGATTATACACCGATATGTTGTTTCTTTTTCTCCCCCTTTTGTTAATGGATCTTCACCGCATATAGTGGAAACGACAATTACTCATTCTCGTGGGAACCAGACAATTGGGAGTAACCTCGACTCAAATGTAATACTTGCTGGCGGAGAGATAGACATAATTCTGCCCGAGGAACCTATTTTTATGGACGAAATTGAGATATCAATCGAAACTCTTGAGGCATCATGTAATCGCTTTGTCAGAGTGACAAATTGGAATCAACCAATAGCAGATCACGAAGTAACAAGTAACAGAACATGGCGGAATGATGTTACAGGAAATTCCGATTTCAGTTCAAACCTTTACTTTGAGGGAAGAGGTTGGCAACAAAGAATAGGGCCAACTCTCACATCAAATGACCTAGGTTCCGGAAGTTTTGAGTTATATAATTTTGATAATATGGACATTGAGCTAGATTTAAATAAAGTTTGGTTAAATCAAACTTATCATGAGGAAGAATTAGTTGGCCAACAATTTGAAATGCGTGGACAGGGTAATCTGTTGACCATTCAGGATGGTTTAGACATATCAGTGAATGTTACCGAGGCATACTATAATCGTACATTATTCCAAGATACTTATGAAGAACATCTACTTATTGATGGTCACGGAATGTTAGAATTTTTAGATGATTCAGAAAATGATTCTGTTTTTATAGTAGGCAATATTTCTTCTTTTTATTTCGAATCTTTTGATTCCGATGGTTTGCGAGATTATCAGAATATAAATCTAGAAGCCGAAGCTACAAGTTTTATTGACTTTGCTGACGGTAATATTGATCTTGAGTTGGAAGAATTCAGATACAATGACCTATGGGTGTATGGCGTTCAAGAGGAGCATCTGCTAAAGTATGTAGGTAATGCCGAATTTAATGCTCTAATTTCAGATGAAGCGCCTTATATCTATACCAATGGGACCGTCGATAAATTACACTTTGAAGATAGAAATGGATTTATTCTACATGATACATTGAGGGTTGACGGGACATATGACGGAGATGTTTCGGGTTCTTTTGGAATAATCCGATTTATCGAAGATAAAGTTACACAACAGAATTATTCAGGTACTAATTTTGAAGTAAACAAGATTAGAAATGAAAACTGGCTAAATGTTTCTTCAGTTTTCATGATTGTAGATGAAGAAATAAATGCCGAACATAACCTTACATATGAATACACAGTTCCACAATCTTATTGGGAGAATCCAGTAGTAAGGTACCAGTATATTGAAGACAATGGGTCTTTTTCAGACGAATTTCCAGACAATTCACCAATTGAAGTTGAAGTTGAAAGACCTTCATCTAGCACATTCGATTCATCTCCAATCACTAAGGAAACAGGATTAATTCCTGAGATATTAAATCCGGGAGATGAAATTATTTTATCTGGAAATTTAGACATAACACTATCCATCATTGTCCAAGAGAATAGAGAGGTGAACATAGATGGTCATAATGTTGATGTGATAGATTGGATCGGTAATTATGGAGATAATACCGAAGCAAATGGAAGTGTAATTAATGAAGGGTTACTTGCAGGTTTATTCCATAACATAAATCGCTCGATTACTGTGAACATGTCTGAGAGTGAAGTAATTTTTCACGAGACTCAGAGTTTAGATAAGATACGCTCACCTTCGATAATTACCGCAGATGAAAATACTTTACCAACAATAGAAAAAATTCAATTCAGAGAGGGTTTTCTGAATGCAGAGGGAGGACAAGCACATCTAGAAGTTACTGTAGGTGATGTTGATAACGATATTATTTCCATATTTGTAGATTTATCAGGTTTTGATCTTGGAGTGATTGAATTGTCTGATAAGGGGTTATTTGGTGACAATGTCATTCACGATAACATTTGGACATCAGTAATAAATGCTGATGGATTGAAATTTGGTAACAAGACTGTTGAAATAGAAATACAAGATTATTGGGACACGGTGGTCTTTTCTTCAAACCTTGTAATTCTTAATCCTGCTCCTGAACTTTCATCTATTAATTTCACGCCTAAAGTTGTGAAAAGAGGGGACATGGTTGAAGTATATGTAACTGCAGATGATGGGCACGGAGTAAGTTCAGTTTCTGTGGAGTTAATGAGTGCAGGTGGAGAATCAATACAACTTTCTTTAGTAGACTCTGAATGGGTCGGTGAATTTCAGGTTCCTTATATCATAGCTCCTGGTGAAAGATTGGTACCGATCCGGTTAGTAGATGGTAACGACTCATCTAGATTAATCACAAAATCTTTTTCTAACGGAGTAGAAATTAGTTCATTATTGATCATCGAAAATGAGGCACCTAAATTTGTTAATTATTCAATTATTTTTGATGATCAAAAATCAAATAAAGTAATTGTTCCTAAATCCGGAGAACCGATACCTCAAGTTTTGGAAATCGAAATGAGTGATCCTGACGGTTTATCTTCTGTTCAAGTCAAGATGGGTAGGTTAGCACCTATTGGGGAATCTAATAACTGGATTTTGATGAAAGACGATGGTCTCGGCGTGGATAGAATAGCAAACGATGGTGTGTATTCGTTAGAGATTTTCCCCCGATCTAGTTTACCAAACGGAGAGATGGAAATTTTCGTAAGAGGGACCGATATATACCTATCAACAACCGATGTAAATGACCAAAGTTTAGTAATTAAACTTGATAAAACACAGGAAAATGATTCCGGAAACTGGTTTTCAGATAATAAATCAATACTAATTTTAATCGGTTTATTTATTGTTTTGTCTTTGTCAGTCACTGGAATTATAATGGTTTTACGTAATTCCGACTTTGACTAGTTTGGTACGAGTGCCGGGATTTGAACCCGGGTTCAGGCGTTGGCAACGCCCGGTGATAACCACTACACTACACTCGTGTATGCAACGGGAACCCCGAGTCACTTTTCTAAGCGTCGGTCTGAGTTTGAGCCAATTCTTCTAATAATGATTGAATTGTATCTCTTGTATTTCGGTAAAAATCTAGATCATTTCCTACCGGATCATCCAATCCCCAATCATCTGAAATTGGAAGATTTGGACAATCAACTCCACATCCCATACTTATAATTTGATCATATGCTTTTGGGTCAATGGTGGCTATTGATTTAGGAAATTGATTCTCTATTTTAATTCCTAGTTCCTCTATTACATGAATTGCTTTCTCTGCAATATTATCGCCAGGGTGAGTTCCCGCAGATTGTGCCTCTAAGCCCATATCTTTGGCTATAGCTTCGGCCATTTGACTCCTACAAGTATTTCCTACACACACAAATAATACTTTCATAAAGGTGGGAAGAGGTTAAATTTAATGAAATAAACTGATGTAGATTGTTTTATTTGATGTTTAATTAATCCTCACTAGGGTTGAAGTATTGCCCTCTAGTGGCTCTTTATATGGTCGAGCCTCCGATTAGCCATCACAAGGGCAAATCCGAACCAAAGGAAGAGAAACCTGAAGCCTCGACAGAACAGAAAGCTCAGATGGAGCAAGCATACCAACAAATGCAAAGGAAGATGCGGATTAACAAAATTGATCAGGATATAAAGCACAAGATAATGGTCTTGTCTGGTAAGGGCGGTGTCGGCAAATCAACTGTGGCTACAGGTTTAGCTCTTTCTTTAGCTCGAATGGGGAAGAAAGTAGGTATAATGGATATTGACATTACTGGTCCGAACGTCCCAAAAATGCTAGGCTTGGAAGGGTCCGATTTACATGTTGAAAATGGTCGAATTCACCCCGCGATTGGTTCCCATGGAATCAAGGTAATCTCTATGGCGTTTTTGATTGAAGACCCTGATAAACCAGTAATCTGGCGTGGTCCGATAAAATTAGGTGCAATAAACCAATTTATTGGTGATGTTGAATGGGGAGAGCTTGATGCGTTGATAATTGACTTCCCACCCGGTACTAGTGATGAGCCGCTAACAGTTTCCCAAAGCTTACCGACGATTGATGGGGTAGTCATTGTGACTACACCACAAGAAGTTGCATTATTGGATAGTAGAAAATCAATCAATTTCGCTAAGACCATTTCTATTCCAATAATTGGGGTTGTTGAGAATATGAGTGGTTATACAATTGAAGGTTTGACTAATCCTGATTCTACAATATCAATAAAAGGCCCTACTGGCAAAATGATGGAAACTACTTCAGATTCTAAAGGCAAGTGGTCACTAACACTAGACGTTTTCAAAAGTGGGGGAGGGGCTGATGCTGCTGAAAACCTTTCAGTTCCCTTCTTGGGTGCACTCCCTTTTGATCCGGGAATTGTAAGGGGTGGAGATGATGGGGTTCATCGCATCATTGCAGATCCAGACGGCGCAACTGCACTGGCCTTCGATAAAATCGTCGAAAAGGTGATTGAATCTCTAGAACTTCCGAACAATCCAACAGTAAGAATATCATAAGTGGTGTTTTCAAAGAGGGGTCAGTTTCATGACGGGCAGTCTTTCCGGGTTATATTGGTAATATGGCTGTGGCGAGTGGAATTTATCTTACTTGGATTACCGGAGCAATAATAATTAGCTTGAGTTTGATGCCGTTTTTCAAACCAGATTATGCTAAAATTCGAATTTCTGGTTTCATCGATATGTTTAGAAGATATTGGGCCCATATGATTGTAGTGTTTTCTGTATACTTGTGGAAGGATTTACTGGACCAGTTAGATAGAATCATCATGGCTAATACTCAGTTAGATATGACTCCGTACATATATGCAATAGAGGGAGATATTGTCTGGTGGATACAAGATTCACTAAATAATTCTTTATTGTCATTTGGTTTAACTCACTTTTATGTTATGGGATTCATGGCAGTAACTTTCTCGTCGTTCATATATCCTATTTATTTCGATGATCGATATATGGCGGATAGAGTATCATTGTCGATGTTTTGGGTCTATATTTTAGCTATACCATTTTATTTATTCTTTAATGTGCGAGTTACTGGTAACTATATTCCAGAAATGGAAACAATAGCCTACGACCTAACTCCAGAAATTCATAACTGGTTTATACAAATAGATCCTTTTACAAATGGCATGCCTAGCCTACATATAGGTTTACCATTTGCAATTTGGTTAACTATGGAAAGATGGGATTCTGATGAAAGGTGGCTAAGATATAGGAGACTATTACTACTTTTTATTGTAACAACTGCATTTACAATTCTCTATCTCGGCATTCATTGGGTGATGGATATTATTGGAGGAATTATTGTTGCTATGATCGCTGTTGAAATTACAGCCAAAACACATACTCCAATATGGCAGTTTGCAGATGAAAGGCTGTTCTCAAGAAGACTGGCACGTGCAATTGATAATCCTAAGAAATGGTTTTCTGAGTCTTGGATTATTACCAAAAAATTCTTCCTTCCTGTTCAGCAGCCAAGTTCTAGTCAGACAAAGGCATTTATAGCTACTGTATTAATTCTGACAAGTGGTGTATTATTGTGGGACGCAACACACCAAGATTTCCCGATTGAGGGGGTGAATCCGACAAACGCAGCTGGTTCCGAAGGTTGGGTGGTTGGAGTTGAAGATATTGATGATGAGATTACAATTAAATTGTGGAATGTAAGTACCCAAAAAGAAGCTATTATAGAAGGAAATACATGGATATCCCCTCCTCAAATTGAGGTATCAAATAATAATCTCGTACTTTTTGATGAATCAAACCTAGATTTCTTTCAATTAAATAATTCATCTATTGAAGTTTTTGAACCAATTTTCCAACTCGTGAATAGTGATACGTTGGATAGAGTTTCCATTATTGAAAACAATCAAGGGCAACCTTGTCTGGTAACCGTCGGTAACAACACAATGAAAATAATCAATGTCTTGGAAAATGAAGTTGTATCATCCAACACAATTAACAATTTAACCGCAATTGAAGGCTCGGGACAATTATTCGCTTCAGCATTTAACACAATTAATGGCCCCATAATTAATGTAACAACTCCTTTCAACCCAGGGATTGAAATTAATATATTAATTGAAAATTTCTCAAATGAATTAAATGATGAGTATCTAGAAAGATTATATGAAATTCCAGTTGATTACAACAACTCTACAATTATTGATATTGAAATGGATGGAAGTCTAATAGTGGTTCTTGTGGACGTAGGTCCCTTGAATCGTTTGATTCTAGTCGATGCTTTGACAGGTAGTCAAGAAATGATTTCTAATTCACTCTGGCCGTCGGAATCTCCCAGTATCGAAGGAAATTATATCGCATTTTTACAAATACCGATAACTTCTCCAACACTTAATCTTGAACCTGAGAACTTTAACCGAGAAGTATTTTTATGGAATATTGAAGATAATAACGGGCACACCCGAATAACCTTTGATGACCTAGATCAAGAAAACCCACATGTGCTTGACAACGGTGTATCTTGGATTGAAATTGACGAAAACAGAGATTCAATGCTTGTAATTTATTCTTTAGAAAAAACATTTGAAGAGTATTCTTCAGTCGTATTACAATCGGCAATATTGATGTTAATTCCATTATTGCTATTATTGTCTCATCAGGTAGCAACTGAAAAAAGAATTAGGAATTAGGCTTCAGCGTATCTAAACATCTCATCAAGAGAAAATTTTGCTTTTTCTATTACATCCTTTTCTAATTGAATTATTTGGTCATCTCTGGGATTTCTAAGTGATTGGAGTATGTCCTCTAGAAGAGTTGTCTTCATGTGTTTACACATCACACACGTCCCAATGATATTCAATTCATCATTAGTTTCAGCTAAAACTCTATCCGCAGTCCCACATTCTGTAATCAACATTATATTGTTTTTCCCAGCCTTACCCAATCTAATTGATTCTTTGATTAACACTTCACTACTACCTATAAAATCACTCTCTTCTAATACATCCGCAGAACATTCAGGATGACTTAGTACTTGTAAATCAATACCAGCTTTATCCGCCCTATCTCTCCATGAAAGGATTTTTTCCCCAGTAAATAGTGCATGTACTTCACATTCACCATCATAAATAACGACTTCCTTCTTTCCAGCCAATGATTTCTGCAGGTGTTCCCCCATAAAACGGTCTGGAACAAATATTAATTTTTCTCCGGGTAAATTTTCACATATTTTTAGATAGTTACTACTGGTGACACAAACATCAACTTCGGCTTTCACTTCTGCAGTGGTATTGATGTAGCAAGCCACGGGCACTCCTGGATATTTTTTCTTCAAATTTCGAACATCTTCTGCTGTTATACTTTCTGATAAAGAACATCCAGCTTCGGGTGAAGGATGTATGACTAATTTGTTAGGGCTCAAAATCTTTGCAGTCTCCGCCATAAATCTTACACTCGAGAAAAGAATGATTTGTTGTTGCGCGTCTCTCGCGGATTTAGAAAGAGAATAACTGTCAGATACTTCATCGGCAACTCCATAGATAATATCGGGAGTTTGGTAAGAATGAGCAATCAAATAAACATCTTTTTCTTTTTTTAGTTCATTAATTTCCAAAGTATATGCTGCTACAGATCTACAGTGTTCAATTGTCCACCTTTCTGGTTGTTTTATTGCGTCCAAAAGCCTCTTTGCTTCTCGTTCAATTCTCTCATTTGAGTACAACTTGGGTAACACCCTTTCATGATTTTGAGGGTTAGTTGGTAGGCCCATTGACATGTTATTTCGCTCATTGGTCAGGTTTAACCTCTTTCAAGGTATGTCACCTCCGCTAAACATGAATAATGAGGGTGTGCCACTATGGAAAACCTCGAAAATGATTCATCAGGGTGCTGAAGCCACAGTATTTTCTGGTTTTTGGATGGGAGAGAAGGCAGTTTTAAAAAAACGAAATCGTCGTTCATACCGACATCCAGATTTGGACAGAAGATTGACTCGTCAGAGGTTGTCCGTCGAGGTCAGGGTCTTAACAAAACTTCATTCTTCTGAACTCTCTTCACCATCACTGTTGGACGTCGATATTGATGAAGGTTGGATAGTTCTATCTGAAATTGTCGGAGAAACTCTGTACGAGTCTTTATTGAACGGGAGATCAGATAAAGAACAAATAATGAACTTCGGTGGCTTGATACGTCAATTACATGAATTAGGAATCTCTCACGGAGATTTGACTACACATAATGTCATTATCAGTGAAAACGGTAAGTTGACATTGATTGACTTTGGCCTTTCCAAGATTTCTCCTGAAATTGAGCATTTGGGACTAGATCTGCAAGTACTGCACGAGTGCCTCAACGCAAGTCATCACGAAGAAAATGATGCCATTGAGTCAATGATTGAAGGCTATTTATTCCATTCATCTAAAGATTTTTTTCCATCAGGACAAGAAGTCATTGATAGATTTAATTCTATTAGAGGCCGTGTAAGGTATCATGCTTAAATTTAGTGATTTTTATGAAGGTACTTTTTATTACTAGTAATAGAAACAAGGTCGTTGAGGCTAATAAGACACTATCTAGTCTTGGATTTGAAGTTGAACAGTTTCTTGTAGGAGGATTACCTCCAAAATTTACGGAGCCCCAAACTTCTTCAATTGCCGAGGTTTCTGAATCTAAAATCAATCAAGCATTGGAACTTATATCTGGAACTGAATTCAATGATCACGCTATTCTTGTGGAAGATTCGGGATTATTTATCGAATCTTTGAATGACTTTCCCGGAGTATATTCATCTTATGTTTCGAAAACCATAGGGAATAAAGGAATCATTGATCTTCTCGATGACAAATCCAATCGTAATGCTGAATACCGTGCTTACACGATCTTGCATAAAAAAGGTGTATTCTTCCATGCTTTGGGTGTTTGTTCGGGCCTAATTTCTACTGAGATTAGAGGGCCTAATGGCTTTGGTTATGACCCAATATTCATTCCAGATTTTGGTGAGGGACGTACTTTTGGTGAAATGGAGGAATATGAAAAAACAGAAAAATCCCACAGAGCAAAGTCTTTGAAAATTCTATATGATCAACTCAATCGTCCGTCAAAGTGAAGTTAGGTGACCTTGTCCGGAGTACGTTATTATGCCATCTTTGATTAGAATAACCGGTTGGTTTTCATTATTTTTCGGCTTGATCATATTTTTTGTTTTGCAAGGCAGACTAGATCTTATTTCTCAAATAGCTGGAGGAGTGGTTCTATTATCTATATTGGCTATATTGATGTTCACCGGCAACCAAAAGTTGTTATCACCACCACCAAAATCTGTGGTTGAGGAAACCGGGAAGGTGGAAGTAACTAAGGCTCATTTTCCTCAAATAAATGAATTAGAAATTGTTGATTCAGAAAAAGAAGAGAAATTAGAAAGGAGCCGAAAAAAAAGCAGTTTTACTCCGCCACCTATGCCTCAGATGCCCCCTCCATCTATTGATACTCTTTCTGGTGAGGTTTCGAAAGAAGATATGCCTACATTACCTCCCCCTCAAACCCAATTTATTCAGGCAGCAGACGGTACTAAACTCGCTAAAAAATTAATAATTACGTCCGATGCTCAATCTGAAATGGAATCTGAAATAGAGAACTTTGTAGATCAGCGGAGGTCTAGGCAAGCTGAAATCCGTTTAAGTTTGGAGAGAAAGAGAAGGATGGCATTAGCTGAACGAAGAGCTGCTAAAGCAAGATTATGGACCGAGGTTGAGGATGGAGAGGATTTAGCAAAGTTACTCAGCGATCCAAATCATGGCTTAACAATTATAGAAGAAACAGAAGAATATGATGATTCCAAGCCTCAAGGAGTTTCATATGTAAGAATTGACAACACTAGAATTTTGAAATTAACTATCCCTCTTGTTGTTGAAAATAAATCAAAAAAAGAGGAGGAAAATAAATCAGATACTTTGAGTTTGGATAGTGAAATTCCGACTCCGCCGGGCCTCCCCCCAATGCCCCCTCCTCCAGGACTTCCTCCAATGCCTCCTCCTCCAGGACTTCCTCCAATGCCTCCTCCTAATTTTGAAAAAGAATGAAATTGGTTCAACCGTACGTTCAAAGATTCGTTCTTCTTGGCTCAATCATGAACGATGACGTCCTCAAAATTGAAAACATTCCGGTTGAAGGTACTTTTCCGGAAGGCGGACTAATCTCTGTATGGACATTAAACCGACCAGATAAATTAAATTCTTTGAATTCAGATTCTCATAAAGCATTGAAAGAAGCCTGTAATCTTGCTGAATATAACGATGCAATTAGAGTTGTTGTTATCACAGGCGCTCCCCCTAATCCTCCTCCTGAGGGTAAAAAAATGAAACCCAATTCTTTCGCTGCAGGTGCTGATATTTCAGAATTTGTTGGTAAAAATTCAGATGACGTCAGACCATTTTTTGAGGATAATGCCTGGGAGAGAGTATGGAACCTTACCAAACCAACCATAGCTATGATAGACGGATTTGCATTAGGCGGTGGTACCGAGTTGGCTCTTTCTTGTGATATCAGGATAGCAACAAACAGATCGAAGTTTGGAACGCCAGAGATTAATCTAGGATTGATCCCCGGCGGTGGAGGGACTCAGAGATTGTGCAGGTTGATTGGTTACGGTAAGGCATTGGAGATGGTTCTGACAGGGGATATGATTGATTCTGAAACGGCCCTTTCTTGTGGCCTAGTAAATACAGTTACAAGCCCTGAAAATCTTGAGCAAATTACCATGAAATTGGCTGAAAATATTGCAAAGAAATCTCCTTACACAATAAAAGTAGCAAAACGTGCTGTTAGGGCCTCTCTCGATTTACACTTTAGTGAAGGTGTACGTATGGAAAGATCTGAGTTTGTGGCTTTGTTTGATACTGAAGACAAAGAGATTGGTGTAAATTCTTTCTTGAACCGGGATTATCCTAAATGGCTTGGAAAATAACCAATGGAACTAATTCTCTAGAGTTGTATCGATTTTATCTCTAAATACTCATTTAAGCCATGTGTACCGAGTTCTCTTCCATTACCTGAAAGTTTGTAACCACCAAAAGGAGCATTAACATTGAATGCTCCACCGTTTACACTTACTTGACCAGTTCTCATATCTCTTGCAAAATTTATTGCTCTTTCTTCATCTTCGGACCATACTCCTCCTGATAATCCATAGATAGAATCATTCGCTAGTTCAAGAGCTTCTTTTTCCGTATTGTAGGTAGCAATTACCAAAACAGGTCCAAATATTTCTTCATTCCAAATTTTCATATCAGGAGTCACATTTGCAAATACTGTTGGTTTAACGTAATATCCTTTAGAAATATTCTCTGGCATTCCTAATCCTCCCGATATCAATTCAGCTCCTTCTTTGATACCAGATTCGATGTAATCAGTAACACTTTTTTGTTGTCTTAAACTTACCATTGGACCGCATTTTGTACTTTCTTCCAAAGGATTTCCCGGATGATAAGAATCGTTCTTTTGTTTTATAATTCTGTATACTTCATCTCTCATAGATTCTGGGATAATTAGCCTCGTTAATGCGGAACAAGTTTGTCCACTATTTTGATGACAAGCACCTATTGCTTTTTTTGCCACTAACACTGGATCTGCGTCATCTAAAGCTACATTAGCACTTTTACCGCCTAATTCTAGGGTGACTCTCTTGATAGTGGGCGCTGCAGCCTCGCTTACTGAAATACCTGCACTGGTTGAACCGGTAAAAGATACCATATCCACCTCTGGATGGCTAGACATATAATTTCCAATCTCAGCACCGTGTCCTGAGACCAAATTAAATACTCCAGGTGGTAATCCTATATCGTGTAAGATATCTGCCAAAATAAATGCGCTGAGAGGAGCCTCTTTTGATGGTTTAAGTATCATAGTACACCCAGCAGCAATTGCTGGGGCAACTTTCCCAATTATCTGATGGAGGGGGAAATTCCAAGGAGTGATAAAAGCACAGACTCCGATTGGCTCTTTGCATATTATCGAGTTTCTAACTTTTTCCTCCCATTCAAAATTTTCAAGAATTTTTGCATAGCTTCTGGATACTACTCTTGGGGTTCCTACCATTGCAACTCTTGAATATCCAATTGGTGTTCCTATCTCTGCAGTAATGGTCTGTGCTATTTCTTCTCCTCTTTCCTTAATTGCATTGGAAAGCTGATTTAGAATTTCTATTCTTTTCTCTATACTACTTTTGGACCAAGAATCAAAGGCATTTCTAGCAGCTAAAGCAGCTTTATCGACATCTTTTATAGATCCAATTGGTATTCTGCCAAATATTTCTTCAGTAGCAGGGTTGATTACGTTTATGTGGCCATCTCCCATTGGTTTTACCCATTGGCCATCGATATACAGTTCATCTCGTGTATTCATGGGCCTTGGGAGGAGTGTTTGCTTTAGATATTCACGCATTATAATAGTGAAACCCTCTTCCGCTAACTATGACAATTACTGTTGAACATCTTCGAAAAGGAGTTGCTTTGGTCACTTTAAGTTCTGAAACTTCAAAAACAGGACTAAATATGGAATCGATGAAAAATCTTTCAGATAAAATCAATGAATTGCTTGATGATTCATCAGTGAGATCTGTAGTCATAACTGGGACTGGAAAATTCTTTTGTTCGGGTGCTGATATTGACTCATTTGCGTCAGCATTAGATGATGGTAGTATCTCTGATCTAATTGGCGGTTTGACTTCAATCCTTCACCCTATGGAGCTTAAAATTCGTGCATCAGAGAAAATCTTTGTTGCAGCAATAAATGGTGCTGCTGCAGGGGGCGGGTTAGGTATAGCTCTCTGCGCCGACTATAGAGTCTGTGTTCCAGAGGCGAAATTAGCAGCAGCGTTTTTTTCCCTTGGATTGTCGCCTGATGGTGGCAATACCTGGCTTTTACCCAGACTTGTCGGGACCCAAAGGGCGAAAATATTCTTCTTTGAAAATGAAGTATGGAGTGGGGATAAAGCGTTAGAATATGGGGCAGTAGATGAAATAATAGAGTCTGAAAGGCTTATCCAACGTGCTGTTGAAGTAGCAGAAAAATGGGGTGGCTGGGCAGAAGCAAGTCGGAGATCTACTAAACAATTGATAGATGCATCAACATCTACTTTTATGGAAACCCAACTTGAGTTTGAAAAGTTGTTAATCACTAATTCTTCCTTGACTCCCGACTTTAAAGAGGGGGTTTCTTCATTTCTCGATAAAAGAAGCCCAAAGTTTGGCGAAGAATAAATATGTTTTAGTTTCCCTCAATTTAATCACTCCAAATATTATAATCAGTATGCAATACAGTGCTGCAAGATTTGAGATTATTATTGCTATTGATCCAATGATAAATCCGTACAATAGCCACAATATCAATGCAGTGCATATTAGGTATAATGTAGGTAAAGAGATTCCTTCATGTTTCTTCTGTTTCCAAACCTCATTTAACTGAGGAACCCATGCAATTACACCAAGAGTGCCTGCTATTATTCCTAACAACTCAACGAGAATATCTGTCATACAGGGCCACCTATTTTGGCAAGTCATCCCTTTCTTTCTTACCTTCTTCTTCCCACAGATATATTCCTTTATTCGTTTTCTTACCTAGACTCCCTTCCGAAACCAAATCATTTAGAAGTTTGTGGGGTTTATATGAATCATCACTGAAAGATTCTGCAAGACTATTCAATATATCTCTCCTGACATCCAATCCTACTAAATCTGAAAGTTCTAATGGCCCCATAGGATGTTTGTATCCGAGTTTCATTGCTTTGTCTATATCACTCGCAGAAGCAACTCCTTCTGACAACATCTTAATAGCTTCATTACCAAGAACAACTCCTAGTCTGCTGGTTGCAAAACCTGGGACGTCGTTCACTAAGATAGTTTCTTTACCCATCATCAATCCTATCTTTTGGGCTGTCATGATGGTTTCTTTGGAGCATTTTTCATGTTTTACTAATTCAAGAAGCCTCATTATCGGCACGGGATTGAAAAAGTGCATACCAATTATTCTTTCAGGACATGTTGTGCCATTCGCAATTTCAGATATCGGTAAACTTGAGGTATTGGTTGCAAGTATAGCATGTTTTGGTGCTAATTTCTCAATTGTCTTGAAAATTTCTTTTTTGAATTCCATAATTTCTGGAATTGCTTCAATGACTAGATCAGCATCTTCTATTGCCTCAGAAATTTTGTGACATATTTTTAAATTTGAACTCCATTTTTCTTTTTCTTGATCTTTGGTTTTTCCTTTTAGTATACCTTTATCCCAAAAATCAAATATTCTCTCTACGCCTTTATTCAAGCTTTCAGGAAAAGTGTCGAAAATTCTTGTGTCAAAGCCACTTTGAGCACACACCTGAGCAATTCCAGAGCCCATAGTTCCTGCTCCAATGACTGCCACAGTCTGTACTTGCATGTACATTCGTAGCAGGCACAGTCAATAGGTATTGCTCATTTTTCTCTTCCATACGCTGCTAGAGCAGCTTGGAATAGTCTTTGCCTTGGAACATCATGTTCAAGGAAACAAGTGAATGGAGCGACATCTTTCAATAATTCTATTGCACTTACATAAGCACCATAGATAAATGGATCCGCTTCTTCTGTTTTAGGAATGTTAATCCCAATTTTTTCAAGTCCCATTCTTGTGTCTTCATCCCAGATTGCGTATGTGTGATGAGAAAAATGCAAATATGCTGAAAGTCTTTTTAAATCCGATCTAGGATTCTCAGTGAAACTGTCTATTAGAAGGGTGTCAGGATATCTTATCGCATATAAAGCCAACTTGACTTCTCTAGTTGTTTCTTCACGCCATTCTCTTTTCCCAAGACCCATCCAATTGTCTATCATATCTAACATGTCATTATTGTATGGTCTTTTTACCATGTACAATAATCTTTCATATTCTTCTGGATTCTGTTTCTCTGAGTGATGATGCTCGTAGAATAGTTCGGTCAATCTGTCGAAAAATGGTTTACACTTCTCTTTGTCAAAAGCTAAAAGGGCTACATGTTGCATTTAATCACCAACCGGAGTTATTTACCCTTCCATTCGCGGTATTGAATCCATTCCTGCTTCATGTAATCATTCATTAGCTTGTCTTCGTCTTCTGCTGTTGGTAAGACACTCACCAGATAAGCCTGATATTCTTCGTCTGTTCCTTTGAATTCTTCTCCTCTTATTGTGTACTTTTTCCCTGCATATTTTCCAATTCCTCGATTAAACTTATCAGAGGGAAGGAATAGTTCTGGTTCTCCTTCTTTTCTGGAAGCACTTATTCTTGTCATTTCTTTCCTGAGTTCTTGGAAATATAATTCTCTGCTAGCTTCGTTGAGGTGTTCTCTGTCTGCATCTATTTCACTTTCTCTTTCGTCATATCTGCCTTTTACACCGTATACATATGCCCACTGGGCACTTGTTGAGTCATCGGTCCCGAACAAATCTAAACCAGTACTAATCCACTTATTCAAGTATTTTTGAAGGAAATCGCATGGTATTACTCCTTGTTTTACAATCCTTCTCAAGCCATTTGCTCCAGTTCCCAAGTGGAATGATTCTTCTTTCAGCATGGGTCCCATAGAAGCCGCTAGAGGTCTGAATGAAGACGTACTCAGCATTTTTAATTGGTATTTTCCGTCCCTGTCGATAAAGTGAGTAAAGCAGAAGAAATCTAGCCAGTGATCAATAGGTGCATTGAAAGAGCCGAGAATCCTTGTACCTTCCTGAGCGTTCCTTTCCAACAACTTGGCCGCTTCTCTGACTCCTTGTTCTCCGAAATAAGTACACAATAGATAGGCCATTTGCCATCCGTGTCTTTGTTCTTCACACATTATCCTTAATGCTGATTTTTTGTCGTATTCGGTGGGAGCAGTGGCCAAAAGATGATTTTGTTGTTCGACGCTTGCAAACTCAGTGTCCCCTTGAACACTTACCATGCTGATAATAGCGTCTCTGATGTTTTGTTGAGGTATCTGCATTCTTCTTTCCCATTTTGGCATTCCTTTGAAATCTCCGAATTCTATTTGATTTCCCGCGGTATCCCAGTCAAACTTGATGTCGAACCTGTAATCTCCAAGCCAAGATGGGTCAAAACCTATCCTAGTTTGCCATTCGTTGAAGTCTCTAATCCAAGCTTCAAAGTTTGGTGTATAACCTTCTACTATTTCTCTACCTGACATGTCTTCCGGGAGACGACGTTAGTATTTGAATAAATGTACAGTCAGCACAGTATTCTACTTACCTTTGAATCTCGGAGTTCTTCGTTCTACGTAGGATGCAATTCCTTCCTTTGCGTCCTCGGACTGGAATAAATCGGATTGCAGTTCTCTTTCGAGAGCTAAATGGTATTCTAGAGGTATTTCGATACCACTTTGTACACTCCTCTTTATGTTGCCAATTGCTTTTGCGGCTGCTAGAGGTAGTGTAAATTGCCCTGCATAGTCTAAAACGTCCATTCTGAATTCATCAAGACTAATGCTGTCGTATATATCATGAATTAAGTCCATATCTCTTGCCTCTTCAAACGAGAACTTCCTTCCAGTTACCATGATTTCCATGGCCCTAGCCTTTCCGACTAGGCGTGCTAATCTTGCTGTACCTCCAGTTCCTGCAAGGACGCCGAGAGAAACCTCGGGAAGGCCAATCTGAAAGTTTCCTTTGTGGGCAATTCGTATATCGGCCGCCATGGCAATCTCTAGACCACCACCAACGGTGTGGCCGTTAAGGGCTGCTATAACCAGTTTAGGTGTCTGTTCAAGGCGTGATAGTGTTTCGTTCGCATGTAAACAGAAAAAATATTTGTATCTAGGGGAGAGCGTGTTTAGGTAGTTAATACTGGCACCAGCAGAGAAAAATTTCCCACCGTGACCTGTTAGAAGAATAACTGAAACATCTCCATCGAATCTAGCATTCAAGATTGCCATGTCTATATCTTCCCACATTTCTCTAGTGTACGTATTGACGGATGTTCTACCTTCTTCAAGGGGTTTTCCATCTGTATCAGATATCAGTTCAATTATGGCGATACCGTTTTCTGTAACACCATAATTCACTAGTTTGTTCGGCATAGGCTCTAGCTCTGGCCATGAAGTCATGGTACCCGCAGTGACGATTCGTTAATGAAAGAAACGGAATAAAGAAATCTAATTTTATGCATCAGATTCACTGAATGAAATTATTGCTCCGCCTTTCCTGATACCGCTCCACTGTTCTCCAATGGCGATAGCTTCTTCACTGGGTTCCCATAAATCTCTCTTCAAAGATTCCCTAAATGGCATTCTATAGACCAAACGTCCATCTTTTAATCTCTTTTTTCTCAACATAGATAATTTCACAAGAGGCCAGAGTGACTTTCTAAATATACCCGGTTGATAGACCCATTTCATAAATTTCAATCCATCTCCTTTCTTCTTCTGATCTTTCATCCAATACTTTGCAATGAACTTAAAACCCCTATCTCCTATTCTATTCATCAAGAATCTATTAATTGCGCTGGTCTTAATTAGAGGAACAAGCCTTTTCCTTACTTCAACTTCATATTCACATTCTTTAAGTATCGATTGTGCTGCAAGAACGCCACTGGTGATTGCATATCTCATGCCAAAGCCCCACATGAAATCTTGCAATCCTCCTGCTTCTCCGACATATAATTTATTTTTGTGCACATATTTTTTTGGTAAACTAAAGTCTCCTTTCCCTCCGACTCTTTTGATAGGGACTCTGTTCAAATTATACTTAGATTCATACCAAGCTATTGTTTCGTTGAGATATCTGCCAGACTTCTTTTGTTTCCTCCATAAACAAGTGCAGATTAATCCGATTCCATCTATTATTATCAAGTATGAGTAAGCTCCAGGTGCTAACTTGTCATTCAATTGAAAGGCAACATGATTAGCATGATCGGTGTGAAATATTTCACCAAATGCCAGTGCACTAGAATCCTTTGGACCCGCAGCTATGATATCGCAATCATCAGGCTCAACTTTAGTGCCGTAGTGTATTTCAGCACCGGCTGAAATTGCCATTCTTTTGAATCCCTGATCTATACAATGTTCATCAGTCCCTCTCTCAACAACTCTAAACGCGGTTTCGTTTGTTATTGGATTTGAAATCTCGTCATCGGGATGTATCAAATCAATGATATTAAACGCATTTGATTTGAATTCATGAGGATCTAATCCCCAGCCTTTCATCTCATCAAAGAAATCGATTTCGCTCGTCCAATTCTCAATTCCTTGAAAATCCCCATCGAATCTGGCCCCGCTATCTTTACGTATTTCGTGAACATGAACTTCTTTACCTGCTTTAGCGAGGATTGTTGCGGCAGCAAGCCCAGAGAGGCCTGCTCCCAAGATGTCAATCCTCTCCCTCATGCAATTGCGTATGAGGTATATTCTTTGAATGGTTTGGTTACCCACAATGAAAGAGTTCATGCCATAATTTGTACTCGAACCTTTCAGAAGCGGGTTACTGAGATGTCAGAAGAAAGCGTAATTGTTAGAATAGAAAAGGAAATTCTTGATCCAAATTATCTACGATCTTTGATAGATATCGAAGGTTGTGGAAGCGTTGTTTCTTTTGTTGGATTAACAAGAGCAGACGACAATGGAATCGAAGTTAAAAGATTAGAATTTGATTCCTGGGAAGAAAAATTAACAATTATTTTATCCGATATTGCTAAGAACTCAATACATAAGTTTGGTGTTAAATCAGTTCTAGTTGCCCATAGAATTGGTGTGGTGGAACCTACTGAACCAATCGTCTGTATTCATGTCAGTTCGAGACACAGGGATGTGGGCTTTCAGGCATGTTCTTGGTTGATAACTCAACTTAAATTACAAGCGCCTTTGTGGAAAAAAGAAGTTAGGATTGATGGAGAGGTTTGGAAACAAGGTCTAGGATGACTGTTAATTCTAGGTTTCAGCACCGTTTATGTGAATAATGAGTACCAATTCGCAATAGATATGAGCACAGATGGACTGGAAAACTCATGGTCAGCCATTGTCGATGTTGGAAGTAAACAAAAAGTCTTCAGAGAAGCTATTGCGACAGGAATTTTGAAATTATCCTCATCAGGTATAAAAACAGTTAAAGGGAAGTCAAAAAAAGGCAATGTGAGGGATATTTCAACTATAGCGGCAATTCAAGCTGTGAAAGAAACCCCTAGAATTTTACCTCACTGCCACCCAATTCCCATTGAGGGATGCTCCGTTAAATGGGATATTGAAGGATGCAACCTCAGATGTACAGTCACAGTTCGAACACATTGGATGACCGGGGTTGAAATGGAAGCATTATGCGGCGTTAATGCAGGATTGTTGTGTGCGTGGGATATGTTGAAATCTGTAGAGAAAGATTCAGAAGGTCAATATCCTGAATCCAAAATCACCGATGTTATTGTTCTAAAAAAGAGCAAAGGCGACCAACATAATTGAATGCTGGTTGCTACTCGCGCGTGGTATGGCAATATCTGATTTAGAGAAATATTTCCTTAAAGCCACTGAATCTGCTGCGATCGCAGCGTCAAAATGGATTGGAAAGAGAGACGGCAAAGCTGCAGATGGTGCCGCAGTAGAAGCCATGAGGTCAGTTTTTGATAAAGTTCCATTTGATGGACGAGTTGCAATTGGAGAAGGGGAGAGAGACGACGCTCCAATGTTATGGATTGGTGAACCTTTAGGGTCATTACAAGGAGTTGCAAACACACCGAAAATAGATATTGCAGTAGATCCATTAGAATGTACTAATCATGTGGCCAATGATTTGCCTAACGCTATGGCAGTATTAGCAGCAGCACCTAGAGGTTCTTTGTTGCATGCGCCTGACTGCTACATGAATAAAATTTCAGGCTCTAAAGAATTAATCGGTGAAATTTCATTGGACGCATCCACATCCTACAATATTGAGGCTACTTCTAACGCCTTGGACAAGCCAAATAGTTCACTAAATGTGGTTGTTATGGATCGTCCTCGACATAAAAAACTGATTAAGGAGTTGAAGGAATTATCTGTTAATGTAGTCTTGATTGGAGATGGTGATATCGCTGCTGCATTAAACGCCGCTGACCCGAAATCGGAAATAGATTTGCTTATGGGAATTGGTGCAGCGCCCGAAGGAGTGATTACTGCTACTGCATTAAGAGGGTTGGATGCACCTTTCGAGGGGCGCCTAATTTTCAAAAATGATGGGCACAGAGATAGGGCAGAGCAAATGATTGACGATGATATTGAAAGATTGTGGAAAAGAGATGATCTGTGCACTTCTGATGATGCTTTGTTTATAGGAACTGGAGTATGTTCAGGACGTACAAGAGGAGTAAGTCTTGCAAATGGTAAATATTCTGTTGAATCTGAGGTAATCGATGTCTCAAATGGAATTCACAAGTTCGTTCAAGGATCTTACGACAATTAATTCTGAAGTTCCAAAGCGATGACTTCATTTCCTAGAGCCCTTACGAAAACATGAGGCTTGGTTATGGACACTCAATTACTTGAAAAAACAGCGCGGGAACTTGTTGCTCCGGGTAAAGGAATTCTTGCAGCAGATGAAAGTAACGGAACTATGTCGAATAGGCTTGAAGCAGTAGGTGTTTCAGCATCCCCAGAAACGAGAAATGCCTATAGAGCCAATCTCTTTTCCACAAGTGGATATGAAAAATACATCAGTGGTGTGATCTTATTTGATGAAACAATAAGGCAAAAAATGCCTGATGGCCGCAAAATTCCGGATGTATTAGCATCAGTTGGTGTTCATCCAGGAATCAAGGTAGATACAGGAGCTAAAGATCTAGCAAATCATGATGGTGAAAAAATTACCGAAGGGCTCGACGGATTAAGGGATCGGTGTAAAGAATATTTCTCTATGGGGGCAAGATTTGCAAAGTGGCGCGCCGTCATAGAAATAGGAAGTAAGAAACCATCGGATGCATGTGTTTCAGCTAATGCTCATGCATTAGCTAGATACGCTTCTATTTGTCAGGAACAGGGTCTGGTGCCAATAATAGAACCAGAGGTTATAATGGCCGGAAATCATGATGCTCAATCTTGTTATGAAGTAACTTCATTAATATTATCAGCAACATTCGAACAATGTCTGATTCAAGGTGTACATCTTCCTGGTGCTTTGTTGAAACCTAACATGATAATTGCCGGTACATCATGCTCAAAACAAATTACTCGGGAAGAAGTGGCTCTTATGACTGTTGATTGCTTGACAAATAATGTACCTCACAACCTTGCTGGTATTGTCTTCCTTTCGGGCGGACAGACTGATGAAGATGCAACTGCTCATTTGAATTTAATGAACTCCATGGACAATGTACACCCTTGGGAATTGTCATATTCATTCGGCAGAGCACTGTTGGCAAATGCCCTAAAAACATGGGCTAAAGGAGACGAGAAAGGGAGTCAATCTGTATTTTTACATCGTTCAAAAATGAACAGTCTAGCTAGAACCGGAGATTGGGATTCAGAACTAGAAAACAATTAAAATTCAATTGTTTATTCTTGTCTGTCTTGGGCACCTGGACGTAGTTGCCATACGCAGATTTCATACCTTCCGGATAATGCACCGCCGCGTTTTGTGGTTGCAATCTTCATAATATCTTTGTCTTTCGATAAAACATTGCCCAATTGTTGAGGGGTGGTTCCGTGCCTCATAGTTGAATTTACATGTTCAAGTATCTCTGTAGTGTTTGCTTCCCCTTTGTTGTCTAGGAATTTCTTAATTTTCTGTCTTAGTCTAGTAGTTCTCATTTTATTTATCTCCATTGTTTCTAGGCTGTTTTCTTTCGTGATGTGAAACCCATTCATCGGTAGCCCATTCCGATAAGGGTGATTCTTTTCCAATTACTCCACTTTTCATTATTCTCCCAATTCTAATGATTGTTGGTTCAGACTCTAGAATGTCTGCAATATCACAATTGTCTTCCAAGTAGATCTTATCAGATAACCAGTCTTTGATCTCAATTGTGTTTCTCGGTTTTTCAGAAAGGTGTTTTTTAACCAAATCACGAATTATATTTTTATCCATGATTCTGACCTCTCATTTGACTGGCTACGACAACCAGTTCGATATCGGTAGGGCGACGGGGGGTAATATAACGCTTCTGCAACTTATTGTTCAATTTAGTTACATATAGTTGCACTAATCATATGTATTTGTATGTTATTTTTCGGTGTTAAAATGGAACTGGTAAGTTTTCCATGAGAAATGTGTAACAAATTGTAACAAAAATAGATAATTTAATACATTCTTTCGAAGTGGTTGATTACGGAGATGGTCATTGGTGTCAGAAGGTTCCGAATTTGGCTCTATTCCCAGTTTTATTTCTACACCTACAAAAATACGCAGTAGATATCGTCGAAGATTGTTAAATAGATTATCTGAAGGCGGAGCAACGGTTTCAGTTTTAGCTAGGGACATCGGACTTCAGATACCTCATGCCTCAGCAGAACTTAGGAAATTGAGAAATGAGGGGCTAGTCTCAAGTGACTCTGTTGCAGGTAGTAGAGGTGGGTACTTACATCTAACTGAATTAGGTTGGATTAGAATCAGATCTGATGAGAAATCAAGGGCGTTGGAAGCACTTCCTCTACCATCACTGCCAGGTAAATTTTGCATCCTAGATAAAGATGGTAGCAACCTTCTCATGGGTATTTCTTCTCTACCAAAGTCTCCAATGATTCTTATTCCCGACAGGCCTACAGACAATGAAAATAATTCCGAGGATTCCATCGGAAATGAGGGGGTTCGTTGGAATTGGGCTGTTTTCAAAGAAAAAGATCCTCGCTGGTTTGATTTAGAAAGTATGAAACTCACCCAAGCACCACCAGTTTCAATAGATCCAGGAAAAATTGATACATATTCCTCTCAGTCATCTGTAATTGGAATTATTAGAGCTAAATTAATTAATGAAATGAGTCAATTGGCCATGACTCTCGGAACTTGGTATGACCTGCCTAAATCAAGGCAAAAACCTCCACTGAATGAGAATACTTTTCATCGTGGTGAATGGGTTCTGGGTGAATGCCACAGATTAAGTCAGGAGGTAAGGCCTAAGGTTCCAATTGTCGCCATACTTCCAGATAGTCTTTCTAGGACAATGCTTATTCGAACAACTAGAATCAATTCTCTTGTAATTGCGAACTTGGGAGGTTTAGACTTAATAGGCGATTCTTATCCATTATCGTCCCTTGATATATGGATTGAAAAGGCACACCCCAGACTCTCAGATAATGAAATAAAAAGAAGAGTACAGTCCCTAAAAGACAGAATAATGTCCACTCGTAAAGTCAGAACTGATGATTCAACATGGAGGAAATTTAGAAGAGATTGGGGAAACCATTCGTTCACAACTGATGAATCTAGTATTCGTAATTTAGATACTAGAGGTTTAGGGAAATTTGCTAATGAAGCATTAATAAATTGGGTTATTTCGGTAGAGGAACGTCCTCCTCTTGTTTTAGAAATTGATCAAAATCTTCCAGAATCTACAATTTCTTCAATTATCATACACCCTAAATTGAGGATTTTGATTAAAGATACAATTTGTTCTATAACTAAATCTTCAAATCTTTTGTATAATGATATACTTCGCCCACTTCCTTGGTTAAGGCTCAAAACCTCGAATGATGAAACAGTTGCTCTGAAATTAATTGATAGTTTACCTACTATTACTGAACATAATGATAAATCTCATTCTCTGGAGATTAATCCATGGAAATTAATTGGTTTGGATAAGTCTTATAATTCGAAAATAAATCAGTTAGAATCTGGATACATTTCTATGATACAATCTGCAATTTCTCAATTTCCTAATGGAAATGAGGAATGGGCAAACCAAATGGAAGCAAGATATCCTCTAGCGGCCTGGATTGCTTCTCCTAAAGCAACTAGGTGGCCAAGATGGCAGAGATTAACGGACAGATTACCGATTGAATGGCTCATATTATTCGACATTGACCATATACCTTTGAATAGAATTGCAGAGTTGGCCGACCAGGCAAATGAAGAGATACTTGATTATTTTGCAGAAAGACTAGGTCAAAAAATCAGGCAAGATAGTCAGACAACTATTCGAACACGTCCTGCAGTCGATTTTCTGGAGGCGACACCTGGTACATCTTGGGTTGCCGCGCAATTTTTGAGCAATGCTGCATGGATTCCAGAAACTCTTCATGATGATTTGATTAAATGGTCTTTAGAAGCTTGGATTTCTTCACCACCAAACAAATCTTTACCAGCACTTAAAGGCGTGGCTTGGTTATTTAGTTCGGGACGTAATCCAAATTCAGATTTCAAAAAGGTGCTTGATAAAATTATTTTCAAATCCCGTAGTCTACCCGAAAATCACGATTTAAAGATCTGGTCAACTCTAGTAAGTTATTCAGCTGACGGTCGAGAATTATCAAAAGAAGAATTAAGTCTTATAACCGATAGACTTCCTTATGATTGGTGGGCACCTATTTCTTCAGATATACTTTTGAAAATGCTTAGCGATGATGAATCTAATGAATGGTTATTCTCTAATTCATATCCATGGCCAGGCTTAATTTTAAGACCCGTCGGAGAATTATCCAATGCACCAGGGTTAGAAAATTTACAACATTCGGGATTTAACCCTGAAATTTATTCTCTACTTATACGTCGACTGAGGGGGCGCAGAGCAAGGGAAGATCTTCCAAGTTCAGCTGATTCTTTATTGGATTTATTAGATGCAATAGAGTCTTCAATCAAAAATACTCCTCCACTACCTGGGAGAACGCACTCACTTTCTGGTTGGTTAGCCCAGCCTATAGAAAAATGGCCGGATTTTTCTTCTCATGTTATATTCAAAGGAGACCCCGTGATAGGGGAAAGATTATTGTCGAGGAAGACTGGATTCAATGAGAATACCAGCTCAATCAATTTGTAAATTAATTATTTTGTAAAATTATCCATTATTTATTCAATCGATGAGTTATTGAATGAATATCTCTTAGATTGTATACCCAACTGGCAACACCGAGTTGACGAAACCCCCAGCCGGAGGTGATAGGATGAAACGCGGTACCACAGATTTGGGCCTCCGTTTGTCGAAGACCAAAGTGACGATGTGTGAATAATTGAAGAGATTATTCCACTTAGGATGACCTTTGGCGCAATACAAACGGTATGGATTATGTAAGGTCCCCTGTTGACCGAAAGGGATGATTCTAGGGACTACCCCATAATCCAACATACGTCCTAGGGTGGGGTCAGGAACCAGAGTACGAAAGTACGGTGAAAGGTTCCGTTACACCCTAGGGCACACTTTTTCTCCGCAGTTCTCAAGTCATGTGTATGTCTCTGAGAGAATAATGAGCACTATCGGACTTGTTGGTGGTACTTTCGAATTCTTCCATATCGGTCATAAAAATCTAATAGATAATTGTCTTAAAAACTGCGACATTCTCGAAATATGGGTCCTATCTGATAAAATCGCCCAAGGAAAAGATCCAAGAATATCATCCTGGGTAGATAGATGCGATTTGATAAAACAAAATCTATCGAGGAATCAGAAAAATAGAGTTAGCTTTCATGAATTGTTAGATGATTTTGGAATTGCTACTTCACATGAGGCTGCATCTATGATTTTCTGTACAAAAGAAACATTATCCACCTGCCAGATTATAAATAAAAAACGTATTGAAGTTGGATTGATACCATTATCGATAACTACAATACCTCATGTTTTATCAATTGACGGCAAAATTATTTCCAGTTCAAGAATCAGAGATGGCGAAATAGATAGAGATGGGAAAGTTTGGCTTAGGGATACAGATATTGGTTCAAGTCTTCGTTTAACAAAAACCGTTGAATCAATGTTAAAAGATCCCTTTGGAAGATTATTTCCGGGTCCGGAGAATGATCATTCAATTGCGATAAAAAATGTATTAAATTCTCTTGAAGACTTCCATTCACCTATTATAGGTGTAGGTGACGTAACTGTTAGAGCATTACAGAATGTGAATTCTCAAGCATCTATAGGTGTTATTGACCAGAAAACAAAAAGGAAGAAGTGGGAAGGATATAAAGAAATCCATCAGTCTGAGTATGATAATATAATTCGATGTAAAAATCCACCGGGTTTACTTACAGAGTCATTGTTCAAATCTTGTAAAGATGCAATCAACAATTGGAATCAGAAGAATGAAACAACTTTGATCATTGTAGATGGTGAAGAAGACCTAGCTCCATTGTTTCTACACATTGTTGCTCCTGTAAAATCTGTGATACTTTATGGACAACCTAATGAAGGTGTAGTGTTAAGAATAACAGGGTTAGATTCCAAAAAAAGGTGCCAGAAAATTTTATCTCTATGCCAGCAGATTGATGATTAATTTTCTACTTTTGAGTTAATATTCAATGCAACACCAAAAGCTACCATTGAAATCATTACAGAATATACTCCTGGGTCCACCCAAGTATTGTTTTGAATGCTCCAGATGATGTAAAAAATAACACCAAATAATACAAGTAAATTCGAGAAAATTTCTTTGCTATTACCAGTAATTAGATTGTTTATCATATTCATGCCCTTGTTGTCTTCTATCCAACTAGAGACATCTTTATTTCTGAGCCCCAAAGCAAATAACACTAATCCGGTTACACCAAACAGAAGGTCATCAATAAGGAATCCATCCTCATAAGGAACGAAAGCGTCCCCACCTATTCCAATAAACCCAATCCAAGCAACCTTATTTCCAGCTTGCCCTGCTCCACCCCCAACTACATTGACTAGAGAAAGTACGATTATCCACGTCCCTAGCATTAATGACATAGTTGAAATCATATTGCTTGGCTTTGTTAGAGCCTCATTCCAGTCTGTCTGAGCCATGTTTATCACTTACGGCGACTTACCCTTTTGGTTTAACGCTTTCATTTAACGAATGAAGTTACAGTCTCCCCTGTAACATGTATTTTCCTTGTGCAGCTTCTTCTATGAGAGGTTCATTTTTACTCAAAGTCATTACAGAATCAATACCTTTTGGTATCGCGGAATTCACTTGTTTACTCCTTCCACCTCTGCCCTTACTTACGTTCCTTGCCATAATTAAGCCCAATGTATCCAGTTCATTTAGAAGAGTAGAAATTCTTCTGGGGGTTAAAGGTTCAATATTTATTTTCATGCATGCTTCTGAATAAGTTCTGAAGATCTCCCCGGTTGAAATATTTCTTAGTCCATTTTCCTCGTTAATTATTATACAAAATAACACTAATTTTTGGTGTAATGGCAGAGTTCGTAGAACTGGAGTAACTTGGTCATGTTCAAGCTGGGATTGAGCTAACCGAACATGCTTAGGGTCAACTTTATTCTGGGATCTTTGCTCTGCCTTTTGTACTGAGATTCTCAATAAATCCAACGCTCTTCTTGCATCTCCATGTTCTTGTGCAGCAAGAGCAGAACATAGCGGAATCACACCTACTTCTAGTGAATTATTTTTCAACCCCATTTTAACTCTCTCTTGAAGAATATCCTGAATTTCTTGAGCCCCGTAAGGATGGAATACAACGTCTTCCTGACTCAACCTCGAACTCACTCTAGGATCGAGCTCTTGAGTAAAGTTCAGATCGTTGCTGATTCCAATGATACAGCATCTAGCGTTTCGTAATAATGTATTCAGATTGGTTAGGCTGTAAAGCAAATCTGAACCAGCCTTGGCAACTAGATTATCAATTTCATCCAGCACCAATATATGCACTCCGCCGGCTCTGTCCATTCTCTGTATCAGCGTTTCAAGTACTCTGTCTGTCGGCCAGCCGGTGAATGGTATGAGATAATCTCCTCTCTGTTTTAGTTGACTAGCCAATGTCTGCACGACTCGGTACTTTGTATCCACATTCCTACAATTTATTTCATACGTTTGAACAGGGTGACCCATTTCTCTTCCCTTCTCGAGTAATTGACTGAGCACAAATCTTGTTACCACGGTTTTTCCTGAGCCGGGCACTCCATAGAGAAGCATATTTGAAGGGATATGACCATTCAGTGCGTCGACTAAATTTCTTACAAGAGCCTCCACCTCTTGTTCTCTGTGTGGTAAATTGCTAGGTTCGAATGCATGTTCGAAGGCTTTTCTGTCAGTAAATAATGAATCTTGTCCGAGTATTTTTTCGAAAATATTCCCGTCCATTTTTTCTCACCACTGTTCTGCATATTCTCCAGTGTACTATTGACGCACTCTGAGATGGTCGCTCGACAATGGGGATTCTTGACGAAACGCTTTGAGGTAATAAGTGATTCCAAACTGAGGTGATGTAAAGGCAACATTTCATCTACAATCTCAAAATAAAAATGACTGTCTTTTGTTTTTAAATTTCTTATTAAATTAACATTTATTCAATCATTCGTTATTATTATAATTTCACCGAGTTGATTAATTTCAATTGCATCTCCGTCTTCCAATTGGTAGACTTCTTTCGGAAGTTCAGGTGTCTGAAATCCTTCTGATATATTTTTTGAACTTGCATAATTATGAGTTATTAAAACTAAGCATTTGGGGAAATCATTCGAAAATCTGACTACATCGCTTGGGGTGTAGTGGTAAGGGAAATTTCCGATATCAGGCATCCCCATTTCTAAGATAACAACGTCGGCACTTTTAGCTCTATTCTCAATCTCGCTACAGGGTCCAGAATCTCCACAGTGTAAAATTTTAATTCCAGATTTATGGGTTAATTCATAACCATGAGGGTCTGTTTCAGGAGTGTGGCATACTGGAAATCTTTCAAACACCCAGTCTGTTCCTAAAATTTCAATTTTTTCTTGATTATACCATTTAGCCATGTCTTCAATTTCTTCCAGACTTCCCGGGAATCCTGCTGTACATAGTGTCGAAAGTTTTTCTTTACCTCCTGGCCTTAAGTATATACTAAGTTCTGATTCTTGCAAGGGGTCAGAAATGTATTTCCTTTCCAACATAAAGAAAGGGAAACCAAATGTATGGTCGGCATGCCAATGAGTGAATAATAAGTGTTTTATTTCTGTTGTTTTCATGCCTTTTCTTCTAAGTTGGGTTATTATCGTGGGTGGCGTATCTATCAATATCTTTCCATCAATTAGGGTCAACGCATGGAGTCTACCAGAGGGGGTAAAAGCATTCCCTGTACCCAAGAAGTCGATGCGAATCACGACCTCCGACTATACATCTAAGACTTGACTTAATCGCTCTGTTGATGATAACAGCTTACACTTCTGTAGACCACCAAAGACATCTATTCATAAACATGTTTCGACTCGCAATGGATAACTGTATTGAGGTGTAATGATGACTGTCGCTCGTTCAATTTTAATTTTATATGGCTCGCAATCAGGTAATTCAGAAGAAGTTGCTATTCAAACTGGAAAAGCAGCGCTTAAACATGACTTACAGCCTACAGTAAGAGCCATGGATGAAATCTCAGTTTCCGACATTCCAAAGCAGACACGAGTGCTAGTTTGCTGTAGTACTTGGGGGGATGGAGAACAACCAGATAATGCTGAAGACTTATGGGAAGCGGCAAATAGTGAGGCAGTCGAATCCTTAGACGGTTTACATTTTTCAGTATTGGCTTTAGGAGATTCTTCATATGATTTATTTTGTGAATCAGGAAAAGAATGGGATAAATGGTTTGAGTCGAAAGGAGCTACTAGAATACACGATAGAGTTGATTGCGATGTTGATTTCGAAGAACCTGCACAAACTTGGTCAGAAGCAGTACTTCTAAAGATGGCTCAACTCGAGGATCGAAACATTCCAATTGAAACCGAAGCAATCGATGAAACTACTGTAATTGAAGAAGAAGTGCAAAAAGAAGTTGTGGCCCCTGTTGTCAAAGAAAAATCGGGAAAATCAGAATGGAGTGCAAAGAACCCGTACACATCTTATCTTACAGAGAATTATGTTCTGAATGGAGAAGGATCAGGTAAAGAAACTAGACATATTGTTTTCGATTTAGGAAAATCTGGCCTCGAGTACAAAGCGGGAGATGCTCTTGGAGTCGTACCAATATGCCCACCTGAAATTGTTTCTGAACTTCTTTCAGTAGGGGGATTTACTGGTGATGAAGAGGTTGAAACAAATCTTGGAGTATGTACATTACGGGAAGCTCTTTCAACAAGATACGAAGTTCACAGAGTTTCTAAAAAATGGATTGAAAATCTGGGTTCAAAGTTGGTTAGTGATGATGGATCAATCGAAATCCGAATTGTCAGCAGAGACAGAAAATCAACTTCTGATGGTAGCACAGTCATCGACTGGGAAGGTTCTGGCAATAATGGAGATACTCCGTCTGGATATTCTCAAATCATGTCGCCTAATGATTCGACAGAGGTGTTTTGGAAGAAATTAACCTCTGACTCAAAAGAAATGGAAGATTACATCTGGTCAAGAGATTATATAGACACGCTGAGAGATTTCGACAATTTGTCTTTTACCGCTCAAGAGTTTATTGACGGTATGGATCGCTTGAAACCTAGATTATATTCTATCGCCAGCAGTCCTGAACATGAACCGGGAACGGTCCATTTAACCGTTGGAATAGTGAGGTATAGTCACCACGACAGGGACAGAGCGGGTCTAACAACAGGATATCTTTCAGATAGATGCCTTCCTCGCGTTACGCCTATTGGAGTCTTCATGTCTCCAACCAGATCTTTCATTCTTCCGGAAAATGGTGATATTGATTGCATAATGGTTGGTCCAGGTACGGGAATTGCCCCCTTTAGAGCATTTTTACAACAAAGAGATTTGAACGGCGATAAAGGAAAAAATTGGTTGTTCTTCGGAGATTGGACTGAATCAGGAGAATATTACTACAAGGAAGAAATGGATGATTGGAAAAAAAGAGGAGTTCTCAATAAACATGATCTTGCATGGTCCCGCGACGGGTCTGAAAAAGTCTATGTCCAACATCTAATGAAAAAGAACGGTGCAGAGATATGGAAATGGATTAATCGAGGAGGATATTTCTACGTTTGTGGTGACAAATCACGAATGGCTAAAGATGTTCACCAAACATTGATTGATATTTGCTCAGAACATGGTGGAATGAATCCCGAAGAGGCAAAGTCATTTGTCGAAGATGTTATGATGAAAAAAGAAAAAAGATATCTCAGAGATGTGTATTAATTAATGATTTCAATCTTTTTATTCCGATGCAATCATAGTGTGTCTTGGCTTGCCGAAGAATAATGTTTAGGAGAGTGCTCATTGCAAACCGCGGTGAAATTGCTCTGAGAATTATACGTTCTCTGCATTCATTAGGAATAGAAGCAGTCATGATTTATGGCCGTGAAGATCGTATATCTACTCCTGTAAGGCTGGCGGATGAATCTGTATATATTCCGAGAGATGACCCTTTAGCATCGTATTTAGATATTGAAGCGATAGTTTCTGCTGCAAAGGATGTTGGTGCAGATGCAGTCCATCCAGGATATGGATTTCTTGCAGAGAACCCCACTTTTGCACGAAGATTAACTGAGGAAGGAATTGTATTCATAGGACCTAGCTCAGATGTACTAAAGTTGCTTGGTGATAAAATAACAGCAAGAGAGGCGATGGCCAAGGCGGGTCTACCTATCGCAAAAGGCTCTCCTGGGCCGGTTTCCAATCCACAGGAGGCCTCTTTAATTGCCAATAATATTGGTTTTCCAGTAATAATCAAAGCCGCAGCTGGTGGTGGGGGAATTGGGATGCAAGTAGTAGAAACAGAAGAGGAATTTGAATCTGCAATGAAATTATGTCAAGGTCGTGCTTTGTCTGCATTCGGTGATGACCGAGTTTTCTTGGAGAAGTTCATCGAAGGCGCTCAACACATTGAGTTTCAAGTACTGGGTGATGGTAAAGAAGCCGTCCATTTTGGAGAAAGGTTCTGCTCGATACAGAGAAGACACCAGAAGATACTGGAGGAGGGACCATGGTTATCTGATGAAATTAGGGAAGAAATCGGAGATAAAGTAGTGGCAGGTGCAAAGGCTGTGGGCTATTGCGGATTAGCTACATTCGAATTCCTGAGAGATTCCCACGGTGATTTTTATTTCCTTGAAGTAAATCCAAGAGTTCAGGTCGAACACACAGTGACCGAGATGATTACTGGGACAGATCTCGTTTCTATGGGGATAAGGGTAGCGTCTGGTGAAGCGATAAAAATGATACAAGATGATATTCATATCACAGGCCACGCAATTCAAGTACGTTTGAATGCTGAAAATCCTGTGACTCTGTCTCCTTCACCTGGTAAAATATGGGAATGTCATTGGCCCGGTGGACCCGGAGTAAGAATCGATACTCATGCTCACACTGGCTATGATATGCCCGCTTCGTTCGATAGCCTACTTGCGAAACTAATTGTTTGGTCACCATCAAGGGAAGAAACCATTTCAAAATTGACAGCAGCCCTAAAAGAAATTAAATTATTGGGAGTTGATACTTTAATCCCACTACATCTTGCAATTTTATCTGAAAATGACTTTCGAAAAAGAGATATCACTATACACTACCTAGAGGAACACCCAAATCTTCTAACGGGGGGCTGAAAATTGGACATAGTAATTGTAGGTAGCATAGGTTATGATGATATTTCCACACCAGAAGCCGAGGGTTCTGACCTTTTAGGAGGTGCAGCCACTTATGCTGGCCTATCTGCTGCCTTTCACAAATTTGATGATATTTCTAACAATCCAAATATTGGAATAGTTAGCGCTGTAGGGAATGATTTCTCACCTTCAGATCAACTTAGGTTAGAATCTGCAGGGCTTAATTTGGCAGGTGTCGAAATGAGAGATGGGGCCACATTCCGTTGGTCGGGAAGATATCAAGGAGCAATGGAAAATGCTGAAACAATCTCAACAGATGTAAATGTATTGGAGAATTTTAACCCATTGATCCCAAGTTCTTGGATCACTCCGAATATCCTTTTCTGTGCGAATACTCATCCTTCAACACAAGTATCTGTCCTTGATCAATGCCCAAGTGCAGTAATTACTGCTTTAGATAGTTTCATGTTGTGGATTGAAACTGAAAAAATCAAATTATCCGAAGCCCTCCGGAAGGTAGACATTGCTATTCTAAACGAGGAGGAAGTATGTGCTATTGCTGAAGAAAAAGTTCTCCTTAGAGCTATAAATTCGATTCAGTCCGGGGCTGCTTTATTTGGTGGAGAGAATGCTGGCCCCGGCCCTAGATGTATAATAGTTAAGAGAGGAAGCGGGGGAGTTGTCGGAAAGTTCCCTTTTGGTCTAATTTCTTTACCCGCATATCCAATAAGTAATTTAGTTGACCCTACAGGGTGTGGTGATTCATTTGCAGGTGCTTTTTTGGCGAATATTTCAGGAAGAGAGGGGGCGCTAAATGATATCGAAGTAATCCGTAATGCTCTAATTCATGCCACAGTAACAGCTTCATTTACCTTAGGTTCATTGGGATGTTATAGCATTTCGAAGTTAGAACGCGGCCAATATCATGCTCGAGTGGATAGATTCAGGAGAATCGTTGGGTTGACCTAGTTTAATCTTTTAATTCCTTTTAAATGTCCCTCATCATTGCTATTAGATGTTCTACGCATCTGATTAAATCTCAGTAAAGGCTGTTCACTAGTCAATCTGGTAGGGCTGTGTTCCTCTCCCCTTGAAACTCTGGTGACAACTTTGTTCAAAGCATCTTTTGCAGAGGATGGTTCAGTCGAATTCAAAGTTCTGAGTCTGTTATTTATATCTGCCTGATGTTCCTGATCGCTTCTTATCCTGAGGTGTTGTTTTGATTGAAATCTAGAGCCTTCATTTGCTATTATGCCGTCAGGATCACCGTATTCTGATGAATAATCTAACTCTTTCCTTTCATAATTTCGATGTCTCGGAACAAGTAACTTTTCAATTAATCCAACTCTCTTCTTTTTTGATGGCTGTTTTCTCAGAGAAAGTCTTCCATCTCCGTATGAGTTTGCAATCCTTGATAGCCCAGGAAACTCGCCTAGATCTGCGGGAGCAGGTAATGATGCGATAATTTCTGCTTTTCTGTGTAATGATTGTTGTGCTTTTGCCCTCTTTACCAAACCAGGTTTACACTCATTACGGACGGCTTCAGTGGTAGGTTCTGGTAATGATTTAGAATAATTATTCAAAGGGCTTCGATTCAGTCCATTTGCAACTCTAATCATTTCAGCACTTGACATACTTCTTTTCATATCTCCTTCTTCAAGATTATAATTGGAATCGAAAATTGAGTTTACATGTTCGTTATTTTGAAAATGATTTGAAACATATTGTTCCGGTGGATTATTTTTTTCGGGTAAAGAATAATTCACCGACTCATTAGATGATGATTTCGCTGGTTCGGAATCAAATAGCCCCCCTGTTCCAAATCCAAATCCAAAAATATCTGTTTCCATGGTTTCCGTAGCATCTTCTAGTGAAGATTCCAATAGTGTGTTAGGTTTCTTTTCGTTGTACCATTCAGGTTCATTTCTACCCCATGCTTGTTCGTAGGCAGACGTCTTGTGGGAATTTTCATCATACCTAATCTCAGGATTTACAGGATTCTGAAATTTACTACTGATTACTGAATCCTGAGTATCAAATAATTGGAATGCACTTTCTTCTAAATTATTTATCAAACTAATATCTGGAGGATTTGATATTTTTGTTCTAGTTATCAAATCAATACTTTCGGTAGAAATCAAATCCTCAGAGGGTGGGTTTAGAAGACCTTTAGGAGCCAATTTGGATTTATCTTCTTCTCTGAATTCTCTTTCAAGAATATTTTTAGCATCTCTGACAGACTGACCGTTACTTACTTTTTCAATCATCATGTGAACTTTTAACAAAATCTCTTGGTCATTTAATCTTGATTGAATGATATGTCGGTCCCCAATATTAGTTTCAATTACCAATGCAGGTGTTTTGAAAACAAAGTGAGAAAGTACTGAAAGTCCGCCCAAAAGAGAGACAGCGTAGCCAAGTGGTGGGATTAGTATTGTAGCTCCTAGATAACACGCAGCAGAGCCCCAAATTATTACACCACCGGGAATTGTGGGAATATCAATACTCCTAGTTCTTGATATAGATGCTAAGTCTAATTTAATACCTCTTCTTACCTCATTTGATATTATTAACTGACGCTGGGTTATTTCTATTCTGAACTTACCTCTTACCCCAACCAAAGAGAGGTTGCCGAACGTAGCCGACTCTCCCTCATCCGGTCGGGCATTACGCCCGAACGTGTGCATCCAGCACGCGAGTTACTCATTAACGATATAATAACTCGGTTTGTTGAGTATAAATTCATGTTACTTATTGAGGGTTTTTCCAGATGCCATATTATCAAAGAACCGTTGTCCCTATTATTCTCATGGGGCCAGAATCTAATTGAGTGATAATTATTGGTGGGCTATTTTCTTTCCTTGTCCATAGCGGTGTTTCCCAGTCAACATTTAAATTTGAGCCTTCAATATTTTTCACCCTACCTACGACAAATTGCATATCTACAGCGGCATGAATTACATCACCAGTTTCTAAAACTCTTTTCTGGAATGGCGCCCTGTTAATGCTGAATATGGATGTTGTATTTTTTTCCAAAACATCTGAATCAGTGTGTGTAACCATACAACCTCTGTGAAGGGCTTCTTCCCTCAGGTTTCTAATTGCTAATCCAACTCTATCTCCTGATATTGCAGTTTCGACATTATCATCCATCACTTGTAGGCTTCTAACAATTCCATTCTCATTCGCGGGTAAGACTTGGATCGTATCGTGCTTTGATACAGAGCCAGACTGTACATAGCCGATTGCGACTAAGCCTACTCCTTTTACATTAAAATATTGATCAACTGGGAGAATAAGTGATGAGTCTACTCGTTCGATGGTATCCATGATTGAGAATAATCTTTCACGTATGCTGTGTTCATCAGGCAACATTTCGAACAATTCCCAATTTTTTAATCCTGATTGTTCCAAGATTATTTTCACTTGATCAGGATCAACCCACCCTCCGTCTTGAGGATTAATTATAACCAGTCCTTTCTCTATTTTGGCACATCCGAATGACACGCAAATTTCTCCAAGAGCTGAATCTACTTTCGATATTTCGATTATACCTACCTTTGCTACATTTAATACTGATAATAATGGTCTTATTTTTTCTGGGTGTTTCAGAGGTCTAAGTAATGAAATAATTTTCATCTCACCCCCCCTTTCTTCTTTGTAGACATAGGATTCGATATCTCTAATGTCGCCCTTTTTTGCAATTTTTTTTGCCAATGATTCGGAACCAACGAAGGCCACGTTGAGTACGGGCATAATTATCCGAGGAGTATTCCATTGTTGAAAGGAACGGTTGTGAGAATTTACAAATTGATTAACTCATTGCATCCCTAGCTTTTTGTGCAGCATTCCACATTTCCTTCTCTTCGTCAGTTTTTGGAACGAATTGAGGTATGTTGATTGCTTTCATATCTCGGTCAATTGCAACCATGAAGTAGAAACCGGAACAAATCTCTTCTCCAACCCATTCCGACCTGGATAATCTACATGAGATTACATGTATTCCTGCTGTTCTTGGAGAAGTCCAAACAACTCTTGCCGTGGTTCTAATCACATCTCCTTGATATGCTGGTCTTCTGAATTTGAGCGCATCTACAGAGATTGTAACAAAGTTCCTATGAGCGAATTTTGATGCCGCCATTCCCGCGGTTGTATCCATGATTGACATTAGTCTCCCACCAAATAATGTGTCTAGTGCATTTGTGTCTCCAGGAAACACTTCATTAAGTTGAATTACCGGGTCTGTAGAATAGGCCTCGTTCATGTTTATCGTCCCTCTCAAATACTCATCAAACTTGAACCCATCATATTATTTTATCAATTTATGGACATTTTCTGACCGTTGTATTCAATCCTAGATACCGTTTCGGCCAAGCATGGAAATGCCAGTGTTGGTGTGGGAGGAGTTTCATTTTAATGACCCAGATGGCGGTAAAATTATTTTTTGGCCTCACATTCCTTGTATCCGTATGCCTGTGAAATTACGTTCTCACTCTAATTTTGATGGTGTGGCGTTTCTAACTTCATCAGTAGATCTCAACTCTTGGGTTGTGGAGGACAAACAAGAGAAAGAAAGTCCCGGAGTTCATCGAGATTCAGCCATTGCCTCGGGTACTGTATTAGGGCGCTTGATGACTGATTTAAATGAACTTGATTTAGATGGCCCAGTTATCCCTGATCCTGAACAACTGCGTTTGTTATTACATGCTCGTAACTCTAGAGGCGGGCTTCCAGTCTATGCCATCGAACCCGATCTTGAGGATGAAGAATGGGTAGATTGGCAGATAAATAGTGCAGATCAACAAGTCACCTACTCTAATTTAATTTTAACGTTGACAACCGGTAGGAGGTGGAAAAAAATAAGAAAAAGTGCGATTAAATCTGTTGCAAGATCTAAACTGGTCAATGCAGATTTAGGTGCCGCTTCTGCATCATCCTTGGCTTGGTGGGTCGAGGAACAACGGGGTATTTCTGAGGAATTACAAAATCTTCGAGACAGGAGATTTGTTTCTAGAATCAGAGGTGCATTGGCGAATCTTCGAAATACCAACCTGAATAAATCTGAAGAAATAACTTTGATGGTGCCTATTCATCAGGCGTGGTTGCCCTCAATAAGAAAAGCGATTACTTCATGTATGAAGGTTGAGGAGATAACTCCGGAGGAATGATTATGCAAGAAACCAAAATCAATCTCGATGTTGAAACACAGACATTCCGTTTTACTCCTTCTGAACCAATAGATCATGACGAAGCAGTTAGTTTAGGTCGTGGTGTTAGGTCGGGAGATTTCGTAGTTATAATTCACGAAAATCCTCATGCAACTCTTGTAATTGAACCGGAAGGTTCTGTATTAGTACATGGAATTTCTAGAACTGAAGTTGCGCGCTTGGCGGTTCAAGAATTATTGCTCACACTCGGAATGTCCGATGAATGGTTATTAGTGGAATCAGGTGAAATGATTATTCGATTTTCGATAGGTAGAGCGGTGTTGATGGAATTAGCTGCAGATCGATTCATCAACATTGATTTAGATTCAAGAATTGGGGCTTTGAGAATAAAAGCAGATAGGCATAAATGTGATATTTTATTATTTAATAATGGTCATGGAATTGTTTTGAAACAAACTTCAAAAAGAATCGCAGAAATGGCAATTAGACATTGGTCGTCGTTATTAGATGATGAGGGCGCATTGGCGTGAGTGTATGTCTTACTCCGCCCGTTGGGAAGGGCCAATATTAGACCAGCATATGCATCTGGACCGTAAAAATAGATACTTAGATGCAGTTTCAGAATTTGTAAATTCTGGAGGAACCGCAATTAATTTAGTGCATAAACCAAACTTTTCAGATTTACCTTTATCAATTTCTGATTACCAAATAGTATACGACGACACAATAGAAATGGCAAGGGAAATTAGAGAAAAGTTTGGAATCAAGGTCTCGGTCATTCTTGGACCTCATCCTGTGTCTTGGGAAAAGCAAATACACACAATTGGACTGGAGAAGGCCACTACTTTACATATTCAAGCTGTAAAACTTGCAATAGAATACATTTCTTTGGGTAAAGCAGTTTGTCTTGGAGAAGTTGGCCGCCCACATTACCCAATAGACTCTGATATCTGGGATTCTGCTAATAATTTACTTCTAGAAATCATGAAAATGGCCGCGAAGGAAAAAATTAGTATACAGCTTCATGTTGAAGATAATGGCAAGAAAACATATTCTGATTTGGCAAAATTATGTGATGAGGCGGGTTTACCAAGGCATCTAGCGATAAGACATTACGCTCCTGCTAATATTCGTAGCGATTTCACTCAAGGATTGAGTGTGAGTGTAAGTGTCGGAAAAGGCAGTATTTCCGAAATCGTTGAAAGTTTACCTTATTGTGATTCTTACTGGGGTATGGAAACTGACTTTCTTGACGACAAAAACCGGCCGGGTGCGGTACTAGGACCAAAGACAATTCCGAAAAGAACCCAACAACTTGCTGAAGAATTAACCATATCTGGATATTCATCAGAACAGATTGACGAAATTATGGAAAATATTCACTCGACATGGCCTCGCATACTTTATTCTTGAAAGGGAGACTTCAGTCTAGGAGTGAAAGTCATAATTCCACCAAACAAAAATAAACTCACGCATAGAGCAAAAAAATTAAATTCGCCAATTGGAACTGGCTGTTTTATTATTTCTCTAATAATAATTCTCAGTAAGGGACCATTGATTGGTAGAAATATAATCATCATTAGAATTCCCACTCTTTGGCGCACAAGCATAAACCTCCGATATGGTGATAACATTTGAACAGATGTAACCGAACGAGTTTAGAAAGGACATAACCTCCGAAGTATACCGCGCCTGTAGTGAAGGGGTTATCACCTGAGGTTTCCAACCTCATGTCCCGGGTTCAAATCCCGGCGGGCGCACCAAATTAAACCTAGAAGTGAAGCATTCAAACACTAATGGTTCTCCCAAGGAACATGTCGAAGGTAGGTGGCCTCAATTCCGAGGAGGAAATAACCCTCTCATCGATAAGCAAGGACGCATCTGATTTGAATGACGAGAAGCAAATAGTAGGCAGAAAAATATGGCGAATTTTTCCTTATGTGACAAGATACTGGGAAAGAGCTCTTGGTGGATTATTGGCTAATATTGGTGCTAGGATTTTCGATCTAATTCCCTTTATCGCAATAGGCATGGCAGCAGATTATTACAATCCCGATAATTCCAAATTTACCAACTCAGTTGTTGAAGATTTTGTTACATTTGCTCCCATACCTGATTTAGGTCCGATTGACTCTGTTGAACTTGGTTTTGGACTTCTTATTTTTATATCGTTCGTATTTTTAGCTATATTCCAAGGCTTTAGTAATCAACTTTGGCAATCAATAGCCTACAAAGCTCAACACGATATCAGAATGGATGCTACAAGATCCTTAATGGAAATGGAGGCATCGTATTTCGAAACTAGGCAGACAGGAAATCTGATGTCTGTATTATCTGCAGATGTCGCACAATTAGAAGATATTATTTCTGATTCTACGACAAGTATAATCAGAATAATAACAACTCTGAGTACAGCATTCTTAATCTTGTTCTGGATGTCTCCAACACTATGTATGATTCTGTTCGGTCCACTTTTTCTGATTGTTCCTATGGTCATATGGTTCTCAACTAGAGTTCAAAGAAAATATCGTCAACAGAGAGAAAGTACCGGTGGAATAGTTGCAATATTAGAAAATGTACTTTCTGGAATTACTGTTGTTCAGGCATACAATGCGAGCGAATTTGAAACAGTGAGAATTGAGGGCCAGAGTGGTAATTACAGGGACCAGGCTATAGAGGCAGCTTTTATCAGAAACAGGTTTATTCCTGGATTCCACATAGTGGCAGGTATTTCATTCGGATTGTTAGTCTCTGCGGGAGGTTGGTTAATGAATTCAGGCCAAATAAGCGTTGGACAGTTCGTCACTTTCTTGTTAATATCAACTAGAATGACAATGCCGCTATGGATTTTAGGTATGTTACTCAATCAACTGCAAAAGGGTGAAGCTGCTTCACGTCGAGTTTTTGCAGTTATAGATCTTGAACCTTCGATTTATGACAAGGAAGATGCTATAAATCTTGAGGAGCCAATTACAAGCATATCATTCAAAGATGTTTCTTTCTCTTATCCCTCATCTGAATCTAACGTTCTGAACAATATCGACCTTGAGATTACCTCCGGAGAATTTTTGGGAGTTATGGGGCATACGGGAGCTGGTAAAAGCACAATACTGAAGTTAATAGAGAAATTCTACGAACCTCAACAGGGCCAAGTTCTCATCAACGGTAAAGACATCAATAATTTTTCAATAAAATCAATCAGATCAAAGATTGGTTTTGTTTCTCAAGACCCATTCCTTTTCTACGGCACCATCAAACAAAATGTTTCCTACGCTAGAGAATCTACCAATGAAGAGATCTTGACAGCTTTGGACATGGCAGGAGCATCTGAATTTATCTCCCAGTTACCAGATGGATTAGACTCAATGGTCGGAGACAGAGGTGTGATGTTATCTGGAGGTCAAAGAGCCAGAATAAGTCTCGCAAGAGCTCTATTAAATAATCCAGATCTTTTAATTTTAGATGAAGCCAGTGCAGCATTAGATGCTGAAACAGAGAAGAGAATTCAGAGGTCGCTTTTTGAAGGTTCTAATGGAAAAAAGCACAGAATAACTATCGCTGTGGCTCATAGACTTGCTACTATTAGGAATGCTGATGAAATAATATCAATGGTAGATGGTACAGTTGTTGAAAGAGGTACTCATGAAGAGTTACTTGAAAATGACAGCGTTTATGCATCCCAATGGTCAATACAAACTGGAGAGATCGAAACCTAGGTGTGATGAGATTGGAAATTCAATGGGTAACCGTCGAATCGGGCAAAGTCTTCGTTGGTTCAAACAATCGTTCTGTCCTTTTTGGAGGCATAGGTCCTAGGCACGAAGTAAAAATTGATTACAATTTCGAGATTTCTTTTTTACCCGTGGATTCTGAAACCGCAGAAATTTTATTGCAACAAAAGGATTGTTACATAGCTTCGGAGTCTGAGTGGTCATTAGCAATGGAAAATAATCTAATTTCAGGAGAAAATCAGGTTGAAGAATTATCTGATCGAATCCTTGGTTCATATTGGTCGAAATATTGTGATGGTAGACCATTTATTCAGAGTAATTGGTTAATGAAGGTTTCACGTACATGGAGACAAGGAATCCCATCAATCAGTTCAATTCGTAAAGGTGAGAGATCTGAATATTTACGTTTGGTTAAGAGACCGGGGATAGAATACGATGATTCTACGGCTCCTAAACTACCGGATTCTACTGATAAATCTAGAATATTAATTGAGGAATTGTCAATTTCATTAATCATAGGAATCATTCCATCATTTATCTGGGCTAATTTCAATGCTAGTCCGGGATATATCTCGGAGGGCTGGCTGAATTTGGTATTTGGGGGTTTATTCATCGGAGTATTCACAATTATATTCTGGCGTCCGAGAACTAAATCCTGGAAGGTCGGAAAAAATTGTGGAAAAATGAAGGTGATTTAGCGTAATCTATCATCTATTTGAAGACCCGAGTCTCCTCTTAAAATTCTAAACCAACCTGTTAATACTCCCATTCCGTAGTTCCAATGTAAAATGTAAGTTGCTATTGATGACAAAAATATGGTCTTCTTTGTTTTACTAGGCGAATTTCCTTTCCAAGAACCATACCATGCCAGTAGATTGTACAATACAATCAGTGTTGGTAATGTATGGACTCCTATTCTCGGTAGTCCCATGGGTACTGTTGACAATCGAATATCCCAGAAATCAGGCCAGGCCAATCCTCCATTTGCTAAACCCCAAAAAAAGAAGCCAAATGCCGCTATGACTAAGGGTGGAAAAAATGCGACAGCAGTATGTGTTGGTGCTCTTAGTTCAGGATATTCATGACTAGCTAATGTTCTTACGAGTCCGTAGTTTCTAATTTGCTTCTTAACCTTTAACAAGTCTCTTCTTCTATGCCATATAACGGCACTTCTGTCCGTCCATAATTTCTTTCCATTCATTCTTATTCTGTGGTCGAGCATTACGTCTTCAGCTCCAATTGCTCCTTTGTCGAAACCACCAATTTCATCAATCACCGAACGTCTGTATGCACAATTAACCCCAGGAAGTTGGTTGACTTCTTCTAAATCTTTCTTACCCATTTTGCCGTAATTAGTTCCAGCGGTAAATATTGTACTGCAGAATGCAACATCAATTACTCGTTGCCATATTGTAGATTCATCAACAGGTGCAAAATTAGGTCCACCAACGCCACTAACTTCTTCATTTTCAAACCATGGAACTAATTTCTCAACCCAATTTTTTGGAACAATAACATCATCGTCAGTGAATAAAATCAGCTCCGAACATGTAGATCTGATTGCTACGTTACAAGCGTCTGCTCTAGTTCTGGATCCTTCATCATCAATGAACCGAATATTATTATTCAGACAAACCTCCTTTCCAGGGTCATTTGTAGGGCCAACAACCACTATCTCAATTTGTCCTCCATATGTTTGCTTTTGTAGTCCTCTTAGTACAACTTCTAATTCCCTATGATTCCTAACGCTAGGAATAATGACCGTAACCGTAGGTTCACTCACGGCTCGCCGTAAGAGTCTACACTTTCAATAACATCGTTGGGTAATCATGGGTCATTTGTAACCCTCGGAGCGAGGAAATATACCCAACTAGCCCCTCCATCGTTGCTATTCCATGTTAATCTAAGTGGATATTTATCTTGGAATTCCAGTGTTACAGAATCAGTTAATCCAGTTGCTAATTTCCTTGTTAATGGATCTAAAAATTGTAGAGAATATGTTGATTGTGTAGGGTTCGGAGCAACTAATTCACTTAATTCTCCAGCATCAAATCTCACATTGACCGATTCACCCGCTTCAACAGTTACTGAGACACTCATTTGATTAGAATCTAGACTAAGATCTACTAACTCTCCGACAAATTTTGCTGCTCTGAGCGCGTTAGAAAGTTTAGCTGCATCAATGGTTGCCCTACTGTCAAACGACAGTTGTGGCATCTTTGGCTCGTTCATTGTAGCGGTGTCTAAGCCTCTTAGAATTCGGTGAACTGCTCCTACTCTAACATTGATGGCTCCGATCGCTTTATCGTAATCTAATTCAACTAAATCCGAAGGCCCTGCTAGGCTTAATAAATCTCTTAGTTTTGCCAACTCTAATCCAATTTCTACTGGTTCAACTTCATATGTTTCAAAGCATGCGTCACCTATCGTTGCAGAGAGTAATGCAACATGAGATCCATCAACTACATTTATATGAAGTCCGTTTTCATTCCACACTAACTTAGCTTCTTCTGTTAGAACAGAAAGTAAGTCAACTATTTCTTTCATTAACTGCGTATTTGCTGTAACTCTCAACATCATACCATCTCTTTCTAACTATAGACCCGACTGCTGGTTATTCATGCTTATGTATGGCCGATTAGGCATTATCATGGTAAAAGTTGACAAAATCTCAATGTTATTGGTATTCCCTGAACTTGTGACCGCAGCTCTCACAGGTGCAGATTTTCGTTTCTGGTTCATCTGAAGACCTAGTTTGCATCAATACGACAAATATCCTATCTTCATCACATTTTGGACATAGGTAATCTCCAACCCAAAGAGTCCCTTGGGCAACAGTTTCAGGTACAACCTCATTCAAGTGCCTCAGTGAGGAAGTTTCACTGGATGTAGCCGCTTTAGACAAATCTATAGTTTCCCCAGTCATTGGGTCGGTGAATTCTGCCCCTTTACCGTCTTTACCGGCAAGAGGTCCTTCATACCCACATGTATAATTTGTACATCTAATATTTCCATTACCTTCCATAAAACCTAACGTACCGCATTCTGGACAAAACATAACTCACACCAACAGTTGATTGTGCAACCAACCGAATAGTGGTAAATCGTCATCTTATTGAACATTACTAATACCTGAACTCTAGAGTTATAGTATTACGAGAAAGCAAAAAATCCAATTTTGTACCCAAACCATGCTAGACTTAAACTTCCGAAAACAGTTATGATTACATAAAAAAAGGTTGTAGAAAAATTATTTTCTGTTAAGGTAACTGATTCCATAGCAAAAGCAGACATTGTCGTAAATGCACCCAATAAACCAGTTCCAAATAATAGTATAAATTCTTTATTCATAACCGCATCTGCTGCAACAGCTCCAAACATTATCCCTAACAACATTGAACCTAACAAGTTTACAGTAATTGTGCCGTAAGGCAAATAATCAGAAGGTAAAATTTCTGTTACTAAATATCTTAAAACTGAGCCTAGAGCACCGCCAATACCGACTAATAGGATTATCCTTGCATCCATAAGGTTCCCAATAGATACCAGTTTTCATGCCTTCGCTAATAATCGTGAGATTGAAGGATAAGGTCGACGCCGAGAGGTTTATGCGCGTCATATACGACTGGAGGCTGGCGAGGGTTGTAGATGGAAATAACCAGATAATAGACGAGTTAATTTGGGGTAGGATATCTGTAAAAAATCTTGTCGATAGACTTTCGGATTTGCAGTCTGGGAGAATTACCCCAGAGGCTCGTTCGTTGAAAAAAAGGTTCCCAGAAGCCGAAATAGATTCTCTAGGCGCACTTTCTAGTTTGGATTGGCCCGAATTGTCCGAAGAGGAGACGCAGAAGTTTGTCGAGGCATCGACTCGACTCGCAAAAAGAGGGGTAGCAGAATCATCAGGAGACATTGATAGAAGAATGGATATGTTAGTTTCAGCAAATAATGAGTTGAGATCTTCTTGGACAACTTTAGAAGCAAGGTGTATTGAATGGACTGGATTATTCTTATCTGATTTGGATTTAGATGGAGAAAGAAAGAGGATTCCCGAAATAGTTTCCAAATCTAAATCCATAAACGAGGTGGCTGAGAAGTTCAATGTATCTGAACCGAAACATCTTCCTTCGAAAGATGAATGGGATACTATAAATTCTCAAGCACAATCAGTGATTAATTTGGCAAATCAGATAACAACCTCTGAGGAAACAATCAGAGTTCTAGCAAACGAGTATTTGCCTAGCCTATCTTCTTTGATGGGGCCTATTAGCGCGGCAAAATTAGTTGTTTTAGCAGGTGGTCGTGAGCGTCTAGCTAGAATGCCCTCGGGTAGTCTCCAGGTGTTGGGAGCTAACGCAGCCATGTCTGCACATAGGAAAGGAGCCCCTCCCCCTAAACATGGAGCAATTCTCTTTTCCATGCCTGCAGTTAGTCGAAGTCCGCGTTGGGTACGCGGTAAAATTGCGAGATATTTAGCAGGTAAAGCTAGTATTGCAGTTAGGATAGATCATTTCAATGGGCAGAAATTAACAAAAGAACAGATTTCAGAAATTCACAAAGAAGCAGAATCGATAAAGAATAAATTCCCTAAGCCTCCCATTAGGAAGTGAATAAATGGGGCGTAGAAAACCTATCCAAATTGCATGGGGGGTTCGCAAGGAAGGCCGTACTCTATGGACTAGAAATGCCGTTAAGGGTGTGTCAGTTAGAGATGAAAGACGAAAAAAGGATAGTAGAATTGAATGGCGTCAGTGGGAGCCGCAGAAATCCAAAGTAGCTGCTTGCTTGCTTAAAACAAGATTAGATCCGAGTAAAATTATACCAAAAACTGGATCTACTTGCCTATACCTCGGTGCATCATCGGGAACTACTGTTAGCCACATTCATGATCATGTTTGTGGTTCAGGAAATCATCATAATGGCCAAATTGTGTCTGTAGAAATTTCTCCTCGTATGATGAGAGATTTGAGTAAATTATCTGAATTGAGACCTGGATTGATTCCAGTATTGGGAGATGCTAGAAATCCTATGGTGATTTTACCATACCTTAGAGAGAAGGTTGATTGGATCCATCAAGATATTAGCGTTGCAGAACAAACAAAGTCTTTCCTTAAAATCTCTGAGATATTTTTGAAAACCGATGGTATAGGCTTATTATCGCTAAAAGCTGCTAGTGAAAGATGGATCGAAGGTGGGGATGATTCACGTTTTAAAGAGGCAGAGAAATTAATCCATCTAAGTGAGAACTTATCCCTTTTGGAAAATATCGACATTTCTCATTTTGAGAATCAGCATAGAATTTTTGTTGTCAAGAAAATCAGTGATTCCTAAGATCCTGCTAAAATTGCGAATCCGCCTAGTACAGCAAAACCAAATATGTAAAGTAAAATAACAACCACTGTTAACACCACCATCACCCATCCCATAATTTGAGCAGCTCTTGCCAAACTATGATCGGGGTGACCAGGCTGGTTGCTGGTTATTTGCAATGCGCCATTAGCAATTATTACTGCTGGAATAGCGCTACATATCCCGCACATGAAATATGATAATGCTGCTAGAATCATTGCTAATACAGCATTGGTTTCAGTATATTGTCCAACAACAGAATTTCCCTGTACTTGGACAGAACTAACTGCATTCTTTGTTGGATTAGCCCACGGAATTTCATTATCATTCTCCGACCATGGGACTTCCTCCTCATTGTTCATAGACATTCTAATAGCGAACGTTATATCAATCATTCTCTATATTTTATAGAAATTATAAGACAGTCAAGATAATGTAACCAAGTTGTATGGTTCATTCATGCCAGAGATGCCGGAAGTAGAAACGGTCCGCAGAGGTTTATCTCCACACCTGACTGGCTGTGTTGTTACTTTCGTAGATTTGCGTAGACCAAACCTTAGATTTCACTTCCCGAAGAACTTTGAAGACATATTAACTGGAGCTAAAATAGAAAAAATAGATAGAAGATCAAAGTATCTGTTGTTTCGTTTATCCAACGGCTACACTTGGATGAGTCACTTGGGTATGACTGGAGTTTGGACTATAGGTTCAGAAGGGAAAGGTAAGCATGATCACGTATATTTCGAATTTGATGATGGTATGAAAACCGCCGTATATACCGATCATAGGAGATTTGGTTTTATGGATGTTTTTGAGACATCTAAAGAGTCCGAACAGAAGTGGTTAGCCTCTCTCGGTCCTGAACCCCTTACTGACGACTTCACAGTTCAGGTTTTGAAATCAAATCTTCATGGAAAACGATCTCCTATCAAGAGTTCATTGTTAGATCAGAGAGTTGTTTCTGGTCTAGGGAACATATATGTCAGTGAAATTCTGTTTCGAAGCAAAATTTCTCCGACCAAAACGGCTTCAGAAGTCGCAGGTAAAGGTAAAAAGGTTAACACCAAAATACAACGAATTTTTGAGAATACCAATCAAGTGATTGCTGAGGCGATCATGGTGGGGGGTTCAACAATATCAGATTTCAGAGGAGTATCAGGAGAAACCGATCTGGGATATTTTGCTCAACAGTTTAAAGTGTTTAATCGAGAAGGTGAAGGATGTATCAAATCAGACTGTGAAGGTAAAATATTGAGGATAGTGCAATCAGGTCGGTCAACCTTTTATTGCCCTAAATGTCAGAAATAAATTATTTCAGTACCCATCTTACAATTATTAGATGTAACCACATTGGAGTAATTTTTGTTATTAATGGTAATGGCTTATTCACGATTCCCGGCATGACTTCTCTTTTTCCTTTATGCATAGATTTTACTGCGATTTCTGCCAGTTTTTTTACAGGTACAGCGGTCATTTTTTCCATTTTGCTGAGTTTCATCCCTGCTACATCCTGAAATCCCGTTGTGACATAACCAGGACAAAGGGCAGTAACAGTCACTCCTTTACCTTTCAATTCCTTGTGAAGTGCTCTAGAATAAGAAAGAACATAAGCTTTAGTAGCACAGTAAACTGCAAAATTCGGACCCGAAATGTATGATGCAATTGACGCAACATTCATTATTCTGCCACTACCATTTTTGAGCATCAATCTTCCGAACTCATGAGATAATCTCGTCAATGCATGTATATTTAGTTCAATCATTTCCAACTGCCTTCTTAATTGCATGTCAAGATGCTCGCCCAGTATCCCAAACCCTGCGTTATTGACGAGGATGTCGACTTTTCCTGAATCTTTAATCAACAAGTCAACTCCTTCTTCAGTTGTCAAATCGGCAACTATAACTCTGCAATTAACAGCGTGATGACTTGTAATTTCATTAGCTAAATCTTGTAATTCTTTTCCTCTACGTGCGCAAATTATCAAATCATAATTTTGAGATGCTAATACTTTGGCAATTTCCAGTCCGATTCCACTGGATGCGCCCGTAACCAGGGCACATCGCCTCCTTTTACCCATCATTATCATCACTTCGATGACATATCTACCATATGATGTTTAGTTTTGATGGTTAGAGGAAATTGTTTAAGAACTGCCGATATTATAAAATAAGTCCTGCAAGAAAGGTTATCTTTTTGGGAATTATAATAATTCTTGTCATAATCTGAATTCAATTCAGGTATTGTATTAAATTAATGAGAAGGATGTGAAAAAATAGTTAGGAAAGTTGAGAGAAATATTTGGAGTTTGACACTAATTAGGTCAGGAGGCTATACGAGGGACAATGAATTAGAAGATGCCCTATTTGCATTTGGTAGAAATTATGCCGAGGTAAAAGAATTTCCAAGGTGCCGTTTACCTACCGGAATAGTAAGTCTACTTAGAAGAAATAAATTGGATAAAGTTGCACTTGAAACAGGTTTTTTTCTAGAAATTTCCAATAAAAAGAAATCTCAAAGAGAATGGTGCAGGTTTGAGCAGATAATGTCAGTTAAACCTAAATCCCGTCCTTATGATCACTCTCAAAGAGCAGTTTTTTCAATATATGATGGGTTCGATACTTTTGAATTAGGAACGAACCCATGGTCTAAGTTTATGCCAAGTCAATTATGGATAAGGATAAGCCCTCTTGATGACCTTACTCTGGCATGGGTATTATCCGAGGGAAAAATTCTATCCGGAGATATAAACGAACAAAAGACACTACATGACTTTTATGAGATAGAAATTAGTGTTCCCAAATCAGTCGATTATCTACGTCTCCCCCCTCCTCCAGACAGCCCGTACTACTTCTTCGATGAGTTTTAATCAGAACAACATTGATGAGCATTCTATTTTCTAAGGGTATACATGACACACAATATGCAACAAAAACTGACTACTGAATTCATAGGTACTTTCTTTCTTTCTCTGACAATTTGTACAGCAGCAGTATATGGTTCTGCTGGAGAATATGCTCCCTTTGGTATAGCTGCCACGCTAATGGTAATGATCTATGCAGGGGGCCATATCTCTGGAGCACATTACAATCCTGCAGTAACAGTTTCGATTTATCTAAGAGGGGCATGTGAAAAGGATGAGGTTCTGCCGTATATTGCTTCACAAGTTATAGCAGCGGTTTCCGCAGCATTAGTTGTCGAGAATCTTTTGTTCCCCGATGCAGCATCTCCAGCGGCTGCAGAATTAGGTAATGAAGCAATTTTTGCTGAACTTCTATTCACTTTCGCATTAGCATATGTTATTCTTAATGTTGCGACAACTGAATCTACATCTGGAAACGGTTACTACGGTGCTGCAATAGCTCTGGTGGTTTTTGCAGGTGCGATCACTGTTGGTGGTATCTCTCTTGGGTCATTTAATCCAGCTGTAACTAGTGCTCTAATCGTTTCTGGTAAATTAGCTCTTGCAGATTCATGGATGCATTTCATGCCTCAATTCATTGGAGCAGTTTTAGCAACCTATGCATACAAATCAACACAATGAGATAGTTCATAACGTACCCCGGTTGTCCAATTTCATGGTTACTACTGAACGGAGGAAATGGAAACGACGATCTCGAGAAAACTCAATGTATGGTAATTCAGAATCTAAAGATCCATTTCCAATAAGCAGATCAAAGTTGGAACTATGCCATAGTTGCCAAAGATGCTTCTGGCTCGATAGAGTGAAAGGAATTGGAAAACCCGGAATTCCTGGATTTTTACTGAATACATTAGTTGATACACTACTAAAAAGGGAGTTTGACATTCACAGAAAAGCAGGCACCTCACATCCTTACATGGTGGACAATGGATTAGGTCATATGGTACCTCTAGATCATCCAATGATGGACGAATGGCGTGAGAATTTCAAGGGAGTTAGATCTCCAAAGCATGGTTTGATGATTACAGGAGCTGTTGATGATATATGGAAATCTGGAGAAGGTGATACTGAAGAATGGTATGTGGTAGATTACAAATCCACTGCATCAAATGCAAATATTACTGCCGATTTGTTCCTTGAAGACATATACAAAGGTGGATATGTCCGTCAAATGGCAATCTATCAATGGTTGCTGAGAGAGCTCGGACATCCAGTTTCAACTAGAGGATTTTTTGTATATGAAAATGGTGATAATAACGCTAAATCTCTATTGAAGAATGGAACTAATGGAAGCACGAGAGGGATTCCTTTGAAAACTGCTAAGATAATTGAAATTGATATATCTGATGAAAATGTGATCATTGAAGGAGAGCGTATTGATTTGGATTGGGTTGAAAACCTTGTAATTAAAGCTAAAGAATGTTTAGAAATGCCCTTAATTCCTGACGCTGGTGAGTTTTGTGAACACTGTGCGTATGTTGAAGCAAGGTATAATTTTTAACAAAATAAATCATTTCTGAAAGATGATTAGTTACATGTTTCTTCTAAACTTTCCACCGGTTTCGAATAGAGCCTGTGTAACTTGTCCAACTGTACAAAATTCTACGATATCCATCATAACTTCGAACAAGTTCCCACCTTCTCTAGCTACTTTTTTTAGCCTCAATAAACCCATTTCTGCCTCTTTTGCATGAGTTTCTTTGAATGCTTTATTTCTATCAATTACCATCATTCTTTCCTCTTTGTCTGAACGTGTAACTTCAATATCGAACTCTTCTACAGATAGTGAATTATCCACTCCTTCTTCGAATGTGTTTACTCCAATAATTGGTAATTCTCCAGAATGTTTTCTATGTTCATATATCATTGACTCGTCTTGTATTCTATTCCTTTGATAATTAACTTCGAGAGCACCTAGAACTCCGCCACGCCTATGCATCTCTTCGAATATTTTCAGTATTTCTTCTTCAACAGAATCGGTTAACCAATCTGCTATATGGGATCCTTGTAGTGGATTCTCATTTTGCAACCATCCATATTCTTTAGAAAGGATTAGTTGGATAGCAACTGCATCTCTTACTGTGTCCTCAGTAGGGGTTCCGAAAGCCTCGTCACGAGAATTAGTATGAAGCGAGTTAGCATTATCTGCTAATGCATAAAGTGCCTGTAATGTAGTTCGATAATCGTTCCATGTATATTCTTGAGCGTGTAATGACCTGCCACTACTTTGTATATGATATTTCAATTTCTGACCTCGTTCACCAACTCCGTACATATCCCGCATAGCAATAGCCCAGATTCTTCTACAGACTCTTCCAATTACTGCATATTCAGGATCCATACCATTGGAGAAGAACCAACTGAAGTTTCTCAAGAATTTATTTGCATCTAATCCTCTAGAGTTGAATAACTCAACATATGTTAAACCATTGGATAGAGTTAGAGCTGCTTGAGATATTGGATTTGCTCCGGCCTCTGCGATATGGTATCCTGAAATTGAAACGAAGTAATGATTCCTTATTTCATTATCAACATAAAACTCAGCAACGTCCCCCATCATTCTCAGTGCAGTATCCAAATTGAATACCAATGTATTCTGGCCCATTGACTCTTTCAGTTGATCTGCTTGTACAGTTCCTCTAACAGTGTTGAGGGTTTTAGATTTAATTTCAGCCTGTTCTTTTTCATTTGGTTTTCGTCCATTTTCCTCTTCGAATTTCTTCACTTGCTGTCTTATTGCTACATTGAAGAAAGCGGCAAGGTGCCACCAATAATTTCCATTGATTGTTTTTGATACTGATGTATTAGGAGCACACAAATCAAATCCTTCGAATAACTTCTCCATTTCATCAACTGTGCTTATTGAAACTCCGCTTTCACATACTTTACCAAATATATCGAGTCTCTCTTGGGGGTCATTTCCATACAAACTTGGTGAGTCAAAAGCCACCGAAAGTCTGTTGAAGTCTTGATCTTTGGAAAGAAAATGGTACCTTTTGTTTGTTCTCTCTGCACTTCCCTCTCCAGCAAACATTCTGACAGGTAATTCGTCTTGTCTCTTGAATGGGAAAACGCCTCCTGTATAAGGGAATGAACCTGGCATATTTTCTTTCCTAATCCATTGCAGTGTATCTCCCCAGTCGGTGTAATCTGGTAATGCAACTCTCGGCATATCTAACCCGGAAAGCGTTGTTTTAGTTGTTTTAACGGGAATATTTTTGTTTCTAACTGTATAGCTTGTTGCCCCTAAACGATATTCTTCTCTCTTTTTACTGAAATTTTCTAAACTTTCCCAAGCATCATTAGGTATTGTTGAGCGAATATTTTCCGCTTCATCTTTTAGTCCTTCAGACGCCTTTTTATCCTTCTTTGATTTCATTTGTTCTGCCGCCGCCTCCAACTGTTGAACAAGCCGAATCTTAGATGCTACTTCTTCAGTTTCAGAATGATAATTTCTGATAGTAGTTGAAACCTCAGCCAAGTACCCCTGTCTTCCGGGGGGTATCGGTGAAGATCGATGCGGTAGACCATCCAGTCCTAATCTCGGCTCTGATGAGGAAAATGTTTGTGCGTATTTGTTGTTTAGTAAATTAGAGAGTTTTTGCCATAATTGGTCGACACCTGCATCCGCAAACTGACTCGCAATTGTCGGTACCACTGGGAGGTCTGAGTTATCTGCGTCCCACATCTCTCTGTTTCTTTTGAATTGTTTTCTGATTTCTGCTAGCGCATCTTCTGCTCCAGGCCTATCGAACTTATTCAAAACAACGATATCTGCAGAATCTAGCATCTCTAATTTTTCGAGTTGACTAGGTGCTCCGTATTCTCTCGTGGTAACGTATAATGAAATATCTGCCACTTCTGTTATAGCATCGTTACCTTGACCAATACCACTGGTTTCTACAATTACTAAGTCGAATCCAACTGCTTTACAAGCTTCAATCGAGCGACCGATGCAGTCAGCAATCTCTCTCCCACTATCTCTACTAGCGAATGAGCGCATGAATAGATTTTCATCTGATAGTGAGTTCATTCTTATTCGATCTCCAAGTAAAGCACCTCCAGTTCTTTTGCGTGTAGGGTCTGTGGCAAGTAAAGCGATTTTAGTTCCGGGATTGTCTCTCTGAATCCTTAACATTAGCTCATCTGTGAGACTTGATTTTCCGGCACCGCCAGTTCCTGTCAAACCTATTACTGGACATTTTGAACCATCAGTGGATCTAACCTTTTGTAATATTTCATTGAATATTTTTTCATTAGCATTCTCTGCTAGGGTTAATAATTTCGAAACTGAAGGATGATTGTCAGCATAGATAGGTTCTCTCAAAGATTCAAATCTTTTAGGATCAAGAAGGTTATTCTTTGATGCTCTTTCAATTGCATCTGAAACCATACCAGTTAGGCCCAGTTCTCTGCCATCTTCCGGTGAGTATATTTTTGCAATATTAGAATCAAGTAAATGTTGAATTTCATTCGGAAGGATAGTTCCGCCACCACCTCCGACTAAACTGACGTGCCCAAAATCAGATTCATCTAGGATCTGTTTGGTATGAGTGAACATTTCAACAGCTCCACCTTGATATGAAGTAATTGCGATACAATGAGCATCTTCTTGGATTGCCGCCCTTGCAACTTCGTCAGCACCTCTATCATGACCAAGATGTATCACCTCACACCCCATCGATTGGAAGATTCTTCTGAAGATGCCTATTGCAGCATCATGGCCATCGAAAATGGCCGCTGCAGTAATGATTCTGAGAGGCGTCCGACCTGTCTCGGCAGATTTCTCCATGTTTACGGGAAAGTACATTCCCCATTTAAACCGCCGATAGAAGGTTATGTTATTTTTTGAAAAATTAAGTTTTTACAAAGTCATTATAATTTCAGTCATTTTTTTTGTAAATCCGGGTAAGCATTGAATAGGAGCCAATTCTACGGCCATATGGAGGAAAGTAGAAATGTTGTGTCCACGAGACGGAAATCAGCTTGTTTCACCTGAGGATAGCGAGAAATCAGTGTTCCAACGAAACGGAATATTTCATTGCCCTTCCTGCGCAGGTTTAGCTCTGAACTCTGAGGCCGCATCATCTAAAATTTGCAGCGAGAAATTGGAATCGATGCATGATGGGTTCAAAGATGAAGGGATAAAGACTGAGATTTGCTGCCCTTTCTGTCTGAGCGAAATGAAAGTTCGAGATTTCGCATTCAGGAAAATTGACGGTTCCTTAACCGAATTAATCGAAATTGACGGTTGTCCGAAATGTTCCTCTTTCTGGTTAGATTCAGGAGAACTTCAGAGACTTTCTCCTCCAATTAACCTGAAAAAGGATGATCCTAAAACAGAAGCAAAGTCACTGGCAATTGTTCTAGATTTACTTTTACATTTGCCGTATGTATTGTTGTAGTTTGGGGATCGAAACATGGTAGATAATCAGGACCAATGGTGGGAATCAAATGGTAATGAAGAATTATCGACAGGTTCTATCAACCCCTCAAATAATGTTTTTTCAGGTAATGTTAGTAATTTTTCTTCTTCCCAAACGGGAAATGACACAAACCCGATAGATGCGAACAAGTTTGTAGTGTCTCAATTTCTTGTTGGATTAATATTGGTACCCATAATTGCTAGTTTCCTTATGTCTTTTTTGATAATATCATCAGATTTACGAGATGATGACACATATTACTTTGATAGTGCATACAAACCTGAGTTTGAAGGTTCGATTATAATAGATGGTGAAGATTTACGTACTTCCGAAATAACTTTTGATATCCCGTCGTTTAGTTTAGAGCTAATTGAGGATAATGATTATTTTTTTTATACCTCAGTAAATGCAGAATATAATGTAAATTATGAAGATAATGGAGGGTGTTGGTGGGAAGCCTGGGATGGTATGGAGTATTCTGTTGCACAATCAGAAGACGATGATTTTTGGATTTCAATGAGCTGTTGGGGAGTCCTAGAAGAATATGATTTTTACTTCCAAAAAAATGGTCAGGTAATTTCTTATGCGACAAATTACAATGGTGAAGTGGAATACATCAACGTTGATGGTGACGAAGATATATCAATTTCATCTTTTTTTCAGTCTTTAATTCCATTTCTGATCCCTGTTATATACTTTGGAATGATTATTTGGAGTTTCTTATCAAAGAAAAAATCTCTAGGTTTTGGACTCTTAGGTGGAATATTTGTAGCGCCTTTCTCATTTTGTTTATCTATGATTTTCCTAAGTTTTATTTTTTGGGAAGTATGAGACTAAATTATTCCACCAATCATCAATCCAGCAAAGACGAACATAAGCAATCCCATTGCCCCGTCTATTATGTGTGATATTGATTTTAATTTTTCGACACGCCCTCCGGTTGTTAACACCAAAGCTACGGTAACATACCATGTCCCGTCAATTATCATACCTAATGTCCCCATTCCAATTAGAGTTTCAATATTGACATTGTTTTCTATAAAAGGAGTGTAAAGGGCAAGCATCCATGCCAAAATTTTGGGGTTTAGTAGTGCAATTGAGAACCCTTGTAAGAATCCTTCTCTATCATTATTCTTCTGAGGATTATTCTTTTCTGCAGAATTCGGTCCACTCCAGGCATGATTAAGGAAAGTGTAACCTAACCAAATTAAGATGCAAACACCAGCCCATTTCAACCCTATTTCAGCAGTTTTATGGATTGAGATTGCAGTAGCAAATGCTCCTGCCGCAAGAAATGCGTATATTCCGAATCCTATGCCATGCCCAATTCCTGTTAATACTCCTTGCCTTCTACCTCCAGAAAGAGTATTCCTGAGAACAACCGCAAGAGATGGTCCGGGACTAATTGCCCCTAAAGTGAAAACTGTTGCTAGAGCGATCCATGACTCAGGTGTCATTTTGTATCACTAAATTTTAAGCTCCTTCATACATAGCTTCAATTTCGTCAGCCCAATTTTCTCTAATTTGAATTCTCCTAATTTTGAGAGTTGGTGTTAATTCGCCGAAGTCAACGCTTAGATCTCTTGGCAATATCTTGAATTTCTTTATTTGTTCAGGATTACTAAATTGTCCATTCAGTTCTGTTACATGTGCTTCCATCTCATCGTGAATTTCTTGACTATCAGTATAATCTGCAAGTGTTTTACCAAATCCTTCCAATGTAGAAATTTGGACTGCAGGATCTTTAGGTATTTTCGCCGGGTCCATTCCATGTTTATCTCTGAGAATGGCGCCTACGTCTAATGTAAACAAAGCGCTACAGTATTTTCTTCCATCTCCAATTAGCATACACTGAGAAACCATTGGAATCGACTTCATTGTTTCCTCAATAACTAAAGGTGCGATATTTTTACCACCAGAACTAACATAAAGTTCTTTTATCCTTCCTGTAATTTTCACATACCCTTCAGAGTCTATTTCTCCTTTATCTCCTGAGTGTAACCAACCTTCGGAATCTATTGTTTCAGCGGTCGCTTCGGGATTTTTGTAATATCCTTTCATGATATGTCTACCCCTGAATAGGATTTCTCCTGAATCAGAAATCATCAATTCTGTTCCACTGAATGGTTTTCCTACTGTGCCAAATTTATGATTTTTCTTATATCCTAAACTGGCTCCAGCAGTAGTTTCAGTCATTCCATACCCCTCATATAATGGAATATCAAGTGTGTGGAACAATTTCAAAATGTCTGGATTTATTGGCGCAGCACCTGTAATTGCATAGATACAATTTGACATACCAATTGCTTCTTTTGCTTTTTTCTTGATAATACCACCTAATATGGGAACTTTGGTTAATTTTATTTTTCCTCCTAATTTTGCAACTAGATTACTGTAGACTTTTTCATATATTCTCGGAACTCCAATGAACAAATGTGGTTGTACTTCTTTGGCCACATCAATCACATTCAACGGGGCATCAACAACAGTCATATGAAGCCCCCATCTAATGTGAGCATGACAATCTACCAATTGACCGAAAACGTGGGCACATGGTAACCAAGAAACATATTTCATTCCTCTATCGAATTGTTGTAATTTCCAAACTTCAGCCAGCTCGAAATCAATGTTGTCATGGCTCAATTCCACTCCTTTCGGATTACCAGTGGTCCCGGACGTGTAAATTAGAGAAAAAGTGTCGTTAGGTGTAATGCTGGAAACTCTTTTTTCTACTTCTGAGTAATCTATGCTCTCTCCTTTCTCGATAAAATCTGACCAGGAAACGCATTTAGGGTGATCAGGCATGTCTACTCCATCCATCACAACCACTGTTTCCACTTTGTCTAATCTTCCCAGTATCTCATGTAACCTGTAAGCGCACATTTTTTCTTTATTTCCATTATCCATAGGATTATCGCCTACAAACACTACCTTTGAATCTGAATTCCCAACAACCCATTCTACTTCTTCTGGTGAGCACGTATGGTAAACCCCGACGGCAGCTCCATTACACATATTTGCGGCATGATAAGATGTATACCACTCTACTCTATTATAGGAATAAATACTCAATTTATCCCCTTCGTTGAATCCCATTGCGATCAGAGATTTCGCTACAGATGCGGTTTGATCATGAAAATCAGACCAATTTATATCATTCCATTCGCCATTAGAACCTTTGGAGGTGATAGCGATTTCATCGCCATTATTTTTCGCGTTTGCCATCAGGTATTCGGGTGTTGTCATAGCAGACATGGTACTTCACAATAGATAACTTGACTTAATTGTTTACTAGTGTAGTAATTGGAACCTAGTATATTTAATCACACTGTAAATCGTTTTTTCTGGGAAGAACATTCTTGATATTTTCTTTCCAATCTTCTCCATTGTTTCTGTTGGCTAATGGGGATGCAGGGGAAGGATGCCAACAGCTAGTTACCTCAATATCAAGATGGCTTAATGCTATTAATGCTCTTTTTTCGGCATATTTTCCTACTCCAATTATTTTTTTAATATTCATTATTTCAACGACTTTAATTAAATGTTCATCACACGCATCAAGTATTTCATTGATTACTTGTCCCGATAATTTATCTGGAGTTATATTAGTAGCTCTTTCTCCATTGAAAAGCATAAGTGGGCAATGATTTACTATGAAAACATTTGAAAAAATCTCATCTATGTCTCCATAGAACTCCTCTAAAACTCCCCATAACCTAGTTCCTGAGACCTCTTGTTTAGGCCAATCCAATCCTAAAACAGGCCTTTTTGGATGAATTTTTTTGGGATTTGATACATCTATTCCGTTTATACCTAATAGGTTTTTTACAACACTTGTAGCGGAGAAAGGAATTCCCATTTGACCCATACCATGGGGTCCAGGGTTCATACCCAGTAGGAGAGTTTTTGCTCCTTTTTCACCACCAAGGCGGATAAACGCCTTGTGCAATTCCCAAGCATAAACCAGCGGATTGTATGAATAATCTACTAGACCTTCTTCTACTAGCAAATCACCCAATGGTTCCACTCTTTCCCTTAGCCTTTCAGCTGCTAAAATAAGTTCATTTGAAATCATATAATCACTATTGCTTAACGTTCCTAATCTCTGCTTTACTGATTTCTTTGAGTTTTTCGGGGGAAACTGGAAAAACGGTATCTGCTGTGCCTCCAGCGCCCCATATGATATCATATCTGAATAAATCCTCATCAATGATTTTTATTGTTTCTTTAAGATGCCCAAAAGGAGGAACTCCTCCAACTTTGTATCCTGTATTTTGAAATATATATTCGGGCGTAGCTTGGCCAGGTTTATATCCAAGTATTTTCTTTAGTTTTTTTTTCCTATCGACTCTGTTGGAACCTGATGTAATCACAACTATCGGTGCGTTCTCACCCACAAAAACAATTGATTTAGCAATGTTAGAAACATCACACTGAAGTTGTCTAGCAGCGTCTTCTGAAGTCTTTGTTCCTTCTTTGTATCTTCTTGGTTTAGCGTCAAAACCAATCTTTGCACATTCAAACATCCATATCTGATGCCCGTCCATGTCTTTTCATGTTGGGATTCGCATAAAAGTTGTTTCTGCTTCCGCATGATTGATGAATCATTGTTGTGCCCACAGGACCAGATGAATTGGCCCATTGGACCCTATGGTACTTCTATGGGTGCATTATTACTTTTCACTCTCCCAATTCATTTTTTCCTGACAAGAGATGAGAAAGAGCGACGTGTTTCTTTGATGGATTTGCCGAAAGAAATCAAAGAAAAGGGCTACTGGTGGCATATTCTTCTGTATGTTCTAATGTTTGTGTACAAAGCTATGATAGATCATCACAACGAGCCGATGAAAGCAAGAGTAGGAGGATTTACTCATTGGATATATGAAATCGAGGGAGATTGGACAAACCATATTCAAGAATATTTCCTAAATGACACCCTTACAAATCTACTTTCGGGGCATTACTTATTCATGTATCTATTCATGATATGGTTTTCTCCGATGTATTATATTTTATGCCGTGATGAGGTAATGGCTGATAAAGCAGCTTTGAATTATTTTGTAATTTATCTTCTTAGTGTCCCCCTCTATCTATTTTTCAATGTCGAAGTAACATCAACCTATCTTCCTGACATGGATGCCCTTCTTTATCACGATTCATTCACTCTTGCGTTTTTTACAAATAATGACCCAATGGATAATGCGATACCGAGTTTACATATAGGACTGCCAATTAGTTTACTAATTATCAATAGATTACATTGTCGAAGTCTAGGAATAGATTTCAAGGATTGGCGTCATAAAGAGTTCGATTATTTTATACAATTCAATGTGATAATTTACATTTTCTCAATACAATATCTCGGCATCCATTGGTTCGTGGATATAATTCCCGGAATTTTACTGGCAATTATTACTTCCTCATTTGTTCATGCAGTGCAACCTGTAGTTCGTGCTAGAACTGAAAATGGATGGTTTTCTTTACTCCCCGATAGAAATCAAGTAATTTCCTCTACTTTAGCAATTTTAATTTGTTCTACTTGGTTAATAGTTGGTATAATTGACGGTTCAGGTACAAACGAAGACGAGGCAAATATGAGATTTGGTGTTGGCGATGTAAATCTAGACACAATTGAAGTTCATAGTCTGACAGATCCTGTGATTGTTGATGTTTATAATGTTGGAAATAAAGATGTTGAGGTGTTATTAATTCAGAGAGATTATGTTGAAAATCATGCTGAAAAAGGATTTTTCAATTGGAACCAATTTGTATCCAATGGGAATCTCACCAAAATTGAAGTTAACGACTCTATGACGTTGACAATAACTCCTGAGAATTTATTCGATGTCAATATCTTATTGGTTAGATTATTTAATTCGACCAATATCGAGGGAGATTCCATAGGAGAAGTTAGAATAGTTTCAAATTATGTCGATGATGAATTAATTTTCACAGGATATTTAGTAAGTTTACCTGCATTTATTATCACAGGAATAGTACTCGAAGGCTATTTCAATCGAAGATTTTAGAATATATTGAATGCCATTATTCCACCGATATAAAGTCCCGACATAGAACCCAATGCTAGCCAGATGCCTATTCTGAATGGTGGGAAATTATACTGCCAGAGGTATAGTGATTGTCCTAACCAAGTTAGAATTACTACTGCAATCCCGTAGAAACCAAAAAAGAATCTGAATAAGTAGAAAACAATTATCCCCAGAAAGTACCCTGAGTAAAGTTCTGTTCTATTTCCATATTTTTGGGGTAAAAGAAAACATAACAAACCTAAGATTAATAAAATTAGTACAGGAATTAAAAGGTTTTTTTCAGTGAAAAAATCTATTTCAAAAAGATATGGTATGAAAGCTAATACAAATCCTGACGAAGATGGTAACACCACTGGCCATAGTGGAGCAGACTCCCACTTCATAACCCCACGGGGGCGCATCTAGCATATAATACTCTGAATGTCCTCATACGTCTCATTCATCAATAAGTATAGTCTCGGCCATACTATGTCGAAAGGCGAAATAGTACTCGGTTGTCTCGCACCGCACCCTCCTCATTTAGTATATGCAGAGAATCCTCCTCAAAATGAGGCCTTCAGTGAGGGTGGTTGGGAAACACTCCGTTGGGGCTATGCAAAACTGGCTAGAAAATTAAAAACAATCGACTATGACGCAATTGTAATTTTCACACCACATTGGCAGACTTACATAGGGACCCATTTCTTAGGACTTCCAGAATTTAAATCAAAATCAGTAGATCCTGTTTTTCCTAATTTGTTTAGATATAATTACGATCTCAAGGTTGATGTTGAACTAGCAGAAGCAATGCATGAAGAAACAGCCAAAGCAGGAATTATCACAAAAATGATGAGAAATCCCGATTTCAGAGTAGATTACGGGACTATAACCTCATGCCATTTGCTGAATCCTTCTTGGGATAAACCTATAGTTACGATTTCAAGCAATCGTAATTCTCATTACTATTCAAATGAAGTAATGATTGAACAAGCCAAGGCATTGGGAGAAGCTTGCATGAGAGCTATTGAGAAAAGTGGGAAAAGAGTAGTCTTGGTCAGCAGCCACAGCCTCAGTCATCGTCATTTTGTTACTGAAGCTCCACTTCCGGAGGATATGAGTAGAGAACATATTTACAATCATAGTCAATATGTCTGGGACATGAAAATAATTGATATGTTTAGAAAAGGGCAGATGCAAGAAGTAGTAGATATTATGCCAGAATATACTGAACAAACTATTGCCGAGACCGAGGCCGGAGGATTAATTTGGATGATGGCTGCAATGGGTGTACCTACCTATCCAGCAGAAATTTATGGGTACCAATCAGTAATCGGGACAGGTAACTGTATTGCGTGTTGGGATCCAAACATCCAAACTAGGGAGTTAGTACTTTAAGGTGATTCAATGAGTGATGAATCATCAATTCTATTCGGACTTTACGTCCCCCCTCATCCTCAGCCTTTACTTTCTCCAGATGCAAATCCTGGCTATGCGAACTTACGTGCTGCATTCGAAAAATGCCGGCAGAGAATTGAGGAATCAGATGCAGATTTAATACTTGTTTATTCAACTACATGGCCGAGTGTTGTAGGGCATCAGATTCAGGCTCTTGAAGAATCAATCTGGACTCATGTAGATGATGATTTCCACTATCTTGGAAGCATGCCATATAATTTTCACATTGATACGGATTATGCGAAAGAATATTGTTCAGCTGCTGAAAAAAGAGGATTACACGCTCGGACCGTTGAATATGAAGGGTTTCCTATAGATACAGGATCAGTCGTTGCTCTAAGTTTGTTAAATCCTGAAAATAGAATTCCAGCATGTATAGTATCGAGTAATATGTATGCAAATCGGTCTGAAACGATTGTTCTCGGTAAAGCGGCTAATGATGCATTAGTAAGTCAGGGTAAGAAAGCGGTCGTGGTTGTTGTGTCTAGTTTATCCAATAGAATGTTCACCGAACATATTGACCCGGCAGAGGATAGAATTCACAGTTCAAAGGATAATGAGTGGAACGAAAAAATTCTTGAATTTTTTGCGGATGGAAGATTAGAAGATTTGAGTCAACTGAGTAGAGAAATACACGGTCAAATTAGAGTTCAGAAAGTTGTCGCTTACAAACCGGCATGGTGGCTCGCTGCTTCGATGGGTCAACACAATAATTACGAGGGGGAAGTCTTGGCATACGAGGCCCTTCACGGTTCTGGAGGTGCTGTAATTCAACTTACTCCTTCTGCTGGCTCATTTGGTGACAAAGAATTTGACGAAGATGACGTGGAGTTTTACCAAGGCGATAGAAATGTTCTAAATAAGGGGAATCATTGATGTCTGAAGATCAGTTTGATGAGGGGAAGTTTAGCCAACTCATCGAGTGGATCTATGAGGTAGATCAGATTACAGATTCTGAAGCGCGCGGTCGTCTAGTGGAACAGATAAGGTCCATGCCTCAGGATATTGTTGAAAGAATGTATAATGATTATGGGAAATCATTTGTTAGTTCAGCTGGTGGTGCAATGGGCGCAGCAGCAGGAGTAGCAGTTGGTGGCCCAGTAGGAGGAATAGTTGGAGGTGTTGTTGGAAAAAAAACTGCTGGAAAACTGGTCACCAATAACGGGCCATTCAAATCTGAATTAGGCCCTTCCGCAGTTGGTGCCTATCCACATCTAAATCGAGTCGGAGATTTAATCTTCGTAAGTGGAATAGGCCCTAGAAAACCAGTTACTAATGAGATACCTGGGGGTCCAATAAAAGACGAAAATGGTAATCCTCTTAATTACGACATAAAAGCTCAAACTCGTTCAGTAATAGAAAACATCAAGATCATACTTGAAGAATATGGTTCAAGCTTAGAGAATGTTGTAGACGTATATTCTATGTTGGTGGATATGGACAGAGATTTTGCAGGGTACAATGAGGTTTATGCAGAATATTTCTCTGAAATATTACCCTCAAGAACAACTTGTTCTGTTAAAGCGCTTCCGACTCCGATCGCTGTTGAACTGAAAGTAATAGCAAAGGCATGAAATTCAATTCATTAAATCCTCCACCCTTTCTGGGCTGCAATCTATTGGGGCTGAAATTGGATTACATGCCACAGGGTTGCCATTGGGTATCTCAACCCAATAATCAATTCCTTCTACTTCTTCAGGATAATCAGTAGAAATTGAATGAGCTCCAACTGAAATAGCAGCTTGAAGTCTTGTTGTGTCATTATTATCTGCCTCACCATTTTCTGCATTGTCTGCCCTAGATCGAACAATAAATCCATCTCTAACAAGAGCCTCAATTTCATCTCCGTTCCCAATTGGATCAGTGTCTGAGAAGATCGCAGCTTCAGAACTTCCAGGTTCAGACATTGTAAACATTCTAGAACCATTTAATCCCGGGTAGTTGTCATAATAACTCTGTCTGAGGTCACCACTAGAGAGAAGGACAAATATCGCCTTACCTCTTGATTCTTCAAGTAACGGCCAACCATTTTTGATAATGGCTGTTGATAGAGTTTCTTCTCCATCTCTGACGTCGTCAGGTGTGATTGTTTTATTTCTGGGCCAATATTGAATTAATTCCTCTTCTATGATTTGTAATAAGTTTTGCATTTCCATTATTAGTGTATTGTCCGTGCTTTGTTCTACCCATTCTTTGGGTTCAATCCATATCATTAACGGAACGTGTTCTTCGTTTTGATTTGACCAATTTAATAATGTGCCTAGACATTCTTCCAATGTTGCGCAATTTGATCTTGAATCATACTGATTATGGTAAACATACAATTGTCCTCTTAAGTCCCACCATACGTCCAATTCAAATTGTCTAACTCCTTGTTCTTCAGCTTGTATGTCAAGGCCATCATGTGAATAATCATATGCTCTAATCGTGGGTCCAATTGGAGCTAGATGATAGGAATTATGCGTGCCTTTCATTTGTATATGATTTATTCTTAGAGGAGTAAAATCCTCTTCATCGGCAGATTTTTTATCTTCTGAATCTGTTAAACATCCACTAAAAGAAGCAACAACTATGATTAGGACTAGAGTCCCAGAAACCGCTTTCATGTTGTATACGCTACTGTGTCATTTAACATTATGATTTCGGAGACAAAACTTCAACTATTACTAATCCGCCGGATAATTCATGGATAGACTGTCTCCTTCCGAAGTTTTAGGAATAGTTTTACAACCTATTGAGAGGGTAACTGAGACTTTGGAACGGAAATTAGGCCTATTTTCTGTGGTAATTCTCTCGTTATCAGCTATGTTGGGAAGCGGACTTTTTGTATTACCATCTTTAGCAATGATGGAATTAGGTGGCGGTAACATTCCTCTTGGTGGTATTTGGATGGCCTATTTATTCGCAGGTTTAGTAATCCTTCCTGGTGCAATATCAAAATCCGAGCTAGCTTCTGCCATGCCTTCCTCTGGCGGCGCTTATGTTTACATTGAGAAAACATTTGGTCCAATAATTGGAACAATATCTGGATTAGGATTATGGGCTAATTTTATGCTTAAATCTGCATTTGCTCTCCTTGGGTTCAGAGCTTATCTATGGGTCCTAGAAGGAATTTTAGGAATCTCAATTAATCTTGATTATGCTGTATTCATGATGTTGGCATTAATAGTTGGAGTTAATATTTTAGGAGCTAAAAGCATTAAAAAAGTTCAGACACCTGTTGTTTTAATTTCAGTATCTTATCTTCTCTGTGTTTGTTTTTGGGCTTTAGCAACCACTGAACTAAATTGGGATTCTGCAATCTCTAGAGAATCATTTGGAGCGGATTGGCATAGCTTTTCTTCAACAGCCGCATTGGTTTTTGTCTCGTATATCGGTGTCACAAAGATAGCAGCTGTTGGTGGTGAAATAAAATCGCCAAGTAAGAATTTACCTTATGGCATTTTAATTTCTTTACTTTTCAGTATCATACTATATGTGTTTGTTACCCTTACCATGGCAATTACTGTCGACCCAATAAATTATGTTGATGGTAACCATGCTAGAGAAGATCCAATCTATGTTTTCGCTCTGGATGTCGGTGGAAAAACGGTTGCGACAATAGCAGCAACATTCGCGGCAATTACGGTTCTTTCAGGCTCACTTGCAGGCATTATGGCAGCTTCAAGATTTTTATTTGCAATGGCTAGAGATAATCTCCTTCCTTCATTTTTTGAGAATGTGCATAGCAAATACGAAACTCCTCACTGGGCCATCGTTGGGACAGGTTTGTCCATGGCTGCAGCGATCATGTTCTTGCCAGTCCATGACGTTGCAGAATTCGCATCTGGATTCAATATTATGATATTTATTGTAATCAATGCTTGTGTTTTAGTGCTCAGGTCTTCCTCGAAATCTCATTGGTATGAACCAGAGTGGAAATCTCCCTTATTCCCTGTGGTCCAAATACTGGGAATATTTGGTGGTTCGATTTTAATTTATGCAATGGGTTCCAAGGCAGTAATCGGCGGAGCTGCAGCGATAGTAATTGGTGCAATTATCTACCAATCATATGGCAAAAAACACACCAACAACCAGATGATTACACCATGGGAAACTTTCCGCTTGAAATTTACTAATCCTGATGAAGTTGAACACAGGAGAAGGTGGGCTGCATTCCACGCTGCCGATACCAGGAGGAATAATCATCTCAACTTAAGTGAATTTATTGCTGCTATGCAGTCATTGGGTTTCCCCGGAGAAGGAGAGGACTCCTTGAGAGAGTATTTCCATGCTGCTGATGAAAATCAAGATGGTATTTTGGAAATAGATGAATTTTTACAAGGCGTAGAAGAATTAGTGTTTGATGAGTGAATGATTAGGAGTTCAATTGAAATCATGTATCTAGTACGAACATATCAAAGGTGAGTACATGGCAATATCTAGTCGAGCAAAAAAAGTAACAACTCATACACTACAGGAAATGAAAGCAAGTGGTGAGAAAATCACCATGTTAACATCTTATGACTATTCCTTGGCCAGAATAGTTGATGGTGCGGGAATCGATGTAATTCTTGTTGGGGATTCAGCATCCAATGTAATGGCAGGAAATGAAACAACTGTCCCAATTACCTTAGATCAAATGATATATCACGCACAATGTGTAGTCAACGGAGTAGACAGAGCATTAGTGGTTGTTGACATGCCATTTGGAACCTATCAAGGAGATTCTAAAAATGCTCTTGACTCAGCAATTCGCATTATGAAGGAATCAGGCGGTCATGCCGTGAAATTAGAGGGTGGTTCTGAAATTATAGAATCAGTGGTGAGGATTCAACAAGCTGGTATTCCTGTGATGGGCCATCTTGGTCTTACTCCTCAATCGATTTATAAATTTGGAACATATAGTGTGAGGGCTAAGGAACAGGATGAAGCATCTAAACTGCTCGAAGATGCTAAATCTTTACAAGAAGCAGGATGTTTTTCCATTGTTTTCGAAAAAATTCCTGCTGAACTGGCTAAAAAAGTCAGTGAACAGTTAACAATTCCAACTATTGGGATAGGAGCAGGAGTTGACTGTGATGGTCAAGTATTAGTTTTACATGATATGTTGGGAATAACAAAAGATTTCAGCCCTCGATTTTTGAGAAGATATGCAGATTTAGGAGAACTAATAGATGGTTCTGTTAAGCAGTACATCGAAGATGTTCGTAATCAAGAGTTCCCAAGTCCTGATGAAGGGTACTAATTTTTACAGTACATCTCTACAAAACTTCAAGGACAACCGCCTTTGATGTAAGGATGCTATGAGTGAACTTTGGGTTGAGCGTCATCGCCCGCGGACGGTTGGTGACATCAAGGGCCAACGGGCAGTTGTTGAAAGACTCAAGGCATATGCTGAAAACAGAACATTCCCGCATTTATTGTTTGCAGGCCCTCCAGGTACTGGAAAGACTACTGCTGCAATCGCTTTAGCTAGAGACGTATTTGGTGAAGGATACAGAACAAATATGTTAGAGATGAATGCTAGTGATGAACGTAAATTAGAATCAATAAGGACGAAAGTAAAATCATTTGCTCGTACAGCCCCCGTACCTGGCACAACTTTCAAAGTTATTTTTTTGGATGAGGCGGATGCACTAACTCCCGATGCTCAAGGAGCGCTAAGGAGAATTATGGAACAATTTGCAGAAACTTGCAGATTTATTTTATCATGTAATTATTCCTCAAAAATTATAGAACCAATCCAATCGAGATGTGCTGTATTCAGATTCCGTCCATTACCAGAAGATCAAGTCAGAGATATGATAGTTAAAGTAGCTGAAGATGAAAGTATCATATTGCACACTGAAGCGGCTGAAGCTATCGTTCATGTGTCTTTAGGGGATCTTAGGAAAGCCATTACCTCACTACAAGTTGCAGCTTCTTTAGATAGTAATGTTACCAGAGAATTAATCTATGAAACCACTGCAACGGCTCCTCCCGAAGAATTACACGGATACTTTTTGGCTTGTCAACAAGATGGATTTCAGCCAGCAAGAAGAAGGCTTAGAGAGTTATTAGATAGGTTCGGGTTGGCTGGCACTGATTTAGTTAATCAACTCCATCGCGAATTGGGGAGTGTGACATTTTTTGATGAGAGTCAAAAACTCAAGGTCACTGAAATTATGGCTGAAACAGATTTTAGGATGGTAGAAGGGGGTGGAGAATCTCTCCAACTAGACGCCATGACTGCGATGATATGTTCTCAAATCAAACAAGAACGGTAGTCTGAACGATTGAAATTTTATACTCTAAATCTGTTGTATTTTTCCAAGGGGAGCCTTCTTCTGTCATTGTGATTTCAATTGTGTATTCTCCAGGGGCTAAGGTCCCTAAATCCCATGCTAATCCTATGTCATTTTCATGCGGATTCACACTATCTCCTCTTGTCCAATTATTGACGGAATCAAACATTTCTATTTCTTCTTTGTGAGAAATGGTAGTTCCATTAGCCAACTCTTCTATCATTTCTCCTCTGTAAAATATTGCAGCATTAATGGTCACAGATTCAGCGTTTACATTATCCCTGACAGCCATACCCATAACCACGTCCACAGTGTCTTGATTCAAATTAATCATGAATACGCCATCATCCCATGATGCTTCTTCTATTCCTTCGGTTTGCTCTATGTCAATTCCTCCTGCCAGGGTAGGTGGTGCAATATCTGCTAATGGGGGATTCGATAAAATAAATGAAAATGCCAACCAAGTAAAAACGAATAAGAAAACTGCTCTAAACCAATTTCCGTTAGTGTATAATTCACTATACTTGTTCGGAATTATTATTTTGTGGATAGGTATTATGGTAGCGCACAATAATAACGGAATGAGATACAATATTGCTCCAGGCTCACTCATTTTAGGCATTAATAAGTAACGCATTCCTAGTGCTACAGCAGTACCATAAATAATCACAAGCCACATTGAGTAAGCATCAGCAATTTCTTTTATTGCATGTGCAGCAGGATCAAAATCTTCGATTTTTTTTGGAACTGTTTTGTCGCCTTTTTTATCTCCACTAGACCTACGCTTACGGTCATTGTAAGCGTTAGCACGTAGGGCTGTATCAACGTCGACCACGTGCCGCCGAGAACGAACTACTCATCAAGGGTACTGATGTGACAAGTTCCCAAAAACCTCGTTTGTTGAATGGTTATACTCAAATGGTTGTTGTTACTCGAACCACTTACTGCCGGGGTGGCGTAGTTGGTAGCGCGTCGGACTCATAGGGTAATTTTTAATGAAAAAACGATTTTTATTGAAACTAGTCATGAGCGCAACAGCCTGCTTTGAGTGTCTGAGACATCCGAAGGTCGCGGGTTCAAGTCCCGCTCCCGGCACCATCATTACGGTCGTTAAATCTAAGATTACGAGCTAGAATAAAAATCAGTTACAGTTTCCTTCACAGGCGTCGTAGATTTCTCCTTCTAAAATAAATCTAAATGCGATTTCGGCGGGTTCAGATGGGAGCCAGAGATATCCATGCGCTCCATTTCCCGGGCCGAAGATGTTTTCTTCAGGTGCAGTAAAATTCCCATCAAAGTAGACCGCAACTGATGAATTGCTGTTATTTTCATCCCAAATTGAAGTTTCCAGAGGATGATATACAGAACTTTCCATGACAAAAGCACCGGAACTTCTAATCATTCTATCTGCTGATAAAATAGGAACTACTTGGTCTCCTATTGAATTCAGAGAAACAAATTGATGTTCATGCAAACCAGAGTAACCACCGTTCGAGTATGCAGAATATGCATCAGGGTCCACAACGTCCCAAAGCTGTTGTATTACTGCTGACATAATTACTGCTCTATCTAATTGATTTCCATAGGAAATGTCTAATGAGAAAGCGGAGTATAATCCTTGAACCGCACCTGACCTTTCTGCAATCAGAGTGTAGGGTCCTCCCCCTGCAAACAAAGCTCCTCTACTAATATCAGGGGATAGAGCCATGACTGGGATTCCCACAATGCCTCCTAGAGAATATCCACCCCAGTGTATTTCCTCTGTATTTATTATCTTCAAATCATCATGATAGAACTCTGTTAAATTCGAACAAGCGTCCGAAAAAGTTCTAGCTAGAACTACATGATTAATCATTCCTTGTTCCAAACTTGCCGAATGATGAGAAAAGTAGTTCGGGTCTAATAATGCAAATGATATTGGATCATAATCCACATTGGAAAATCCTGTGATATCTGCTGTTAACATTGCAGTTTGGTAAGTATATGCCCAGCCCCTTGGTCCTCCATCAGCAAGTCCGAGAAATCCATGCCCCCAAATAGTGATTGGCATGTTTGTTGTATCATTTTGTAGATGTGGTATTGTCATTATGAATGGGACTTCCCTATTTTCAACAAATAAAGGCATTCTGTTTTCGTCTCTATTAATTAATGTAGGAGTGTACTCAGATAAAGTATATTGAGGTGTTGTGAAGGTTCCAGATATTCTCCTTAATGTCAAGTTATCTTCTCCGTAATTCTCCTCTACTGATTCGATTGTGCACCCTAGACCTCCTCCGATTCTATTCAAAGCGTCGTCTCTCATTTGTATTACAGGACCTAGAGCAGATTCAGCAGAGTTTGTGGTAAAACTCCAAATGGCCTGAATTTCGGAAGCTGATATATCTTTTTCTTTTTCGAAATAGTCAATCAACTGAATCGTTTTTACTCTTCTATTTTCGATATCTATCGAATTAGTCGGTTGGCCGGTTATGATGGCTTTAAGTGCTTCCGGAGGATCAATCAATTCTCCAGAGTTATCCCTTAAGCCGTGTACTAAAACCCCATACTCTGTATTATATTCAAGGTGTTTAATTGTCCGAATGTGAAGTATTGCATCTTCTCCATCTTCCGCTCTTGCATCTAATTCAACCCAATGGCTCACAAGATTTCCGCTGTCTAGATTAACCAATAACGTTTGATGGCCTGTTTCCATACTTGGCATGATATTATTTTGGTTTGCTGCTGTCTCTAAGTTTGGAGTTTGGGAAAATACTGTCATTATTTGAGTTGATGTGCTAAAACCATCCATTTGATTTATTAATGGTATTTCTATTAGAGATTTGGATCCAGAACTAGGTAAACTAGATGGAGAATAATTAATCCTTTTCCCTGTAACTTTTGTTTCATCCTCTGTCAAAAATGCATCAGAAGGAAAAGGCAACATACAATGTAGTGGATTGATGTTATCACAACCATCCTCATGTGGTATCATGACCACTTGTTCTTCAGGTTCTAAACAACTATTGTCGAGTTCACAATCAAAATCCGGAACAATTTCAGCATCATCGATGTCGGTTTCCTGAATTGTTTCATCGGATTCTCCTGTACAACCGGATAGGATAATTGAAGATACAGTTAATATCGCTAATATTGTTTTAGTGTGGGTACTCATCAATGTTTCCAAATGAATTGAGTGTAAAACTATTTTCTATATTACTCAGTTAAAATTCTATGGAAATAATGTACGCCTCTTTCTTTGGATGGGGAATATCTCCCTCTATCATAAGACTGAGATGATACACCTCTTTGAGTAGCTTCGACAATATCTTGATCTTCTAATTCTACTTTGTCTAAGTCGCCTCCTGCGCCCTTGCCTAGCAAATTCCTATTCCCTACAAATCCATGATAGATTATCTGCGTTTTATCGACCGAGATAGGATTCACAATATTCACAGATAATCCCCAAGGATAGAAGTTCAACATGAGTCCTGGAAATATCCAGTAATAGTAGGCCGCAATATTCTCTCCAAAATCTGGTGAAGATTCTGGTAAATCAAAGCACTCTTCTCCTTCGTTTGCTATGCCTATTTGTAGCACTCCTCCTTCAAATAATTCTGTCTTATATGAGTTATAATCTAGAACATTGTTTAAGTCACTGTGGACGAATGGAATGTGAAAACCTTCCAGATAGTTATCAACATATAGTGCCCAATTTGCCTTTATCTCATAGTCTCTATGTCTTGATTCGTCGTGGCTAAAATTTTCTAAATTAATCCAACCCAACCTTCGATCTAATTCTTTGCAAACCGAATCAAAGAATTTATTCCCTCCAACAAAATATAATCCATTCCATTCTCTAACTTGAAATTGTTTTAGGTTATCCTTTTCGCTTGGAAATCCTTCAACA
>Ga0163110_10000015_pt1 | contig 105163 bp, 156 predicted proteins | sample CRUFie1St17metaG_FD_108703 | JGI IMG/M metagenome (GOLD analysis project Ga0163110, IMG submission 108703) | Marine microbial communities from the Costa Rica Dome - CRUD Field 142mm St17 metaG | ecosystem: Environmental > Aquatic > Marine > Oceanic > Photic zone | place: Costa Rica: the...
CACCGAGAACACCCCATCATGAGCCTCAACGACGACAACTTCACCCCCCGCTACTTGCTGCGCATCGCCTTCACGGCCGTGTGCATCCTCGGCCTGATCGGCCTCACCACCGCAGCGTTCGGCTCATGTCGCGTCGTCGACACGGCCGTGCAGCGCAAGGTCTTTGAGAACTCGCATCAGTACCAAGAGAGCGCCAACGAACAGGTCCGCTTGCTCGAAGCGAGTCTCATCGAGATCGACGCCCAACTCTCCAACCCCAACCTGAGCGAGGACACTCGAACCTCGCTCTCGATCCAACGCTCAACCGTCAACGCTCAACTACAGGCCGCCAAGGCCAAGACCCGATGAGAACGTCCATGCACCGCAAGCCCACCTACACCCTCGCCGCCGTCGCCCTGACCACGGCTTTCGCCTCCATCCTCGCCTGCGATCCCAGCCCCAGCGCCGAGCAGGCCGACCGCAAGGCCGTCGCCAACCAGCAGGCCCAGTACGCCAAGGGTCAACCCGTCCCCGCCTTCGACTGGTCCCTCGAACGCGAGCTCGTGATCCAGCTGTACAACGCCCGCAACCGCAAGGTCGCCACGCACAGCGTGTGGCGCAGCGACACCGGCGTCATCGAGGGCGACTGCCCCAGCATCGGCTACGGCATCCCCTACGACACGAGCCTCACCAACCCGCTCGCGCCCTCGGTCCACGGGGGAGCGAGCGCGCCCGCGGCCGTTGCCCTCGGGCAGGCCGAGCCCAACGGCGTGTTCGCGTCGACGAACACCTCCGCGACCTTCGTCACCTGCGCGGGTCCGGGAGGCACCATCGCCCCGGTCTACGTCGAGTCGAAGGTCACGGTCTACCCGGGCCCCGTCTCGATCGACCACGACACCAACCGCGTCACCCCGGTCGGCCCCTCGGCGGTCTCGATCTCGCTGGACTGATGGACTACATCGCAAGCATGCGATTGGGCGCCGCGGAGTTCCGTGGCGCCTTTTTGCTTTCCAAAAATGAGCTGGCCGCACTCCTCTCGACGGCCGGACCCAAGCGAGCGCGTCCCGATGAGCGCACGCTTTGGATGTGCTGGGCCGAGCGAGAGGTCATCGCTTCGGATCGGACCATCATCATCCGCGCGTCGATGCTTCCGCGCGTCGACGTCGAGACCCCGATCAAGCCAAGCCCCGTGCTGGCCGAGGAACTCAAAGCCGCGGCCAAGGGCGCCAAGGCTTCGCACACCATCGTCATCGCCCGCGGGGTCGCACACACCATCATCGCCGTGGTCGAGACCGCGGCGCTACTGATCGATCGAGACAACGACTCCGCGCACACGCTCGAAGACATGGTGCACGTGGATCTACTCCCGCCCGATGGTCTCGTCACGAGCCCGGACCGCATCCGCGCCGAGCTCGAAGGCGACCCCGAGCAACCCCCGGCCAGTCACTTCGCGTGGTCGCTCCGCTACACGTCGACGCTGGAGAAGGTGGCCAAGGTCGCGGGCAAGGGCGAGAGCCTCGTGGTGTGGCCGCCCCTCGGCTCGGGGCCGTTCGTCGTCTCGGTCACCGTCGACGACTCGACCGCGTGGCAAGTCGCCATGATGCCGATGGATGCGGCCGATGGCTGAGCTCAGCGGGGACAAGGCGATCACGATCATGGAAGTGCACACCCGCGGCTACACTTCGGAGTCCTGGGAGTGGCGAGATCAGCTGCGCGATGAGGGCTGGATTTTTTACGACGGGTTTGACCGGCAGTTCAAACTGACCGAGCTTTCGCTCTCCATGCTCGACGGGATCGAGACCATCGCGGTGATCCGACTCGACGATCTGCGCGCCCGCGATGGCCCCTTGGACGAAAAAGGGCGAGCCCGCTTTGCGGGCTTCTACGGTGGGTAGCGCGTTCAGCGCTTGTCAAGCAAGATCGTACCTGGCACGCCAGGACGATCTTTTTTCGATTTTTGCCAGAAAAGCGCTTGCACAGCCTGCACAACTTCGAGTAAGGTTCTTTCACCGGGCGAGAGAGACCGCCCGCAAGAAAGCAGACAGAACGATGACCACCGACTCCAAGCTCACCGCCACCGCCCCCAACTTCACCAAGATCGACGACGTCTACTACTGCGCCGACGCCTACCGCATCGAGCCCTACTACACCAAATCGGGCAAGATCGGCGGTCGCAACCTCTTCGCCCTCACCGACGGCAAGGTCGCCCACGTGGGTTGGTACCGCCGGCTCTCTCACGCCAAGACCGCGGCGCACACGCACTGGGTCAACGCTGGCTCGCCCGCCATCGACTTTGACATGCCCGTCAAGATCATCACGGAGATGACCCCGGTCGACCCCGAGCGCGAGGGCTGGGGCGCCGTGTCCAAGCGCGAGGGCTTGGGCATCGGCCCCGCGAGCACCGGCGACACGATCGAGCTGCTCACCCCCGCCCCGACCCCCGAGACCGACGAGGAGATTCTGGCCCGGCTCACCGCCCGCTTTGCCGCGATGTCCAACCTGGTCGACTGCATCATCACCGGGGCCGTTCGCTCCCTGATCATCACCGGCCCCGGCGGCGTCGGCAAAACCTACCCCACTGAGGCCGCCTGTCACGAAGCCATCGACGCCGGGGTGCTCCCCGCCTTTCAAAAGGTCTCGGGCACCATCTCCGCGAGCAAGCTCTTTCAGGCCCTGCACAACGTCAAGGATGGTGGCGTCCTACTGCTCGACGACGCCGATCGGATTTTCGAGGACATCGACGCGCTGAACCTGCTCAAGGCCGCGCTCGACACGTCCAAGGTGCGCACCATCTCGTGGCTGAAAAACTCTAAGTGGCTCGAAAACGAGGGCATCCCGGCTCAGTTCAACTTTGACGGACAGGTCATTTTCATCAGTAACATCGACTTCCGCCGCGAGCAGTCGCGGACCACGAAGATCGCCCCCCACCTGAAAGCGCTCGTGAGCCGCTCGCTACTCCTCGACTTGGAAATGTCGAGCCAGCGTGACCTGCTCGTGCGGATCGAAGACATGGTCATCAATCAAGGGATGCTCGATGACATGGGAGTCGACAAGGACGGCGCCCGCGAGATCGTCGACTTCATGAAAAAGCACGCCGATAGCTTCCACTCCCTGACCTTGCGCGAGGCGGTGAAGATCGCCCAGCTGCGCAACGCGGCTCCCTCGTTCTGGTGCGAGATGGCCATGAACACCGTCGCCGGCAAGCGCTAGCACCCACGGGGAGGGCCCAGCCCTCCCCCGGCGTCCGCCCCTGTTGCCGGGGCGCTGACGAGGGCCCGCAAGGCAGGGCCGAAACGCCAAAGGAGAGAGACCATGTCCCGCAACCGCAATCACGATCAGTCTTCCCCCCGAGCCCGAGCAAAGACCCGCGCCATGATGCGCAAGGCGTGGCGAGCCCGCCGCGAGGCCAAGCGAGCCCGCGCGGCCGGCCACAACTTCGACGCGGCGCAAGCCGAGATCCGGGCCGCCAAGCTCGACCCCGACGGCGCCCCGACCTTGCTCCCCGCTCCCGCGATCTGACACGATCGTCTGTGACTCGCACCCGTGTTTGGCCTACGGTAACGCATGACGCAACCGAACGCATGGACATGGGGCGGGCTCGAAGTTCACTACACAAAGGACAACTTGCCCGGCGTGCTCCTGAACGCACTCGCGGTCAAGATCCAGATCAACGCGAGCACGCTCCGCGGGCGATGGCGACGAAGCTTCGCCGCGACGGATGACAGCTTGCCGACCGAGTCCAAGACGCCATATCGCACCGTCGTGACCGAGTCGATCGCCGAGACGATCGCCACGGAGTACAACACCGACAACCCCAAGATCGCGGCGAGCTTGCGATCGTTGGCCCGCGACCTGTCGGGCCTGTCCGTCATCGCCAAAGCGGGGGTCCAAGTCCCGCCGATCCAAGCCCCGCCGATCCAAGCCCCGCCGGCCGTGCCCCCGCTCCCCGGCGAGCCCAAGGTCGACCCCTTCGAGCCGGGGCCAACCCCCAGCTTCGATCCCCTCCCGCCTATCGACCGCTTGGGCCGGCTCCCGCGTCTCTCGCCCGGCCTCCCCCCGGTGCTTCGGACCACGCTCAAAGACACGCTCCGCGAGCTGCTCGCCGAGATGCTGCCCGAGGCCCTGCACCGCGCCGTGCACGGCCTGAGCGTGAACCTGGGAGACGACGATCTCGGGACGCTCCGGCGGATCGTCCGTGAAGAGCTCGCCGCCGCCCACGGCCTCGCGGACTACCCCGCCTGGGTGATCGAGGCCGAGCCCCGGTACATCGCGGGCGAGCTCGGGACCTACGCCGCGATCGCGTCCGCCTACGCCGTGCCGCTCGTCGACGTCGAGGAAGTCGGGCGCGCCCGCTCGTGGCACCGCCGGCAGACCGAGCACGCCCGCGCCAAGCTGGCCGAGGCCCACGCCCGCGCCCGCAAGGCCGCCGCCGAGACCCCGGCGCCCAAGCCCGCCCCCGGCGTCACCATCGGGCGCTCATGAGCTTGCGAGGGAAGCTCGAAGCGCTTGCGCGGGTGCTCCCCCGTCGACAGGTACACGTCGACGGGGAGCTTTACCTTGACCGCTATTACCTGTGGGGCCGGCCGCCCAATCAGGATGGGTGGGATGGGTTGATCGTCCCGCGCTTGCGCTTGCTCCCGACGGCCTACCTGCATCACTTCCATCGCCCCGACGGTGATCGGCTTTGCCACAATCACCCGTGGCACGCGATGGGCCGAGTCCTCGCCGGCCACTACACAGAGCAGCGCTATGCAGGGCATCCCGCCGATGGTGTGCCTACTGGGTTGATCAAGCGCGAGCCGGGAGAGTGGTACGGGATCACGCCGGACACCTTCCATCGCCTCGCCCGAGTCAGCGAGGGCGGCGCGTGGACCCTGTTCATCATCATCGGGGACAAGCTCCAGTCGTGGGGCTACTGGGATCCGGTCGGAAAGTTGTTCATCCCGTGGCGCGAGCGCTGCCACTGAGCCCCAGGGCGCACACCATCTCGGAAGATCGGTCAAGAGAAATCTTGACCGATCTTTTTTTCGAAAAATCGCCAGATACCGCTTGCACAGCCTGCACAACTTCGACTATATACGTCTGGCGGGGGCGAGAGAGACCGCCCCCGAGAAAGCAGACAAGATCATGGCCCGCAAGTTCACCAAAGACCCCGCCCTTACCGCTCGCGTCACCGGCACCATCAAGCTCCAGGCCATCGGAGAGACCAGCGCCATCCCCGCGGGTGACCTCAAGCCGGGTGACGTCACGATCTGGAACTTTGGCGGACAGAACACCGTGGTGCGCATCGACCGCGAGACCGCGAAAACCGTGTGGATCACGTTCTCCTATTACTGCAACGTCAACAAAGAGGTTGTGGTGTCGAGCAAGCCGCGCCGCCTCAAAAAGGATCGTCTGGTCGGATTCAAGACCTGGCACTGATCGAAGGGAAGGGACAAAAGACCATGACCGCCAACACCGCCAAGATCATTAAGCGCCACTCCCGCAAGATCCTCGACGCCCTCACCGGCTGGCGCGAGGATGCGGCCCGGCATGGCTACCCTAGCACCGGGATCGACCCGGAGCGGCGCGCGGTGATCGTGCTCGTGCGCGATGGTCGCCGCTACAGCGCGATCCCCCAATACCGCACTGAGCCCGTGGGTGCTGAGATCGACTGCACTACTGGCCTCATGGCCGACTATGACTGGGCGGTGGTCGCGCAAGTCGCTTGATCAAGATTTTTTCGAAAAATCGCCAGATACCACTTGCACAGCCTGCACAACTTAGACTAGAGTACTTTCACCGGGCGAGAGAGACCGCCCGCGAGAAAGCAGACAGAACGATGACCACCGAGACTTTCATCCGCGCCAACCCCACCCGCCTCCCCTCCGGTTACTGGGGCGTCAAAGGCACCGGCCGTATTCCCGCGCTGAATGAGCCTGTTCGCGTCCAGACGCGTGGTGGAAAGACCTGGTACGCGCAGATCACGAGCAAGCCGCAGGTCACGGCTTGGGGCTGGCGCGCGAGCAGCGAGAGCATGAGCAAGGCCGACGCGCAGTCTTACGTGCGCAAGCTCCGCAACCGCCCCGTGATCCCCATGACTTGGCCCGAGGACCCCACGCCCGAGCCCGCTCCCGAGCGCAAGCCGGACGCGAACGGCTTCTATCCTGCGCCCCCGGCCAACGGTCGACCCAAGTGGGAGCCCATGACCCCCGCCGTGCACGGTGAGCCCGTGTGGTCCGGCGAGTGGTCCACGCTCACGCTCAACCGCTCCGGCAAGTTTGATCTGTCGGTGTTCGGGGACACGCACTGCGGGCTTGCCGACCGAGACGGTAACGTCCCCTGCACGTACGCGCTCACGCTCGTTTGCGAGGCTAGCGGCCTGGATAAGGACGGTTTCCTGGTCGAGCAGGTCGGGATCGATCGGTTCTTTAACGAGGATCTCGGCCCCGTGGGTGTGAGCTGCGAACTGCTCGCCCTGAACTGTGCGCGCGAGCTGTACCGCAAGATTCGCCGCGAAAACCCCCACGTCAAGATCAAGGGCCTGCGTCTCACCATCGCCCCGACCCCCGAGGGTATGCAGGGCGCCGCGGACATGACTTTCGCGTGGGGGGAGGGGCTCTAGCCCGTCCAGGGCTCGCGCCCGTTCTGCGCCAATCTGAGGGCCCCAAACGGGGCCCTCATTTTTTTTCAAAAATCTGGCGTTTACCCCTTGCACAACCTGCACAACTTAGACTAGAGTACTTTCACCGGGGGCGAGAGAGACTGCTCCCAAGAAAGCAGACAAGATCATGACCGCCGCCGACATCGCCATCAAGCTTACCCGCGAGCAACACATCATCCTCCGTGACTGCACCCACGGCCACACCCGCGAGCTTTCCCGCCTCCCCGCGCCCCTGATCGGGCTGCGCGATTACAAGCTGGCCCTGACTGACCGCGCGTTCGCGGTCGCCGCGTGCGGCGCGTTCCTGCATGAGGACATTTACTCGGTGGGGAACTGAGCATGGCATCCGAGCACCCGATCACCGAAATCAGCGCCAAGTGCGTCTCTAACTCCCGCGTCAGGATCACCGCCAACCTCGACGGCCACGCCGAAATCACGATCGAGCTCCGCCGCGATGGCGCGCAGGTGATCGCAGAATCGGCCAAGTGGCACAATGGGCAGGGCTTCGCTAGCACCGTGCATGTCTCGCGCGTCCCCCGCAACGTTATGCGCGTCTCGAAGAATCTGGCACGCGATCTGCTCGCCTAAACTTTTTTCGAAAAATCGCCAGATTGGGGTTGCACAGCCTGCACAACTTAGACTAGAGTACTTTCACCGGGGGCGAGAGAGTCCCCGCCAGAAAGCAGACAAGACCATGCCCACCGAGATCACCTACTTCACCTGCGTTCTCTCCTTCCCCACCAACCCCGACCATCGCACCGCGTGGCACCCCTACTACGCCACCGGCAAGCGCTCGCGCCTCACCCGCGGCGCCTTCGACACCGAGCAGGAAGCCCACGATTGGGCGAGCGAGCAGGGGATCCACCCGAGCACCTACACTGTCCAGGGCTACTGAGCCCGCTCCGGGGCCCACGAGGGCCCCACCCGTCCGACCCCTACCGCTGGGGCGCTGATGATGGCCCAGCAAGGCCGAAACGGGAAAGCAGGCAAGATCATGACCACCACCGAGACTGTAATCGTCGTCACCTACGCGAATGGAGCGTCCAGCGCGTACCGCTCCCCCGAGACCATGCGCGAGTGGGCGGCCGACGCGGACCCGATCAACGCCCAAGCGTTCCGCACGATGGCCGACATGATTGATAGCGCCGCGTTGTCGGGCTCCGCGGGGGGCTTTCGCTTCCGCGTGATGCGCGTGCGCTAAGCTCGCCAAAAGTTTTTTCGAAAATCTGGCGATCTGGGGTTGCACAACCTGCACAACTTAGACTAGAGTACTTTCACCGGGGGCGAGAGAGACCGCTCCCAAGAAAGCAGACAGACAAATGCAGATCTTCACCATCTCCGGCGTTACCTACACTTTCGAGATCCTCGGCGCCCTTGCCAACGCGCGCATTTTGGCCGCCATCGAGATCCGCGCCGAGCGCGGCGAGGACATGAGCTACTTTGACGACCGCATCGCGGCCGTCCAGGCCAAGGCCACGATCCGCCCCCGCCGCGCGAACTGAGAGATCTAGGGCCCCAGGGATGGGGTCCTAACTTTTTTCAAAAAATCGCCAGATAGCACTTGCACAGCCTGCACAACTTCGAGTAATACTTACTCACCGGGCGAGAGAGACCGCCCCCAAGAAAGCAGACAAGATCATGACCATCGACAAGTCCAAGCCCCTCACCACCGGCACCCGTCACTCCATCGTTTGCATGATTCGCGCCGTTGGCGGCTGCAAAAAGCGCCGCGGACAGGATGTCTGGGACACGGTTGATGGTGATGTCCTCGAAATCCGCGCACACGGCGACACTCTTGCGCTTTTCGCTCGCTGATCACGCACCCCCACCGGAAAGCCAAGATCATGACCACCGCGACGCCCATCACCATCGAGACCCGCCCACTCGCCTACTTTCGCGCCCACGCGGAGCCCCACCCCGCACGGGTCGACCTGAACAGCTTCCGGGCCGGCTGGATCCTGTGGTGTTACCTGCGCGGTGACGAGGACTGCAAGAATGGCGCGGAGCTCATGGGCTACCAATACGCGGCCGAGTACAACGACAACGGGGGCGGCGCTCGCCCGAGTGCGGAAGACGCGCAAGATCTTGACGCGAGCGATATCAAGCAAGCGATCGAGTGGCTCTAACTTTTTTCGAAAAATCGCCAGATTGCTCTTGCACAACCTGCACAACTTCGAGTAAGGTTCTTTCACCGGGGGCGAGAGAGACCGCTCCCAAGAAAGCAGACAAGATCATGGCCCTTCCCAAGACCTCCCCCGCCCTCCCCGCCCTGACCCTCGCCATCCTCGCCGCCGATGGCCGCGAGCTCCGCGAGGCCATGTTCCCGAGCGCCAAGACCGCGGGCGACGCGCTCAAGGCGCTGGGCGCCAAGCGCCACGGCCGCTCCCGCGTCTTTGACGTCGAGTACGCCGGGCGCACCATGACCGTTCAGATCCACAAGATGGGGCACAACGCGTTCCGCGTTTGGCGCATCGACCAGCTTCAGGCTTTCTGGGCCGAGACCGTGAGCGAGAGTGTCCTTTCGGACTACAGCGAGGGCCGCGCCGTGATCGAGTACATCGGCTAGAACTTTTTTCGAAAAATCGCCAGATACCACTTGCACAACTCGCACAACTTCGAGTAGAGTACTTTCACCGGGCGAGAGAGACCGCCCGCAAGAAAGCAGACAAGATCATGACCGCCAAGACCGCTCCCGCCCTCGTCGTCCCCGCCCTCTACGATGTCAAGACCCGCCTGATCCTGGTCCGCGTGAGCGACACGCGCAGCGAGCTTCGCATCGCTACCAAGCGCGGCGCGGTGCGCCCTTTGGCCAAAAACTCGTTCATCATGGACGCTGCACACGAAAACGCGCTCGCTTACGCCAAAACTCTGCACGCGACCCCGGGCGAGCTGTTCGGCTGCGCCATCTACGCCTGAACTTTTTTCGAAAAATCGCCAGATACCACTTGCACAACCTGCACAACTTCGAGTAATACTTACTCACCGGGGGCGAGAGAGACCGCTCCCAAGAAAGCAGACAAGATCATGACCACCGAGATCGTTACCACCCCCGCCCTCATCGACATCACCAACATGAGCGATGCCGCCCTCGACGCCCTACTGGGCCTGGAGCCGGCGCGAGAGCTCTACCGCGTCGAGTGCGGGGAGATGGAGCGCGCCCACGCCAAGTGCCTGTCTGAGCTCGCCAAGGGCGAGATCGGGGCCAAGGCCCTCCGCGCCGCGGTGGCCCGCGGAGCCCACCCCGTGGAGCTCCAAGACTGGGCGGTCAACGTCCTGCGCGAGGGCGGGATGCGCCGGGTCGGCCCCGCGCACGTCGCGCTCATGGACAAGGAGCTGCGCGTCGCCCGCTCCCTCAAGATCGAGGCCGACGCCGAGGGCCTGGAGACCTACCTGCGCGCCCGCCGCGCCAGCCACGGGCTCCCCCGTCTCACCCGCGCCGGCCGTGCGCTCATGTTCGCGCTCATCGCTTACAAGCTCTAAACCCGGTCCGGGGCCCGATCTAGGGCCCCTCGCAGATTTTTCGAAAAAAGCTGGCGATTTCACTTGCACAACCTGCACAACTTCGGATAAGGTCTCTTCACCGGGCGAGAGAGACCGCCCGCAAGAAAGCAGACAGCACGATGACCGCCAAGCCCGCCCCCGCCCCCACCTTCACCGACGACGTCACCACCCGCGCCACCCTGCTCACCGGCAAGATCGGCGACGACTGCACGGTCCGTTACGATTTCGCCGAGTACTGGATCATGGTCGATGGCGACCATGTCAAGACCGACGGCACGCGCGATGCGCTGCTCAACTCGCTTTCCAAGGCGACCACCCTGGCCGAGGCGCAGGAAGACGCGCGCAATGTTCGCAGGGTCCTCTCGGGCCGCGCCGGTTACGACCTGCGCAGCATCCGCCTGGTCCGTAAAGTCGGTTTCGTGGTCATTGCGTACGGTTTCGAGCAGGATCTGAGCGAGGACGGCGAAGGGGCGATCATGGCCACTGAAAAGGTGCTCGCTGGGGAGCGCCCCACGCATGAGCCGCGCTCGCGCGACTTTTTCCGGGAGTTCATCGCGGCCCGCGCTGCCGCGGCTTGAGGGAAGATCTAGGGCCCCTGACGGGGCCCTAACTTTTTTCTCAAAAATCGCCAGATACCCCTTGCACAACCTGCACAACTTCGAGTAGAGTACTTTCACCGGGGGCGAGAGAGACCGCTCCCAAGAAAGCAGACAGACCGATGCAGACCTGGAAATCCGACCACTCCGACGTCACTCCCATCGTTTACCTCATGAACATTCTCGACACGTTCATGTCCCTGCTCGCCGTGGACGGCGAGCGCGAGGCCTACGGCGCGCTTTTCCGCTCCCGCTTCGACGGCGCCGAGATCCCGTTTTGCGAGGAGAGCGCCCGCGAGCTCGCCCTCGCGGAGATCGCGCCCCTGCTTTACGACTCCGCCGTCGACGGTGACCGCGCGCGGCGCGAGGGCTTCGACTTCCTCTTCGACGCGGAGCCCGCCGACTACTACCCCGGGCGCTACATGCGCGGCACCCCGCTGGACGCCTACGTGTGCCAGATGCTCGATCTCCCCTACCGCTCCGCCTTTCCCATGATCTTGATCGCCTGCTAACTTTTTTCGAAAAATCGCCAGATACCCCTTGCACAACCTGCACAACTTCGACTAGAGTACTTTCACCGGGGGCGAGAGAGTCCCCGCCGAAAGCAGACAAGATCATGGCCCGCAAGACCCGCAAGCCCGCCCGCGCCTACAAGCCCGCCCGCAAGACCCGCAAGCCCGCCTCCCGGCGCAAGAGCGGAAAGCAGATCATCGCGGACGCGTGGAACGCGGTTGAGTGCGCGATGGACTGGACCATGGCGTGCCTCGATGACATGCCGGAGCTGCTGGCCGAGGCCGAGGCCGAGGAAGAAGAGGCGCGCCGCGCGTACAAGCTCGCGGTGGCCACGCACGGCGCCAACATCCCCCCGGCCCTGCGCGCCGCGGCGATCGCCAAGTTCGCGGCATGATCAACTTTTTTCGAAAAATCGCCAGATTGCTCTTGCACAACCTGCACAACTTCGACTAGAGTACTTTCACCGGGGGCGAGAGAGACCGCCTCCAAGAAAGCAGACAAGATCATGACCATCGAGATCACCGTCACCACGACCGCCCCCGCCCCCCCCCGCGTCACCGCCAACCCCGAGTGGTCCAGCATCGGCGCCACCCCCGACGCCGAGAACACCTGCCCCGCGGAGCGCGCCCGTCCCGAGCGCAAGGGCCGCCTGGAGATCGTGTCTCTGAGCAACGACTCGGTTTGGTCCCTGACGGATTGCACCTTGGATCAGGCCCGGCACATCCTGGATCAGGTTCAGGCCACCGGCGACAAGGATGCTGCGCTCATGGTGGGCGGCGCGTGGGACGTTCGCCCCGCGAACTACCTGATCACCCTGTACCGCTGCGCCTGAGATTTTTTTTTTATAAATCGCTTGCACAACCTGCACAACTTCGAGTATATAGATCTGGCGGGGGCGAGAGAGACCGCCCCCGCCGAAAGCAGACAAGATCATGCGCTACTCCCAGACCGCCCCCACCAAATCCGATCTACAAGCGATCCGCGCGCTTGGAAAGTCCCTCAACCTTTCAAGCCCGCTACGCGTGCGCAAAAACGCCGGATCTCTGCGTTACAGCGCCACGGTCAAGTGCCTCGATATCTCGACTGGCGAGGCTATCGCCCTCCTTGAAGGACTGAGCGCGCTGGGTTTTGACAGTGGCGTCCCGGGGGGCAAGTTTGATCTGGCGCACACCATTGCGCAGACGAAAACGCATGGGTTTACCACCGTCAATCTACAGGTGTCGCGCTGGGTGCGCGGGTAAGCACAACTGAAAGGATCTCGACCGATGATCGTCTACCGCGCCAAGATCAATCGTCCCGCCTCCACTCGCCGCCCCGCAACCGACACGCGCGGCATGGATCCTCGCGTCGCCGCGCAGCACCGCAAGCGCGACAGCACGGGCCTCGCTGCCGAGGGCAGCCACGCGGGCGGACCCTGCCCCGCTGTGTGCCTCGCGTCGCTCACTGGGTGGTCCTACGGGGAGGCCAGCACCTTCCTCGCCCAGTACGGCTATCGCCGCGCAGGGTTGACGAGCACGGCGATCAACCGGGCGATCGCCAAGGCCATCGACGCACCCACCCGCCGGCTTTCGATCTCCATTGGGGCCACGGTCGCGCAGGTCGCCCGCGAGTTCCAGCGCCAAGGCGCAACCGGCTGGATCTACTCCAGCAATCATGTGATGCCCGTCATTGACGGCGAGATCCAAAACGCATCGAAAACTCAGTTGCGCATGAAGTGTGAGGAGGCCCATGCGTTCGTCTGATACTCACCCGAGCTTCGCTATCGTGGCGGTCCGCGTGACCGCGTCGGAAGCATCAATCATCCAAGACTTACTGGCCCAACGTGGCAAGGATTTTGAACCGCTCGCGCGCAAGTTCGCCGCTGCAATGACGCAGTGCATTTTCACTCGCGCCATGGATCGGGACTATCACAACGGACTCGACGAGCGCCGCAAATGGCTTGTCCGTGTCCCGCTGGACAGCAACCGCAAGCCCGGTGATTTCGTGAACGTCTCGCGCCGAGACTCCACTACATCATCGGTCAAGCTCGGTCCCATGATCCGCAAGGGCCACCGCTACGCCTACCACACCACGGACCGCAAGCGAGCCGAGGGCGAGCCCAAGGCCGAACGGAAATACCGCTACTCGGAAGTGTGACTCACGCCCCCATTCGGCCTACAGAGAGATACCTCCAATGACCGCTCACCACTACACGCCCGATCCCTCGATCCTCATCATCACCGGCCCGCAGTTCCGAAAGCAGACACGCGCCGAGCAGGTCGCCCAGTATGACGCACAGTTGCGATTCATCATGGAGGCCATCGCCAACACTCCGACCACGCCGACAAAGCCCACCGACGTGATCGAGATCCGCGTGCTACTCACGCGGAAGCTCTTCACCGCCGTGCATGACGTGCTGAATCGGAACGGGTGGGAAGTCCACGAGGGCGAGCCCAACCCCGCGGGTCACCGCGGTGACGGTACATGGCCGATCATGCTGCGCCCGTCGATCGTGCGCGGGCCCAGCACGCGCACACAGCCCGTAGACACCGTCGAGAGCCCGCCGGCCGGCTGGGCGCCGCCCCCCGACTGGATCCGCACTCGGGACGAAGCGCGCGCCCGTCTCGTGGCCGCCACGGAGGGCGAGGAATGAGCGGCGCGTGTCAGGCCTACTACGCCCCGATCACCATCGGACCGCGTACCGGCGTGGTCATCGTGAGCGCCCCCGACAAGCCCACCGCGCGGCGCATGATCGCGGAGCACGTGCGGGATAACGTGCCCATTGAATCGCGCTACATCTCAGGCAAAGGTCTCTACATGGGGCCCAGCATGAACGCGATCCAACCCGTCAACGGCGACCCCGGTAAAGTCGTCTACTTCGATTCGGGGGTGTCCTGATGAGCCTCGCCGACGCCAAAGTGGGGGACCAGCTTGTCTGGGTTGCTGGGTTCCGCCGCCATCGCACAATCGTCACGGTCACTCGCGTCACGGCCACACAGATCATCGTCGGGACGCGCAACAGGGTAGACCGGATCCGCAAGCGCAACGGTAGCGTCATTGGCCGGAAAGGCTATCACTGCCCTACTGTCCGTGTGCCCCGCGAGGGAGAGCTCGACGAGATTCGAGCGGAGGAACGCAGGTCCGAAGGGCTGCGGCGAATCGTCGACTTCTTCGCCTACGCGGACGAGCGCCAACATATTTCGATCGAAGATCTCGACAAGATCTGGGAGATCATCAGTGGCTATCAAAAGCCCGATCCTGACAGTTGATCGAGTGGTCGCGGACATCTTCGTCCAAGATTACGGCGACCGCGAACGCATCATCAACTGGCTTCGAGGATTCTACACAAGCGAAAAAGGCTCGCTACTGACAACGCGGGAACGTGTGTCTGTCGGGATTGAGTATCTGATTGCTAATGGGTGCATCGAGACCGGTGATCTAGTGTACCTCAACGATCACGACGCATACCGAAACTGGTCCATCACTGAGTTCGGTCAGCTAGTCTATGAGTGCGTCGAGACCATCGAAAGCATACGGAAAACATGAGCGCGCCTGATCCCGATCTCGTCGACCTGTCCGCGGCGATCGTCCTCGATGTCCGAAACCCAACCTGGGAAATCGGCTATCGGGCATGGTGGCTAATGCAGCTCGCCAATCACGACGGGGGCGTGCCCGAGGACCTGGCCGGCTATCTCGATATGCTCAAACGCAAGCGCACCCAAGATTGGGGCGACTTGCAAAGGATGTCGGAGTGGCGGCCCTATGAGTTCAAGCGCTCCCAAGCCTGCCACGCGATGCGTCAACTACAGCTCGCCGACGCGGCTCGATGGGAGCGCAACACGTGGCTCGCAACTCCACTCACTGAGCCGGTGCTAGATCGGTGCATGCTGATCCTGTCGATCAAGAAAGCCACGCACACATGATTACCCCAACACACGAGATGGTCCTCATTAGTGAGGCCGTTCATCGCCTCACAGAGAAGACACCGGACGCGCCTATCCTGCTTTTCTGGACCGTGCTCATTGGCGAGTTTCGGGTGATCTCGAATGTCTCCCACTGGACCACCATCACGCACGAAGCGTTGCGGCCGGTGATTGGCTACACCGACTTTTTCGGGGAGCGTCTAACGGCCTACCAAGTCCGCGCAATGGATCACATCACGCGGATCAACTTCCTCGGCTCACTCGACGCGATGCGGGTCATCGAGCGAATCCCCCACCGACGCAGCGGCGACCCCCTCGACTCCCCGCCCCAGGAGGCATGGACCATCACGCGAATCGGGGAGCGGGTCATCGAGGCAATCGAGACAATCCAGGCCATCCGCAACGATGCCAAGGTCACGGCCAAAGCCGGCACCCCGGAGTGGGCTGTCCAAGCCGCCCGCGTAGCCCAGCAACGCCAACGCGACTACTCCGTGGCCTATGCCACCCGGGAAGAGCTGGCCCAAGCTAGCGCGGATGCCCTCGGCCAACTATTCAAAAAGTACTACCACACAGCGATCAAACTCTAATGCTGAATCACGATCAGATCATCGTTGTGCTGACTGCTAACGACATCTGGGCACGTCATTACGCGCACTGGATTCACACAGTCGTTCGGTTCCGTGTTTGGTACGCGATCAAAAATCTCATCCCGGTGTACCACGATCGGAATGTCCGAGGACTCGACGCGGCGAGCTTCCGCCCCCGCCATTCGCTGCCTACACGCAATGAGCATACTCTCGCCGACGACGCTTTCAAGACTATCGCCGACCTGCGCAAAGCTGGCCTGATCAAGATCGTACACATTGATGATGAGCCCTTCTATGCAGTGACCGACCTGTGTAAGCAGGTCGCCGCCACGCTAAAGACCATCGACGCAATCAAGCGCGACACCCGTCGCGCCGAAGCTGACAAGCTCTGCGAGAGCATCACCATCGAAGTGGACGGCGAGGCCATCGCGTATCAGCTCTCGGACCTACAGCGACAACTACAGTTGCCGGAGAATCAGAGCGCCAATATGCAGACCATCCTGAATCAGACCATCCTGAATCAGACCGCACACCTGAAAGCACTAGAGCCCCGCTCAGCTCGACTCGAACAGTTCATTGCCGACTTGGAGAAACCCGAATGATCGTAATCAAGATCGAACTCTGGCCCGCCAGCTCTCCCAACCCCGAAGCCAACGCCCACGAGATCGGGCGGATGCACATCTCGAACGATGGGACGTGCACCGACCCCTCCCGCGGCTCCTACGATGTCCGTGTGATGCGTCGAGGGAAGCGCACCCAAGTCCAGCGCACCGCCCACGTGAGGCACTTCCCGAGGCGCAGCTACAACGTGTGGCGTCTGGTCCTGCGGGCCCTCGCCCTCGCGTTCCCCGAGGACTCGACCGGCCGCGGCCTCGACCCCTTGCCCAACCTGAACGCCGACCCCGGCGGAGAGCTCCCCACCCCCGCCGAGTGCGAGCCATTCGAGGAGTAGAGACGATGACCATCGAGCCCGACGATCCAACACTCACCCACGATCTACCCCTCCCCGTAGGAACGCACTACGAAAACCCGCCGATCTGTCCGTGGTGTGAGCAGATCGCAGACGATATCCCGTGGGATTGGAACCTCAGTGATGGCGAATCTGCTGAGGCCGAGTGCGCACACTGTGAGAAGCCAATCACCATCACGTGCAACATCTCGGTCACCTACTCGACCACTGCCCGGCGTGACCCTCCCGACCCCACGCCAGAAGAGGACCCCGACCGATGAGCCCAATCAAGTCCCCCCGCAACCCTCAGTGTGACTCATGCATCCACTACACGGAAGGGCCTCCCGTCGACTGTGCAGCTGTCCGCGCTGATCATCCCTACCGCAACATCGCAGTTGTCCACAAACTGTGGTCCGCCGATAACCCTATCTGCCCCGACCACGATCCTGGCCCCATCATGATCAAGTCCAACACTCCCGCGCTCCCCAACTGCGAGAGCTGCTCCCACTTCGTCGACTGCTACTCAGCCGAAGCCGACGGATGGTGCTCCGACCACAAGCCCCACCCAGACCTCGACGTCAAAATCGAGCGACTCCGCCGGACCCTACACGGCTCCCCTCCCGAGCCCACCGAGCCCAACACCTTCACCCTCCCGCTCCCCCGAGCTCGCTGGGCTTGGGACCCCCGAGGGCTCGCCGTCCTGGGAGTCTCGTGGGAGTCTCACTACATGCGCGGCATCGACTTGACCCTACACATCATCGGGTTCGAGCTCACGCTACACATCGGCCCACGATGATCATCACCGCCGCGGAGTATGTGCGAGTCGCGTATCTCGCCCACAAAGAAGAGATCGAGCAAGCCCTCAATATCGTCGAGCACACGCTAATCGAGAAAGGCCGCATCGTATCGCAAACTCGCGTCAAAATCTCATGTACTCCCGAAGCGCGAAGGCTAGTCGTCGCTATCCTGGAGTACCGCGGGTACAGGGTAGAAGTCGACGGAGCGTCTATGTACGTCAATCCAGACCCATCCATCACCGCGGAGACCCTCGCGGCCATCATCGACGAGACCCCCGGCCCGAGCCCACTCCCCCCACGAGACGCAGATGCAGCCCCACGAACTAGCTAGCCGAGTGATGGATGTCGAAGCGTACAAAAACACAGAGTACATCGACACACTACATGTTCGGGTAGAAACACCAAACAATCGGACCGTCGAGGATTGCTTGTTTGATCTACCCGTCGACGCGCATTTTGAAGATTTCTACAACGATCGTCACTACTGGCGAACTCTCAGTTTCACCGGCCGCACTGCTGACGAAGCGCTACGCCGGGCGAATGCTTGGATACGTCGACGGGACCGACTCAGGGCAGGGACCTACGGGGGGCAAGGGTGGACCGAGAGGCCCAACACAACGGAGCGCGACCCCGAGTTTTTGCGCCGGCTCGGTGATGGTGCGGAGTATGACGACGGGGACGAAACTTGACCCGTCACCACTAGTCGGCACACACTCGTCAGGGTCATGAGTGCCGATCCCAAGACGACGAGCGCCCCGCCTGTCCAAGCCGCACAACTCGGCCCGGTATCCGTGGGGCCGTCGCCCGACAAAGGGCTACTTTGCCAACCTGACGATCATGCACAGTCCGATGTGTGCGAACGCGATGGGTGTGAAGTCGAAGAGACCGATTCGAACACACTCGCGGATGACTGGGATGGGGGTACCGACTGCCCCGCATGGGTGCTCGAAGGCGAAGCGAAGTACCTACGCGGCGAGCTCTCTTCGCAAGGCGCCGTCGCGCAGTTCGTCGACCGCCCGCGGACCACGGTCTCGTGGTGGGCTACCAAACGCGAGTGGACTACCCGCCGTGCGGCGATCAAGGAAGCGGCTGCCGAGCGCCTGCGCAAGAGCATGGACAGCGCGGCCACTCAGGATTTGGTCGACAGCTTCGAGGCCATCGACCACGACACGGTCAAGGCCGGTCGCTTCGCTGCCCGGGTCACGCTCACATTCGTGACGCAGGTCGCCCAAGATCAAGCGAGGCACGTGCGCCAGAAAAAGCGCGGCGTGTACATCCCCCCGGCGTTCCCTTCGAGCTTCCTCGCCATCGCCGAGCGGGCCGACGCGCTGCGCCCTCAGACCTCCGAGGAGAGCGAGCAAAAGACCGCGCTCGACGAGATGGCCGAGGCCCTGAACCCTCGCCGTCGTGGTCGCACCGCGCTGGCCCTGCGCATGCGCGAGGAGGAGGCCAAGCGAGCTCGCGCCGCCGGCATGATGCCGCCCACGGTGAAAGTCGAGCTCGCCACGGTCGCAAGCGAGGCGGAGATCGCCGAGGAGAGGCCCGACGACAAGGGGCCGGCTCCAGAGCTCGACAAAGATCGTGTGACTCACTAGCCGACATGGGCTAGTTAAGTGGGCCAATGTCTAGCACCGACAAAGACCCCACTCACCGCACCATCTCGATCAAGGTCGACAACTACACCGCCACGCTCGGCGCCCTCACCCTGCTATTCGCCCTGGGCATCGCGGCCATCCTCTTCGGGTGCCCTCGGCCGGAGCAGCCCAAGCCGGAGCCCGACACGACCGAGGCGAGCGACAGCGACGGCGACGGGGCCGACGAGGCCGCCACGGTCACGGAGAGCGGCGACACGGCGCCCGCCGAGCGCCCGGACCCCAGCATCCCCCAGGGGCAGCTGTGGGGCCCGTGCTTCCCTGACGCGAGCTGTGAGCAGCCGGCCGGGCTCACCCTGACCTGCGCCGCGACCATCGACGAAGACGGGGTGACGGGGGCCATCTGCGCGCCCATGCTCGACGAGAGCATCACGTGCGCCGATCCCTTCCTGACCTTCGGCCAGCCCGAGACCATCGAGGTGATCGAGCAACGGGGCCATTGCATGATCAAGAGCCCGTGTCCCTGGGAGGGGATGATCATCGGCACGGGCTCCGTGTGCGTCTGGCCCTGGGCTCTCGACCGAGCCCTCGCGTTGCTGTGACTCGCTGACCTGCTCGGCCTACGGTAGGGCGTGACCCCGCGCCCTGAGACCGTCGCCCTTTTGGAGTTGCCCGCATCGGCCTTTGCGCTGTTGCGGGCTCTTGACATACACAGCCCTCAAACGGGCAGCGGCCTAATGGCGTGGACTCGGGACGCGACATTCATCATTCTTGCAGAGCTTCGAGAGTTAGGCCTCATTCGGAATGACGCTAAGCCCCCGCGCCGCCACGCGCTCTGGCAAATCACTGAATTGGGCCAGCAGGTCTTTGCCGAAGCGAAGCCCATCGTCGAGACCCTCCGCGCGGTCAAAGAGGCCTAGCTGTGACTCGCATCGCCGAGCGGCCTACGGTAGGACCATGACCCCGATTCCCATCATGCTGATCCTCGACCGTTGCGGCGAGGGTACTCCTGATCTCTACTTTCTCACCGACCCGCCCGATTGGCTCGTCGAGATTGACGGTGTGTACTTGGGCCAGTGGGTTGGCTCGGATGATCCGTCTCCCGAGCAGAAAGCCAATCACGAGCGACGGCAAGAGCTGTGTTTGCGGGTCTACACCGCAACCTGCGAGAACGCGAAGTACCTCGACGAAGACGCCGACCCGGAGCTGGCCCAGGCGTGGGTCAAACACAAGGTCGGGACCGAGTTCACGCCCCCGCGCTCGACGGCTCGCTACTCGGTCCGCGTCGTGCGGACAGGCATCCTCCCCTAGGGCGAGCTCATGGCACACACGCCAGTATTCACCGCCCGCGTTGTCGGGACCTTCCAGAGCAGCGAGGGCACGCTCGACAGCGCGGCGCGTCGACTCGCCACCGTCCAGTGGCGCAACGCCATGTGTGCGGCCGGTTATGTGTTTGTTGAGGAGACCGAGTTACAACTCTACGGCGGAGTCGAGGTCAAGATCGTCATGGAGCTTCCCACCTAGCTGTGACTCGCATACCGGATTGGCCTACAGTAGGGCATGCAATCGGACAAGCCCATCGCGGCTATCTTCCTCGCGGCGCTGATCGTGTTCAGCGTCTCGGCCATCACCACTCTCGCAAGCTGCTCCGCGCCGGACAAGTCCCGTGAGACGCTCGAAGCGGCCGGCTACAAGGACATCGAGATCACGGGCTATCGCCCGCTCATGTGCAGCGAGGACGACAGCCTCAGGACCGGCTTCACGGCCAAGGGCGCCAACGGGGCCCGGGTCTCCGGCGCCGTGTGCTGTCGGTACCTGTTCAAGGGCTGCACGATCCGCACCGACTGAGGAACACACCATGTCCAACTACCACCCCACGACCGCCGCCGAGATCTTCCTACCCACCCTGCGCGACCCGACCATGGGCCTAGTGGCCACCATGGTCGAGCTCGACCAGCTCATGCGTCGCCGCCCCGACATGCTGCGCACCGACGCCCCCCTGCCGGCGGTCCCCTTCGCCGACCTGCGCGTCGTCTGGGTCACCCCCGACGACATCACCACGACCAAGGAGCGGACCCCCGGGGGCAAGACCACGCGGACCGTCTCCATCCCCATCGGCAAGAGCGACTCTCACCCCCGCGTCGTCGAGCTCCAGACCTTCTCAAACGAGATGACCCTCAACCCCATGACCGCGGTGCTGTGGAGCACGGCCGAGGAGATCATCAAGGCCGTGTCCGCCGAGCTGTATACCGTGCTCGTCGAGAGCGACCCGGAGCACGCCAACGACTGGCTCACCCAGTTCGAGGGCATCAACCTGCGGCACGAGCAGGGCAAGCCCGTGACCACCCTCGTGCTGTGCCTCGACTCGCTCGACATCCTGTGGGGGACCAAGGGCAAGGAGGCAGGCCCCCCGCTCGCGGTCATGACCCGCACGGCGCTCAGCATCGGGCTGGCCTGAGTAGCTCATGCCCGAGCTACCCTGCCCCCGCGACGATCCGTTACCGCACCGACCCGGGCCCCCGGAGCACACCGCTCCGGGGGCTTTGTTGATCTGTGACTGACATCCCAGATTGGCCTACAGTAGATTATGCAGATGCACAAATCAGTCCGCACCGCGTTGGTCCTCACCTTCGCCGCCGCGTGTACCACCACGGACGTCGACGGCGGCTACTCGGACAGCTCCGTCCCCGTCGACCCGTACGTGCAGCGCCTGCGCAATAGCAACGACTACCTCGGGTTCGCCGTGTTCGAGAACGGCGAGATCGTCGGCTTCGTCGACGGCGACGGCAACACCACCGAGGCCCTCGGGGGCGAGTGCTACGGCGAGCGTCTGTGCTGCGACGTCGTCACCCTGGGGTGCTTTTGCGCCCCGGACAGCGAGCACAACGCGGTGTGCCCCTCGGGCTCCGTGGCGGCCCCCGAGACCACGGGGAGCCAGGTCGACGCGGGCGACGAAGACTAGTCCGCGCTCGAACACAAAGCCCCCGGAGTGGTCATGCTCCGGGGGCTTTGTTGATCTGTGACTCGCACTCCCGATTGGCCTACAGTAGATCGATGCACTCGCTTGCTGTCAGCACCGGACCCAACGACGTCCACCCCGAGCACGCTCGACAGATCATGCGCCACCGCAAGAGTCTGCCCCGCATGAGCTCCGCCGACATGCACACGGCCTGGGGACTCGTCGATGAGCTCGCCTGCACATACCGTGCGGTCGATACAGTCCACGCGATGCGCATCGCAAAGGTGCTCGTCGACTCGCGCAACATCGGCAAGGCGGGCTTGCGGACGATGCAAAAGCTTCGGCCAGCGATGCACGCGATCCGGTGGACGGGCAAAGCACAGCACCCGGCGCCGCCCGTCCACGGCAACCCGGGGATGATCCTCGCCCTCCGCCGCGCCGGGTGGCTCAAGTGAGCATCTACCCCGCCGGGGCCAAGCTCACCCGAGGAGAGCTCGCAGCGCTCCCCCTGGAGCGTCGCCGGGCCCTCGCGGTCGCGTGCCTCTCGTCGTGGCACATCGCCTCTCAGAACGCTTTGGAGCTGCTCCGTCTGTGCGTATATCGCAGCGAGCACGGCGTGAGTGTGGCGCTCATCGAGTCGGATCTACTGACCACCGAGACCCGCGCCGCGCAGGCCATGAACACGCTACAGCGATTCGAGCTTGTCCGGCTTGGGCCTCACCCCATACGGGGTTACCCGACTCTATGGGCGACCGAGGAAGGACAAGCCGTGTTCGAAGCGGTAGAGACAATCAAGGCAATCAGGAACTCATGAGCGCGCAAGCCTACACTGAGGAAGAGGCCAAACTGGCCGAGGTCTTGCTCGATTACCCTACAGCGATTGCGCTGTTCCGTGCGCTACTGGACAACCCGGGGGTTAGCGGTAGCGCCCTCGTGTTGACCGCCTATCACGGTCACCGCCGCGACATGGCGAAGCAAATCATCGCCGCAGCTGAGTTCGGGCTCATCGAGCCGATCGACTCTTCCCAGGGCCTCGATTGGTACAAGAATCGATGGCGCATCACGACGAAGGGCTATCGTGTTTGGGACCTAGCGCTCATGCTTCGATCCGTGAGGGATGCATGAGGCCGAATCACGTCAACTTTGTTGAATACCTACTGCACGAGGGCCTTGTGTTCTCGGTGCTCGAAGCCATTGCACGGCCTCACTCTAAACCCCCGACAGGGACGCATATTGCAATAGCCTGCCGGACAACTAGCGTTCACGACAACACGAAAGTCGCAACCGCAATGGAAGGCGCCCAGCAGCTCGGGCTGATCACCCAAGTCGGTCCGCGTTCCTCGAATTGGTGGCGGCGCCGATGGGAGCTCACCGCGGAGGGGCGCGCCGCCTTCGAGGTTGCGGAGACCCTCCGCGCTGTGAGGGACGCATGATGCTTTGGACCATGCCCACTGACCCCCAAAAGTGCGCCTCGCTATCCATCGCTGACGCGGTGACGCCGTGGCTCGACCAAGCGCGCGAGGGCTGGGCCCACGGGCACGACTTGACCGAGATCATCGCCCGGATGCCCTACACCCAAGCGCCGCGCGACGCGGACGATTTGCTCGTTTGGTGGCACCACAACGGTCTGGTCCGCCCGTCGGATCTCAGCTGCCCCACGACGTCACAACGCACGCTCGGTCATGGGGGACGGCTCATGGGCTACGGCGGGAAGGGCAAGCCCAACGGAGAGCACCCACCGACGTGGCACCATTGGAAGATGTGCGGCCCTTTCTGGATTCGCGGATACTCCCCATGAGCGATTACCCCTATACCGAAAAGGACGCAGAACTGGCCCGACAGATCGCAGCCGATGGGCCCATGTTGCGCACGCTCTTGAAGCTCGCGCAGCACGGGCCCGGCGAAGCGTGGGTTGCCCACGACCTCGCCCGGAGCTTGCGACACGTGCACGGCATAACCCAACAATGCCTCCACGGCGCACTCAATGAGCGGCTCGTGGTCTTTGACGACCGCGGCGAGAGCCGATGGTGGCGTCACCTGTGGACCATGACACGGCGGGGGCGCGCCATCACGGAGCTCGCCGGGACCCTCGCCGCCGTCTCGCAGGCTGCCCAGGATCAGCTCGATGGCCGATGACTCCGAGCTCGCTCGCGCGAGCGAACTGCTCACCCGCACCAACCTGCACTACGCCGCATTCATGATGCGCATGCTTCGTGCGCTCAAAGAAAAGCCAGCATCTGCGTCTGACCTACAATACGAAGTGGTCTGTTCAGCTCGCACGATTGAGGCGACGCTCAATAGCGCAGTCGGCTATGGGTTGATCGTTGGAACGGTCGCACACGTGTCGGTGTGCAATACGATCTACACGGTCTATGGGCTGACCGACTTTGGTCGCACAGTTACTGAGCTCGCCGAGATGCTGATTGCTGTGACTCGCGCCTGAGATTGGCCTACGGTAGATCGATGCAAGACCACGACCCCTACTCGACCCCGCGCTACTATGACGCTCTGCTGTCGGAAGACGACCGCCGCAAGCCGGTGCGCCCGCGCAAGCGGCCCGCTCGCCGCGAGCCCGAGCCCGCTCCCGAGCCCAACGCCTGGGAGAACGTGAAGGGTGGAGCGCTCAACTTGATCATCGGTTGCCTCGCCTTCGTGTTGGTGGTCGGGACCCTCGGCGCCGCCGCGGGCGTGGGGAACTACGCCTACACCGCGATCACTGGGGAGTGCTTCGGCCGATGACCGCTGAGGATCGCCCCTACAGCTCGACCTACCCGCATCCCACGTGGGGCAAGTCGACGCTCACCCTGCAAGAGGGCCTCGATCTCGTCGAGTCCAACCCACGCGGCGTGATCGAGGCATGGCTAGAGCTGCTCGACGAGACGCCACAGAGCCAGCAAAGGGCCGGCGTCTTTGACTCCATCCGCGGCAGCGACGGGTGCACCCATTGCGCGATGGGCCTGCTGTACGCAGCCCTCGGCATCCCGAGCTGCAAACCGATGCTGACAATCGAGGTCAACGGGATGCTGCGCAGCTTCGGCATTCAGGTGTCCATCGTCATTCGGCACAACGACCGGTTGAACGCCCCATTCGACGGTTCCCGCTACGCGTCGGCCGCGGACTACATCCGCCGGCGCCTCGCCGTCTACGACAAAAAGCAGCTCCAGCAATGATCACTCATCGCTATCTCTTTCTCGACATCGACGGAGTGCTCAACTCCTCGATCTACCACAATCGGGTCACGTTCCTGCGCAACGCAAAGTGGCCTGAGATCAACGGCGTGCCCGTCCGGCTGGAGCCGTCCAAGATCCCGCTGCTCAATCAGCTGGTCCATCCGAGTGTGCAGATTGTGCTGAGCTCGATGTGGCGAGTGAAGGGGCACGCGCAGGTCGAGTCGTGGCTCCGCCACCTGGGATTCACCGGCCGGCTCGTCGACGCGACCGCGCTCGACATCACCGACCCCCGCCGCTGCCGGGGAAAGGAGATCGCCGCGTGGCTCAAAGCGGCGGGCCACGAAGAGCGCGACTGGGGCGGGGCCGTCCGCTTCGCATGCCTCGACGACGATCGCCGCATGGAACCCGTCCGGCCCCACTGGGTGCCCGTTGACAGCGTCGACGGGCTCACCGGTAACGACGTCGAAAAGGCCCTCAAACTTCTGGCCCTGGACAAGGTCTGATGCGGTTCTCTGAGGCTGAGGTGAGGGGTGCGGGAGCACTGCTCGGCGCTATCGCGTGTGCGTGTATCGCCGCGCATGCGTTCGAGAGTGGCGAATGGTCGTCTGGGATCAACGCGACATTCGTGTGCCTGCTCTACGGTGCCTGCGCGGTGGCGTGGCATCGCAAGCTGTGACTCGCACACACGATTGGCCTACGGTAGATCGTGTCGCGGTCACCACCTGATCCAATCGGACAAGCGCTCGGGTTCATGGCCGTGTGGAACGGCCTTTTGTTCTCGTGGCGCCCGCAGCCCATGAACAAGTGGGCGGAGTTGGTGGCTGCTCCGCCCCTGCCATTGGACATCGATTTCACAACGCAACAGTGGGACCGGTGGGTGCATAATCACACCACTGGGATCTACATCGCGTTGACGGTGGTCGACACCATGCACCTGTGTACCGAGAAAATCGACTACGGCAGGTACGGCCCCAACGTCTGGCGATTGTCTGATAGGGGAATCGAGTTGGTACGGGCCAACAATCTAGACGTGATTGCGGCGATCAAGCTGGACGGACGAGTCGGTAACAAGCCCCACTATGTTTGGGATTCGCGCTTGCAGTCATACGAGCTTTCACGGAGTGAACCGAAAGATGGATGATCACGGATACGAATGCGGAACGTGTGGCTACGTGCCCACCTACGAAGAGCTCCACAACGGCACGTGCCCGCAGTGCGAGCTGAATCGACAGATTGATCGCGCACGCGAGGAGACCGAGAATGGAGACTGAGCCCGACGAGGAAATCGTTACGGTCGCCATGCCGGCGAGCATGGCCCGACTCGTGGCGTCGCTACTACTAGCATTCGACCTGTACGAGGCGGCGGAGGGCTTCGCAGAAATGCAACGGCCGTGCATCTTCGTGAGCGCAGACGTTTCGCCAGACCCGGATACAGAGTGTAGGGAATGGTTTATTCGCGCTCCCAAGAATACATTCGCGGTCGGTGACTTGGTCATGGTCCGTCGACGGGATGGAAGCAACCCGGTGATCGTGCAGCTCACCGGCCTAGTGCGCACGCGTCGGCTGTACGAATGGTACACATTCGAGAACGTCTGAGATGGCAAACACAACCGAAGTCAAGTGCATCGAGACCCTTACGCACAACGACGCTCTATTTGATCGTGAAGTGCTGCGCAAGCTGTCGGGATTCCAGCTGACCGCTACTGCGCTCACGGCCTGCATGGATGAAGAGTTCCTAGACGCATTCTCCGCCGATGCTGTGATCGATGCTTTGGGCAACCTGCGCGTCCTCGGTCTGGTCCGACGTCGCGGTGACGAATACGTCGTGACGAAAAAGGGCAAGGCGGTGCTCGAGGTTGTGAACACGCTCTGTGCGGTGCGAAGCGCCGCCGAGACCTTGCCTGGGGGCTCGCTGTGAACGTGGGTCGCGGCGATCCTCCGGGGCTTTGGCGTCGGATCAGCAGTACCCCGGTCGCGCTTGGGTTGCTGACTCCCGCTGATCGGTATTTCACATTTCCACGGACCGGTGAGCTACCTGCTCACGCCGGGGAGCTGCTAAAGTGCGCCCGAGATCCGTGGGATTGCGTTATCTGGCGTCGCGAGGAGAGTGGGGAGCTGCTAAAGTGCGCCCGAGATCCGTGGGATTGCGTTATCTGGCGTCGCGAGGAGAGTGGGGCCTATAACGTTTTGGTCTTCTTTGGCGACACGGAGCTCGTTCCTAGGTCGGCGCTGCGTTTGGCTCAGTGCGCCGAGCCTGATGTTTACGAGCTCACCGACGAAGCGCGGGCCGACGCCCTCGCGCAAAACTTCGATGTCCTCGCCGCGGTTTTTCTTTCAGATGGCCTGTGACTCGCACCGCCGACCGGGCTACAGTAGATTGTCGCCGGTCGAGCAAACTGCGACCGTGGCCGACCTACCTCCTAGGCTTGGGTTGGGTTCCAGCGGCCACGTAAGTCTCGGATTTCGATCCTCCTTCCAACACGACGCGTCCGAGACTAGAACGCTCCCGGGAATGGTCCCGGGAGCGTTCACCTTTTGAGGGGACCAAAACAAATGAACGCGTACACCATCCAAGAAATGATCTCATCTGCCGAAGTGCTGCAAGGGCTCATGGTCACGCCTGGACGTGTCCTGCATTTGTGCACAGCCGGAATGGTCTCTGGCGAGCTTTGGGATTGTGCCCCGGTTCAACTTCGTCTCAACGACAGAACGTCTCTCGGTCAGGCCAGCCAAGCCATCGGGGGTGCTCCCTCCAAATGGACCTACATGGGGCCGGTGAGCGCGACTGTACTCGATGTGCTCGGCTTTTCTCCCGAGTCTGCGCCTCCCGGATTTGTCGCGGTGGAAAGCACGGTCCACGATATCGGACGCACCCGATTTCAGGGCCCGCTGTATGTGCTCACGGATGCTGGCCGACAACGTGCGCAAGAGCAGAACTTCGATACACTCGCGGCCGTGTTCCTAGCTTAGGCCTGTGACCCGCACGCGCTTTCGGCCTACAGTAAAGCGCATGCGGACCATCATCCAAAAGCACACGATCATCGAGGTTCCCGGCAGGCCCTACGATCCGCACACGCTCAACGCGGAGATGATCGAGCGGTTCGCCGCGGATCACAGCGACGACCCTGCACCGCTCTGGAAGCTGCGCATGATCGCCGGGTTCCCCATCGTGCTGGAGTGGCTCGCTAGGGTGCTCTCGCCAATCGTGGGCGCGTCGTGGCTGTACTTGATGGCGTATCCGCTGCTCCCGTGGTGGCTCGCGGGGGGCATGTTCGCGTTCGCAGCATGGCCGACCCTCACGGCGCACGTCGGGCTCATGGGCGAGCTTCGATCTCTCAAGACCATTCGCTACAGGACCCCTGAGGATGACGAAAAGTACGATCTATGACCGTCTTTCAGCGCTGTTTTCGGAGGTTCACGATATCACCGCTGAAAGCGTAGACCTGTCGCACCCTTCTCCACGGGTTAGCGACCAACAACTCGTGCTCGGGATGCTGGCTTTGCCTGATACGGTGCTGCTAATGCTCGACACGCCGAAGCTGGACACCTGCCCTATTCGGCAAGAGATCGAGCCCACGTCGATGAGAGGCCCTTGGGGTTACGTGGACATCGCTAGGATTCCGCGCACGCTCGCGGAGCGCCTTGTCGATAGCGGGTACTTTCGAGGCAAAGAAGGCTTCGGGCGCTACCGGTTGCGCGCTAGCGTGCGCAGGTATTGTCGCCAGTATAACTACGATGTCCTCGCGTCGATCCGCTTGCAGGACCACCCCGATGGATGAGAAGAGCATCGCCCTCGGGCTACTCGCTAATCCGGCGCATCAGATTTTTGCGGGGTTCAGTTGGTGGCTCATCGCAAACGTCGAAACGAATACCACAGTTATGCGCATGTCCGATAGCCTATTTAAGGTACTTGGCGCCGACGGTTGGCTTGAGCGTGACGAGGAATACCGCGAAGTTTGGCGGCTCGCGCCGGAGCGGCGGGCCGAGCTCGTCGAGCAAAATCTTGACGTACTGGCCACAGTTCACCTGATGCAGGATGTCGATTAGTGGATCATCTCAAATACCGGGGGTTCATGATAGCGCTTGGCCTACTAGCCAAGGGTGGGGGTGGGCGTATACGGTGCTCCGGTTCCGGCGATGTCGTGATTCTTCAACCGGCCGAAACGGGGGTCCACTGCCGTGCGCTCGCTCTCGCTACACGTGAAGTGTTTGCCGATCTGTGCGATAGCGGTTGCTTGTCTGAACTCGTCGCTAAACCTGGGGTGTACGTAATCACGGAGCATGGTAAGAAGCTGGCGCGCGAGCTCAATGCTGACATCGTCGCATTGCTCGCCAAGGAGTCGGCCGGCCAAACTATGCTCGAGTGCGGCGGACGTGCTTGGCCGCCGGAGTCGGAGGATCCGCCGGAGCCGGATCCCGATTTTCGGTGATCGCCTGTGACTCCCTCCGCCGTTCGGCCTACAGTACATCGAGGGCGGCGCGGAACCTGTCTGCTCTGCGCTGACCTCACGGGGGTGAGAGTGTCTCTCTCTCTCTCTTTCTCTCACTGCCCAACCGAGGGCCCGGGACGCCCCTCCCGGGCCCTCACCTATTTGAGCCATGCACGATCTCAGCCCAGCCATGATTCAGCAGCTCTCAGTTGCCTTCGAAAAGCCGCCGCTTTTGGAGATAGGTACTGATTCAATCAAGGCATGGGAAAAGCTGGTCGAACTTGGCTACTTGCTCCCGATCTATGCCCCGGCAAAGTGGCCCGACGAGGAGTTTCTCGCGGTCGAGCTTTGCGAGGGCGGGGTGTGGGAAAATCATGTCCAGCTGCGCCCGACCATGCGGGCCGAACGGTGGCGCGATTCGATCGAGACGGTCGCCGCAATCGCCCTCATGGACCGCCAACCCTATCGCGTACTGGCAAAGACCGCGCGCTTTGGGATTGACTACGGCACCGCGGAGATGCGGGCTCTCGCGCACGCGAGCGCATCGATCCGCGCGCAAATCGAGATGACCCATGAGAGGCTTCGCCAGTTCGCTGATCGGTGGGGGAAGCTGTGACTCGCGCCTGCCCTCGGCCTACAGTAGGCCGTGAGCATGTCCCCCACAAAGCCTGACCATCTCGCGGTCTTCCGGTCGAGCCACGCAAGCGTGCGCCGAAAATACTACGCTGTCGATCAAGGCGTGGGAGAGCTCCCCCATGTCTGCCACGACCACCCCGTGACGGGAGAGCGCCGCATCACGGAGAGCCTCGAATCGCGCGAGTTGGCCTACATCGTGTTGCATGGCTCCGCCCGAAAAACTCTGGCCCCCAAAGCGCGCGAGCGGTTGACCCTGCGCGCGCGGGCGGTCGAGCTCTGCGGCATCGAGCACACCGTGCGCACCGCGGGCGGATGGATCACGACCACGATCGTTTTCGCCGATGGCAAGTTCGAATCCGCGGAAGCCGAGTACTTCCGTGAGCAAGCTCCGAATCAACACAGTGAACAAACGGTCGTGTCATGATCAAGCCTGAGCCTCCCAGCTTTACGTACCCGCTGACTCCCGAGCACGCGCAGTCAATCGCGCGCTTTGTCCTGCACAGCTTCGAGCGAGCAACCCTGCATCCGCGTCTGGTCTCGATATTCACCGACGGGCTCGTCGGCGCCGGAGATCTCGCCGAGATCCGCGAGCGCTTGCTAGAGCTCATGGTGGACAACATCGATCTCATCGTCACGGCTAACGGCGCGACGCTTTCCCCCGGGTCTCTCGTCAACATCAAGAAGCACCTGCGGAAAGTCCTGCGGGCCCGTGCGAGCAAAATCGATGAGGGCTTTGTGCACGATCTTCGAGTCTTGCACTGATAGCTGTGACCCGCATCGCTGCACGGCCTACAGTAGGACACCATGAGCAAGTCTCAGTTCACCTACACACTCCGCGGACGCAAGTTCCGGCGCCTGGACCCCCCAGCCATCATGGCCAAAGTCGACGGGCGCACGTGGCCGCGAAAGGTCCCGCTGCTCGACGCGGAGGACATCTACACCGGCGCCTACGCGTCCCCGGAGAACCCGGAGTGCCGGTGCCTGCTCGGCCACGCGCGGCACGTCTTCGGCGCCAAGACGGCGCGGCTCAAGGCCGTCAAGGTGGCGCTTGTCAACCGGATCCGCGACATCACCGACGCCGCCCCCGTCGGTGGAGAGTTCGGCACGATCACGAACTTCAACGACTGCTACGCGTCCCCGGGTCTCGTCGCTCGGGTGTGGAATGAGACCATGGCGGATCTCGGCTACACCCAGACCGTGAGCGCCTGATGTTCCGCAACGGCTACTACATCGTCGACAGTTCAGACATCTACCGGCTGCCCACACTGCACACGGGCGAGTCGCTAGAGCTCGACCTCTCGAAGCCGCGCGGCTTCTACATGGTGCGCGTGATTCAGACTGCTCAGTTGCGCCACCGCAGTCAGCACGAATACCGCGAGTCCTACATCGGCGATGGCTGGGCTCAAGACTACCACGAGGTATACAGCTATCGCGCTACCATCATTCAGTCGTGCGATGAGAACACCTTCAAGGTGGCAGCAATGCTGCACCGCGGGGACAAGGTCTTTACCGACGTGCAGCTGCCCGCGGTGGTGTTCAAGCGCAATGGGTCTCTCACGACATTTCGCACCGCCACCGGCCACGACATCATCCATCGGCATGGATTCTTGACGCCGGACCCGATCGCCCGGAGCATCGGATACTACATGATCAACATCGACGACATGGGAGAGATCTCCGTCGGCGACAAGATCAGCGAGACCGTGTTCATGGCTCATTACGCCATGTACCAAAAACTGGTCGGACTCAGGATCCCTGACTACGATTCAGAGACACACAACCTCGAAGCGCGCGAGCGCATCGAGGCCGCGGGCAAGCGCAAGCAAAAGCCCGTGCAACCCAAGCCCCAACCCCAACCCCAACCCGAGATCAAAGACAACGCGGAGACCAAGCCCATGAGCAAGCCCACCGAGACCACCACCGACCCCAACCCCTTCGGCGACCTCAAAGACGCCTTCACCGAGGGCGCCAAGGATGGCACCGCCGCCGGCTTCGCCCAGATCGCCGGCAAGTCCCTGGCCCGCCACGCCGGCCGGAGCCTGGGCATCCCCTCGACCTTCTTCGAGGGCCCGCTCGCCGCCGCCTTGCTCGGGGTCCTCGCGCCGCTCTTCATCATCGCGCTCGGGTGGCTCTGGGCCGACATGCCCCGCCGCGCGTGGCTGCTGGAGCAGAGCAACCGGGCCCTGCGCGGCGCCGCGACGCAGCACTCCGCCAAGCTCATCGAGTTCGCGGGCGGGTGGCTCGTCGAGCTCTTCTCGGCCGTCGACGGCGAGCCCCCGAAGGGCAAGGACAAGGGCAAGCCGGCCAGCGACGACATCGACGACACGGGCCCCCACGACTCGCCCAACTGAACCTCTCGCGCAGCTCATGGATGAGCGCGAAGGCCATCGCAAAGAGCCGCCCACGGATGGGCGGCTCTTTTTTGTGTCTCGCACTCGGTTTTGGCCTACGGTAGATCGACATGATCGAACTCTGGAATCGCTACCTGCACGACCCGACCGTGTTTGTGGAATACACATTCTGCGGCGGTCTGATCTTGGTCTTTGTCGCCTGCGCGCTGCGGTCGGCCTGGGTCGAGCTACTCAAAAAGGCGGGGTGGTGATGGCTGACCTGCTCGTCGAGGTCACCACGGCGCCCCAGGCCCCGACCAAGGGCACGCCGCTCGCCGCTGGGTGGGACTGCTACGCGCCCACCCCCGGCTGCGTCCGGCCGGGCGAGACCGCCGTCATTCCGCTGGGGATCAAGCTGGCCCCCTCGATCGGCCTGACCCGCGACACGGCGCACGGCCACGACTTCATGGTCGAGCTGCGCGGGCGGTCGAGCCTCGCCGCTCAGGGCGTCCTGACGCACGTCGGGACCATCGACGCGGACTACCGCGGCGAGGTCTCGGCCATCGTCACCAACCTCGGCGGCGCCCCCTTCGAGTGGCGCCGCGGCGACCGGGTCTGCCAGCTCGTCGTGGTCCCGCTGATCCCCGTCGAGATGCGCCGCGTCGAGCGAGTCGAGGCCGACACGGAGCGCGGCGACGGAGCCATGGGGAGCACGGGACGATGAGCGACCCGACGGCGCCCTCGAAGCTGCCCGAGACCTACGCGCCCCACTCCAGCCCCGCCCGCGCGTGGCGGCTCCTGGAGTGGCACGCCCGCGGGCGCCTGCTCGTGCACGGGGCCGAGGCCTATCGCTGCATGCACGGCGACGGCTACGATCTCAAAGACGTGATCAAGGCCATGGTCGAGGCCAAGATCCTGGTCCCGTGCAAGGTCGACTTGACCGGCACCGCGACGTTCCGCGGCGGACGTTTGGCGTTGCAGTTCAAGAGCCCAAAGCACATCGCCAAGGCGCCATGGTGCACCGACCATGCAACTTTCTGGACCTACACGCCCGGCAACCCGGTACCGATGATCTCGCCGCACACGCCCACGCGGGCGCAACGAATCGAGGCCTACGAACGCGCCACCGAGCAAGCCCTCTCCGTGCGTGACGCGTGCAAGCTGCTCAACCTCTCCGTGGTCCCCACCCAAGTGCAGCCGCACTCGCGTGCGGTGATCCTGGACGCGGCATCCATCGAGCACGCGGAGGGCACCCCGTCGATGTTGTGGGAGTGGCTCCGGGGCGGGAAGTGATCCGCGACGCCGCGACCTTTTGGTACTGCTTCGGCAGGCTCCCCGATCACCGAAAGCGGATGGTCGGGGAGCTCGCTGCTAGGGGCCGGGTTGAGTGGTCGCTACAGCGCGACTTTCTTGGCGACCATTTCGGCGTTGAGGTTGTCTCTCGCGGGTCGGTGATTAGTGCGGTGCTCATCATCGAAGCGTCCCCACTACTGCGCGAGCTGTCCGATCAAGTCTTGACCATGATCGCAGTACTCGACTCGTGACTCGCATGCTCGATCGGCCTACGGTAGATCGATGGCAAAGCCCGCCATAGCACTACGCATACGTCGCACCCTGATTGTGCTCGGCCAAGGCGGCGAGCTGCGCGAGATAATCCGCCTCCCGAAAGACACCTACAGGCGCAGCGCCAACATAGCGTATTCGTTCTACGGCAAAGATAGGACGCTGAACACCTACGCGCTTTTTCTGGACGGCAACCCGTACGCATTCAAGGGCAAGCCGATAGAGCTCGGCCACAAAGTGCTCAGCATCTTGCTCGAACTGGACCTGATCACGAACGAATGGCCAGAGTTTGCGTGCTCGAAAACCTACGTGATTTCAGATGCCGGGCGGGCCCTCATCGAGGCGACCAACATGGACGTGATCGACGCGGTGAAACAGCTATGACCAAAGGACCCACAAAGAAAGATCGAAAGGCTCGGGCCCTGCGCAAGCGATTGCAGGGTCTACCGGATGATCATATCATGGTACTGGGCGGGCTGCTGGCATGGTATCCCGTGCTGTTGCCTGAGTCGGCGGGCACTGTTGCCGAGGCCCATGAGTACCTGACGCGCGGGTACTCGCCCATTTGCTGGCCCCACTACAAGACCTCGCTCGGTGCGCTGTTCTCCCGAAATCTGTTGACTCTCGCACGGTGGACTGTCGAATATAGGTTCGACGATTGGACCACAAAAGAGCGGCGCTTTTCAGTTGAGCTATGCGATGATTTGGCCGAACTGGCGAAAGCGCGTAACTTCGATGTGCTGTTTGCAATCAAGCATGGAGAGTCACGCGACGGCGTGAGCAGGTACATGGAGAGTCACGCGACGGCGTGAGCAGGTACATTGGGAAAACGGCCGTACGATGATCGCAACATGGGACCAAGCGCGCGCGACCTTTGAACACATGATGGATTTGCGCGAGCAGATGGCCGCCGTCAAAGCGGTGATTGCTGATCTCTACTTTTGGGAGTGGCGCGAACGCAGACGGCTCAATGCGCAACTGAACCGGCTAGCCGGTTTGGAAGCGGAATGCGCACGCATGTATTGGTGGTCGATCCGTCAGCTTACCGTGTGACTAGCAGGTCTATTCGGCCTACAGTCATTCGATGCTGATTCACCCAAAACTGATCATACCCCTCCTGATAGCTAGCCTCGCGGGCTGTGTCATCGACGATGGCACGACGCCTTGCGAGGAATCGGCCGACGAAGACGGGGGCGACGAGAACGGCGAAGAGGGAGCGACGTGCGAGGCTCTGATCATGCCCGAGTACACCCGTAACGGGTACATGTACTGCGGGCAATCGGAGTCTCTCGGCGAGCACCTTCCCGATGGCACGGTCACGGCCTACGGCGTGACCGACTACGTCTTCGAGACGAGCACGCACACCCAGACGATGCTCTGGGATTACGTGGATCTCAACTGGCAATCGCCAGACCCGTGGTCGGCCGAGTACAACGCCTATGTGCAGTTGCCGGGCGTCGTCTCGCACACCGTGCTCGGGCAAGAGTACATGGCCTTCATGTCGCGCGGTTGCTGCCCGCAACGCGTGATCGAAGGTTGGTACGGCGACCCGCTGCCCAACGCCGCGTGCAGCGGCGGGCACCAACTCAACGACACGCCGATGGCGTGGTGCCTCGACCTGCTCGACGGCACCGACTCGGGTGCGTGCGTGTACCCGTGCGACGACGATCTCGACTGCCCCAACCCCGCGCAAGAGTTCTGCGACACGACCGTCCAGGACTTCTACGGCACCGCCGCGGGCGTGTGTCGCTACGATGCGACGTGGCAGGTTCCCACGTCGCTGGAGATGATCGGCGACCCGATGCCCCCGCCCCCGCCCTCGCCCGAGGGCCAGCCTTCCACCCACACCCCCAACGTCAACCGCTGACCCACAAGCCCATGAACACGACCAAGACCAAGATCAAGCTTCGCCTCGCCGCGCTCCTGCTCGGCCTCCCCATCGCCGCGTGCGGCGTCCTGGAGGGCGAGCAGAACGACGGACAGATCGGCGACGACGACATCGGAGCCGCCGACGAGGTGGGCGACGAGGCCGACGGCGGCGACGAGTGGAACGAGCCCGAGCCCGTGGTCGACCACGGCGTCGCTGACTTCTGCGTCGAGCGGGTGCAGGACCACACGGAGAACGGGACCTACTTCGTCCCCGGCGCCGAGCAGATCGCAGACCACGAGCGCTGGGCGACGCACATCGGGCGGACCTACGATGGCCACTTGTCGATCAAGGACAAGCCCTCGCCCAAGCAAGTTCCGCTCATGTGCCCCATCGACTGGCCGCACTTCGAGGACTACGCCGGACAGGCGCTCAAGGATGGCGGCTCGCCGTCCTGCCTGAACGCGAACTACCACTTGCAACTCCCCTTCCTCGGGTTCTCGGACTGGTCCGATCCGGGCTACCGCGTGCACGGCTACAGCCGCGACATCATGGTGTCCACGATCGGCAACCCGCCCGAGAGCGGTCGGCACACGCTCATGGACGTGGGGTGCTGCGCGGTCCCGCCGACCGAGCTCGAACTCGACTCGCCGACGTGGCATCCCGTCGTGTCGACCTACGGGCTGACGGCCTTCGCCGGCAAGCCCGATGCCGACTGTGCGGCCTACGTCGGTTCGGTGGGCGTGCACAGCGACGCGGAGGGCTACCCGGCCTTGTACGCGCCGGCCGAGAACATCTCGGGCGTGATGACGTTCTCGACGTGCAACAACTCGACGAGTTACGACGGGATTCACGATGCGATGTTCGGCGCGCTCAAGATCGGCGCCCCGATCCACTTCCACCCGACGCGCTCGGCGGACCAGGCCCCGATCAACCTCAACTATGAGTATATGGTGAAGTTCAACACCTTCTCGTGGGAGGACTTCGCCGCCTTCGGGCCGATCATCGACGGCGCGATCAAGTGGCTGATCGGCAAGCTGTACTTGCCCCCGGGCGAGGAGGACTACCCCCACGCCCGCATGCGCGCGGGCGGGTTCTGTCACTTCCCGGTGGCGCTGCGTTGGTCCAACAGCAGCAACACGATCGGGGCGCGCTTCACCTGCCCGCTCGGCTACTACGCGGATTTCCCCAACTTCTACGTGGCCGAGGAGACCACGCAAATCAACGGCGTGGTCGGGACGTGTCGTCTCGACGGCGGCGAGTACGGGAGCGGCTCCGGCTTCGCTCCCCAAGGCCGCGTGGTCGACTACATCGACGGGCACAACAGCGGCTTCGGGCAGGTCGGGCAGGGCGGGGCCTACTACGTCGTGTCGGACCCGGCCAAGCTCGGCGAGCTCTTCGAGGCCGCCGAGGGCGACGGGCGCATCGGCCCCGAGCTCGCCCAGCTGCTCTCGGCCGTCGACGCCGACGGGAGCGAGCTCGACGTGGTGAGCGAGAACGCGGCGATCGAGTGGTGGAGCTCGCCCCACCGCGCCGACCCGCAGCCCATCGCCGACGCCCTCGTGCAGACCTTCGAGTATGACCTCGACGCGCTGCTGGCCGAGGGCATCGACGCCGACGATGCCAAGCGCTGGGCGGACGGCCCGATCCAGCGGCTCTCTGAGCTCGTCGAGGGCCTGCCCGAGCACCTCGCCGACCGCTCGACCGTGACGCTGCGGGAGCACCACACGTGGCACCTGCGCGTCCGCGATCGGGTCGACGGCCAAGAGGTGATCAAGTTCCTCCACTTCGTGGAGAACCCGAACCTCGACAACCCCGAGTGATCCGAAGGGCCCGCGAGAGCGGGCCCTTTTTCTGTGACTTGCACTCGTCTACGGCCTACGGTAGGGCACCATGCCCAAAGACCCCAAGACCAAGACCAAACCCCGCCTCGACCTCAAAGACAAGGCCTTGATCACCGGCGTCGTGATGTCGCTGATCGCCGGGCTCTGTCTCTTGCTGATCCCCAGTCTCGTGTGGTCCGTGATGACGTACATCATCATCGCCCTCATCGGGATGAGCTTTCCGCACATGTACAACATGCGGAACGCGACCAACCTCGCCCTGGTCATCGACCTGCTGTTTCTGCTCGCGTGGGCCCTCTTGCAGGTCCAGCAAAACTAGCTGTGACTCGCAGGCCCGAGCGGCCTACAGTAGGGTGCCCGGATGGTCCGGGCATGCGCGCCGAGTTCAAAAAACTTTGGCGAGTGGAGGGCTCGGCGCGTTTCGGGGAGAAGTCGCAAGACACCCAACGAACCCCGGAGATCGGTGGATCTCCGGGGTTCACCTTTTGTGTGCTACCATGATTAGATGCGCTACGTAGGCGGCAAGACTCGGATCGCAAAAGAGCTCACCCCGTTCATCCTCGCGGCGGCCAAGAAAGCTGGCACATCGACGATCATCGAGCCCTTTTGCGGGGGCCTGGGCATGACGTGCGCACTCGTGAAAGCGTCGCCGTTCGTTCGCGTCGAGGCCAGTGATTACGCGCCCGGACTCATCACGCTCTATCGCAGCATCCGCGCCGGATGGAAGCCGCCCACCGATCTAGACAAAGCGCAGTGGGCGGAGCTCAAAAAGCGCGCGGGCGAAGATCACCGCCTAGTTGCATTCGCGGGGTTCGGGTGCAGCTTCAATGGGATCTACTTTTGCGGGTACGGGACCGAAAAGTTCCCCGGACAGGCCGCGCGAGGGCTCCGCAAAAAGCTCGACATCTGCACGCCCAAGCGGGTCACCCTAGAGTCCCGCAGCTATGCGGACATCGAGGTCACCGGCCCGTGTGTGATCTACTGCGATCCGCCCTATCGTGGCTGTGACCGCGACTCCTATCGCGCCCTGCACGGCACCCCACACGAGCGATTCGACAGCGACGCGTTTTGGGAGTGGGCTCGCGTGTGCGCGGACAAGGGCGCGCATGTGCTCGTGAGCGAGTACGTAGGCCCGGACTGGGCGCGCGTACTGTGGCAGCGCGAGATCGTCTCCATGACCGGGAATCACAACGGTAAGGGCGACAAGGCAACCGAGAGGTTGTTTTACGTCGCGCCTTGATTCATGCTGGTCCCACCATGGGCGTACCAAAAGAGCAATTCGATGAATGGGTAGAGATCCCCTGGACGTTTCCCGAGGACACCATGTGTTGGGACGGCGACCGAGGTGGGACGGCGCCGCTACTCCTCGAAGACTATCAGCGGCAGTTCATGGACTGTCCGGCGAAGTATCGGGGTGTGAACAAATCGCGCCAGGTGGGGTACTCATTCGTGTTCGCGGTCGAGTCGCTCACTCGGGCGATCATGGACCCCGGCCACACGTCGATGTTTGTCAGCTACAACCTCGACGACGCGCGAGAGAAGATCACGATCATCCACAAGCTGCTCGATCTCAGCCCGGCGCTGCACGGTCTCGCTGATTTCGACGCGCTGAAAAATGACGTGAAAGTGAAGCCCAAGTGGGCGCGCAAGTGGTCGCTGATTCGGTCCCTCCCGTGCAGGCCCGTGCGAGGAAAGACCAAGGCTGATCTGTACCTCGACGAGATCGCCCACTATCAGGACGCAGAGCAGGTCTATCTCGGCAGCGCGCCCGCGACCGTGCGCTCCCTGACCGGTGGACAGATCACCGTTGCCAGTACCCCGAACGGGCGTGCTGGCATTTTCTGGGAGTGCATCGAGGGCCCGCGCTCGCGCCCGTACTGGAAGCAAAACGTCCCGTGGTGGGAGAGCCGGTATCTGTGCAGCGATGTCGAGCTCGCGCGCCGCGAGGCCGGGCTCATGACCACGGACGCGCGCATCTCAAAGTTCGCGCTGCCCAACCTCGTCGAGCTCTACGATGGCATGGCGCTGATCGACTTCCAGCAGGAATTCGAATGCGATTTTGTCGACGATGGATCGTCATACTTCCCGATGGACCTTCTCAACAAGAACGTCTGTCGGGATCGCCGATTGTGCCGAGATTTTGATGAGGTCTTGGAGAAGCGCCACCCCAAGGGCCAGCTTTTCGCCGGGGTCGACATCGGGCGATTCAAGGACACCACCGAAGTGGTGATTCTCGATCGGTGGCCTACGGAAAGCGCGTCAACGGGGTACGCCTATAGCCCGATGATGGTCATGACCATGGACCGCGTGAACACTCAGGAGCAAGGCGACCGGCTAGAGACGCTCTTGAAGCATCCTGCGATTGAGCGGCTCTGGATCGACACTACTGGCATTGGTCTCGCCATCGGCGAGCGCCTGCGCAACGCCTTCCCTCGCAAGGTTGTGGGCGTCATGTTCACGACCCCGAGTAAAGAGCTCATGTGCGTGCTAGCTCGGCGCTCGTTCGAAAGGCTACTCGTCGACTTGCCTGATCCCGAGCACGAGGACAGCCGCGCCGGCCGTGAGGCCCGACTGTTCATCGATCACATCCACTCGATCAAGCGCCACGCGGGGACGGGCCGGCACGCTCGCTATGAGGCCGAGAGCACGACACACCACGGCGATCAGTTCTGGGCCTTTGCGCTCGTCATGCTGTGCGCCCATGAGGACCTGAAACCGCGACGCGATACGGCAACCCTGCGAGACGTTATCGACGTTTCGCTAGAGGCGAGTTTGGTATGAGCAAACGGAACATCAACGCACTGATTGAAAAGCGCTACCAACAGCACGTCGCCGCGGCGCGCAAGCGCAATGGGGGCAAGTCGCTGACGCCGATAGAGCAATCGAAGCTGCGCCAATTCGCCGAGCTCGACGTGCTCGGAACCGATCGCACGTCACTCGCCGACTACGACAAGGAGCAGGCCGAGAAACGGCGTCACGAGCAAGTGGTCAGCGATTTGAAGCGCGACGAAGCGCGCGAGGTGTTCGAGGCCCGGCGACTGCTGGAGCTTTTTCCTGACGATCCATTGTGACTCGCATTGCTGGCCAGCCTACAGTCGAGCATGGAGAACGCGATCCCCGATCGACTGTACACACTCGCGCAAGCTGGCCTCGCTACCGACGACCCCGATTCAGGGCTAGAAGTCACGTTTGAGCTGCGCCGCGGCATCACGGAGCAGGCCGCGAGCGGCTACTTGACCCCGTGGCGCCTCGCGGGGTGGCGCGTGCACGTGGCCATGCGCCGCAAGCGAGTTCGCGTCACCCTCGACGGGCGGCTCCCCCGTGCGCCCCGTTGCCGGCTCGTGTAAGCTCGCCTCGTGGCAACGCTCACCGATGCTGATTGGTACACGCTCACCGGGGATACGTATGTCCAAAACACGGCGCAGCTTTTTGCCGCTAGTTTCGAGGACACGATCACTCGTGCGCTCGCAGTCTTTGGCCCACGCACTGGACCGTTTGGCGCCGAGCTGGACAACGCGCAGCTTTACGGGATCTTGCAGACGCAGGGGATCACGTTCACGTCCGCGCAAGTGATCGACTCGGTCAACGTGCTTTTGCAGCGCGGGATCTTCTACCGCACGCTCGGCCCGAACCGTGCCGAGTACATCAAAGCCGAGAATCAGGTGCCGCCTTTTTCCGAGGGTGGTGCTGGCTTTGGCGACGCGGCCACGAGCACGGCCGTCCCGGTGATCCGCCGCGGCCCTCAGGGGGAGCCCGGGCTGCAAGGCCCCGCCGGCCCCCAGGGGCCGCGAGGAATTCAGGGCACGACCGGCGTCCAGGGTCCCCAGGGAGCCACAGGCCCGGCCGGTGCCATGGGACCCCCAGGGCCCCAGGGCGACCCAGGGCCCGCGCTCGTGCCCGAGTCGTTCGCGTGGGCGTCGACGCAGCTCATCACCGCGGTCGCCAACACCTTCTACCTCATCTTCCCGGGGGCGCCCTCGGGCATGTTGACGCTTCGGCTCCCGGTCACGCCCCCGAACGGGACGCGGATCGGCCTGAGTCTCCCGACGAGCTCGCTCGCGGCGGCGGGGCAGCCCCTGACCTTGCTCGGCGGCGGCGCGACCATCTCGCTCCCGGTGGCCAATGAAGCCATGACTGTCCTCCTACAGCCAACCGATCCGCTGCTCCGCCCCGGCTTCGGATTGATCTTGACCTACTCGCAGAATGGCAATAGGTGGGTTACGTCTACCTGGTTTCAGGATGAGATCAATTTGCCGATTGGGCCTGATCGGCGAAACTCGTTTACGTCGACCGGAACTTACATCGATCTCGAAACACTCGGTACGGTTGCCGAAGGCGAAGCGTTCACATTCGAGGGGTCGGTGTCCGCGAGCTATCAGACCGGAGCGGGCGCGCGCTTCGTGGACATCATCCAAGTTCGTGGCACTGCTCGGCGCAACATGGGTGCACCCGGAACAACCGTGACAAGCAACATGCTTCCGAGCGGCAACCTACCCGGCGGCGACGCGCGGATCTTCGTGGTCGCCGGACAGAACGACGTGCGTCTACAGGTTCGCACGACCACCGCGGGCCAGACGTTGATCGTCGCGTGGAATGGAATTTGGCGATCGCTGTGACTCGCATGATCGTTCGGCCTACAGTAGGCCGTGCCACGCAAAAAGACATACGACCCCAGCCGGGGTAAGCAGACCTGCAAGCGCTGCGGCACCGAAGCCCGGCCGCTCCGCCACAACAAAACGTGCGCGCTTTGTGGGGTCACGTGTTGCATGAATCAGCCCGGCACCGTCTCCGGCTTGGTCTGCGAAAAGCCGACCCGGCAGTCTCGCCGTAGCCGCCGGATAAACCCGGAGGGCGTGTGGGTGACCAAGGTTTTTTGCTCACAAAAATGCGTCGACAACTTCGCCGTTGTGCAGACGATCAGAGGTCTTTGACATGAACGAAAACGAGCTACTTCAATCCGTATTCAGCAAATGCCCCGTGTGCGAGGGCCCGGTCGACATCACCACGGCGGAGACCGTGAGCGTGCCGCGAACAGACGGGGGCGACTTCACCGAAGTCGTGGTGGTCTGCTCGGAGAGCTGCGCCGCCGCGGCCGAGACCATCGCAGCGATCGAGGCCGACGACGGCCGCCACCGCGAGCACGAGGAAGAGCCCGAGGCCGACGTGAAGCCCGGAGCCAAGTTCCACGCGTACACGCTCGACGAGTTCAAGCGGCCCGAGCCTGACGAGGCCGACGACATCTCGCGCAAGTCGATGGCCGAGCTCATGGCCGGCGAGCTCCAAGAGCGCAGCGACGCATACTGACTCGGGTGTGGTAGGCTGGGCGCTCCATGACCGCGCCTAACCTCGAACACATCGTGACGCCGTTGCGCCAGTTCGCCGTCCCGATTTCCGACCTGACCCCGGACCCGAAAAACGTCCGAATCCACAGCAAGCGCAACCGCGATGCGCTGCGCGTCAGCTTGACGAAATACGGGTTCATTGAGCCGATCATCGTCCAGCGGCAGGGCATGATCATCCGCGCGGGGAACTGTCGCACGAAGCTCGCGGGAGAGCTCGGATGGACCCACGTCCCCGCGCTCATCGTCGACCACAACGACGTCGAGGCGACGGCCTTCGCCATCACGCACAATCGCACAGGCGAGCTCGGCGAGTGGGATGAGAAGGCCCTCGCGCAACAGCTCGCGGAGCTGCAAGCGAGCTCGATCGAGCTGTTCACGACGACGGGTTTTGACGCGGCCGAGGTCGATAGGCTGCTCGGGACCCCGCTCGTGATTCCTGACGACCCCGTCGAAGAGCTGACCCCGCCGGACAGCTTCCCGGAGATCGACGGGACCGAGCCCACCGATCACCGCTGCCCCTCGTGCGGCTACGAATGGAACGGGAAGTCGAAGTGATCGAGCAGCTCCGCCGTCGGCTCGACTATACCGACCGCCTACTGGTCCGGCTGCTCTCGCAGCGGTCGGGTCTCGTGGCCAAGGTCCAGCGCGCCCGCGCAGCCGGGGGCGGGCCCTCGCGGGACCCTGAGCGTGAGGAGGTCGTGCGAGCCCGCGCCGAGCAGCTCGCCCGCGAGCTCGGGGGCTACCCGCCCGATGTTGTGCTCACGATCTTCGAGATTCTGTTCGCCAACGCGGAGCGGGCCCAATGAAGCCGCCGTACTACGTGCCGACCATGGCTGTGGTCGAGGCCGCGCGGGGGACCAATGGCTACACCGCGGTCTCGACGTTCTCGGGCGCGGGCGGCAGCTGTCTCGGGCACACCCTCGCCGGCTTCGCTGTGCTGTGGGCGAATGAGTTCATTCCCGCTGCGCAAGATACCTACATGCGGAATCATCCTACCTCGCATCTCGATACCCGAGACGTGCGAGAGGTGCAGGGCGCCGACATCCTGAACGCGGTCGGAAAAGACATCGGGGAGATCGATCTTTTCGATGGCAGCCCGCCGTGCTCCGCGTTCTCGAATGCGGGGAGTCGGGGCCAGCAGTGGGGAAAGATCAAAGGCTACAGCGACACCAAACAGCGGGTTGATGATCTGCTCTTCGAGTTCGCGCGTCTCGTCGCGTTCACGCGCCCGCGGGTGTTCGTCGCTGAGAACGTTGGGGGGTTGCTCCGCGGTAAGGGGTTGGGACGGTTTCGGGAGCTCGTCAAGCGTCTGCCGGGGTACACGATCCGCGCTCAGACCATGGACGCGGTTTGGATGGGCGTCCCCCAACGCCGCGAGCGGGCGATCATCATCGGTGTTCGCAGTGATCTAGGAGTGCCGCCAGCATTCCCGAAGCCGCTGAAATACTACTACACGGCCGGAGACGCGCTCCCGTGGCTACGCGCTCCCGCGGGCACCCGCGTTGCGCGTCTGGGCGAGATCACCGATCGCGTCCCTCTAGCCAAGAGCCGGCGCGAGGGCAAAAAGTACAACACCTACGAAGTGCTCCCACATAGGCCCTGTCCCACCGTCACCGTGGCGAGCGATGGCAATGACCTGTTTATCATCGGTCCGACTGAGCAGGAAGCCAATGCTGGCATCATCGCGCCCGCGGACCCGCGGAAGATCAATATCTCCGAGCTCCGCCGCCTGTGTGGCTTTCCTCCAGACTTCCAGCCTACTGGGTCGTTCTCGAAGCAATATGAGCGACTCGGCCGCGCTGTTCCGCCACCCATGATGTGCGCCGTAGCCTCGACGATCCGCGATGCTGTGCTACGAAAAGCAGACCATGGGCAGCAACAGCAGCATTGATCACACCCCCGAGGACCGCTGGGTCTTTGACGAGTCCGTCGCGGATTGCTTCGAGGACATGTTGTCCCGATCCATCCCACAACACGACGAGATGCGCCGACTCGTCGGCAACGTCGGCGGGGTCGGGGTGGCCGACGGGACCCTTGTCGTTGACTTGGGATGTAGCCTCGGTCAGGCGATTGTCGACGTGCGCCGAGTAGCTCTCTCGCGTGGCATCAATGCGGTGTATCATGGGCTGGAGACGAGCGCTCCGATGCTTGATCGTGCCAAAGCGCGATTCGACTCTGTCGATGTCTTTGTAACGAACGAAGATGTGCGGACATGGAACGGCGACAACTGTAGCGTGGTGCTGGCAGTGCTTACGCTACAGTTCATCCCGATCAACTACCGACAGCAAATCATCCGCAACGTATTCGAGTCCCTGAACCCCGGTGGGCGCTTCGTGCTCGTCGAGAAAGTGCTGGGCGAAGGGGCGCAGGTCGATGATCTCATGGTCGCGCACTATCACCACAACAAACTCCAACAGGGCTATTCGAGGCAAGCTGTACGAGCGAAAGCGGAGTCCCTCGAAGGTGTGTTGGTCCCGGTGACTGCTGGCATGAACGAATCGATGCTTCGCCGTGCGGGCTTCCGTGAGGTAGACTGCTTTTGGCGATGGATGAATTTCGCGGCATGGGTGGCGATCAAGTAGCCTGCGAACACCCGAGCCCCACAGAGCTCGTGCCCGGCGTGAAGTTGTGTCGGGGCTGTGGGGCTCTCCATGTGAACGGTCGATGGGGGCGCGTCCCGTTGCCCCCAAAGCCGTGCTGTGAGGAGTGCGAGCAGAACCGTCGACGGCTCGCCGATACTTGGTACAGAGAGCGTAAGTGTGCAGGTTGCAAATGAGATCCGGCGCGCGTTTCTCCGCGCCCAAATGCGCGTTGATCTGGAGCGCAACCTAGACGCGCTAGCAGATGCGCATGGGGTGAGCGTCGAGTACGTCGCGGGTATGATCAAACACGTGATCGAGACCTGCGCGGGGGACCACGTTGACATGCTCTTCGCCGTAGACAGTCGGCTCCAGCGGGGCGTGCATGTCGAGCCCGTCGCGCCCCTGACCGAGACCGTCAACAAAGTACAGGCGGCGCTGTCGTCAGGCCTGAAAGACGTGGTATCGTCTGGCCCGAATGCGCTACAGCGTGAAAGTCTTCGCCGTCCGGTGTGACGAGAAGGGCCGGCGCCTGCCCACCCCCGAGGGCAAAAAGCCCTACGTCGCCCAGGACCGGGTTCACGTCGAGGCCCAGGGACACGATGCCGCCAAGGCAGCTGCGCGCGCCGAGCTGTCCAAGGGCCGTGGCCGGGTCATCTCGATCAACTTCGAAAGCGATACCGCGCTCGTGGCGTACGTGGAGAGCAGCAAATGAGTCGCCGTGCAATCATTGGTAACGAGGCCGATCTAACGCGGCATCTCCCGACCGACCCCAACGACCCCGACACGCTCGTCACGGGCAATTCGGAGACCTACGATGTGTCGCGGTTTCAGATGCAGACGGCGGCGGTACACTTCGGTTTTGACGCGGGCTCTTCTGGCGACTACACGCTACAGGGAGCCGTTGGTAGTTCGAGTCCTTGGGTGGATATTCAATCGAACATCACAAGCGATACGCTGATCAACTTCTCGGAGCCGCCGAATAATCATTACTGGGCTCGGTTGCGTGTTGTTGTGAATACTGTAGGCGCCGAAGATGATACAATCACCCTCGGCGCGCACGAGTACGTTTGGTAGTCGCAAAAAGGAAATAAAAGATGCCCGGCCGCAATCCAGTTTTTCCTGCCCCGCGAGATATTCGTCGTCAAACGTACTATCCCGGCGTTTCGCTATCGCTTGCCGAGATGGTCGCGCTCGGCCATATCGCGGGCGCAAAAATTGTGCACTTTACCGGACGCCGAGAAGATGTAGACGGTGAGGCCGAAGCATGGTCGGCACTCCTACCGACTACGCGTGCCCCATACCGGCCCGATATTTCTGGCGGACCTATTGGGTGGACTCCCGAGCCTTTGACGGCGCAGAGTACTTCGTCAGATGACGGGGGCGCCGGATCGGGTGCGCAGGTACTACTAGTTGAATACCTGAACGCGGATGGGTTTGAACGCATTGGTCTCGCACTGCTCGCGGGAACGGGGACAGTACCGGTTCTCGAAGCAACGTCACAAGGTGTTGGTAATGCAAACACCATTGTCCCGTTGATGCCTCCAACGCCTGCTACGGGAGTACGCGTAAACCGCGTAACAGTAGTTGCCGGTGGTGTGCCAGCAGGGAACTGCACCGTCGAACTTGGTGGTCAAGCTGCACAGCGGCTGCTTCCGGGTCAAGCGCTGTCATCGACAAGTCGCTTTACTGTGCCACGTGGATTTATTGGGTTGATTCACGGTCTCGGCTATGGTGTTGATCGTGAACAGCGGGGGCTCGTGCGTGTTTATGCACAGCCGCTCGGGCGGCTGGACTATGAGTTCACCGCCTACGAGGCCAGTAACGGTGCCCTTGCGGTACCGCTTGCAGAGCCAATTCGGCTAGCACCGCTGGGTGAGTTGGGACTAACTTTTGAAAAGGACTCGGGTGGTGGAAACATCGATGTATCCAGCATTCTGCAACCGATCTTCCTCCCGGATCCCAACGACCCTGATCCAGCGCCAGAACGACAAGCGCCGCCGTTGGGCTGAGTAGAACATGAGTGCTCTAGACGCTTTTTTTGCTACTGAGTTGCCGCCTCAACGCTCCTCGGTAGAAAAAGTCGACACAGCAAATGACGCCGTAAGTAAGGGGTCTGTGCGTACGTCATACACGGGACGAGACGGTACAGAGCGAAGCAACGTACTACAGACAGACGCAGGGACGCGACGGTTGTTCGCACGGCATGGTGCCATTGAGCCGCCTTTGGACCCTATTATGCTTGCGCATTTGCACGAGATGAGTGGGGCGCTGCGCTCAAACATCGATGCATATGTCACTAACATTGACGGTTTCAGCCACACGTTTGAGCCGTCACTAGATCTTGACGATGACGAGACCCGCGAGCGCATCGCCCAGGCCATGCTCGAAGAGCGGATCCTCGGGGTGGTCCAAGAGGCGAGTGTCGAGGAGCAGGCCAAGCGCCTGCTGAAAGAGTTCGCCGCCGCGAATGATGGGGAGGATGGAGAGCCGACCGGGGCCGACGATCAAGCCCCCCTCGACGTCACGCCACCGACCGATGCCGAGGTCGAGGCACGGATCGACGCCATCCGCCGGGAGATGATCCGCGAGCGCATGCGGCTCGAACGGTTTTTTGAGTTCTGCTGCGTCACGGAGAGTTTCATGTCTCTTCGCATGCGCACGCGGCAGGACATCGAGCTGATCGGGAATGGCTATTGGGAGGTGCTGCGCAACTCCAACGGCGACATCGTGCAGTTCACGTATGTGCCAGCATTCACGGTGCGACTACTCCCGGCCGACAAGGACCCGATCGAGGTCGAGATGCCGGTGAAGCTCACCGCCATCACGGAGAACACCGAGACCGTCGTTCGCCGCTTCCGCCGATTCTTGCAGATCAGCGAGACCCGCGAGCGCACGGTGATCTACTTCAAGGAGTTCGGCGACCCACGCGTGGTGAGCTCGAAGACCGGCGAGGTCTACGAAACCCCCGAACTACTGGCAAAGGCGGAGGGCGACACTCGCCCCGCTACCGAGATGATCCACTTCAAAGTTCACAACTCCCGGACGCCCTACGGCGTGCCCCGGTGGGCGAGTGAGCTGCTCGGAGTGCTCGGCAACCGCAACGCCGACGAGGTCAACCTCGCGTACTTCGAGAACCGTGCGATCCCGCCGATGATCCTCACCGTCTCGGGTGGTCGTCTCGCGGGTGACTCCGCGACGGTCTTTGAGAACTACTTCAAATCCCAGATCCGCGGCAAGCGGCACCATCACAGTGTGGCGATTGTCGAGGCCGAGCCCCCGGGACTCGCGGGCGGCATGACGAACGGCACCGTCAAGCTCGACGTGATCAAGCTGCGCGATGTCCAGCAGGATGACGCGATGTTCATGGGCTACCGCGAGGCCAACGTCGACGCGATCGGCTCCGTGTTCCGCATGCCCCGGCTGCTCCGCGGCGACGTGCGAGACTTCAACCGCGCGACCGCCCAGACCGCCCTCGACTTCGCCGAAATGCAGGTGTTCGCACCGCTCCGCGCTGAGTTCGATTTCACGATCAACCGGCAGATCCTCGCCGACTTTGGCGTGCGGTTTTGGAAGTTCAAGAGCGGCACGCCGGACTTCTCCGACCCCGCCGAAGTGCTGCAAAATCTCCAGCTCGCGGAGAAGTACCTCGTGCCCAACGAACAGCGCGAGGCGGCCGCGGGAGCCCTCGGCCGCGAGCTCGAAAAGCTCGACGCGGCCTGGGCCCGGGAGCGTCCTCTCGCCGTCACGCTCGCCGCCATCGAGCGCAAGACGAACCTGGTCGACGTCGACGGCGAGGCCCTGCCCGAGCAGGAGCCCCCGCCCCCACCCGAGGCCAAGCCGCTCGCGGGCGGGCCCCCAGGAGTCGACGAGGGCGAGGAAGAGCAGGCCAAGGCTATCCGCAAGAGCGTCGACGAGCGCGTGCGCGACCTGATCGAGCTGCGCGACGCCGCCGATCGGCTCGGGTTCCTGTCGACCAAGGACATGCTCGATGTGTGACCTGCACGTCGACTGGCACGAGGCTGCCAAGGCGGCCGATGATCTGTTGCGGATGCTCCGAATCGACGTCTCGAAGGCGCTCGATCCGATGGACCCGGACGACTTTATCAAGATCACCGCTCAGCTCTCGCGGGATCTCGAAGCAAAGCGCCGCGAGCTTGTCGCTGCCGATGTCGACGAAGCGCTCGCCGGCCTCGACGTCGATTGGGTCGGCCTCGATCCAGCGAGCCGGGACGCGCTCGTGCAGGCGACGAATCTTGCGATCACACAAGCCGAGCTCCGCACGCTGCCGACCATCAACGCCACGATCACGACCAAGGCCGAGGCCACGATCAAGGGCGCCAAACAATCGGTATCCTCGACTTTCGATCTCAACATCGGAATCAGCACAGACTTGATCGACGAGACGGTGGTCAACTCGGTCGCTCGCCAAGATGTCTACTTTCGAACCGAGATCGGCAACCGCTCGCAGGCGTTCACACAGAAAGGTCAAAAGATCATTCGTGATGGTCTCGACCAAGGATTGCGCTCCGCCGACATCACCGCGGACCTTGTGAAGGCCGGACGGGCTGTCCACTTCGAGCGGTCCGCTCACTACATGCGCGTTGTGGCGACCCAGGCGATGAACTCCAGTCGCGTGTTTGGAGCGCTGCGCAGCTTCGACGCGGCGGGCTTCGAAACCTACGCCTTCGACGCGGTGCTCGACGAGCGCACCACCGAGATTTGCCGAATGCTCGACGGCTCCGTGTTCCGTGTGGGCGCCGCTCTACAGCGCTTTGCAGACATCGCGGCCAACCCCGACCCGGAAGCGGTGCGCGACCTGAAACCGTGGGTGCGCGAGCGCATCGACCCCGTGACCGGCAAGCGCGAGCTCTTCGTGCAGGACCGGCAGGGCCACCGCACCAGGCTCGCCGTGGTCGAGTCCCCGGGCTTTGGGGTGGCCGATCGCGTCGGTGTGTACTCCGACAAATTGGCGATCCCGACCATGGAGCAGCTCGGGATTAGCTATCCCCCCTTGCATGGATTGTGTCGGTCCACCATCATCCCAGAGTGACCATGCAGCTGGCGGACCTACACGACCAAGCCAACTTGGACCGCGTCGCCTCGGCCATCGCGCGCGCCGTGTCGATGTCCTATCTCGACGAGGACATCGGCGGCACGCAAACCGCCGACGAGACCAAGCGGCGCACCCAGCTGTGCACCGAGTATTTCAAGATCATGCGACACGACATGAACTGGTCGATCGCCAAGATCTGTGACCTCATGCCGCGTGTCCTCTTCGCCGCGATGATGGGCGAGGCTGACAAGTACATCGAATCCATGAACAAGCGCGCCTGGGCGCGGCCCGTTGAGTACCGCACCCCCGCGGGCCTGATCATCCCCAACTGAGAGCCATCATGAAGAGCCAACTGACCGCCCTCCAGACCTCGCTTGCCGAAGTGCTCGGCGAGACGCCCGACACCGGCTTCGCCTGCGAGGTCATGACTCCCGAGCAGCTGCTCACCTACGCCCACAGCGAAGTCGATCTCAGCAAGGCCGAGACCGACGACGAGGCGCGCCCGCGCCTGAGCCACCTGCTCAAGAACGTCACGACGATGCTGAGCAAGAACGCCTTCGACGGCATGGGCACCGCCGTCCCCGTCTACCGCGGCGAGAACTCGCGCACGTCCATGACGGCCGCGTCCGAGATGAAGGCCGCCGACATGGGCAAGGGCATGGGCATGCGCGTCAGCTTCGAGTCCGCGAACACCGAGGCCAACCCGGGCAGCAACGCCTTCGGCCGCGGCGGCCCGCAGCACGGGAACATCGGCTACAGCTTCCGCGGCATGATCGGCAAGTCGGCCGACGGCGGCGGCGAGGAGCCGACCGAGGAGAACCGCTCCGAGACCGTCGAGGCCATCGCCAAGGCCGCCAAGAGCGACGCCAAGTTCCGCGAGATGCTGCTGGCGCAGCTCGCCGGTGAGGCCGACGACCCCGACGGCTCGCCCGCGACCAAGAGCAACCTCGGCGACGGGTGGCCCCGGGACATGGCCGCCGACGAGATCGACAACGATCCCGACCTCCAGTTCTGAGGGCCAGCATGCGCGCCCGAGTCCGCAAAGACAGGGGCGGCGAGCAGCTGCCCCCTTGGCCCGCGTTGGTGGCCGCCACGCTCCCGCGCGGGGTCGCCGTCGTCTCGCCCTACGATGAGCCCGACGTTCCCGCGGCGCTGATCAAGGCGATGGCGAGCGACGCGGTGATCGTCCTCGACACGCCGAACGGCGAGCTCACCCCGGTGCTCGGCCTGCTCCCGACCCGCAAGGCCGGGAGCTTGGTCGGGTGCGCCGACTCGGCGGTCAACCGCCGGGCCCTGCTCGGCGCGGGCTTCAACGTCTTCAAGGTCCACGGCGCCGCGTCGCGGTTGTTCGGGGCGACCTACGATCTCGCTGCCGCGCCGTGGGTCGACGTGATCAAGGCCGACCCCGTCTCGAAGCCCTTCGCCGGCTTCGAGGACTTCGGTGCGTGCGTCTCGGCTCAGCTCGCCGCGGGCAAGAGCCAAGAGAGCGCGGAGAGGATCTGCGGCTCCCTGCAAGCCGAGACCAAAAAGGCTTTTGATGATCGTCCCGTTCGCTTGATCAAGACGGCAGACGAGGGCGAAGAGCGGTTGGTGTACGGAATCGTGTTGGAGCCCAATGGGGTCGACGCACAAGACGACACCATCTCCCCCGAGGAGATTCGACAGGCCGCGCACAAGTTCATGCAGTCCTACGGCAACGTGGGGCTACAGCATCAGACATTCATCAACGGGCAGGCCCGGATCCTCGAAAGCTACATCGCTCCCGCCGACATGGTGATCGGTGGCTACGCGGTCCGCAAAGGGACTTGGCTGATGGCGATGCGCGTCATCAGTGACGACATTTGGAAGGCCGTGAAGAGCGGTCTAATCACCGGGTTCTCGATTGGTGGGAGCGCCGTGCGAAAGCCGGCTTGACAACCCACCAATCGCCAGACCAGAATCAGAGCACTCTCCCGATGCCCGAGATGCAAACCGGCACCGTCTACCGCCTCCATGACCTCCTCGTGAAAGAGGTGTCCATGGTGGACGTCCCGGCCAACGAACGCCCCTTCTTGATCGTCAAGAGCGACGACATGACCAACCCCACCGCCACCACGAAGACCGACGAGAACGTCGACGCGGCCATGGGCGCGAAGGCAGCCACCGAGACGGCGCTGCTCACCGCGATCCACCCCGAGATCCAGCTCGCTTTTGGCGAGACGCTGGAGAAGGCCGGGCAACGAATCCTCGCGCTCGCGGGCGCGGTGAAGTCGGCCAAGGCCGCGGACACCGAGAAGCCGCAGATCCCCGCGAAGCTCATGGAGGAAGTCGTGAACATCACGGCCGCGCTCGGTGGGCTCGTGGGCGTCGACAAGGCCCCCGCGCCCCCGCAGCCCCCGGGTAAGAAGCCGCCCGGCGCCGGCCAGGGCCAGGCTCGCCCCGAGGGCGAGAGCACCGACGACGAGCTGCCCGAAGGCGGGAGCAACGTCGCCGGGGGCAAGGGCAAGGGCAAGCCGCAGTACAAGGCCGAGGAGCTCGACGCCCTCGTCAAGAGCATCGCCACCATGGAGAAGCTCGGCGACATCGACATGTCCGCGATGGGCATGCTCTACATGACCGCGGGCAAGGAAGCTCTCCGCACGGCGATGGACGCTTGCTACGATGGCGACTACGCCAAGGCCGGCAACTACGCGGGCATGGCCTACAAGCTGCTCGGCAAGTACACCGGCGGCATGTCGATGGACATGACGATGGCGGCCAAGATCGACGCGCTGCACAAGCAGCTCGGCGAGATGGTCGAGAACGGCGTCAGCAAGGCCGGGCGCAAGATGAGCTCGGCCCGCTTCGCCGAGTTCGACAAGTCGATCCGCGCCCTCCTGGAGCTCGCCGAGCAGGTCTCGCCCGGCTACCTGGAGTCGCTCGGCACCGTCGCCAAGGCGGCCCAACCCAAGCTCATGCGCGGGCTCGTCGAGCTCGTGCGCAAGCAAAAGGCCGAGCTCGCGGCGGCCACGGCCGCGCGCACCGAGAGCAACGCCAACCCCGTCGGCGAAGGTTCCGCCGCGCCCGAGGACAAGGACCCGGGCTGGCAAGTGGACATGGCCGCCGACTACAACGGGGAGGACTTCCCCGCTGACCTCAAGTTCTGATCCAGATCGAGACGAGACAAAACCATGCGAGTGACCACCAACCGTGAAATTCTGACCAAGGCCAACCTGGAGCTCGCCGACCTCCAGAGCGACGGCGGCCTCCTCGTGCCTGAGCAGGCTCGACGGTTCATGCGGATTCTGATCTTGCGCTCTGTCGTGATCGGGATGAGCACGGTCGAGCCGATGAAGTCGCCCCGCAAGGAGATCGACAAGATCAACTTCGGGTCCCGCGTGCTCCGGGCCGCGAGCCCCGGCGTCGCCCTCGGCCACAACGACCGCAGCAAGCCCGACCTGTCCAAGGTCGAGCTCGACTCGAAGCTGTTCAAGGCCGAAGTGCGCCTGAACAACGAGGTCCTCGAAGACTCGATCGAGCAAGGCAACCTCCGCAACACGGTCATGCAAGAGTTGACCAAGGCCGTCGCGCGCGACATGGAGGACATGGTCATCAACGGCGACACCGACAGCTCGGTGCCCTTCTACGCCCAGTTCGACGGCATCCTCAAGCAGGCCACGAGCAACGTCGTCAACGCCAACGGGGCCAAGCTGTCCAAGTCGATCCTGCGCGACCTGAAGAAGGTCATGCCCAACCAGTTCCTGGTCTCGCCCAGCTCGATGCGCTACTACACGAGCGTCGACGCCGAGATCGACTTCCGCGACTCGATCGCGGACCGGGCCACCGACCTCGGCGACGTCGGCTTCGGCGGCAAGGTCGGCTCCGCGCCGACGGTCGCCTACACGGGCATCCCCGTGATGCCCGTGCCGATCTTCCCGGAGAACCTCGGCGCCAACACCAACCAGACCAACGTGCTGTTCCTCGACCCGAAGAACGTGCACATCGGCATCCACCGCGAGATCCGCATGGAGACCGACAAGGACATCTCCGCGGGTCAGGTGATCATCGTGGTCACCCTCCGCTTCGACACCCGCTACGCGCACGAGCCCGCGGTCGCCAAGGCCACCAACGTCCTGACCGGCGTCGGCTGATCCTCGCCTCGCTACGCCAACCCCTACCCGGTTCAACACCAACAGGAAGGACAGATCATGCCCCTTGGAACTGCCACCCTCGGCTCTCGCTCCGGCGAGTCGGCGAGCCAGCCGACCTTCACCGAGATCCTCACCTTCGCGGGCGACGACGCCTACCCGGCCGGCGGCACCACCGGCTTCGCGGCCTACGTCGCGGCGGCGCGCTCGATCGAGAACTTCGAGGTACTCTCGGTCGTCACCCTCAACGCCCCCGCCAACCCCAACTACATGGAGTACGACAAGGCCAACGAAAAGCTGGTCGTGTACGTCCGCGCGACGGGGCTCCAGCGGGCCGCGGGCGACGACTCGGCCAACTCCTACACCGTCGCGGTCACGGGGCGCTGAGACCATGGCCACCATCACCTCGAACATGTTCTCGGGTGGGGCCAACATCACCCCGAACGACTCCGCCGGTGTGCCGTCGCTCGCCACGGTCCTGCAAGACGTGGCCGACGACCTGACCGCGATCCGCACCGCGCTCACCGGTGCCGCGGCCAAGCTCGACGCGGACACGGGAGTCACCGACACCGACTACGCGGCGAACCTCAACACCGCGCTTGGCACCCAGAAGACGATCAACGGCGGCTAGCCGCTGACAACGACCGACCGTGCATTCGCACGGTCGGATTTTTGTGGACCCTGACAAAACCCAAACCAGGAGATCATCGATGCCCTACTACGTTCGCCTCAAGCCCTACGACAAGTCGAAGGGATTCACCTGTCGCCGCTACATCACGCACGGCGTCCTCTTCGAGGGCGGCAAGTGGATGAAGCTCGCCAAGGATGCCGCGAGGGAACTCGCCAAGCACACGCAGCCGGGCTCGCGCCCGCACGTGCCGATCCCTCTCTTCGACATCGCGCCGAACCGCAAGGCCGCGCTCGCCATGGACCGCAAGGCGATCCCGCAGACCGAGGTGGACGGCGCCGTCGCGGTGACCGAGATGCGAGCCCTCCCCGTCGACAACCTCGCCGCCGACGACGGCGAGCTCGACTTCGACCGGGCGCTCGCCGTCGAGAAAGCCCGCATGGCCCTCGAACAGGCCGAGGCCGTGGCCGCCGAGGGGGCCCAGGCCGACGCCCAGGCCCTCGCGCAGCTGGAGACCCAGGACCTGCCGACCGTCGCCGCCGCGGCCGAGACCGCGGCGCCCGAGGACGAGTCCAAGGCCGACGCGGACGCGCGCGCCCGCATGCGCCCGCGCAAGTAGTTGCGGCACACCGTCGCGCCGGGCACCATGGGATCGGCGCTCATGGACTCGGCGCCTCGCCAGCGTCACCGCTGCCCCCTTCGCACTCGCGTTGGGGGCAGCACTTTTTGCCCGAGGGACGCGCGCCCTCGCGTGGGGTAGACTGAGCCCGTGGCCGCGTTGAAGCCTGGACAGAGCAGCTCGAAGACCGACCCCGCGCCCGCGGGCCTGTTCGGCTATCAGGAGCGCGACGTCGACGAGGGAGGCTTTTTCCGAGACCTCGCAGAGCTGGAGTACCGGCTGGTCGACAGCAACGGAGCAGAGGCGCAGGCGTGGACCGTGGTCATCGTCGACCGCGACGCGGCGAACACCGACGCGGTGCTCGACGTCAAGCAAGGCCTGTACGCGCCGACCATCACGATCCCCGACCCGGCCGCGGTGGGGGAGTGGCGGATCGAGTGGCGCTTTCGCGTCGAGACCGGCGACCCGCAAAAGACGAGCTTCACCCCGCTGTATGTCGTGGCCGCGGACCACCCGATCGCGGACGGCTACGTGCAGGTGCAAGAGATGCTCGACGAGGGCGTGCCCGTGGCCATGTTCACGTTCACCCGGATCGCTCGCGCGATCAAGACGGCGAGCGAGCTCTTCGAGACTTGGACCGGCCGCCACTTCGAGCCCCGCTTGATCACCGTGGACGTCGATGGCGAGGGCAGCCCGATCAAGCAAATGGGAATGCCCATCATCGGGCTCGCCAATGTTGAGTTCACGTTCACCACGTTCTCGCCCGCCGACCTGCCGATCGAAGAGGGCGATTTGCGGGTGTACAATCGGCACATCCGAAACGCGATGACCCAGCCCGACGACCGCGATGATCCGCGGATCGAGTTCCTGCGCATCGAGAACTTTCGCTACCCCCGTGAAACCCTGCTCGGCGACACCGACTTGCTGAGCTCGACTATCGGCTTTCCCCTAAGCCAGCAGAACATCAAGATCTCGGGCATGTTCGGATTCACCGACCCCGACGGCTCCGCGTTCGGGCGCACGCCCTCGCTCGTGAAAGAGGCCGTGATGCGAATCGCCATGGGCAAGCTACAGCCCCTGTGGGTGACCACCGGCGGCGGGGCAAACATCGGAGTCACCGGCCCGGTTGCGAGCGAGCGCACCATTGATCAACACGTCACCTATGGTGACCTCGCGGACAAGGGAACGACGGGTGCATTCACCGGCTATTTCACGGGTGATCCTGCCATCGATCAGATCATCTCCACTTTCCGCCGCCCCCCGCGGCTGCGCTCGACGAGTCCCTGATGCCCAACTATCGCGGACGCCTGATCTGGCCTTTCGTGGCCGACATCGCACGCCTCGACACGGCCGGCACCGTCGCGGAGCCTGGGGCGGGCAACGTCGTGACCGGCTATGACCCCGACTTCCGCGAGCCGGTGGTGTACGCGGCCGGAGACAGCCCACGCGCCGAGATCGAGGTGCTCGGCTTGCCCTGCCAAGTGCACCCAGACAAGGGCGATTTCAACAACCTGCAAATGATGCTGTCCGGCGCCGTCAAAGCGTACAGCCTGCATTTGTGCTTTCACTACATCGACCTCGAAGCCCGCAATCTCGTCGACACGGACGGATCAGCGCTGATCAAGAACAACGATCGCCTGATTCGGATTCGGCACTTGATTACCGGTCAAATCGTGTCTGACTTCACCAACCGCCCGGTCTACGTGACCCAGCCGCAGGATCGCGGAATGGGCATGTCGGCGCTCAGTCGGAACCTGCTCATGGTGCGATTCGAAGAGCGCGAGACCAGCATTTTGTCTGTCTAATGGTCGCCACCGTCAAACGCACTGGGGATTGGAAGCTGCTCAAGCGCACGCTGAGCGGGCTACCCACGCGCGTGAAGGCGGCACAGAAAATCGCCACCTTCGAGGAAGCGCATCACTATCGCCGGATGGTGCTCAAGGCGTTCAAAACCTCGGGCCGATCCAACGGCAAAGCGTGGGAGCCAAACAAGCGATCTGTGCTCGCAAACAAGGGGTCAAGCAAGCCACTGATCGACCGCGGCGACCTGCGAAACTCGATCGTGGTCGTGAAGCGCGGTAAAGGCTTTTGGGTGGGCGTGTCGAGCCGCAAGCGCAGCCGCGACGGCTCCCGGCTTGTCGACATCGCAGCGGTGCACGAGTTCGGCCGAGTCATCGCTATGCAGGTCACCCCGAAAATGCACGCTTACGTGATGGCGCAGCTCGCCAAAAACGGGGGAGGTGGTGGCGGTGGCTCGGGCAAATTCAAGCCCGGTGCGATCATCGTGATCAAGATCCCTGAGCGGTCATTCCTCCGCGCTACCGCGAAAGCCCACTTCAAACCGGCGCAAGTTCAGGTTCGGATGGTCAAGCGTATGTCTCGGCTACTCGGGGGCGCATTCAGGGGGCCCCGCTAATGGCTGTCCCGACTATCGACACCATCGCGCCCACCGAGGGCGCGCCCACGGGCGGGCAGGTGATCGAGATCAACGGCACCAACTTTCAGATGCCGCCCGCGCCTCCGGCTGAGGGCGTTGTTCCGATCCCCGCCCCGACGGTCCGGGTCACCTTCGCTGGAGTCGCGGCACCCGTCGTGGCTGTCGTGAGCGAGACGCGGTTGTTTGTCCGCGTGCCTCGAATCTCCATGCCCGTGGTCAGCGGTCTGACTCAGGGCAGCTTGGCCGCTGACGTCGTGGTCGAGAACATCGACACCGACGGCGTGCTGATTCCCGGCGAGACCGTGACGCTCGCGGGCGGGTACACCTACCAACGGCCGCGCCTCGGGACCGCGGCCGAGTCGTCGCTTGCGTCGGTGGTCCGGCAGCTGTTGCGCCGCCTCAAGTCGGAGGTGATCGGCGAGGTCATCCTCTCGATGCACACCGATTACGACCGCGACACTGGCACGATTGCAACCGACGTTGCGGTCGTTCCCGCGATGGTCCTCGTCGGCCCAACGCTGACCAAAAACACGATCTTCACTGAGAACGCGCCGACCACTAACATTTTCGGGAATGACGAATTCGGGGAGCGTCGACGCGCGATTTATTTCGACGTTGGATTCGACGTCATCTTGATCACGCAAAGCGATGTCCAGCTTTTGAACTTGATGGAGCTGACGACTACGGTCATTGATCGAAGCTCTGCGTTTCAGTTCTCCAGCCCGGCATTGCCAGCAGGATTCCAGCTCAACTTGGAGTGGACCGACGGGCTCGCGGTCTCAAAGCAGACGAATCAGCTGAATTCCAATGTGCGCGTGGCCGAGGGAACGTTTACAATCATCGGGCTCCCGTTCAACACCCTGATTGGCAGCACCCGCGACGCGATTCAGGAAGTCGGCGCCGCGCTTGCTGGCTCGCCCAGCTTGCAAACCCCCCAGAACTTCGGCGACACTTAGGTCGCCGGTCGAGTCATGCCCAAGTTGTACACGCTCAAGTCCCGGGCGAAGCGCATCCTCACGGTGCAGCTCCCCGCCAGCCTCGCGTCGCCGCGCTTCCCCGCGCAGACCCAGACCGTCTACCGCACGCGCCGGGTCCCGAAGTCGGACGAGCGCGTCGTGCGTGGCGAGGCGCACCGCTTCCCGCCCACGATGACCATCCTCCCCGGCGAGGCCCTCGACAACCTGCCCCAGACCATCGCCGAGCTCCCGGCGGTGCGAGCCCTCGCCCTGGGCCGCGAGCTCGTCATCATCGAGCAGACGCCCGCCCCCGCGCCCACCCGCGCCCCCTCGACTCGCCGCGTCCGTCGGCGCAAGGACTGACCCATGCCCGAGCTGCTTTCGTCCAAGATCATCATCCGCGAAGAGCCCCCGCAGATCCGCAGCATCACCGCGCTGCCCACCGCCGTCCTCGGCATGATCGGCATCACCCAACGGGGCCCCGTGGGCCAGCCGGTGCTCGTGCTGTCCTTCGAGGAATGGCGCAACACCTTCGGCGGCTACACCCTCACGAGCCGCGACACGATCGCCGCGGTCGAGGGCTTTTTCGAAGAGGGCGGCCAGTTCCTCTGGTTCACCCGGACGGTGCACTACACCGACGTCACCGACAACACCACGAGCACGTCGACGCGTGGCTCGGTCGACCTGAGCACGCTGCTACTCGCGGCCCAGGGCGCCCAGGCCCTGAGCACCCTCGCCGGCCCCTTCTCGCTCCCCGACGGCGCCACCATCACCACGAGCGAGGACGGCAACGCCGCGGTCACCACGACGATCAACGGCGGCCCCGCGCAGGTCACCGCCGTGGCCGCGGGCAACGTCGCGCTCGCCGACGGACAGACGCTCACCCTGCGCGTGAACAACGGGCCCGAGCAGACGCTCACCCTGCAAGCCGCGAGCTTCGCCAACATCGCCGCCGCGACCCCGGCCGAGGTGGCTACGGTGATCTCCGCCTTCACGGGGGCCACGGGCGACGTCGATGGGACTTCGCCGCGCCTGTCCACCGACGGGGCCGGCAACGGATTCTCGATCCAGGTCACCGGCGGCACCGCCAACGCCGTACTGCAATTCCCGACCACCGTCCAGAACGGCACGGGCAACGTCGGCAACCTCGCCGCCATCTCGAACGCCGAGCTCATCTCGCTGGTCGAGGCCGCGACCACGGGCCTCTCGGGCTCGGAGATCAACAGCCGACTCGCCATCACCACCGACGCCACCGGGGCCGCCAAGACCCTGACCATCGGCGGCACTGCGGCGGCCACCCTCGGGCTCCCGACCGCCGAGCAGACCGGCGCCGACGCGGTGGCGGCTACGCCAACCCTGCGCGTCCAGGGACGCTGGGATGGGGCCTACACCGACGACCTCACGGTGAGCATCACCGCCGCGAGCTCGGGCGAGGCCGACCGCTTCAACCTCGTCATCCGCGAGAGCGGGGTCATCCGCGAGACCTGGGCCAACCTGTCCATGCTCGACACGGACCCCAACTACGTCGAGACGGTGATCAACGCGGAGATCCCCGCGGGCTCGGTCTACATCACCGTGACCGACCTCGACGCGGGCCTGGGCTCGCCCACCAACGACCGCCCCGCGACGCTCGCCAACACGGCGATCCCCGGCGGCGGCGACGGGCTCGTGGGCATCGCGGACACCGACTTCATCGGCGATGTCGACGAAAAGACCGGTCTCTACGCCCTCGACGCGGACAACTCCCAGCCGATCACGCTGCTCGCCTCGCCGGCTCGCATCACTGCGGTCGTGCACAACGCGATGTTGACCTACGCGGAGATCCACCGGAACGGCTCGATGCTCGCGCTCATCGACGCGCCCGCGGGGAGCACCGCCCAGGGCATCGTCGACTACGTGCGCGAGCAAGCGCTACTCGAAGGCGCGAGCGAGTTCGGGGCGCTCTACTGGCCCCACGTCCGCGTGATCAACCCGAACACCACGCTGTTTGGGGATCAGGACTACATCACCATCCCCCCGTGTGGGCACGTGGCGGGCGCCATGGCGCGCACCGACGCGAGTCAGCCGGGCGGCGTATACCTGACTCCCGCGGGGCAGGAGAACGGCCGGCTGCGGTCGATCGTGGGCTTCGAGATCCTGCCCGGTCGGCAGATCCCCGAGAGCTTCGACGAGACCAAACGCGATCTCGTCGTGCCCGCGCGCGTCAACCCGCTCGACGCGAACGGAGGACTCCGCATCATCGACGGCGCGCGCACGCTCCGGGCCGACGGGTCCTTCCCCTTCGTGGGTGAACGCCGCGGCGTGATCTTCATCGAGCAGAGCGTCAAGGCGGGGATCGAGTTCGCTCGCTTCGCCAATCACGACGCCCGCTTGCGGGCCGAGGTGGCGCGCGTGATCGACAAGTTCCTCGCGGACCAGATGAGCGTCGGAGCCTTCCGCACGCGCAACCCCGAGACCGCCTACTTCGTCGACGTCGGCGAAGGCCTCAACCCGCCCAGCGTCGTCTTCAACGGCGAGCTTCGGGCGCGCATCGGGCTCGCCACGCAAAAGCCGGCCGAGTTCATCACCCTGACCTTCACCCAAGACACGCGCGCGCTCACCCAAGAGCTCTCGCAGTAATCGGAGCTGATCAATGCCAGTCGTCGGAGCCCCTCGCGTTTTTGAGGATCGATTCAAGTACCGCGTCGAGATCGATGGGGTCGCGCACGCGGGATTCAACAAGTGCAGCGCCCTCGAAGCTGAGATCGACAAGATCGAGTACCGGGAGGGCGGGCGGCTCACGCCGCAAAAGAGTCCCGGGCTCGTCAACATTTCCGACATCACGCTCGAACGCGGCGCCGTCTCGTCGGATTCGGATCTCTACGATTGGTTCACGCAGGTCGTGGATCTCGTGGCGAACACCGGACAGATCGAGGACACCTTTCGGCGCAACTTCGACATCGTGGTGCTCGACCGGGACAACAACCCGATCAAGCGGTGGCGGTGCACCGACGCGTGGCCGACCAAGTTCACCGCGGGCGATTGGGACAACGACGCGAGCGAGCACAACATCGAGATGGTCGTGGTCACCATGAACTCGTTCCGTCGCGTGCCTGTCTGAGCCTCGCCGGCTCGTGGCGACCTAGGGCCTGCGAGAGCGGGCCCTTTGTCTTGGGCTGCGCCAGCCCCCGACCGCGTGTATCATTGCCAGCACCATGGGACGCCAAATCACCACCACCACCCCGTCTGGACTCATCGCCACCGTGCGCGGCTTGAAGGGCGCCGAAATCAACCTCTTCGCCAACAAGACCGAGGCCGAGCAGCGCAACGTCGGCATGGAGCTGCTCGACAGCATCACGCTCTCGGTCGAGGACGCGGGCCCGCTGTACGAGCTCGACGACAAGGGCCGCCCGGACTGGGAAAAGCTGATCGACGCCGATCGCTTTTGGCTCTACATGTTCGGGCGGATCGCCACCTACGGGGCCGACTACGTCTTCCGCTACCAATGCGGCAAGGCGACGTGTCGGCATCGCTTCGGATGGGGCGTGCAGCTCGATCGGGACTTGAAGCAAAAGCAGCTGCCCGCAAGGAGCATCGAGCAGTTCCTCGAAGGGAACTGCTTTGGTCCGATCCACTTCGGCGACGACGAGATCCACTTTCAGCTGCTCACGGGTGAGATCGAAAAGGCCGGACTCGCCATGAAGAACCGGCGCCCCGACGAAGCGACTACGCTCACCGTGGCCAACCGGATCAAGGCCCTCAACGCCGACGAGTCAAAGGTCAACATCCACAATTGGGTGAAGGCGCTCGACCTGCTCGACCTGCTCGACCTGATCGACGAGCTCGATCGGGTCGACGGCGGCATCGACACGGACATTGAAATCCAGTGTCCCAAATGCGGGCACATCCAGGAGGTGCGCCTCCCTTTGGGCGTCGATTTCTGGACCCCGGACAAGCGGCTGCGCTCGCTCGTGAAGAAGGGCGTGAAGATCCCGGAGGGCGGTGGGCATATCCGGCTGAGCTCGGATTCCTGAGCGTCTTTCCTCTCCCAGATCTCAAAGACTACTGGGAGATGGCGTTCAATCTCACCTATCAGCGATACCCCGGTTCAGGTACTACGCTTACCCTCGCCGATGTACACGCAATGGATTGGGATCAGATTCTGTGGTGGTCAAAGCGACTACGTCGCGCGTGGGATGAGGAAGTCTCCGCACTGAGTGGGCGCAAAGAACTCGATCAACTGAACGACGATCACCAACTAGACGAATGACAGCAGAGGTGTGAGCACATGGCATTGAACGGACTCGGCCTAGGGCTCACCTTTTCCGCGGCGGATCTTGCTAGCGGACCGATCCGGCGACTGACTCACTCGGTCGCTTCCTTGGACATCGCGTTGACGCGAGTGACCAAGCGGATCGCAGGATTCAACGCTTCGCAGCGCGGCATGGTCCGCGCTGCCCGTGGCGCCCAAAAGCGCATCAACGGCAAGACCGCGGCCCTGAGTCAGGCGAACGTGGTCATGGTCGAGCACGCCGCACGGACGCGGCAGGTTGCCCAAGCGCAGCGGGCCACGACGGGAAGCACCGGGGCGATGGTCAAGCGCTTCGGCACGCTTGCCGTGGCCGCGGGCGCGACGTTCCTCGCATTCCGTGCGGCGGATTTTGCGAGCAACTTCAATCAGCAGCTAGTCGCCACCCAAAAGATCATGGGGGCGACGGACGAGCAGCTCGGCGCCATGGAGGAGAAAATCCTCGATGTCGGGTTGCGTACCAAGTTCTCCCCTGACGAGATCGTCGAGGGAATGAAAAACCTTGGCTCTGCTGGCCTCGCTGCCGGGGAGGCCATGGCTGCCATCGAGCCCGCGGCCTTGCTCGCCACCGCCGGACAGATCGGGCTGGACAGCGCGAGCCGGGCGATCGTCGGTACCCTCAAGTCGTTCTCGCTCGAAGCGGACCAGGCGGGCATCGTCGCAGACAAGCTGGCGCGAACGACTCAGCTGTCCAACTTGCAGGCCGCGGATTTCGAGATCGGCCTCTCGAAGGCGGCGGCGTCCATGGGTGCGTTCGAGCAGAGCATGGACGACACGCTAGTCGGCCTCGGTGCTCTGCGAAATGCCAACATTGATGCGAGCTCGGCGAGTACTGCCTTGCGCGAGTCGGTGCGTCGCGTGTTCGCGGACAAGCGCGCGCGGGAGCAGCTCAAGGGCTTGGGGATCGACGTCGACAAGCTCAATGAGAGCGAGCACGGCCTCATTGACACGATCTTTGAAGTCGACGCAGCGACCAAGGACATGACCAAATCGCAGCGCGATGCGAAGGTCGCTGCGATTTTCGGCGCGCGTGGCCTGCTCGCGTTCAACTCCATCTCGAAGCTCACTCACCGCACCATGCGGGACGGGCAAGAGGTAACGCTCAAGGGCGCCGAGGCCTTCGAGGTGATGCGCGAGAAGGTCGCCAACGCCGATGGCACCGTCAAGGATTTCAATGATGCGATGTTGGACACCTTCGAGGGTCAAAAGCAGATCCTCTCGGGCGCCGTCGACACGTTGCGTGTGGTCCTCGGCCAAGGGTTCGCGCGCGTCCTAAAGCCGGTTGTGCGATTCACCGCCGAGTCGGTGGGCAAGATCGCCAAGTTCATCAAAGAGCTCTCGCCGCAGACCAAAGAAGCGGTAGCCAAGCTCGCCGGCTTCACCGGCGTCGTGCTCGGGCTCGTCGGTGCTGTCATCGCGGTGGGTGCTCCTGTGGCCGCTGTGATTGCCGGCATCGGTACCGCGGTGGTCGGGGTCAAACGCATCATCGATACCAACGTGGGCGGCATCGGTGATCGTTTCCGCGGGCTGCTCGCTAGCGCCAAGCTCTTTTTCCGCGGGTTCTCGCAGCTCATCACGGACGGCTTTTTGTCCGGCGAGACGCTGGCGTCGCTGCAAGAAGAGGAGAACGCCAATGTGCTGACCGCCCTTGTGCGGCTCGTGCAGATCGGCCATCGGATCCAGCGATTCTGGGGCGGAATTCAAGAGGGATTCAGGACCGCGATGGAAGGCGCCGCGCCGACCTTCGAGGCGCTACAGAACGCCTTCGATGAGCTGGGGAAAGCGCTTGGGTTTGCGGGTGATGAGTTCACCGCGATCAAGACTCCCAGCGAGCGCTTCGCCGCTGCGGGTCGAGTCATCGGGAAGATCCTCGCGCGCTTGGTCGAGGGCGGGGCACAGTTCCTCGTGTTTTGGCTTCGCTTCCGCGCCGGTCTCGTGAAGGGCGTCCGCACGGTGCTCACCGCTGCGCGTCCGGCCCTCGACAATCTGCGCGTCGCGTTCGGGCGACTCGTGGAGGCCGGCGGTAGCATCCTGCGCGTGCTCGGGCTCGTGGATGGTGGATTTGGGAAGTCGGGGGATACCGTCGACATGCTCGCCCAGGTTCTCGTTAGCCTGATTCAGTACGTGCTGATCCCGATGATCAATGCGTGGGCGTGGGTGTTCGAAAAGACGGCGAAGGTGTGGCGCGCCTTCGCTATCGGAATCGCCATCGTGCGCGCCCTGATCAACGCAGGGATTTGGCTCAAAGATACGATCGTCGACGGCATCGCGGGGGCCTTCGATTTCATCGCCGAAAAGGTGCCCGTGCTCGGAAAGGTGATCGACGTATTCGATCGCATCGTCGACCGCATCACCCAGGCCCGCGACCGCATCCGAGAGTTCCGGCAGCTCGTCAGCTTCGGCGGCGAGGGGGGCGTTCGAGACCAGGTCCGTGGGGCCATCGGCGCCCGCGTGAACACCTTCCTGGGCTCGGCGCTGGGGGTCGACCAAAACGCCGGAGCAGCCGCGTCAGCGGCCGGCACACAGCGCGCCCGCGAGTTCGCGGACCAGGCCCAGGCTCAGGCCTCGGCGCTCGCCCAGGAGATGCGGAAGACCGCGGGCGGCGGCGAGAAGGCCAACGGGCAGGCGACCAACGTGACGCTCATGCTCGACAGCGAGGTTCTGCTCGAAGTTCTCACCAACGCGCAACAGACCGCGACCGCGGCCGGATTCGGAGGCTAGATCATGTCACTCGACATTGCCAACTCTCGCCCCGAGCGACTGAACATCGCCAATCTACAGACCGGCGATGGCTACTACATGCAGTTCAACCCTACGGAGTTGAAGCGGCAAACCGCGATCAACTACCAACGCCACGAGGTCATTGGGCAGTCCTACCGCCCGCTCGACTACACGGGTACGAACAATCAGACGCTCTCGTTTTCGGTGTACTTCCGAGCCGAAAATCGCCAGCAACAGCAGGGGATGGAAGAGGTGATGCGCTTCCTCGAATCGCTCGGGTACCCGCCCGAGGACGCCGACGCGCTCGTCGAAGCTCGCCCGCCCCGATGCTTGATCGTGTGGCCGAACACCCTGTCGATCACCGCGGTGCTCACCAACTACGATGAGACCCGCGAGATGTTCGATCTACAGGGCCGCACGATTCAGGCCACCGTGCGGCTGACCTGGGAAGAGGTCTCCATCGAGCGACTCACCCAAGAGCGCATCCGTGAACAGGGCGCGCAGCGATCCACCCAGGATTGGAGGGGCTAATGCCACCCCGCGAGAACAGCCGATACGCATTCACGACTGCGCGCCGAGACGCGGAATCGCAAAAGCTACTCCTCGGCCCACGCACCCCGTTTCGCTATGAGGCGCGAGCCGACAACCGCACGCACGTCGTGCAGTCCGGCGACACGCTTTGGAACCTCGCGGCGCGCTACTTTCAGCCGCTCGGCGGGCTGCCCATTCGTAGCGCGGCGATGCTGTACTGGATCATTCAGGACTATCAGCCTGTCCCTATTCACGACCCAACTATTCGCCTGCAAGAGGGAACGACCCTCGTGATCCCGTCCGTTGCTTTCGTGATTGACCGAGTCTTCACCGAGGCCCAATGACCAACCCTCGCGCGCCATGGTACCAGGTCGTGCTGATCCAGACGGGGGCACAGCGCGGCGCGTTGCTCGACTTGACTAGCGATGTGAAGTCTTTTCAGTTCCAAGATAACGAACGAAAGACGGACAAGCTAAAGCTGACAGTCGACAATTTCGACCTGCGCAACTTCGACAACCCCGTGTGGCGTCATGGCGCACGCCTGCGCGTCGCGTTCGGCAACGGCATCTCGGCCGCCCCGGCGCGAATCATGGTGGTCAAGAAGGTCACCGGCGGGATCAATCTGAACGTCGAGGCGAACGACCTCGCGGTGATGATGGACACCCGCAAAAACCGGAACGTGTATGAGAACATGACGCGCTCCGAAGTGGTGACAGAGATCGCCGCACGCTACGGATTCTCGGCGGACAACATTCAGGAGACCACCGAGGTTTTCGAGATCATGAATCAGGGCAACTTGAGTGACGCGGAGTACGTCCGAAAGCTGGCCCACTTGCAGGGGTATCAGTTTTTCGTCGACTTCGACGGGCTGCATTGGCACGAGCGCCGCGCCGGCCAAGCCCCCATTCGCACGCTCCACTACTACGCCGCCGATCCGCGCAATGAGGGCGACATCAAATCGTTCAACGTCGAGAACGACATCACCCGCAAGCCCGGGCGCGTGCGCGTGCAGTCGCGCGACCCGATGGAGCAGACCGAGATTGAAGCGGTCGCGGACAACACTACCGACACATCGCGCGATGTGCTCCAGCCATTGATGGGTGTGATCGACCCGGAGATCGGCGTGCTGACTACGCAATCCGATGTCAGCTATGAGACCACCATCGCAAGCAACGTCCAGACCGCCGAGGACGCGGAGACCGAGGCCACCGGCAAATTCCGACTCGCCACACAACGCGCGGTCAAAATGAACCTGACGATTCGCGGCGCGCCGGAGCTGCTCGCAAAGTCGGTGGTCAACATCACCGGCATGGGCCGCCGACTCTCGGGCAAGTACTACGTGCGCAACGTGAGCCACACGATCTCAGCGGGTGGCGGCTATTCGTGCAACCTCAAGATGATCACAGACGGGTACCAAAGCGGGAACGGCTCGGGCGGGGCCGCGGGCGCGGACATCGAGTCGCTGCTACAGAGCTGCGTCGCGGAGCTCCAGGCTGCGCGCGCGAGCGTGCTTGGAGTGGGCCCCCTAGAGCAACAGGTCGCCCGCTCGATCGATCGGCTCATGCAGGCGCTGGGGGTCGTGGGCCAGGGCGCGGGCGCGGAGCAAGCCACCCTCGCGCTCGCGCAGGCAGCCAACGCAGATCGGCTCGCGCAGGCCGGAGCCAACGCGGGCCTGTCCAACGTCACCGCCGCCGCTGCGAGCTGCGCGAGCGTGCTCCGGCAGCTCGCCACCCAGGCCGACGCCGAAGCCGAGGGCAACATCAACACGCGCGAGGAGGGCGACGCCGGGGCCAGGACCGCGGTCGCCGACATCGACGGCGAGACAGGCGAGCTCATCACGCGCTACATTGGGACGCGAGGCCGCGATGCCTAGCCATCTGGACGTAGGAGACCCCACCGACGACCGCTTCCCCGATGTGCGGTACAACGGAATTTTCGAGGGGCAGGTGATCGAGAACCGGGACCCGCAGGGGCTCGGGCGCGTGCGCGTGACCGTGCCGGGCATCATCGATCGGCCGGGCTCCGCGTGGGCGTTCCCCACGGGCGGAGTCGGGGGCGGCACGGCCAAGCGCGGGGCCTTCGACGTGCCCCCCATCGGCGCCGCGGTCTACGTCTTCTTTCTCGCGGGCGACGTCGACAAGCCGCGATTCTTCGCCGGCCACTACGGCGCCCCCGGGGGCGAGCGCGAGACCCCGACCGAAGCCGCCAAGGCCTTCGACGAGGATGGGCCCGAGGGCGCGACCCAGGTCAAGACTTGGGAGACGGAGAAGTTCGCACTGGTCTTTGACGACCGCGATCAAAAGTCGCGCTTTTACATCTACACCACGTCACGGGGGCAAGAGCTCGACGGCAACGCCCTGATGATCGAGCTCGACAATGAGCAAGGCACCATCGCCATTTCGGCAACCGCCGCTATCTCGCTGCGCACGCTCGGGCACGTCGAGATCGACGCGCTCACCTGCAACATCATGGGCCGCAAAGTGCTGCGAATCCCAGGCAAGCCGATCTAGTCATGCCGCTGCCCGATCTCAGCACTTTCTGCATCGACCTCGACGTCACGCCGGGCGAGCTTTGCTTGACCTTCCCCGGCGGGGCCGAGGTCTGCGTGCAGTACCCGAGTCTCGTCCCGCCGACGCCGGATGAGCTCGTCCGGCAGCTGTTCGCTCAGGCCAACGCTGCACTCGCTCCACTCAACCCCTTTTTCAACGTCATCGACGTAATCGTCGCAATCTTCGATTGCATCAAAGCGATTAGCACTCTCAACCCCGAGGAGATCGCCGCGTGTCTGCCTAACTTGGCTGAGCGCATCGGTGCATTGCTGCGCCTGATCCCGCAGTTGAGTTTGCCGATTCTGATCGCGCAGTTCATCGACCTTTTGCTGATCTACCTGCGGGGCTACCGAGCACAGCTCATCGGCCAACGTGAGTACCTGCTACGCATCTTGGCGGCCGAGACCGCAGCACAGCGGCCGGGCAACATCGGCTTGTCCTCCGTGATCGTCTGCGCCAAAGATGACTTTCGCAAGCTCATCGAGTACGGCAACGAATCCGCGACTCCGATCAATCGCCTGATCGGGTTGATCAACCTGTTCATGGAGAGCATCGGGCTGGGCCAGTACGGGATCCCGTCGCTCGCCAACATCGACCCCGACGCGATCGACGACTCCGTGCAGGCCCTCGACCTCGCCATCGAGACGCTGTCGGTGCTCCGCGCCGCGCTCGCGCCCCTGCTCGGCGAAATCTCGGCGCCCTTCGAGGCCGCCGCCGACATCGTGGAGGGCAACGCCTGATGCCGACCTTCCTCAACCCCGAGCCCGCGCCCGGGACCCAGCTCGCCCGCGTCGACGCGCTGCACTTCGAGGTCACCGACCCCGCCGGCCTCGCCAGCGTGTTCGTCTGGGTGAGCTTCGCTGACGGCACCACAGAGGTGGTGTGGACCGGCGACGGCTTCGGCCCCCGCTACAGCGCGAGCACGAGCGAGGCCATCCCCACGGGGCGCGACTTCACGGTCCGGCGCGTGGGCGGCTGGGCCCTCGCGCCCATGCTCCGCGCCACGGCGATCGCCACCGACGGCGGCGCCGCCCAGCTCTCCGTTGACTACGAGCTCGCCGCCGCCGAGACCACCGAGCCCGCGGCCGTGGTCGGGGCCGAGCTCCCCCCGGTCGCCGCGACCGACCTCGCCGCCGTGGTCGTGGGCCGGGGCCTGCTCGCGCCGCTGCGCCGCGACGGCAAGGGCGACTTCGCCAACGCGTCGGGGCTCGACGTCCTGCGCTCGAACGTGGGGCTGGTCCTGGGCACCATCGGGAGCTCGAATTACACCCGCGGCGAGCTCCCTTGGCGGCCCGAGTTCGGCTCGCTGCTCCACCTGCTCCGGCACAAGAACAACGACCAACTCACGCGGTCTCTCGCGCGCCAATACGTCATCGACGCGATCACCTTTTGGGAGCCGCGCGTGCGCGTGCGTCGGGTCGAGATTGGGCAAGAGGGGGCCCGCCTCTCGCTGCTCGTGCGCTACGATGTGCTTAGTCGTCGGCGCGGGGGAATCCTGGCGCGAGGCGAAGAAGTCTCGACCGACATGGAGCTTTTTTGATGGCGCTTCTCCCCGCGAACCTCGACTACACCGACAAGGATTTCACGGCGCTACGCGAGCGCCTGATCAACCTGATCCGCACGGTGTTCCCCGACTGGACCGACGTCGACGTTGCCAACTTCGGCAACGTGATGCTGGAGTGCTTTGCATTCGTCGGCGACGTGCTGACGAACTACCAAGACAATCAGTCCCGCGAAAGTCGACTGATCGAGGCGCTGATTCGCCGCAACGTGATCGCCCTCGCCGCGCATCTCGGCTACACCCCGCGGACCGCCGCGCCGGCCACGGCCGACGTGCTCTTCGCCCTCGACTCGACCCCGGCCAACGACGTGACCATCCCCGCCGGCACCGTCGTGCGCACGCGCGACGTCACCGGGGCGATCGACTTTCAGCTACTCCTCGACCTCGTCATCGCGGCCGGCTCCGTCCCGCCCCAGGCCTTCGGCACCGTCGAGAACAGCACCACGATCCTCGGCGAGACCTTCCAGAGCACGGGCCTCGCCAATCAGCGGGTCCAGCTCGCGCGGACGCCCTACATCGACGACACAGCGGTAGTGTCGGCAGCCAACGGAGCGTTCACGCAGGTCTCGAATTTTCTGAGCTCGACGAGCGCGGACCGGCACTACGTCGTGACCATCGACGAGACCGACCGCGCCCGGCTGACCTTCGGCAACGGGGTAAACGGCCAAGTGCCGACGGGGGCGATCTCCGTCGCCTACAAGATCGGCGGCGGCTTGGCGGGCAACGTCGAGGCGAACAACATCACCACGATCGTCGGGCAGTTCACTGACGCGCTGTCCAACCCCGTGCGCGTGAGCGTGACCAACCCGGGCAAGGCGAGCGGGGGAGCCAACCGCGAGACCGTCGCGCAGATCAAGCAAAACGCTCCGGCCTCTGTCCGGGTAAGCGATCGCACCGTCGCGCTCGAAGACTACACCATCCACGCCGAAGAGCTTTCCTCGGTCGCGCGGGCGCTCATGGTCACCTCGGACCAGCTCCCCGGTCTGCCCGAGAACCGCGGCCGGCTCTACATCGTACCTGTGGGCGGGGGCCTCCCCTCGGCCGCGCTCAAAGCCCAGGTGCTCGCCGCGGTCACGGTCGACAAGCCGAAGACGATCACGTTTCAGGTGTCCGTGCGCGACCCCCAATACCTGACGGTCGACATCACTTGCACGGTCTTTTTCACGACGGAAGCGGACCCGCAAAACGTCGCCAATCTGATTCGCACTCGACTCGCCGATTTCTTCCGCATCCAAAACACCGACGGCACAAAGAACACGCAAATCGGCTTCGGCCTCGACTACGTCACCGACACGATCACCACGACCCCGCCCGAGATCCCGCTTAGCGATGTGCAGAATGTCGTGCGCGACACAACGGGCGTGCGCAAACTGGGCGATCGCGCTGTCGACTTCACGCTCAACGAAGTTCACGCGGATCTGCTCATTGGCGCGATCGAGTTCCCACAGTTGGGCAATGTCGTGATCATGAACGGCGCAACGGGGCAGCTAGTCACGTGACAGTTCAAAACGCCAGCTTTGAGGTCCCCGACGGGACCCAGCCCGAGATCACGGGCGAAGCGTCGGAGCCGTTCGCCCTCATTGATGGGACGTTCCTCGACATCGAGATCACGGACGCGGGCCCGTTCAGTCGTGTCTATCGATGGGCGGTCAATGATGCCGATTTCGCGGACATCGACAACGCGACCGCCAACGAGATCCGCGACTCGATTTTGGCGACTCCAGAGATCGGGTTCGAAGCACAATCCGCCAACGGACAGGTCACGATCAGCTCGATCTACAACGGGTCAACGCTGCGCGTCGTCGGTGGGCAGGTTCAAGACGATCTCAAGCTGTCGACCGAGGCCGTCCAGGGACGGACCTTCTTCGGCCCCGGCCAAGCGTGGACCGTCGCCGTCGTCGGGGGCTACCTCGAATGGGCCGGCTTCGGGGCCAGCCCCGAGCTCGCCGTCGAGAGCTTCGAAACGGGCTGGGGCGCGGGGAGTCAAAACTACCTCGACGTGTTCACGGAGACCTTCGAGGGCGGATGGGACATCGCTGCGATCTCGGGCACCATCGAGGCCGGCCTATTTGCGCCCAGCAATGTCCCGGTCGAGACCTTCGAAGAAGGTTGGGGGGTCAACGCTTCGCAGCTCTTCACCGATGCGCTCTTCGATCTGGGCCTCGCATCTGCCGAGGATTTCGAAGACGGGTGGGATATCGTCGCTGTCGCACCGACCTTCACCGATGGATCCTTCGCCGGCTCCGGCGTGGCCGAGACCTTCGAGCCCACCAACTTGGCGATGCACGTCATCACCGTGAATCAGGCCATCTCGGGCATCTACAGGGCGTTTGTCTCGGGTACGCCCTATCAAATCATCGCAGGCGCTGGGGCCACGGCGACCACGATTGCGTCCGCTCTTGCTACTGAGCTCTCAGCTGGTACTCAGGTAAACGGAGTGCTCGCCGGGACCAACCGTGTCAACGTCGCGCCGCAAGAGCCGGCCCCAGGAATCGTCCCGGTCATCACCGTGCAAGGACCATCGAGCGGCTCGATTTCTGTCGTGCTCGCCAAGGACGCTCCATCGCTCGGCCTGGTCTGGGTCGGCGAAGACATCAACCCGACAATCTAGATCATGGCGTCTTCCGACTTTGCTGCTCTCACCGATGGAGTCCCCGCCGCGAGCTTCGCCCGCGGCACGACGCAAGGCGTAACCCCGCCGCCGGGGGGCGGCTCGCGGGTCTACGCGTACAACTCGATCGTCGGGGGCACAACCGGCGCCGCGGGCCTCAAGTACACCGCGGTCAACTTCGATCCGCACTCGAACGGCGGGCGCATCTCGGGCGCGCTGATCCGCCTCCCCTCGGGCAACGCGACCGGCTTCGCTCCGATGCTCTTCGCAAGCTTGCAAGGCAACTCGGTCAACGACACGGGCTATCTGATCGGGCTCAGCGACGCGGATCCCCACTTCATCGTGCTGCGCAAGGGCTCGCCCTCCGCGGGCCTCCCCGATGGCACGCCCGGCGCGAACGGGATCTTGCGCCGGAGCTCGGAGAGCTACGCAAACAACACGTGGCTACACCTGCGCCTCGACGTCGAGGTGACCGGCACCGGCGACACGCTGCTCACCGTGTTCCAAAATGACCTCAACACCAACGACGTCGACAGCCCCGTGTGGGTGGCCGTCCCGGGCATGGATCAGTTTGTCGATGACGTCGCCCAGATCAACTCCGGCACCGCCCCGCTCGTGGGTGGCCGGAGCGGCTTCGCGTTCTGGGCCAACGACATCACGCGCCGGGCCGCGGTCGATCACCTCACCATCGCAAGGCAGCAGTGATGCCCATCTCCGACAGCGACAACACGATCCCACTGACTCGGCCAGCTCCGAATCAAAAAGTGATCGACACTTTGGAGGCGTGTCTCGCCGCTGCGAAGCGTGGCGAGTTGACGTCCATCATCGTCATTGGCGAAAGCGTCGCCGATGGCATCACCTCGATCTCGACTGAGATGATTCGCCCGTTCACGGTGCTCGGTCATCTCGAAGCCGTGAAGCTCTCGCTGCTTTCCTGACGCGATGCCCTTCAACGCTTTCAGCTATCGCCATGATGCCCAACTCCGCCAAGATCCAGCTCAGGATCATTCTGTTGGCGAGCTGGATGGGTATCCAGCGCGCGTTGAAAGCCGGAGCCCTGTCGCCGCCAACGCGCCGAACACCTACCCGCTGAGCGACGGCGACGAGCTCATCGTCGAGCTCAACGGGACCGAGGAGACCATCACCCTCGACGCGGCCGACTTCACCGACATCTCGATCGCCACCGCGGCCGAGCTCGCTGCCGCCTTCGAGGCCGTCGAGGGCCTGGGCTCTGACCCCGTCGGCTCGCGCGTCCGCATCGAGACCGAGGCCCTGGGCCCGGGCGCCTCGCTGCGTGTCGTCGGGGGCTCGGCCAACGACGCGCTGCTCTTCCCGACCACCGAGGCCCGGGGCCAGCTGTCCCGCACCACCTTGGTCCTGGGAATCGACCAACCCGGGGTGACGGAGCGCCTGGTCCCGGGCGACCTCGTGCGTGTGTCCCAGGCCCTCACCTTCGACGAGAGCCGGCTTGTGCTCGTCGGGCGGGCGCACATCCCCGAGCTCCCTACGGGCGTTTCGTGGCGCCTCTCGCTGCGCGTGGGCGGGGTCGTGGCCCACTCGCTGACCTGGGACACAAGCGGGACGTTCGAGCTCGGCGATTTCGGGTTCTCCGCCGCGCAGCAACAGGGCGCCGCGACCTTTGAAATTCAGCTGGAGCCCCTCGGGCTCCCGGCCGCCGGTCTCGACGTCGAGCTCCCCCGCGTGCTCATCGACCTCGTGCGCTCCGTGAACACGGACCAGGTGCAGGTCCTGAATCGCTCGCCGCTTCCGGGACAGTTGGACGTCGACGCGAGCTCAGGCCTCACCATCGAGCTCGACCTTGCGAGCGCGCTCCCGGGCGTGGCCGTGGACGTGGCCGCGACTGCGGTGTTGATCGACGGCGTGCTCGCCTTCGACGGGACAAACATCCTCGCCCCGTGGGACGCCCCCGGCTCTGCCGTGACCGCGGGACAGATTTACAACGTCGGTGCCACCGACCTGCGCCTGGTCTTCGTGTCTGCCGAGATCTTCGAGTCCGAGCAGGTTGTGGGCGTGGTCGTGGACACCCAGCATGTTGGCGCCGCCACGAACACCCAAGCGTCGTGGACTTTCACGACGGCAGACACCGTCGACCTCGCCGTGGTCGAGGCCCAGGCCCGGGACAAGCTCACCGTGCGCGTGACCTTCAACGACGACGTGGGCGCGGGCGCCCTGCTCCCGGCGAACTATCTCTTCGAGACCCTCACGGCGCCCGCGGTGACCGTGGTCGCCCAGAGCGTGGCCGCGGTGGGGACCACCGCCGTCGACGTCACCGTCGATCTGGAGTGGAGCCAGGGCGCGTCCTACCGGGTGACCGTGGTCAACGTCCAGGACACGAGCGAGAACCCCCTCGACGCCGACGCGAGCACGGCCGAGTTCGCGGGCTTCCTGCCCGAGATCCCCGCGGGCCGCTTCTTTCAGCTCTGGGAGTTCTTCCCAGGTATCTCGCGGCGCGGAGACGACACGGACGATCTTCGAAACTGGGTGGGGTGCCTGCAAGACGTGGTCGACTTGCTGCTTTGCAGTATCGACGAGTGGGTCGAGATTATCGACATCGACCTCGCACCGATTACGTTCATCGACGCGATTCTTTGCGACCTTGGAAACCCCTTCGATTTCGTCGAGCTGAGCGACACGGACAAGCGCCGGCTCGCGCTGATCTTGATCGAGATCTACAAGGGCAAGGGAACGGAAGTCGGGCTCATCGACGCGGTGCGCTTCCTCGTCGGGGTCGAGATCACGCTCGACATCATAAACGCTCAAACAGGCTTTTGGGTTGTTGGGGTCAGCGAGCTCGGCATCGACACCGAGCTGGCCCCGCCCACCGGCTCGCCGTTGTGGTACTCGTTCTGGATCGACTCGCCCGTCGATCTCACCGACGAGCAGCGTGATCAGATTCTCAAGATCGCAACATACATGAAAGCGGCGCACGAACACATCTTGGGAATCCGCGAACCGAGTACCACCGACGACACGGACCCGGTATACTGGAATCTCGAAATCCCGACCTTGGGCGAGCTCGGAAAGACCACGATTCTCGGAGACTGAGCAATGCAGCGATTCGATTTCTACTTTGGCCAACTGGTCCGACAAGAGGACCTCGACAACGCTTTCGACGGCGCCGAGAATGCCGACCGGGCGATCGTCACCGACCAAGGGATCGCGGGGATCAACGCGGGTCTCGCCGTCACCCCGAGCGCTGTCCCCAACCTACAAGTGGAGGTGAGCGGGGGCCGTGGCTACGATCAACAGGGCCGGCGCATCTTCGTCGGCGCGACGCAGACGGTGAACCTCGCCGATGCGCTCCCGGTCGGCGCAGGCAATCAGCGCTACGTGGCCATCGTGGTCCAGTTCGTGCGGGCCCTCAGCGACCCGCGGACCGACGACAACGACGTCACGATCCAGTACAACCGCGCTGAGTCCTTCGTGCTCACGACGGTGCTCGGCGAGGAGGCCGGCGCCAACCCGGCGCGCCCGGCCAAGCCCGCCGATGGGCTCGTGCTCGCCGACGTGTTGCTCGCTCAAGGGCAGGCTACCATCCTCGCGTCGCACATCGACACGACCACCAACGGGCGCCGTGACCACGCCTTCGAACTCACCGGCTCGACCCCGGCGCAGGTGAAGGCCGGACGCTTCGAAGAGGTGGGCCAGGCTCTCCTCGACCAACTCAACTCGCACGTCACCGGGGCCGCCAACGCCCACAACGCGGAGGCGATCGACTTCGACACCGACGACGTGCCGGGCGCGTTCTCGACGGTCGACGACGCCGACAACGTACAGGTTGCCATCATCAACCTGATGGAAGATCTGCAAGGCGGGGCCCTCACCGCCGCGCAGGTCACCGCGACCGACCCGGGCCTACCGGGCACCGTCGGCAACGTCCAAGAGGCCATTGCCGCGGGCCTGTCCAACGACGTCGTGGGCGGCATCTGGGGCATCGTCAACGTCTCGGGCGCCCCCACGCTCGTCGCCGGCAGCGGGGTCTCGCTCAACCTGAACAGCGCGGCGACGTACGTCACCAACAACGGCCCTCTCACGACAGCCACTTACACGCGCCTAGAATTCCAGATCGACCTTGCCGCAGTGGGAGTCACGGGCACGGTCTCGCGGGTCATCGTCACGGCCAACTATGCGGACAACAGCAGTAACCGTGCGCGTCCGCGATGGTGCACGGTGAAGCTGGGCAGCGACCTCGCAGCGAATCAGCACTTTGGGATCGACCTCCACACCACGAGCGCGCAGCCCCAGGAGACGAACGGATTCTCTTTCTCGAATCGACCGATCGACCTTGCCGGCGGTGCGAACGGAGGAGAGATCCACTTCCACGTCAAAGTGATTCTCGCCTGATCTGTGATTCTGGTGCGGGATCGGCCTACAGTTGATCATGCAAAAGATCATCACCATCACCATCGCCGCCCTATTCACCCTCGCCTGTGATCCTCTACCCGCCGAGGGCCTGGATACAAGCCCCCTCCGTGAGGGGGCCGACGAGGACTGGGCGTGCCGAGATGCCTACTACTGCGCCCGGGAGTGCATGTCGCCGGTCTTCTACGGGGACGGCGCAGTCACAGCCGCGCTCGGGGACGTGCACGCCTGCGTCGATGCCTGTACCGTCGGGGACGATGGTCGCTTTGAGACCTTTTGGACCGTGGCCAACTCGGTGTGCGGTCCCGAAATACCCGGCCAGGTCGTTCCCGACGGGCAGCACCGCGAGTGCCTGCTCGACGAGTGGTACGATCTCGACGGCCCACTCGATGATTGCCTCGCGGATTAGCCATGCATGACGAACGCGCCTCTCTGTCGAGCTCTGCTCTCTTTGCAGACCCCAGCTTGCGTGTGATCCAAACGCAGCACGGGAGGCGTGACGCTGCGACCCCGACTCCGGCGCCCCCTCCCCCGCAGCCAAAATGGACCCTCGGCCACAAGCTCACGCTCGCGGGCCTGATCGTGACCGGGATCCCGATGTTCATCGCGGCCATGTTTTGGCTCTTCAACTACGGTGGCACAGTCGAGCGCGTGAAGGCTGAACAGGCCGACCAAAAAGCGAAGATCGAGAGCACGGCGAAGACGCTCGCGGATCACATCGAGGCCTCGAAAAAGCAGTGGCAAGAGCACAGCGAAGCCGAGGACGCGCGATGGGACGAGATCCAAAACGCGGTGATCGAGAATCAGGTTTTGATGGTCGAGTCCGTCGATCACATCACCGAGCAGTTGGGCAAGATGTCGAGCGAAGCCGCCGCCGTCGAGGAACCCGCGGTGTTGGAGCAAGCGCGCGAGAGCGCGGTCAAGGCCAAGGCCCGCGAGCGCTTGTTTTCTGATTGAGCCTGGGCCAGCATCTAGTCATGCGCCGCCATGGTAAAGACATCGGATTCGCGGGAGCCACCTCGGCCTACTTCGCTTGGGCCGCGGCGAACCCTGAACTCAACCCCGTTGATCCAGCCATCGCAGGCTTGATCATCGGGGCGGTGTACATCGCCCTAGGGTTGTGGCGCGCGTGGGCAGACGACGGAAAGATCACCCCCGATGAAGTGGGCGAGATCTTGGGCATACCACGCGGCCGAGGCCGTCGACCCGACCAAGGTCAAGCCGCCGAGCAGCCCGACCGCAGTCAAAAAAGTGCCGGAATAGGGAGTCACACCCCATTGCACCGTTCGGAGAATGACCGCCCCAAGCAAACGCGGAACGGGTAACGCCCATTCCCTCGACGTCGATCGATCACGCGCGAGCAAGTAGACAGGCCGAACGGGAGAGCCACTCTTCGGGCCGGCATAAAAAGGGGCACGGAGCTAGGCGTCGGGGAGACCATCTCCCCTAACATGAACACGTGCCTAGTCCGTGTATAGCTCGGGGACGGAGTTGCACCGCCATCCTCCTACGCCAGTAGCGTAGGCCACACGAGGGCACACTACCAAGAGCGAACCGGTGCAACATGCTCACACCGACGGGGTTTTTCAGTCCGTCACTCTCAGATCCTCGTGGGGTAGGTACTACACCCCCAAGCAAAGCCCTGCTGGCAGGATTTGAACCTGCATCGGCATCTCCCGGCTTTACCGACGCGGCACGCGTGGATCTCATCTCCCGGTCAATGTCAGCCAAAGCCATCAGCCGACTACGGGTTTAGAGGATCATTGCGTACATCATCGGGTAGAGATGACTCCCCTCCGATCGGTATCGGAGTGCACTTCCCAATATGCTCACAGCAGGAATGTCGCCGACGGGGATTCGAACCCACGCTGCCTTGTCTCGACTCGACCGATACGGTGTTCTGACCTGCGCTTACTGATCACGGGGAGCCTTGAATCGTCCAGCCCCTAGCAGTCGCTCGCGGATCAAATGGTGGCATCGGATAGACAGGATTCCCGTTTCGCGGCGGGCGCACTAGCCATTGTGCCTTCGACGACAAACTACCGTAGCCCGAATGGGCTACGGAGTCACAGATCGTCCGAGAAAAATCTCAGACTCCGAGGTTGGGCGGGTTGGGCTCGAAGACCACGCCCATCCGCTCGCGCTCGGTGGTGTCCTTGCCGAGCTCTTCGTAGAAGCGATCGAAGGTCGCTTGATCCTTCGTGAAGAGCGCGTACAGGTGAGGGTGCCGCGGCTGCGGCTGCAAGATGGGCGAGCCGCCGCCCTCGCGGTCCGGGGCGTAGGACTTGATCCGCGCGCGGAGCAGGCAGACGCTCGCCGCGAACTCGGGCAGGTAGGTGTGAAACCAGGCCCGGTCCGTGGCCGCCGGGAGCAGGGCCAGCACCGTCGAGCCGCGCTGGGCCTCGATCGACGCTTTCTGAACCCACCGGCTCAGCGGGTACCACTCGAAGTTGGGCTCTTCCTCGGGCCGGCGCTCGCCGTGCGTCGGGTTGAGCAACACGCGAGGACCCCAGGCCAAGCGCATCCCGTCGTTCTCCGCGGTGTCGCCAAAGCAGACCCGGTCGGCCTTGAGGAACTGGTCCGGGTGACCGCACGGATCGTCGGTCGGCTGACCGCCGAGGATCCGATAGGCGCGCTCGCACTCTTCGGGCGGGAGTAGGTAGTCGTATTCGATGATCTTGGGGGGCTTGCTCATGGGCTTGCGTCCTCTTCCTGGGTGAAGCCGAGACACGCACTCACCGTGGTAAGCAGTAGCGGTGCCTCGACGATGGCGCGCCCGATCGTACATGCCTCGCGCATGAGACAATTCGGGCACAAGTGATTCTCGCTGCGCAGCGCTTCGAGTGCGCTCGCCGTGTCGGGAGTGTCGGTCTCGACCGGGGCCGCGGACTCCCACAGAGCATCGAGCGCCTTGGCCTGTGTGGGATCGGTGTAGTCCGTGAATGTCGCCATGTTATCGCGGTCTGCCGCGTGCATGCCAGCCATGGCATCCTCGGCAGTCTGCACGGCGAGTTGGGCGTTGTGAGCCTCGATCTCTCCTCGCTGCCCCTCGTCGCTCACCCACCGAACGATGGTGCCGTCAATCCACACTTGATATCGCATCTTTTTCCCAGTAATCGCGGTAGTAGACCCCGAGGCCGATCCCGATCGCCGCGGCCTCGTCGTCGGGCATCTCTCGGGCGTACCGAGATCCAATGATCTCAGTGTACTCGGTTTTGCTGGCGTTGCCAGCCCCGCAGACAAGCTTTTTCCACACACCGACATTCACCTCGATCAAGGGAACGTCGAGGTCTCCCATCACGAGTTCTGTGTGCGCGTGCATGCCTCCCCACACGTGCGCGGATGCGGTGCTAGTGTGGCGCTTCACGCCCTCGAAGGCGCACACGATCTCGCGCTTGGGATGCTTCTCGCGGGTCTCTGTGACGAGCTGGGTCAGGTAGCGCCGGAGCAGCCACCATCGCCCCCACGAGAGCTTGGCCCACGCGCCGGCTTTCAGCTTGAACACGCCCGAGTCCAGGCACTCGACACCATCGAGCACGGCAAAGCCGTAGCTGTTGCCGTAGTCGGCACCGATGATCAGCGGCCGGTTGTCAGCCACTGATCGACCCTCGCGGTCACGGCATCCGCGACGCTGTAGATGCTGCCGTCGCCGTCGACGAGCCCGAGCCGGTCTGGGTGTCGCTCGCACAACGTAACGTAGGCCTCGCGCGCGCTCGACATGCGCTCGAAGTTCTCGAAGCGGTCGGGCTGCGCGTCGTCGCGGCTCAACATGCGATTCAACGCGAGCCCCGGATCGAGATCGATGACCACGGTGAAGTCGGGCCGCGTGTTCTCCGGGGAGATGTGCGCGTGTGCTGGATTGTCGACGCCGTGGTAGGCGTAGGAGCTCCACACAGAGCGATCGGAGACAAAGACGAGCTCGCCCTCGCCCCCTTGCTTGTCGCGCGCGTCGGCTTGCCTCGCCATCATCATGCAGTGGATGATTCGGTCGGCCGCGAAAAGCACGTTGAGCTCGACCTCGCTGATCGTCGGCGCGATGAGCTGCTCACGGATGAGCTGCCCGATTGGTCCGTCCGTAGGCTCGCGGACCAATCGGGCGTCAAAGCCCGCGCGGGTGAGATGCTCGACCAGCAGCTGGGTTTGGGTCCCCTTGCCGCATCCGTCGATGCCCTCGACCGCGATGTGCGTGTAGGCCCTCACTTGGCCTTGAGCTCCGCGTCGATGGTCTCCTCAGGGGGAAGGGCCATGAACTCGGGGATCGTCATGGTCCCGAGGTACCGGTCGCCACGCGTGACCACGTAGCGACAAGCGGCGGCACGGTCGAGCTCCTCACGCTCGGCCAGACGACGCGCGGCGACGGGATCCCCCGCAGCGGCGCGCATTTCGATGGTAGTGGCGTCGGTGTACATCATGGCAAAACTCCCGGTGACTGGATCACCGGGAGTCTGGCACAGATGTCTTGATCCGGCTAGTCGCGGACCCAGATTTTTTCGCCGTAGTTGATCTTGCTGTCGTATCCGCCGCCCTCGACCCAGGGCTCGCACGCATGGTCGCCGACGAGGACCCAGATCACCTTGAAGCCCTTCGGCGGGAGCGCGGGGCCAGGTCCTCCGCCGTCGGTGAGGACCACGAGCAGGTTCACGTCGTCGAGCCTCTCGACCGCCTCGAAGATCGGGGTGAAGTAGGTCCCCCCGCCGCCCTTCAAGCTCTTGCCGAGCTCCGTCCAGCTGTGGACTTTCTTGGCGCCGCCGTGGACCTTGGCGTCGCAGCTCAGGAACTGGATGTCGTCGACCTCTTCGAGGATGCCCTTGCACTCCGCGAGCGCGAGCGCGAGATCGTCTTGTCCCATGCTCCCCGACGTGTCGACCGCGACCGCGACCTTGGGTTGCATGCCCACCATGGTGGGCAGGATGGGGTGCCCGGGGCCGTAGCCCAGGGCGCCCTGTTGACGCGAGGGGCGGTGCAGGGAGTAGTCCATCATCCCCGCGATGTGCTGCACCGCGCCGCGCAGGGTCTTGCGGAGCTCATCCTGCCAGCGGATCTTTGGCGGCTTGATCTTGTCCTCCGCCCAGACCGCCCAGCCCTTGGGGACCGAGCCGCGCCCGTTTTGCTTGGCGTAGCTCTGGACCTGCTCCGCGGTTTCCTTGCGGAGCTGCTCCAGCTCCGACTCGCTGCGCCCGCCCTCGGTCGGGTTGGCCCCGTTGCCGGCCCCGTCGTTGGCGATGCCCTCGCCGTCTCCGTCGCCGTTGCCGTTGCCGTCGCCGTTGCCGTCGCCCTGTCCTGGGTTCCCGCTGCCGTCGCTCGTGTAGTTCTCCTCGCCGGGGAGCGGGTTCCCAGCTCCGCCGCCGCACATGCCCGAGCCCGGGCGCGCGCCCGGGACGGCCTTGGGCGGATTGTCCATGGCGAGCAGCGCGTGATAGTAGACGACTTCCGGCAATCCGGTTTCCATGGGTTCCATGGTCTGCGGATGCGTGATCTTGTGGGGCAACATGTCCGACGGTAGCGGCTTCAACCCCGCGGCGATCAAGTCGTCATTGATCGCCGCGTCATAGGCCAGATTCGCAATCTGCGGATTCCACCCATTGGCGATCGTCATGGTGACGTGATCTCGAATGATGTGCATCGTCTCGTGCAGCAGCCCGAACTCGACATCCGCGAGTGACCACTTTTCGATGACATCGGGATCGTAGAGCAAGATCGCCGTGCGCGTGACCGCCATGCCGGCGCCCATCTTGGCCATCATGCCGGGCACGGCTCGGGGGATGAGACTGAGCAGCGCCGTGCCGAAGTAGGGGAGTCGACGACGCGCGATGAATCGCGCCGTCATGATTTTCTGATCGTGCGACAGGTGTTCGGCGTTGGCGTTGGTGAAGCGGCTTCGACGGCTCATACTTTACTGTAGGCCGAAAGCGCCTGTCGGTCACAGAATAGCATCGCAGTATCTTCGAGTCCTTGATTGAGCGCCGCGATCACGTGCGCGAGATGCTTTTCGGATTTGCGGTGTGCTAGGGTCGCTTTGGACCTACAGAGCACGCACGCTGTGTCGATTTTGGGTGGAGGCGGATCGTTGACGTGCGACTCGTCGCGTTGGTACACGCTTTTCGCCATGCGCTTGACGCCGTTGTGGTACAGCCGCCACCGCGGCATCGGGCCAGGGCAGAACACCGCAACTTGGTAGTTGTGGTCAACTTTGATGATCCACTTGGGCGGGTAGCGAATCCTCGGTGTCGTCGAGAGCATGGGCTGCACACCGGGCATGTCCTCGATCGTCACGGGCATACGCTGATCAGTCCCGTTGGTAAGCCGTCGCTGTATGAGCTCCTTAGCCCGCGCTTTGGTGAGCTGGAACTGACCCCACTGGACGCGCGCCGGTTGCTTGCGTTGCAGGCGCGAGCGTGCACGCCGAATATGTAGTGCCTGTTTGCGCAAGGCCAGGGCCACGTTCTGCAACATGCCCAATCCAGCGTTGTCTTCGAATACAGCCTTACCGGTGTATGCTGACACCTGGGCCAGCTCAGACACTGGGCCGTCTTCGATGATGTGTGCTTTGACTTTCTCGATTATTCCAAAGCACGATTCGTTGAATACCTCGGGCTCTGCGATCGCGCTGAGAGCCCCGATCGAGTCCCCCGAGAACCGATCATAGCATTCTGAGTACACACCGAGCAGCTGCATCCTCCCGGACACCGTGAAGCGCACGTCGTGCTCACCGTCAGGGTGATAGGGGCAAGGCACCCGCACCGTAACGGTGAGCTCCGTCTGATCTACTCGCCAACTCTGTTTGCGCTTGGCCATATGAGCCGACAGGGAATCGAACCCCGCACGCACGGAAGCCATCGCCCGTGGTCCCCAGGACTCAGCCCGAAAAGGTGCCGCCCCGGAGGGCGGCGAGCTCAGTAGAGGTTCATCAGGCCCGCGGCTTCGAGCATCGGCCGGAGGGCGCCGACCTGGGTGGCCCCGTGGACGCCGATCAGGCCGCGGTCGATCAGGACCTTGGCGGGATGCAGCGCCGCGTCGCCGGCCGTCTTCGAGACCTCGCCGATGAGGCGCCACAAGGCCTGCCCTCGCGCGTCGCGGTTGGGGCAGTCGTCGGAGCCCACGAGGGTCGCGCAGCTCCGCATCACCGCTTGGGTGATGTCGGGGCGATCCTTGCGGTGCTTCCAGGTGACCTTGCCGTCGAGCAGGTCGGTCGTCTTGGGCAAGTCGAGCCTGTTGCGGTAGGCGACGTACTCGCCGTGCACCTTCGAGCCCACGAAGCTGGCCATGAGCGCGTCGATCTGCGCGGGCGAACACCCGTTCGCGTAGCCGGCGGCCTGGGCCCGGATCGCCATCTCCCACGAGCGCGCCGAGGGCCACGCCCCCGCGGCGCTGGGGTCGGTCGCCTTGGGCATGCGGTTGAGCAGCTCGGTGCGGTTCTCGATGAACGCCGTCACGACGCCCGCCGACTGGGCGTAGGCCTCGGGCCACGCCTTGCGCATGCGGGTGGTCTCGGTGGCGTAGCGCTCGGCCATCTCCTCGGTCGACGGCTTGGGCTGCCCGGAGCTGCCGCCCGCGATCATGTAGGCCGACCACTGCCGCGCCGACGCCCCGGCGAAGTTGGTGTGTCCGAAGCGGTTGGCGAGGGCGGGCGTCAGATCGTAGCCGCCGCTCGCCATCTCGGGCGGGTTGGCGTCGAGCAGGAAGCGGACCCCCGGGGGGAGGTGGAACCCGCCGACGACACCTTCGTTCACGACGCGGAGCAGGGCGCCCTGGGTCGCGGGCGTGCAGGTCGTGACTTCGTTGATCAAGATGATCACGCCCATGCCCGCCTCGACGGCGCGCGCCGCCTCGACGGCCCAGTCGGGCACGGCGAAGCGCGTGATCATGACGTCTTGACCCATGAGCTTGGTACGCTCCGGGATCGGCAGACCCAGGAAGTCACTGGGCTGCATGAGCGCGGCGGACAGGGTGATCACGACCATTCCCAGGCTCTCGCCGATCTGGCGGAGGATCCCGGTCTTGCCGACGCCGGGGACGCCCATGGTGAGGATGGGCAGACCCTCGCGGTCGTTGAGCCCCTCGGCGAGTAGTGCGGTCTCGATGATTTTGTGACTGAACATGGCTTCTCGTTTTTCTCCGCCGGGTGATGTTGCGGCGGTGACCTACTGTAGGCCGTTCGGAAGTGCGACGCACAACTCGCACAACTTTTTTTCAAAAAGGGACTAGACACGCGCAACTGTCCGTGCAACATTTCGAGTCCACCAACCGAAACCGAGCGCAAGAGAATGGCACAACGGAAACGCCGACTCCCACCGCCTCGCATCGAAGAACGACGAGTCAACATGAGCACCGACACCACCCCCGAGACCCCCCAGGCCCAGGCCGCCCCCAAGACCAAGCGCACGCGTCAGCCCGCCCACATCGAGTACGCCGGTCGCATCGACAGCTTCGTCGATCGCGTCGGCGGGGCCGAGCGCAAGAAGACCCTGCTGTCCGACCTCGACACCTGGATCCTCCACGCCACCGACGACAAGGTCAAGGCCACGCTGACCGAGCTCCGCGAGCAGGCCGAGCAGATGAACAAGCTGGGCCAGGCGATGTCCCTGACCCTCGTGAACCTCCCCGACGGCTTCTACAAGAAGCCCTCCCGGAAGGCCCCCAAGAAGGCCGAGGTGACGCCCTTCACCGTCGGCTGCACGCTGCGGGTCAAGGACGAGTACCGCACCGCGAGCTCGCCCTACGAGCGACTCGGCATGCCCTACGACGGGCTGGTCTACCTCGGCGACCGGGCGAAGTTCGTCCGCGTCTCCTACACCGGCCCCGACGGCAAGGAAGAGCAGTCGATGTTGCCCCGCAACAACGTCGAGCTCATGCCCGCGGGCTGATCCTCGATCGAGCCCCGGGCGTGCCCGGGGCTCCCCCATGACCGCGTACGCCAACGGTAGAGCGCAGAACTAGCTAGTCTGGGTTGCGGGTTCGAATCCCGCCGCGGATCGATGTAAAGGCCGGATGATCTCCGGCCTTGTTTAGGCCCCACCTGCACAACTAACACAACTTCACAACGAACGACGAATCCATGACCACCGAATCCCCACTCTCGAAAGACGTGTTCGCGCTCAGCGAGCACAACAACTGCTCTGGCGCGCTCGTGTACTGGAGTCTCTCCAGCGGCACGAACGGCCCCGCCCTGATCGACGCCCTCGAAGGCCAAGGCCTGCGCGCCGCCGACGGGCCCAAGCTCCCCGCGCCCGCGCGGTGCCTGACCCGCGCGGCGAAGGCCATCGCCCAGGAGCAGCGCGGCTCGATCCACCGACACAACGGCGTGTTGTGGTGCGTCGACAGCGAGGCCCTCGAAGTCGACGGCGCCCCGGTCTACCGCGCCAGCTGGGGCGTCAAGCTGGGTGAGATCGGGATGCCCGAGTGGTACCCGGGCCACCGCGGCGAGGCATCGGACGCGACCCGCGAGAACCTGCGCGACCGCTACATGTCGCTACTCGACGGCGAGCTCTCCACGGGTGACGTGTCCTCGTGGCTGCTCGACACGACCGAGCGCATGTTCGGCCTCATGCTGCGCCGCACGGGCGGGATCTACTTCATCCCGCACTCGACCCTCGACGACTTCACGAAGCGCGTGCAGGCGCTGCACAGCGTGAGCGCCTGCAAGGTCTACATGATCCCGGCCATGCACGCGAGCATGGGCGTCGCGGCCCTCGTCGACGCGCTCGCGGCCGAGGTGGCCGAGCTCGCGGATCGGACCTTCGCGGAGCTCGACTCCGGCGACCTGGGAGCCCGCGCCATCGAGACCCGGACCCGCCGGGCTGAGGCCCTGCTCGGCAAGGTCGAGCACTTCGAGAAGCTGCTCGACACGTCCCTCGACGAGCTCACGGAGCGCGCCAAAAAGCTGGCCGCGGCCTCGACCGCGGCTCACATCGCGGCCATGTCCAAGGCCGACGCCGGGATCAGCCCGACCTGAAAACGGGCGAGAGGACGGGTTGACGCCCGTCCTTTCTTGCGGTACACCTGCACAACTACCACAACTTGCACATCTCCATCGACCAAAGATCACTCGCCATGTACACGCCCACCGCCAACGAAGTTCACGAAATCGCCGAAGCCGTCGCCAAGTATTGGCGCACCCGCGGGATCACTTTCTACCCGTACAACGATCTCTATCAGGACGCTTGCCTTGCGATCTTGGAGGCCGCGCGCAAGTTCGATGAGGACCACGGCGCGACGTTCAGGAACTACGCCTACACCGTCGCGTCGCGGGCGACCCGGGCGAGCTTCACCCGCGCCCGCGTGGCGGTGTCCGGGCGCTCGAACGGCGCAACGACGACCCTGGGCAAGGCGCACAACACCGCCGACATGGACAAGGCCGCGACCCGCGTCGTGAACAACACCGGATTCAACGGCCTCGATTTCGACGCGGTGCTCGCCGCGGTCGAGATCACCGACCAGGTATTCGAGCGCCTCGACTTGTTGTGCGAGAAAGACTCCAGCATCGCCTACGTGCGCCCGTGCCTGACCTACGAATGCGCGCCCGAGGATCTGCTCAACGAAGAAGAGGGCTGGACCAAAGACAGGATCCGCGTGGCCTGTCAGCGTGCGCGCCGACACCTTCGCCGCTCCCCGGAGCTGCGCCGCTACGCGGAGGAAGTCCGCGAGCTCTGTGACACAGGGCTCCGCCTCGCGGCGGCCGACATGACCACGACGCTTTGGGACTCCGCCACGGCCTGAGCTGGCACAAGTCGCACAAGTTCGGTATGCTCCCGCGGTGTCCAACACCGCGCCCGAAGTCCGAATGATTGATCTCGACCTTTTGGTCGAGATGGATAGCACAAACCCCAATGTCCTCGCCCCTGATCGGTTCGCCCTACTCGTCCGCGGGATCGAGGAGCATGGGTTTGTGCAAAACGTGCTCGTGTACCCGCGCGATGACAAGTTCGTCATCATCGACGGCGTGCACCGGTGCAAGGCCGCACGCGATGCGGGACTCAAAGAAGTGCTATGCATGATCGTCCCGCCCGACCGCGCGAGGGTTCTCCGCCTCGCGCTAAACAAGCTCCGCGGCGAGCTGAATCATGCCGTGGTCGCGGAGGATCTCCTACACCTGAGCAGCGTCGAGAGCTACGATCTCGAAGCGCTCACGCTCACCGGGTTCACCGACGCGGAGTGCACGGCCCTCCTCGACATGGCAGCCACCGACGACAGCGAGACCGAGTCTCTACTGGCCGGGGTCGCCCTAGACTCGGTCCCCGAAGAAGAGGTGAAGCCGAAAACCTACAGCTTCACCGTGAAGTTCGCCACCGAATCGATGCGCGCCAAGTTCAAAGAACGGCTCGCACTCGTGCCCGGCCTTGACGACGTCGAACGTCTGCTACACTTGATCGAGAATCAAAGCCCATGACACACTCCCGCACAACTCCCGATGATCTACGCGCCCAAGGCTGGGTGTATTGCTCCGAAGCGGCCCGCCTCACCGGTTTGGCCGTGCAGACCCTCTACCGCTGGATCGAGGCCGGCCTCGTTCCCGGCGAGCGCGTTGGCGGCTATCGGCTGTGCATCCACTGGGATAAGCTGCTCAAGCATATCGGCAAAGCCACGTGTAAGGCGCGGTTCATCACGCCCGAGCTCGACCCGGAGTCGTGGGCGAAGCAAGGCGAGGATCCCAAAGAGCGCGAGCGCATCGAGGCGGACTGATGCTGCTCAGCATCGGGAACACCCGCACCACTGTTGACGCTTTGCCGCGCCAGCTCGCGTGGCTCGGGGCCCTGCTCTCGTTCACTGATCAGAGCAAGGCTTTCCAGCAGCGCGGGGGCAGGGCCGTGCGCGTCGAGGTCCCGGCGGTCTCGCTGCTCGAAAAGGACAGGCTCACGGGGAAGCACACCTTTCCCGCGGGCCTGTCCGCACACGTCGTGAGCGAGGCCAAGAAAGCCGGGGTCTCGGTCGCCTTCGCGGACGCCCGCACGCGCCCCGTAGAGCCCGATCTCAGCGTCGAGACGGCATGGCTCCGGCCATACCAACGCGAGGCCGCAGAGACCGCCGTGGCGAAGACCAAGGGCATCATCAAGCTGCCCACGGGCACGGGGAAGACAGAGATCGCCGTGGCGATCTCGATGCTCCTACCCGGCGCCCGGGTCCTGATGATCACCCCCGAAAAGGACCTGCTCCACAACGCCGCGAGGCGCTTCGAGAAACGCACCGGGGACACGGCGGGGCGCATCGGTGACGGAATCTTCCGGCTGGGAGACTTCACCGCCGCGACCTTCCAGACCCTCGCCGCCGGCTTGCGCAAGGGAGATCCCAAGCTGCGCAAGTACATGCAAACCGTGCACGCGATGATCATCGACGAAGTGCACCAACTCCCCGCCGACAGCTTCTATTCGGCGGCGCAGGCGATTCCTGCCTACTGGCGAATTGGGATGAGCGGAACACCACTCGCCCGAGGTGACCGAAAGGGCCTGTTCTCGGTCGCGGCTTGCGGGTCGATCATCTATCAGCAAAGCCCTGATTACTTCATCGAGCGCGGATGGATGAGCCGACCCAAAATCAAGCTCGTCAAGTGCGTGCAGGGAGGCGATGCGGCGAACTGGCAAAAGAGCCATGCGCAGTTCATCGTGAAGTCGAATCAGCGAAACAAGCTGCTCACCCGCATGGTACGTGCATGCGCCAAACCGGCGCTGCTATTCGTGCGCCAAAAGAAGCACGGCCGCGAGATGCTCGATCGTCTGCGCGCGGCTGGGTTGCGTGCTGAGTTCGTCTGGGGCGAGTCCTCGATGGCTGAGCGCGACTTGGCGATCAAGAAACTGGAATGGGGCGACCTAGACGTCATTGTCTGCTCAAAGGTGTTCGTCACCGGGACAGACATTCCAGACCTGGCCGGCATGGTCAACGCCATGGGCGGCAAGTCGACGATCGAGACATTGCAGCGACTCGGCCGCGGTACTCGGGTGACCAAGACCAAAACCGAGTTCGAACTTTGGGACGTCCTAGACGTCGCAGAATCGCCGGTGAACACGTCGGGGAATCGGTGGTCCCACCGCCACAGCCTCGAACGAAAAAATGTCTACCTCGCGCAAGGCTACGAGGTTATCATTCACGACGACGTACTGTGATGATTCGGCACTGCTACGTCTGCGGGGCCGAGCACGAGGAAGATCGCGGGGCTCACCTGTTTTGGTCTGGACCCTACACATTCGCGCTCACAGTCTATCTGTGCTCCGCGGGATGCTGGGTCACGCTGCAATGGGACACGCCGAAAGATCTACGTGAAGAGCGATTGCGTCTAGCGCTCGCCCGCGCAGCTGCTAGCCCTAAATAAGAGAAGCCCCACACCCCCCTTGCTTGCCGGCTCAGGGGTGTGGGGCGCGTCCTAGAGGAGACGTGAGGTGAAAACATACCACACCCTGAGCCCCCGCGGCCAGCAACTACCCGCAAAAATCCGCACCCTGATTAGGGTGCTTTTGGCGCAAGGGTACGATCACGAGCTCGCCCTAAACATAGAGTATCTCGCTACAGCCCTAAAGGTGCACCGTGCTACCGCTTATCGCCAGCTGCATAAGGCCGAGCGATTGGGGGTAATCGAGATCGATAAGGGGTCCAGTCCTTTGGGTGGGGTCCGTCCCCACCCAAAGGTGATGTTGCCGTCCCGTCACAATTGGTCTATTCGCGTGAATCCGTGGTGCTACGAGCCTGTAGCGAAAAATCAGACTGGGGCAAATTCCAAAATGCGACAGCTTAATTATAATTCTCTTAATTCTACTCAAGAGAAAGAAGGAGATAAGGGAAAAGAGGAAAAAGAAAAAGATAAATGCGGTCGCATTTTTGCGGCTCCATGGCCACTCTCTACCCCACTACCGGCTAAGCAAGGTGCCGATATCGTAGATCCCGAATACACCCCTTCGGCATACGAGGAAGAGGAGTTCGAGTCTCGATTCGATGCACTCCTCTCCGGCTCGGCCCCAGGACAGCGAAAGCTTGCTGAGGCATCATGGGCCGGGCTCGGTATGCTCCCTGACTTCCCAGACCGGGGGTTCTGTCGATTCGCCAACACCCCCGCGCTTCCGCAGTTCACCGGCAACATGAAATGGGACATCTCTATCATACTCTGCGCCTATCGCTGCATCATCAAAAAGATGTACGGCAAGCGCGTTCGGCTTGACAACAAAGTGCGCTTTCGAATGAAGCCTGTTGTGCTGGCGCTAATCCAGCATGGCGTGAAAAGCCCATACCCTTGGGGAATGCAGCGCACACAGCAATACCGATTCGCTCACGGACCGGACAAAAAGCCTTCGATCGACGCGATCTTCTCCGGGCCGGCGGTCGCGGCTCAGGTTGCGAATTTCGAGGCTTACGCGGTATCCTACGGCCTTTCACGGCAAATCATGGCCCCCTCACACCGCGAGGCCGTCACTCGGTGGTATCAAGCAAAAGCAATTGCGCTGTGTCTCGCACCGCCGAACGGCCTACAGAGGGAGACCGCCATCGCGGCGCTCGTCGGTCCGGCTGAGCTCGCGCGGTTGCGGCGGCAAGCTGAGGCTGAGGTTGTGCGGATTGAGGCCGATCTACTTCGTCGCATGCAAGCCAACGATTGGATCTGGGGGGACGTGAGTGTCTGACGATCAAGTGATTGAGCCCTACGGGCTGCACGCCATGTTTGAGCGTGACTTGCTGTACACGCTCGCAAACGACACCGCGGCCTATGGTCGCGTAGGTGAGTACATCGAGCCAGAAGCGTTCTCTGATCCGCTGTCGCCAATCGTCTGCAAGGTCATTGCGCAGTGCATCGCATCGACCGGCCGACCCCCAGGGGGGATGTCCGCGTTCCTGCAAGAGCTGGAGAACCTCGCAGCATCCGGCGGGATCAGCTTCGATCAGCGCGCGGCCGTTGCAGCCAACATGGTCGCGGCAAGTCAGACGGGATTCGACCCCGAAACCGTCGTGGCTCAGTTCGGCGCGGTGATCAAGAGTCGTCGGAACCGCACGGCGATTGAGAGCGCCATCCTGGCGCACAGCAATCCCGACGCGCTCGTCGAGATCGGGCAACAGCTACAAAACAACGCGCAGATCGGCGTGGTCGACGTGAGCGTGGGCGATGACTTGTCCTCGCTGCAAGCTGACCTCGAAGAGACCGCCAACGTGCCGCGGCTGTCCTTTGGCTGCCCGGAGCTCGACGCGGCCACGGGCGGCGGACGGGCCCAAGGCGAGTTCGGTTTTGTGCTCGGTCCGCCGAAGACGGGCAAGTCCGCGTGGCTGGTCCAGGATGCGGTTACGGCCGTGCGCCAAGGTCTGAACACGGTTGTGATCACACTGGAGTTGCCAAGCGTGCGATGGCGTGCCCGATTCTTGGCGGGCATCACTGCTGTGCCCACTAACGCGATTATCAAACACCCGAAGACCACAATCGCGTGGAAGGTCTTCGACGATATGAAAGGGATGGCGCAAGACACTGGGCTACCCTTCGGCCGATTCCAGATCAAGAAAATGCCGGCCGGCTCTACCACGCTGCTCGATGTCCTCTCCTACGTTTCGCGTGTCGAGCAACATTGGGGCGAGCAAGCCGACGTCGTGGTCATCGATTACATGGACAAGATGCGCGGCCAAGACACGACGAAAGGCATGTACGAGCAAATGCTCGAAGTCTATGAGGGTGGTCGCCTCTGGGCCGAGCTGAATGGTCGATGGATGTCGACTGCGAGCCAGACAAAGGGGCACGTGAAAGAGGGTGATATGCCCAACTTGGCCGACTGCGCTGATTCGCAAAACAAGGTGCGCGTAACTGACTGGATGCTCGGCATCCAAAAGATGCTGGACCCCACGCTAATCGGGCAAGTCTCGCTCCGCCTGATCGCGGGTCGCAACTACGAAGAGACCAACGTGCTCGGCCCGTATAAGGGCGGTGCAGAGTTTGGCGTGTTCCTGCACGGGGTTGCCGGCAATAACGCACTCATCAACGTGATCCAGAAAGTATGAACCGCGACGAGATGGTGATTGAGGCCGTGCAGCACGGTCGTCGGAACGCGTCCGGGTGGGTGCGGGTCACGTGCCCGTTTTGCCCGACGCGTCGCAACTCGCCGGACCGCAAGCAATCATTCGCGTTCAACCCTTCGACGTCGGGCTTTGTCTGCAACCGCTGCCGGATCAAGGGGCGCCTGTTCTCCGCGTACACCGGGACGTTTAACGGTCCGCAACGCGAGGCGCTTTCCATCCATGCTGAGGCGGCCGGGTTCGCCTCGCTCTCTGACCTGTCCGTGATTCGTTCGCAGTCCGCCAAGCCGGCTTACACCTATCTCGCATCGCGTGGCTTCACGATGTCAGACATCGAGGCCGCGGATATGCGCGTCGCACTGTACGGCAAATACTCTGGCCGAATCATCATTCCCCACCGCGAGGCCGATGGGTCATGGTGGGGTTTCTCTGCGCGGATCTGGAAGCGCAAGATTGACCCGGGTTGCCGCAAAGTCCTCTACCCACCCGGCATGGATCGTCAGCGTCTCTACAACGCGCCCGCGTTGCTCGAAGAGACAGATCGTATGTTGCTTGTGGTAGAGGGTGTGCTAGATGCAACATGGTACCTGCCCGATGTCGTGGCCTCCCTAGGCCTCCCGATCATGTCGCATTTCGAGCGCTTGGTACGATTCGCCAAACGCCCTGTCTGCTTTGCCCTCGACGGCGACGCATGGGAGACCGGCCGCGCATGGATGCAGCTTGGTCGGTTCCGCGGGCGCAAAGACTTCTACGCCGTCCGGCTCCCCCCGGGCGAAGATCCAAACAGCATCGATCCTCAATGGCTATTCGATCAAGTCGAAGGCCTCACCACAATCAACGCAATCAAGCGAACCCCGAAAGCAGCGCTTCTCCCATGATCACCGATCTGCAAGCTCTTCTCACCACCATCGGTCCTGACAAATACAAGACCCTCGACATCAACGAACTCGTGCGCATGCAAGTCGAGCTGGCGCGCATCGACCTCGAAGGCGCCAAGCTCCAGCGCCTGAACGATCAAGACCTCGACGCGCAGCACCGGTCGGTCGCGTCTCCCGCTCCCGCTCCCGCTCCCGCGCCGACCCCCGCTCCCGAGCCTGTCGAGACTTTCGTGGCCGCGGCCGAGCCTGCGCCGGCCCCCGCCGCGCCCAAGATCACCATCGTGCCCGCTCCCGAGCTCGTCGACCGACCGCCGACCCCCGAGCCCGCGCCGCCGACCCCCGAGCCCGCTCCCGAGCCCGCGCCGCCGACCCCCGAGCCCGCGCCGGTGGTGCACGCGACCATGCCGGAGCCTGCGCCCGCACCCGCTCCCGAGCCCGCGCCGACCCCTGCACCCCCGGCGCCCTCGCCTGTCCCCGCTCCGGCGATCCAGGCCCGCGCCGCCGCCCTGCCCAAGCCCCTGACCCCGCCCGAGCCCGCGCCGACCCCTGCGCCTGCTGAGGCCCCCGAGCACGCCGTCGAGACGCTCAAGTGCGGTCACGAATGGTACGTCAACATGCCCGCCCGCGAGCACCCCACGGCGCTCTCTGGGGTCGCGCACCAAAAGGCGATCCAGTTGACCGAGTGGGGCGGCCGAAAAGTCGTGAATCGGACCGAGAATGAGCTCTACTATCGACTCGATCTCGACAACGGCGATTTCGTGCGCATCGAATTCGACGGGCACGACTGGTATGAGGCCGGTCGTGCGAACAACGACGGCGACATGCTGCCGATCTTCAAACACCCCAAGGGCGCGAGCGAACCGGTCGCGTCGCTCCGGGGCGAGACGGCCGCACGCGTCGCTATCAACGTGATCATGAGCGAGGGCGCCGGGGTCACGAGCTGGCGCCGACGGACGGGCATCCCCCAGGCTCCCAGCTTCCCCGAGGCCGTGCGCTTCGCCGAGCTCGATGCGAAGATGCGACACTACACGGGCGAGCCCTTCCTGCCCAAGTACACCGGCGATGACATGTTCATCATGGAGCTGTCGGCCTACCTCAATCGGCAAAACACCGAGCTTCTCATCGAGGACTGATCCATGCGTCGCTTGCCGCTGTACACCACACGGGCGCAACCCATCGACCGGATTGCTGGCCTCGATCGAAACCCGAAGTGTACAGCGTGCGACCGACATAAGTCCTCTCGCCTTGTCTGTATTCAAGCGCAAGCCGTGCCGCGCGGGCCCGTCCAGGGCGGCGCCCTGATCGTCGGTGATTGGCCAACGGTCGGGGAGGAAGGGGCCGGGGTCGTGTTCTCCTCGGAGGTGAACTCGCAACTGCGCGCGTTCATTGAGTACAACTATCAGGGCACCGTGGTCTACGCGTCCGCGGTGGGCTGCTCGGCTCGCGGCGAAGCGCCATCCGACAAGGAGATTGCCGCTTGTCGGCCCTACCTCAAAGCGATCATCGACGAAGCGAAACCTGAGCGCATCATCTGTCTTGGCAAGGTCGCTTATCGCTCGGTGCTCGGGACGAAAACGCCGGCGAAAGACAGCCGACGCGGATACAATCACCTCGAAGACGGTACACCCGTTTTCATGTTTCCGACTGCGCGCTCGCAGTATGTAAACGTGTTTCATCGGCGGTGCTTTCTTGGCGACATGGTGTGGGCACTGCAAGCAAGCCCCGAACCTGCGCCGTTCGATATGCAGGTCGAGATCATCGAGACCGCCGACGACGCAAAGCTGGCATGCGACGAGCTGCGCAAGGGTGGGCGGTTCTCATACGACACGGAGACCTCGGGCCTGATCGGCTCGGATTTCTTCCGCGTGCTGTGTCTCGCCGCCGCTACGGCGGACGCCGGTCGGGTGTTTCTGTGGGATTGGCAAGCGCTCCTCTCAGTCCGCGAGGATCTGGTCGAGCTCATGCGCGACGACACGGTCAAGAAGACCGGCCACAACCTCAAGTACGATCTCAAAGCGGCGGCGCATGGCATCGCCGGGTTGATCGATGACTTTGGGCGGTTGCTCGTCAAAGGCGTCGACACCGACACGCTGCTACTGACGAAAATGCTCGACTCCGAAGTGCTCTGTCGCCTGGAGTATCAGGCCGAGCGCGTCGGGATGGGCGGGCACAAGGAAGAGAACAAAGCCGCGCTTGACATGGCCGTCGCGTCCATCCGAGCGGCGCGAGCGAAGCCTCGGCAACGCATCTTCCCCGGACTGTTCGAACCCGCAATGGAGGCCGCGCTGCGGCACCCGCTCGTCGATGAAAAGTCGTTCGCGTTCGGGCTCATCCCGCCCACGATCTTGCACCGTTACTGTGCGCTCGACACCGTAGCCACTGCGCGGCTTCGGAATCTCATGCACCCGGACATCGAGCGCGCAGACCATCACCGGCTCGTGAACTCGACATTCGTCCGGCCGTCGACGGGGGCGCTCGCACAGATCGAGAGCTGGGGCATGAGCGCGAGTCCAGACGCGGCACGGCTCGCGGGGCTACACCTTCGCACCGAGCGGGACAAGGCGATGACCAAGATTCGCGCGCTCGGATGCGACATCAACATCGCGTCGCCCGCCCAGCTGTCAGAGTACTTGTTTGGTCGGCTCGGGTTGCCGGTCTACGGGCGCACGCCGACCGGCGGCGCCTCGACCAAGGCGGAGTTTTTGAAGCCGCTCGCGGAAAAGCACCCCGTCGTCGAGCCGCTGCTACTGCACTCGAAGCTCGACAAGCTGATCGGCACATACGCCGACGGCTTGATCCCACACATTCGCAACGGACGGATCTACACCAACATCAATCAGGACGGCACGCGTTCTGGCCGATGGTCTTCGAGCTCGCCCAACTTGCAGAACATCCCGTCGGGCGGACCTTGGGCTAAGTACATCAAATCGATTTTCACCGCGCCGCCTGGACACCTGCTAATCCAGCTCGACTATTCGCAGCTAGAGCTTCGAGTCGCCGCCATGCTCACCGGCGATCCGAAGATGATCCAGATCTACAAAGACGGGCAAGATTTCCACCGCCGAACCGCGGAGCTCATCGCCCCGGCGATGTGGAAAATCGACGCGAGCCAGGTGACCAAGGATCACCGTCGCTCGGCAAAGGCCTTCAACTTCGGCGTTTGGTACGGGCAGGGAGACGGCACCATCGCCAAGAATCTTGCTGTGTCGCGCAAGATCGCGGCGCAGCTTCGCCACGAAGTTCTCGGACAGTTCACCGAGGCGGGACCGTGGATCGACGGGCGGAAAACCTACGCGCAGATGCACGGAATCACGTGGACCTATTGGGATGGTCAGCACGCCCGCGTTCGGCAGCTCCCCGACATCGTCTCTTACGATGACAAGCTCAAGTCGACCGCCATGAACGGCAGTTTCAATACCGCAGTTCAGGGCACCGCCGCGCTGTTCATGGAGCGCACAATCGGCGAGGTCGTTCGTTGGATCTTGTCTTCTGGTCTGCCCGTCCGCGTCACCAACACAGTCCACGATTCCATCATCCTCGAAGTGCCGTTCCGTCTCGTGAATCTTGTGATTGACGTGGTGACGGACATCATGGAGAGTTGGCCTAGCGGCCCCGTGCCGCTCGTCGCTGACGCGGAGATTGGATCCACCTGGGCCAGCTTGCGTGACTACGCGTTGATCAAGAAAGTCGCCAACTTCACCGCTCGGAACATGTTCACCGACGAGGAGATCTGCAAGGTGCTCGGCATCCTCACCGACCCCCCGACCAAGGCCCCGGATTTGGTCGAGCTCGGCGAGCTCCGGCGCCTCGCAAAACTCGTCGGCCGGCTGTGACTCGCAGCCCCGTTCGGCCTACGGTATCCCATGACGAATCAGTCCTCCACGGCCCCCGCAAACGCGGCTGCGCCCTTCGAGCCTCTGACCCTCGACCCCGACAACCTCGACGCGGAGCTGGTCCGCATCGTGCCCGAGTTCTCCCGCGCGACCTTCGAGCTCGCCTCGGCCAACCTCGTCGTCGCTTCGGCCAAGGCCGCCCGCGACTCTCTCGAAGCCAAGTACACCGTCGACTTTCGCACGACGGCCGAGATCCAGGGAGGCCGCACGAGCCAAGCTCTGATCGAGGCCAAGGTGGCGGGACTCGCCGACGTCCAGCGCGTGCGCCATGAGTACATCCGCGCCGTCGCGGCCCGTGACGGGATCAAAGCGCACGTCGAGTCGCTGCGCATGAAGCAACAGGCCCTGGAGCTGCTCATGCGCTCGCGGGTCGCCGAGATGCGCATCTACGGGTACCAGCAGACCACCGCTTGATCTTCACCACTCTCACCACTTCACTACTCACCACACCAACGAAAGCAAACCGCTACACCATGTCCAACATCGCAAACACGTTTGGCTCCTTCGGAGCCGAGGGGGCCAAGACCACCGCACAGGCCATGAGCTCCGGGGACTGGATCAAGTTCGACAAGGGCGTGCCCAAGTTGATCCGCATCCTCCCGCCGCTCGCCGGAGAGTCGCTCCCCTGGGTGCTGATCTATCAGCACTTCATCAAGGTCGGTGACAAGCGTCTCACCGTCAACTGCCCGCGCAAGATGAACGTTGGCCCGTGCCCGATCTGCGAGGAGTACGATCGGCTCATGGCCACCGGCAACCCCACCGACGAGGCCGCGGCCAAGGAGAACTTCCGTCCCAGCTTCCGCGCCATCGCCCGCGCCATCGACCGCGAGCGCCCCGGCATGGTCCGCCCCGTCGGCCTGTCCGGGACCGTCGTCGGCCTGCTCAACACGATCGTCAAGGGCAAGCCCCCGGCGGTGCAGGGCGTCGACTTCACGCATCACGAGCACGGCTATGACCTGCTCATCGAGTACCTGGGCACATCGCCGTGGTACACGGCTCAAAAGGTCGATCAGCCCTCGCCCATCGCTTCGAGCGAGGCCGGCATCCTCGACATCGCGGCGAAGATGAAAGCCGTCAACCTGGCCGACAAGGCCAAGGTCTTCGACTACAACGTGCTGCAAGCCAAGCTCGCCGAGCTGCTCGGCGGCGGCGGCTCGGCGGCGCAGCCCGTCGGCGGCTTCGCGGCCATGCCCGGGGGCCAACCCCAGCCGGCCCTCGGCGCGACCCCGGGGTCGACGATCAACACCTCCAAGGCTCCGTTCTGAGCCACCCCCTGAGCAACGCGAGGGCGCCGTCAGCATTGGCGGCGCCCTCTCTTTTGGTGATGCCATGAGCGACGACAAGAAGAAAAAGAAGAACGACAAGACGATCGAAGAGCAGATCGCGGAGCGCTTCGGAGGGGCGTTCATCGCCCCAGGCCAAGCTGGTCCCGTCGAGCCCGTCGACGCGATCCCCACGGGCTCGATCGGCCTCGATCACATCCTCGGGATCGGCGGTCTCCCCCGTGGGCGCATCGTCGAGATCTACGGGCCCGAGGCCTCGGGAAAGACCACGCTCACCCTGCACTTGACAGCGCAGGCGCAAAAGATGGGTCTGGCCTGCGCGTTCATCGATGCCGAGCATGCGCTTGACCGCAACTACGCGGAAGCGCTCGGGGTGGACATGGGCAAGGTCGGGATTTCGCAACCCGACTGCGGCGAGGATGGGCTGGAGATCGCCGACATGCTCGCCCACTCCGGCAAGTACGGTCTGATCGTGATTGACTCGGTCGCCGCGCTCACGCCCAAGGCCGAAATCGAGGGCGACATGGGGGCCAAGCATGTCGGTCTACAGGCGCGGATGATGAGCCAAGCGCTGCGCAAGATGACCGCCGCAGCGCACAAGGGCAACACGCTGATCGTGTTCATCAATCAGCTGCGCTCAAAGATCGGCGTGATGTTCGGGAGTCCCGAGACCACGACCGGTGGCAACGCGCTGAAATACTACGCGTCGGTTCGTCTCGACATTCGCCGGATCGGGAAGATCAAGAAAGGCGAAAAAATCGTCGGCAACCGAACGCGGGTCAAGCTCGCCAAAAACAAGCTGGCGCCGCCGTTCCAAGAGGTCGAGTTTGACATTGAGTTCGGCAAGGGGATCTCGCGGTCAAAGGAGCTCATCGAGCTCGGCACCGAGTCAGGGGTCATCGACAAAGCTGGCGCGTGGTACAGTTTCGCCGGTGAGAGGATCGGGCAAGGCCGCGAGCGTGCCGCGGAGTGGCTCGAAGCGAATCCCGAGGTCTCGGAGCAAATCGAGGCCCTGATCCTGATGTCTCTCGAAAGCTAGCTGTGACCCACGGGCCCGATCGGCCTACAGTAGACCGTGCAAGCCATGCCAGAAAACACCGCCCCCGAGACCCTCCGCTCTGGGGTCATGCTGCCGACCGAGCACGGACCACTCCCGGCCTCGATCATCAGGATCAAGGCCAGCGAGATCATGTGCGGCGACTGTCTCATGTCGCCGCACTTCAAACCCGCTCGCGTCGGGTTCCGCGAGATCACGGACACGGGCTTTCGGTTCTGGGATGAACACGCCCACGGGCACGACTACACCCCCGACGAGATCGTGCAGGTTGTGCGTCTCGACGGGCTGCGCTTTCAGGCATGGCCGACCGACGCGACTTGCCGCGCGTGGCTCGACAGCGCCGCCGAGCACTTCGCCGCCCATCACAGCGCGGACCTGAACTAGCCGTGACCCTGATCGGCTACATCGCTGACGTTCACGTCGGCAACATGGCCAAGGGCAAGGGCGAGACCGTCGCGGGAGTCAACGCCCGGGCCCGCGACACGCTCGCCGCCCTCGCGCGCGCCGTCGAGGAAGCGACCGCTCGGGGCTGCACGGTCCTCGCTGTGGCCGGCGACCTCTTCCACTACGCCCGCGTCGAGCCTCAGATTGTCGCGGCCGTACAGCGGATTCTGACGCTTCCTGCGGTGGTCATCGTCGGCAATCACGACGTGGCTTCCCTCGCCCCCGGGGACCACGCCATCGCGCCGCTCGGGGACCACGTGACCCTCGTCGAGAGGGCCTCTGTGGTCCCCGTGGGCGACGTCGACATGCTCGCCGTACCCTTCGAGCCCGGACCCCCCATGGAGTGGCTCCCTGGGCGGCTGGAGTCCCTCCGACAGCTCCGCCGCCCGGGGGCCCGATCCCACCTCATGCTGCACATGGGGATCAGCGACCTCGACACGCCGTACTTTCTCGATCAGAGCGCCGGGCACATCGCGGTCGTGCGCCTGCGCGAGCTCATGGAGAAGCACTCGATCGACTGGGCGTTCGCGGGGGATTGGCATCGCCACCAAAGCTGGCCCCACGAGCGCGGCGGCATCGTGCAGATCGGGTGCCTCTCGCCGAACCGCTACCCGCCCGGCGAGCACGAGCACGGACACATCGGGCCGCTGATCATCTCCTCGCCGACGGGCTTCGAGATCGTCGACATCCCGGGCCCGCGGTTCGTCAAACTCAAGTACGGCGCCAGCGAGATCGAGTCCTACCCGCTGCCCCAAAACGCGGCGCCCCTGTACGTCAAACTGACGTGCAATGAGACGCAAGAGAAAGACGCCCGCGCGCTGCTCGAAGAGTTCCGCGCCCTCGGGCAGGTAGTCGACGCAGAGCTACACGTCGACCGCGTGCTACAGCGCGCCGCCCAACGCACGGCCTCCCACGAAGCTCGCACCGCGGGCTCAGTCGATGAGGCTTTGCGCGTGTACGTCGAGACGATGCCCGTCGCGGAGGGCGTTAGTCGTGATCAAGTTCTCCGCCTCGCAAGGAAGTACCTCGCATGAGGATTCGAAAAGTTGAGGGCGTGTCGTTCATGCGGTGGGGGAATGTCGAGGTAGCGCTACCCGCTACCGGCGTTGTGCTCTTGCAAGGCGCGAACGGACACGGCAAGTCCACGATCATCGAAGCCATTTCGCACGCGTTGTGGGGCAAGTCCGTCCGCGGCGCCCCAGGTTGGCGCAAGGATGAGGCCGGCGGGGTCCGGGTCGAGCTCGACGGGCTCACCGTGCATCGCAGCGTCTCGGCCAAGGGCTCCGCCAAGCTCCGGTGGTCCCGCGCCGACGGGAGCGACGGGGCGGCCAACTACGCGACGCGCACGGCCTCCCAGGCCAAGCTCGAAGAGCTCGTCGGCACCCACGACGTCTGGGCCCGCTCCTGCGTCTTCAGCTCCCACGAGGCGGGCAGCTTCACCACGCTCACGGACAAGGGCCGCAAGGAGCTGCTCGAACGCATGCTCGCGCTGGAGCCCTTCGCCGTGGCCTACAAGAGCGCGACCCGGGACCGGACCGTCGCCGCGCAGGCCCGCGACCGCGCGACGCATGAGCTCGCCCTGCACCGCGCCAGGGTCACCGGGAAGGGCCGCGAGCTCGCCCAGGTCGAGGAGGCGATCGAGGGCTTCCCTGATGAGGCCGAGCTCGCCGAGCTGCGCAGGCGGGCGATCGCCCTCGCCGAGCAGGTCGAGGCCTCAGAGCGCGAGCTCGCCGAGCTGCAAGGCAACGCGGAGCGCGACGCACAGGCCCTGCAAACTCGCAGCGCCACCGCGCGGGCGGAGCTGGAGAAGCGCCACCACGACGCGCAGCGCGAGCACGACAAGGCCCAGCACGCCGTTGCCCTCGCTCGGGAGAGCTGCGCCGTGGCCTCGGCCAGGGTCGCCGATCTCGAAGCGCGACAGGCCTCGAAGCGCGAGCTGGGCCCCACCTGCCCCACGTGCGAGCAGGGCATCCCCCACGACCACCGCGACGCGATCTTCGAGGCCCTCGACATCGCCGTCGAGGTAGCGGAGGGCAAGCGCACCGCGGCCGAGAACGAGGTCAGCCGCTTGGTCGATGAGCTCGCCGCCGCGCGCAAGTCGGTCACCGCGATCGTCGAGGAGGCCCAGGCCCTGGCCCACGCCCTCGAAGAGGAGCGCAGTGGCATCCTTGGGCGAGCGCGCGGCGTCGGGGAGGCGATCATCCTGGAGCGCGATGGCAAGCTGCGCGAGCGCGCGTCTCTCGTGGGCCAGGGCAAGGCCCTGCGCGCGCGTCTCGAACAGCGCGAGCCATGGCTCGCCAAGGGCGAGACCCTGCGCGCGGAGCTGGACAGGCTCGAAGCCGAGACGCAGGCCCTCGAAGTCCGCGAGCGCGACACGATCCGCGAGCACGCGGAGCTTGACGCGGTGTGCTCGGTGCTCGGGCTCCGCGGGGTCCGGGCGAGCATCCTCGCCCAGGCCCTGGAGACCGTCGAGAGCGTCGCCAACGACTGGCTCGCCCGGCTGGGGTACGCCCATCTACGCGTCAAGCTGAGCCCACAGAGCACGACCGCGGCCGGCAAGGTCCGCGACGTGATCGACTTCGCCGTCGAGGGAGCCGGGGGAGGCTACGGGTACAAGGCGAGCTCCGGGGGCGAGCGCCGCCGGATCGACATCGCAATTCTCCTCGCCCTCGCTGACGTCGCCGTCGGGCAGGTCGCCCCGGACTCGACCCTTTTCGTCGACGAGATTTTCGACGCCCTCGACAGCGAGGGTGTGGAGGCCACGGTCGCCGCTGTCGAGGAACTGGCCCGAGAGCGCTGCGTGGTCATCATTACGCACAATCCACAGCTTGTGGACCAACTCCCGAGCGCGCAGCGCTACCGCGTTCAGGGCGGGTCGGTCGAGCCCGTCTAGTTCGGTCAAGATCTTGTGTGACTCGCTTGCAGATTTGGCCTACGGTTAGGCGTGCAGCAAGTCAAGATCATCGCTGACGAGGAGACCATTCGCCGAGTCGAGCCCGTGCTCGAAGCCCTGGGTTTTCAAGTCATCGCCACGACTCCCAGCCCCCTCGCCGCCACCTCCAAGGCCCGCCGAAAGCTCGCGCGACTGCTCGGCAGCGGCAAGCTGACCGAGCGTCTCGCCGAGACGGTCGAGCTCTATGCGATCGACGGGTTGCCGACCGATGTCGTCGCCGAGCGCTTGCAGATCAGCCGCGCAACCGTCAAGTGGCACTTGACCGCCGCGCGTGCACGGATCGGAGGACTCCCTCAACGCGCGGGCTCGCTAGTCCGCTACATGTTCGATCTCCCGCCCTCCACCGAGAACACCCCATCATGAGCCTCAACGACGACAACTTCACCCCCCGCTACTTGCTGCGCATCGCCTTCACGGCCGTGTGCATCCTCGGCCTGATCGGCCTCACCACCGCAGCGTTCGGC
>Ga0163110_10000016_pt1 | contig 87697 bp, 110 predicted proteins | sample CRUFie1St17metaG_FD_108703 | JGI IMG/M metagenome (GOLD analysis project Ga0163110, IMG submission 108703) | Marine microbial communities from the Costa Rica Dome - CRUD Field 142mm St17 metaG | ecosystem: Environmental > Aquatic > Marine > Oceanic > Photic zone | place: Costa Rica: the...
GCACTAAGATGATTTATTATTGTCAGCATTGTATGGGTGGGCAGGTTTGAACTCGCCCTCTTTGAATGGTACTGACTTAGTTAGGTCCCTACGAGATTCATTCTTAATGAGAATAAATGCTTCCTTGTTGTACTTGATGGTGCCAAGGGGTGATTGCCATTTCTTATTGTAGTCTTCTCCAACATCAATACCTGATACAGAGCAACCACCAATCTCCACAACAATATTGTCACCAACTTCCCACCCAAGTTTGTTTGCTATTACAGCAACCTGATCTACCACAGAGTTTTCCATGACAGATTCTTCTGGTTCAAGATTTCCAAGCATAAAAAAAGAGGGTATGAACCCTCTCAGTATAACAGATTTAAAGCATCCCCGCAAGCATGAGTAGAAAACACATGATTGTGAAGGTGAGAATCACAGAACAAGATATGATTAATTGTTTGAGTGTAGAACTCTCACCATTTGGTTCGTGATCAGAGTGCGTTTCCACGAGGGAGCACCTCTTCTGGGAATACAAAGTTTTCATGTGGTTGGTCAGCAGGTGCCATCCAAGCACGAAGACCTTCATTCAAGAGAATATTCTTGGTATAGAAAGTCTCAAACTCTGGATCCTCAGCCGCCCTAAGTTCCTGACTAACAAAGTCATATGCACGAAGATTAAGAGCAAGACCAATAATCCCAATGCTGGAAACCCAGAGTCCCATAACCGGAACAAAGAGCATAAAGAAATGCAACCAACGCTTATTGCTAAACGCAATACCGAAGATCTGAGACCAGAAACGATTGGCAGTAACCATCGAATAGGTTTCTTCTTCTTGGGTTGGTTCAAATGCTTTGAACGTGTTTGCCTGTTCACCATCTTCAAACAATGTGTTCTCTACAGTGGCACCATGAATGGCACACAGCAGTGCTCCACCTAGGATACCTGCTACACCCATCATGTGGAAGGGGTTCAGGGTCCAGTTGTGAAATCCTTGGAGGAACAACAGAAATCTGAAGATTGCTGCGACACCGAAGGATGGAGCAAAGAACCAACTGCTTTGCCCCAAAGGATAGATGAGGAAAACAGAAACAAAGACAGCAATGGGACCAGAAAAGGCAATGGCATTGTAAGGACGGATACCGACAAGACGTGCGATCTCAAACTGACGGAGCATGAATCCAATCAGGGCGAAAGCACCGTGGAGGGCAACGAATGCCCAGAGACCACCGAGTTGACACCAACGAACAAAGTCGCCTTGTGCTTCGGGACCCCATAAGAGTAGCAGTGAATGACCCATGGCGTCTGCCGGGGTAGAGACTGCTGCGGTGAGGAAGTTACAACCTTCCAGGTAAGAGGAAGCGATGCCGTGGGTAAACCAACTGGTTACGAACGTTGTACCAGTGAGCCAACCGCCAATGGCAAGATAGGCAGTGGGAAAAAGAAGTATACCAGACCAGCCAACGAATACAAAACGATCTCTTTTGAGCCAGTCGTCAAGGACATCGAACCACCCTCTTTTTGGTTGAGTAAGTGTTGATGCTACCATGTTGATTCGATAAAATTAGTGTGAGTAAAAATGTTTCTCGATAACCTGAATACGTTCTTCCTCTTTGGAAATAGTATCAAGTTGTTCCTGAATAGCACCCAGTACATCTGGATGTTCTCCGATGCCGACAGGATTATGCAGATAGATCTCTACATTCATCCTTGCTTTTTGAATAATACCTTCGCTTTGTTTTACCAAAGCATCCAGTACATCTTTACGTAGGTTCTGACAGGACATAATTTTTTAGAAAAGAAAAGGGGTCGTTAGACCCCTAGTTTTTTGTATCGATTTTATCGATCAACCAATAGCAGGTGCTTGGAGTGCCACAGGAGTGGACTCAGCAGCAGCGAGGTCGAGCGGGAAGTTGTGTGCGTTACGCTCGTGCATAACTTCCATACCGAGACCGGCACGGTTCAACACGTCTGCCCAGGTGTTCAGAACACGACCTTGACCATCAAGAATGGATTGATTGAAGTTGAATCCGTTGAGGTTGAACGCCATGGTGGAGACGCCGAGGGCGGTAAACCAGATTCCCACGACGGGCCAAGCAGCCAGGAAGAAGTGCAGTGACCGGGAGTTGTTGAACGATGCATATTGGAAGATAAGACGACCGAAATATCCATGAGCAGCAACGATGTTATAGGTCTCTTCTTCTTGACCGAACTTGTAACCATAGTTCTGGGACTCAGACTCAGTGGTTTCGCGAACCAAGGAGGAGGTCACAAGACTACCGTGCATAGCACTGAACAGTGAACCACCGAACACACCGGCAACGCCGAGCATGTGGAAGGGGTGCATCAGGATGTTATGCTCCGCCTGGAAAACCAACATGTAGTTGAATGTACCAGAAATACCAAGAGGCATAGCATCACTAAACGAACCCTGCCCAAAAGGATAGACAAGGAAGACTGCTGATGCGGCAGCGACGGGAGCGGAGTAAGCAACACAGATCCAAGGGCGCATGCCCAGACGATAGGAAAGTTCCCACTCACGACCCATGTAGGCATAGATGCCGATGAGGAAGTGGAAGATGACAAGTTGGAAAGGACCACCATTATACAGCCACTCGTCGAGTGATGCTGCTTCCCAGATGGGATAGAAGTGGAGACCGATTGCATTGCTAGAAGGAACAACAGCACCAGAGATGATGTTGTTGCCATACATCAGAGAACCAGCGACGGGTTCCCGGATACCGTCGATATCGACGGGGGGTGCTGCCACGAAGGCAACGATGAAGCAGACAGTTGCTGCCAACAGAGTAGGGATCATCAGTACACCAAACCAACCGACATAGATGCGGTTGTTAGTGGACGTAACCCACTCACAGAAATTCTCCCAGGATGATTGTTGGGAGCGTGAAAGAGTAGCGGACATTGAAAAAAGGGTTAGGTATGAGTGCGGGGAACACTAGGTATGATATTCCTGCTACACCCTCAGCAGCAGGTATTAGAGACTGTTGTTTAGTGTCGCTGTTTAGTCTCGGTGAGGCGACAAGTACGGTGAGGAAAACCTCACACAAATTTATTTATCGTTACAAAAATTGGACTCTTGTAACGGCATTGTGGGTTGTACTACATTGCGTAGTACAAATTCTGAGAAATCATACCGAGCATAAATCTGATGCATGCCCGTAATATTTCTCAACTCCTTGAGTATAGCAGATCTTTGCTTATGTTGCAAGGGGTGTCCCGCTTGAGGATGACGCTTGCGTCGATACTGCTTGCCGCGAGACCCAAAAAGTATACCACAACTACCAGGCATGTGCTTGTTCGTGCCGTCTGGTTGCTTCTCCTTTGAGATCCAACCATCTTCTATGATATTCAGTTCCATCTTAGTCAACTGCCTAGCAGTATCAAAGGAGATCTGATCTCGGTTAGGACCTATCAATGAATACTTCCACCACAGGTCACCGAACTCTTCGTACTCATCGTTCATGGTCCTCCAGATGGATGCCAACACCGGACTACAATACTGTTTGAAGTTGTATCCCAGTTCTTTGATGGTCTTTGTGATAAGTATCTGATCATCCCAGGTATTCATGGATGCCATGAACCCTTCCAACACTTCATCTAGGTAAGAAAACTTCTCACAGTGCCTCATGATGGTGAATGGTGCCTGCTCAAAGTAGTTCTTACATTGCTCAGCGTACCTCTCAGTCATCACATAGCATCCATCCAACCACACAGTCTGCTCTCCCTTAGGAAAGACCTTATGTGGATTGATCTTGACAAACGCTGACCGTCTACGGTGACACGGATGGTCACAAGGTATCTCCCTAAACTCCCACGGTCCTTTCTTTTCAACAGTCCCGTCAGTAAACATTACATACTGGATGTCAGGATCGTAGTAATGCTCATCAGGAATCTCGTCATACCCATTAGTAATGCAAGAATAGATAATCATAGTCCGCTTAGTTTGATCAGGGCAGGATCGTTTCGTTTGAAATACTTAGAGATGTCTCCGAACAACCACTCACCAGTCTCTCGGAGAATGGATGCTCGGTAACGCACCCGTTTACTTAGACCAGTGATAGCACATAGTTGATCTATGTATGGAGTAGGGTCTACTTTTTCTCTGGCATACCTACCACCCTTGTTCTTCCACCAGGCACCATCGATAGGGTTAGAGTCAGACCACCTATTGATAAACTCACGGGACTCTGACCATCCGTATGGCACGTCAGCAAGTTGCAATGCTACCGCAAGAGACAACTGGTCTCTCCTACCACCCTGCATGTACCACTCCCACCAAAGACTATCAATACTACTGGGTCCGTTACGCCAGATGACAGTTCCTAATGGCGAGAAGAAGTTAGCAAAGTTATAGTCTGAGGTAGAAACCTTGCTGGTAAAATCAATGATTGTCTCAGAGTCAACCAGTCCTCTGTGTATATGCTCTGCACACTCTTCTAGGTAAAAGTATTTGTGCGGATGCTGCATCAAAAAGAAGTCATGATTGCTCAGGACTTCTTCACTCACCTCTATAAACTTATCATTGACAGTGTGTAATTTAGATGCGTCTATGTAAACACTGGGTCCAGAGATAGGACATAGTATTTTTGAGTATCTGGATAGTCTTACTGGGTCATCGTGATGATAATCTATCAGTCGTAGTTCCCACCCATCTTGTGGATCTACCGTGCCATCATGGTAGCAAATAGACCTGTGCTTTGTGGGAGGTAGTTGATAATATCCATCAGTGATACTCGTATAGATCTCAATCGATGATTCCATAGTGTCTCATATAGAACCAGTGCTTATCATACTTGGCATACAGTCTGGGATTTAGTTTGGTAATTGGTTGCAACTTCTTCAGCAAATTATTTGCTGTCATGTATTGATCAAACTTACCCCGCTGAGTATGCTTACCTCTGCGTCCTACCTTATTGAAGAACCCAAGTTCAATACCACAATCATCCCTGTTGTCATAGAACTCTGGTTCAATACCAGTCAGTTGTCTAGCAACGTCAAAAGGAATTGTATCCCTGTTGAACTTACCACTACCCCACGTATACCATGCCTTATCAAACTCACGTTGCTCGTCAGTTAGTGTTCTCCAAATGATTGTGCACTGAGGACTAGCATATTTTTTGAAGTCGTAGTCAGTCTCCCCCAATTTTTCCATGAAGTTCATGACACACTGCCTACTATAGAAAGCACATGTGTATCCTTCTAGGAGTTCATCGAGGAAAGAGAACTTACTACCATGCCTCAGCACTGAGAATGGGAATGACGTTCTGCTATTTTCAATAAAGTCCTTTGTGAGTTTGAAGCACCCATCAATCCATACTGTGTGCGTTCCTTTAGGAAAGAACTCATGTGGGTTTGCCTTTACATAGAAAGCAAAGTCCCTAGGATCTTCTATATCTAAATCCAATTCCACATATTCCCATGCTCCTACAGTGGTATCCATCTTCCCATCATGGAAACACACATACCTAACGTCAGGATCATAGTAACTGTCTTCAGGGAACTCGTCGTAGTTATTAGTGACGCAAGTAAAGACAACCAGATCTTTTACAGAATCACCATACTCATGTGGGATGTTGTCAACAGTCTTGTCGATGATATTCTTTACGAGATCTTTGAACCCAAAGATCTGGTGCAGACTGTTCTGCAAGTCAACGATGTCTTTGTTCTTTGGTTTGGTAATAGGATATGATTGAATGTATTCTTTCTTCCTACCACTGTTGCTCAGATCTATCTGTAAGGGAATCCTATTGATCTTACACTCAGGCACCAGATACTCTGCCATAGAACTAGAGATCTGATCTCTGTTCACACCACCCATGTACCAGTCACGCCAGGTATTACACCACTTGATTACCTCAGGAGTCAGTCTCCTCCACAGAACACAGTTGATAGTCTGCTTATAATATTCACCACGGTATCCTCTAGAGTGCATCAGTTTTGCCATCTCTATGATCTCAGAACTATCAGAGAAACCATAGGTGCATAACTTATTGAACTCTGCGAACAGAGTTCTTTCGTCAGGATGAATCTGAATCGTAAAGTCAAACTCCTCCATCTTTTTAGAGAACTCTACAAACTCTTTCGTAATAGGATAGGAGGCGTCTATCCATACCGTAAACTCACCCTCATCAAAGTAATGATGGGGCAAGTGTTTTGGGTGATAAGATTTTCTTACGAAGCACTCTTCAGTTTCTTCTAGAAGAACATACTCCCAGGGTGCTTTCTGAGTCTCGATTGATCCATCATGAAAACAAACATACCTACAACTGGGGTCATAGTATGCATCAGGAACCCAGTCGTAGTCGTTTGTAATACAAGTATAGAATATCAATTCAGGTTCTCCCGTGCTTGCTGTTGCTGACCCATTGCCTCACTGATAGTACGCTCAGTCACGTTACCAGGTTCCCTGATAAACCAACCAGTGGCAATGTACTTAGACTGTTCGCCAGTCAAGAAAGCACCACGGTGCATGTGAGTGTACGTAGCAGGCCACATAACAATAGTTCCCTTCTTAGGATGGAACGTTTTCTCCTGGTGATAGAAGTCAGTACCTCCACCATTCTCCGGGGGGATGTCATTCAGATAGATCATCCACGTCAGCACACGGTCACGGTACAAGAAGTTACCGTTCTCACAATGCCATACATGGTATCCACCACCAGGATCTGTGCGTTGGATCTTACATGTCCAGGAAGAAATCGGATCACAAGAGTCAACCAGACCCTTGTACTTCTCCACATAGATCTCAAATGCTTGACCAATACACTGATTGATTTGTGCAGTGATAGTCTGGTCAGCAAGTTCCAGATACAACTGGTGATCCTTGCGACCCATACCACCCTTGGCAAACTGACTGTTGCCTTTGTTGAAATGATCTAGAGAAAACTCATGACCATCCAACTCAGTTACAGGGTGACGAGACTCTTCCCCAACAAAATACTTTTTGTTATACCAGAACTCAAATACATCAACAATGCTATCACAGAAGTCCCACTTCACAAAGTTCTCAAAGACACCAATGTGTCCGTAGTCCTGCATTTCTGTAAATTGTGGTTGCTCTGTCATTGTTCTTTTGCTTGGTTTAGATATACAGATGGTGGTATTCTACCACAATACTCATCGAGTTCCATGATGTCATCGACAGTGTGTTCGACTGCATCACGTTGCCAAAATTCTGCTAGTGCATTCTTACTACCTTTGTGGAAGATGTCAATGTGTTCTTCATGAATAGCAGAACCCATATCAATTCGGTAGTTGAACAGTGGAGTGGAGTATGACTTACCACTGTCGAGGATCAGATCCTCTGACACTGAACGTGGTTTGATGTTCTGATCAATCTTCCACAGACTACCACGTTGATGCATCTTCAGGATCTTAGTTGCATGATGCCTTGTGATCAGGTAACAAGCAGCAGAGAAATCATTGATGAATCTATGGTGCAGTTTTAGAGTGATACCATTTGGATTGATGATGGTCAGTTGTAGACAATCAAAGTTGATTGGCACACGACGACGTACATCTTTCCAGTTGAACGTCCAATGTTTGGCAGTGCTCAGGTCAACATCATCTTCCATGATGAAGACCTCATCCAGGTCAGTCTCTTCGACAAAGTATTTGATTGCCGACAGGTGACTCAACACACAACCAATTTCACCAGAGTTCATGTTGTGTGGGATTGTTCCCTTCAGATATGATGCTGGGTCATCCTCCTTACCATCAATGCCAACGATGCGGTGATGCTTTTCGATTCCCCAGTAGGAGAACTGCTTCTCCATATACTCACGGCGGTCGGGATAGCGGTCAAGGTTTACCCAGAGAACAAAAGGAAACCCTTCCAGTTTTTTGAGTGATTTATTCTTGTCCGGCATCGTTCTTCACCCCGCGAGCGGTCATGTAATCAATATTGGTGTAGTAAGAAACTAATTGTTTTCTTGTTTTGATTTTCAACTCTTCCCATAGACTACGGTTCTGTTCGATGTATGGGTTGTGGAACCATGAGTTCTCTGATCTGATATGTTCCATGTGGAACACCAGTTCATTCAACCGCATCACATGGGAACAAGTATTGAATCTGTGATACCTCTCATCATCCTCATAACCATAAGCAACAAACCCTTCGTTCTCTCCACCAAGTTTGATGTACTCTTCAGTGTCAAAGAACTGACAGAATCCAAACTTAGCATCATAAACTTTTGCCTTACCATTGAAGGCACCGAAGTTGAAGTTTGAATTGATGAACCGAGTCACGTCGTTATCATCGATTGTCAACTGACGTTGATAGTCACCATACCCATAAGGATAGATGCACTTGACAGGTTCAGGTTCACCAACATCATCGGGAGCATATCCATTGAGGATGGTATTCTGTGCCAGGATATAAGTGTTGACTGGTAGTAAGATGTCACAGTCATAGTTGACAACTACTGGAGTCTTCACCAACATCAGCATGTCATTGAGGAGACGTGTCCTATGAAACGCTGTGTTGTTAGGGTCTGCCTTCTCAAAGATGTGATGAATCTTCGTCATCTTATCAGGAGACAGTGCCATGTCCAACATGGGCACCACCTTCGACAAAAACACTGACTCTAGATCATGCTCTTTGATAATGATCTGAGTGTCAAAGTTACGGAGCAGATAGATCAGACACGTTGTGATGTTACGCATCCTATCAGCACTCTCAATCCTCAACGGAATGATGAAGGTAGTCTTGGATAGATCCCAGGAGTTTACTGGTTGGATTTGAAGATCCTCATACATTCCAAGGTCTTCAATTTCAATTCCTTCCTGTTCAATAGTCTTAGACACTTACAACCTCCCAGTTGTCACAGTATAGATCTGATGTGTTGTGATTCTTTGTGTATCCTGTACCAAACCACCTTTCAGGTGCCAGGATTCTTTTGTTTGGATTCTTACTCAACCAGGATCCCCACCAAGAGAATGAAGAGTTTGCAATGATGAAGTCATCACAGAGACTCATCATACAAAGGTCTGCCACATTGTCTCCGCCTTCAGAAATTAGAAACCGATCGTCTGTAAATTGCTCGTGACACCACACAGGATCGTCACTAAAAACAATACAATTCCGGTCACTATCAAAGTGCGAAAGACACGCATCATAATACTCCTTGGTGCAGGGAGGATGGTTGTCACAGTTAGTTAGGTAATCACCGCGACGCACATGTAAAGCGATAGGTCGGTCAACCGAACTAATCATTTCCACACAAGGATCATGGATGTCATTCTTGAACTCAAAGTCCTGACGGATCTCAGATTCAATATGCTTGAACCATTTCTCACTCTGCAAATACCCATAGACATTATGTCCATCAGGAGTATTGTCAAACAGATTCTTGTCAAAGTGAAAGTGTGCCTCTTGAACATAAGGTCCAGGACACACCGCAATATTTGTCAACCCTACTAGTTTGAAGCACTCAAACAGTTGGTGGTCATGCCACTCATCCTCAAACTTACTAGGAGGGATACAGAAATCATATCCTTTATGTGCTGCTATGCCACGCAGTCCAGCATACTGGAACATCTGGTTTCCCAGACGCCCATGTCTGCCCAGGTGGTTGAATCCAATCATGATTGCCAGTGATAGTGAAAGAAGTTACCTCTGTGATGACACATAGGGTCTTGGGATGGAACTCGATACCGGAGCATGGTCTGCCCCTTGAAGTCAGTTCGGTCTCCAATAATATTGTATGCGTTCTGCATTGCTGTAACGTTTTGCAGTCGCTTGACTACTCGTGGATCAGCAGTAGGTCTTCGTCTCAGAAATCCTTCGTACTGTCCACGCTGGTATACAACGTTGGCAACCGTGTTAGGAAATTGGGGTGACCTGACACGGTTCAGGATTGAAACAGCAACACACAACTCATCTTGGGTGTTACGTGCCGCTTCAACCTGCACTGCCCGTGCAAGATGATCGTAGTCAAGAGGAGTCAGTGCAAGAAGTGCTTCAAGAAACATTGTGTTTTTCCTTTAGATAATCAATTTCCTTGGGAAGGAGGTGCTCGTGCAGTCTTTGAGTTTGACTGGGGTGTTCTCGGTTAGAGATGTGGTAGTGGGAGAGCACTGCCGGTTTCCCATGGTCCTTGTACAACCTGTAGAACATATCACAATCCATGAGCATAGTCAACTTCTCATCGAAGTAGATGCCCAGGTTGTTACGGACTGCAAGAATGGACGGGGAACTCAGGGTGTTGACACCTTCCAGCAGTCTACTGTTCCACACAGGAGTCTTAGGATTGTAGTGAGTCCTACCATCATCTAGGGTATGGGCAAACCCAGTGACTGCCCACTCCACTTTAGGATCTAGGAAGGCATTGATCAACTCTGCGTTGAGATTCTTAGTAAGAATCATATCATCAGAGAAGATGATCTTTAGAATGCCTCGGTCTGCCAACCGCATAGCAGAGTTGGTGTTGGCAGAAATATTTCCTCGGTCATCTTCATTGCGAACGTAGTTGATCTCAAAGAGATCTTCATACTCTTCACATGCCTGCAAGACTTTGTTAGAGGAACCATGATCCGACACCCACACATTGAAATCCATGTCTGTCTGTAGAGACAACGCATGAAAAATATCAAACAAATACTGCTGGCACTTCGGGTTCTTATCGTGCGTCGGGATGCAATAACTTACAGACATTAGCGAAGATCGCTCATAATTTTTCTAGTGAGGCGTGGAACCACATCGTTGTCACTATGGAATTGCTTTGCAATCTCATAGTTTTCTTCGATAGCATCCTTTCTCCAATCATACTTGTCTGCATCCAGATGTTTCAGGATCAGTTCAAGTTCTTCCATGTCATGGAAGACAATCACTCCGTCCATATTGAACCAGTCTCCTAGGTTAGGACAACCATAGTAGATAGGAACAGTCTTTGATGCAAAACAATCAATGACCTTCTCAGTAAAGTAGTTTCTCTGACGAGAGTTCTCTACTGCGATATGGAACTTGGCGTTCTCGAAGAAATCATTTCTCCTCTGGTGGAAGGGAGGAGACTTATGAGCATAATACTGGAGTCCATTTGAAACGTCAATATTTTTGAGCATTTCAAAAATTTCCAACCGCATACGGTGACCCACAGTCTGATTCTTTTCACTGGTCACAAAGGTAACGTTGTTACCCTTGTCAAGAATCAAATCCTTGAAGTCCAACCAACTAGATCCCCACTCAAAGAGTTCGGCCTGTGGATATTTCTCTAGGATTTTTTCAGTGAACGTGTAGATCTTGTCGAACTGATACGCACTACGAAGTGCACCCTCAGTCACTGTAGGTAAGATAGAATATGGTTCTGCCAGGAACAAGATTTTATAATCCGCCCGCAAATCACAATCCAAGTTGTCAATCGAGATACTGACTGACTTCTCACCCAGGTCAAGATGCTTATCTTGCCACGGGTTCCACCACAAAGGATAATATTTTACTGTCATCGTATGTCTTGGAAATGATAATGAAAACCGAAGGTCTCAATACCTTCATGCTCTGGGCACTCTACTTCTTTAGAGAACCTAGCGGCAACTTCCACTGGTGCAAAGACGCATCCTTGCTCCTCAAAAATATGCCGGTTGTGGACACAAATGTTGCCGTCCTCATTATATAGTCCGGCATTCATATGCTTATAGAAGTCTCCCTGATTGACTTCCCAGGGTACAGTTACACGCGAGGGGACTTGTAGTAACTTTCTGGAACGTAAGGAAAATCCCCCATTCCCAACCCGTTGGTTCTTACCCCAGGGGTCGAGGAAGGCATTTGGATCGTCTCTCCAGGGGGCACCGATGTAGTCGTACTGTAACCACGAACTATCCCAAAGCCAAGGTCGAATAACAAAACCGTCAGGATGGATAAGGAGGCAATGCGTGGACTGAATATGATTGATAAGGTTATATATACAATAAAAATTGAAATCATTGATGCTTTGAATTGGATAGGTTTCCTCATACTGTGCTTGGTCGCAGAGACCTTCTGGTCTCCCCTTGCTGCCAAGAAATTTGACAGCACCCCATTCAATAGACTCACATGATTTATTTACCGCATAGACAGCTTCAGGAATGTCAACATCTGCTAGCATAAGCAGCGTGACTTCAGGAATTTTTAGCACGTTGCACCGCTCGGTTGAATACTGGGTATAAGTCTAGCAGATTTATGTCGATATTTCTAGCCCTGTCATATAAGTCTTCAGCATCGAACAGCAGGGTCTTATTGATCTTACCAAAGTCATCAACCCATAGGACCGGGTAGTCTTTATATAACTCTTGCAGGTACTCATCCTTCAGCATGATAGGAACACGCTTCAGGTACAGCACCTCCCAGTTCCTATGACAGTCCACAGCATTACCCTGCGGACAGATCATGAACTTATGGTCTTGTAGTTCCCTGATATACTCTCGGTATCCTTGTCGCTGTCCGACTGTAGCGTACGAGATTCCACTAAACATCTCACGGATGTTGCCACGGACGCTGAGGTTAGTGTGCTCTGAGTGATTGATGTACAGAAGTTTTCTGGGTCTAGGATCTTCTTCCATTGCTTCCAACAGAAGAGTGTGTCTATGATCTTCTTCATGTAGTTTCCTGCCGACACCATAAGGAAAAGAATAAAGTTTCTCTTTGAATCCTATTGCGTTTGCTGCAAAGATACCCAGCACATTGTCTGGAATATCTATGTCTTCTTCTACAGGAGTGTCCTCATTATTGCAAAAAATTATGAACTTCTTGTCAAGGGAAGCACATAATTTTAGCAGGTCATTCTTCTTCAGTAGGTCATCAACCCACTTCTGATCATTAGCATTGTTGCATACGATCTTTCTATTATATAATCTAATGTTATCAATAAAGAGAGTCATGATCTCCTTATCAGTCTTAGACACAAGGTCAAGAAACTCTTTGTTCTTTTTGCTGGCGACTTTCATGAAAGACCCATGCACTTGACCTATGACCCCTGCCTGATCTCCAAACGTATAGTCACAATGGTTTGCTACTCCAGGTCCGTGGATCAATTTCATAGTGCTTTCACAAACTTCTTCAGTTTACGATTCTTCTGAGACCGAACATACTTAGGGAAGGTCTCATCAATCTCTACAACAGTTGGTTGATAGAGATATGTTCTACCATATGGGTCCAGGTTCTGCTCGATCCTATCCTCCATGCTGGAACGGAACTCTTCCAAGTTGTTTTCTTGGTGCTCATAGGCATCCATCTTCTGACGCACAGTGTCAGCATCACCAAAGAAACTCCAGTGCCATGATGCATTGGCAAGTTTGTATGCATCCTGGTGTGACTGACGGAGTTTGTCAACACTCATACTCTTCAGTGTCTTGAAGTCACACACTCGTGTGCCCATCCACTGCTCTTCACACTTCACGTTGAGGTAGTAATAGAACAGAGGACCTGTCAAGACATAGTGATGGTTAGGATCGAACCACTCATCCATACACTTCAGTGCTTCAGGGTTCGCGATCTCGTCAGCATCACTTGTAAGGATGATGTCGTCGTCCTCTGCCTTATCTAACAGACCATAAATTGCACTGTCCTTATGGAAGCATGCCCGCTGGTATGGCAGTGGCAGTTGATAGATGTTCTCTTCCAACATGCTCCTGTGATAAGGGATGTCAGAATAGTATGCCTCAAAGGTTTTGTTATCGTCGATGGTGACGTGGTGGATAATTTTATCCTCCCACTTCTTGAACCGCTTACGATTCTCTTGGAAGAAAAGTGGTTTGGGTTTACCAGTAAAGGTAATGTTTGCCTCATTGATAACAAAATAGTCCACCGAATCTCCGAGGATGTTCATCCTCAGTTCCAGTAGATCTAGTTCATTATAAAAAGTAAATACGTCGAAGATTTTCATGGACGATAATTGATGTTCAAGGTGAATCTAACACCAGTAGTTGGAGAAGAACTGGAATGATATTGCTTTCCGTCAAAAGTAACCATCTTACCTCGTTCAGGAGACTCTCTATGAATAACATTTTGATCTCCATCAAAGAAGAATGTATCGCCGTCAGCATCATTGGGATAATATAATCCTACAATGTGTGGACGGTCATCATCTACATGTGAGTTGTGTGGAACACCGAATGCTTCTGGTCTTGGATATTGTAAGGTCATGTGTGACCTAATCATTGGGTTGTTAGGCATCCCAATCTCTTGACCAATAGAGTTCCAAGGGAACTCGCGAAAATATGGTGAGATGTTTCCATCTACACTCAGCAAAGTAGAACTGAAGTATGGATTCATCACCGTCCGCAGAGGATGATCATTGTTTCCATAAGCACAGTCGTCAAAGTAATAGTATGGCAGTTTCTTACACAGGTTTTCAATCTGTGTTACTAACCTATTACTGAGTTTATGCCTTGTAAGAAAAGAGGAGTTCTCTTTGCTCATCACTGTTGGTCCATTCTCCAGGTTTGATGTAGTTATCCAACACCATCATGTTGATAGTGATGTCAGTATTATACAGCATCTGATAGTTTAGATGCTCCATTATATGTAGATTAGTACAGTAGATGTTCTCTACTGTGTTGCTACACAACGCCGCGGCCATTGCAAACGTTCCTACACCAGAAGTCGCAAGATGTTTTGCATTCAACAGGGTAGCAAAGTCTTCCTCAACAGTCTTAGATTGAACAGTAACCTTTGGGTTCCATGCCAACTCTTTGACAATAGGATTGTGTGTTGTATCCTCAGTAACTAAGATACACTTGTCGAATTGCTCCAACAGTGTATCATAAAAACAAAAAGGATTAGGGACATATTGATCAGGGTTAGTAACCCTTTGGTCAAAAACATCTCCACTCCTAAGATGCATAACGAGAGTGTCAGGATCGACATCCACTCTAGGGAGTTGTAGTCTAGGGCGAACATACGTCTTACAGAACGAACGCATCTGCGTATAACAGACGCCCCTATCGATCGGGACTTCTTTGTACGGACCATCCCAGTAGAAAAACTTTCCGGAAGCATCGACTACGTTGTCTCCAAAACTACATGAAAACTTTTGAATAATATCATGCTCAAGGTTGTTCTCAAACCTAGTCTTGTACGCTTGAGCACTCATCAAACCATTAGCAACCTGCTGAATGTTGTTGCCTAATCGTCCATACCAATGAGATAGTTTCATACAAAGATGTCACGTGCCTCTTGATCAACACACTCAAAAGGTTTCCATACAGATTCTTTGACAACCTTAGGATCTACCCACCAATCCTCGTAAGGATTCTCTCCGTTACAGACACTGGCACACACCAGTTGATACCCAAGACCTTCCAGGAACTGACGTGAGTGGTCACGAATGGTGTCACCATCCTTGTATGAGTCATGCTCAAAGGTGATGACGCTGGCACGAAACTTATCGTGAGGGAATGCTTTCAGTGCTTTGAAAGTAATCTGAGGAGGTTCACAGTCAACGGTAAGATAATCTACACGTCCCTGCCATTTCTCTTTGGCGATAGCACTTTCATAGTCAAAGGTGGTAGCGTCTGCCTCATAACAATGGTTCTGCCTAGACATATCTCCATTGAAAACCTCACACATAGACTTCTCAATCTCTACAGAGAACCCACGCCAAGCAAATGCAGTCTCTAGAAGAAAAGTATTACTCATATTCTTGGGGTGGTTAGCACCAACCTCAACATACTTTCCTTTAGTCTTTCCTTTCAGCATAGAAAGAACAAAAAGATCTTGATATGCCTGCGAATAGTTTTGAAAGACTTTACTTTGACCCTTGAAGGGATGCTTCAAGGTATCTTTTTCATAGTTATAGAGTGTGTTCATTCGTACTCGCTGGTAAAATCTTTAGCAATTTGAAGCATGATCCAGTTGTAGGTCTTCCTCATACCTTCTTCCAAAGTCTGACTGTAATCCCATCCAAGTTTTTCTCGGATGAGATCATTGTTAGAGTTGCGACCACGTACACCAGTGTGAGGAACGTCTACGTGGTTCTTACCAATTTCTTTGTTGGCAACCTTAGCAGCAATCTCTACCAGTTGGTTGATGGTTACCATCTCTTCAGAACCAATGTTGACCGGTCCTTCAAAGTCTGATTGCATCAAACGCCAAGTTGCTTCGATGCACTCGTCGATGTAGAGGAAGGACCTGGTTTGGCATCCATCCCCCCACACTTCGATTGAGTCCCCTGAGTTGGCGTAGGCGACTTTTCTACAGATGGCAGCGGGTGCCTTCTCCTTTCCACCGAACCAGGTACCATCGGGACCAAAGATATTGTGATACCTAGCGATACGAACAGGAACATTATAATTCCTCGCGAAAGCCAGATAGATCCGTTCAGAGAAGAGTTTTTCCCATCCGTATTCGGAGTCTGGTGCTGCGGGGTATGCTGATTCTTCACGGCAATCGGGGTTATCAGGATCGAGCTGGTTGTGCTCGGGGTACATGCAGGCAGAAGAACTATAGAAGATCTTCGTAGGGTTATCTAACTTGGGACGATTACATTCTGTCCAATCTTTTGTGACACCATTGAAGGTGAGATTGAATGCATGAACTGCACCAAGAAGATTCAGGTTTATACTAGCAGAATTATGCATGATGTCAGCATCATGTTCGCCAGTGAAGATATAACCAGCACCACCCATGTCAGCAGCGAACTGATAGATCTCGTCGAACGGACGGATATGCTGATAGGGAACGTTATGATAGTAGTTCCCCTGCTCACCTTTGTACTGAATTACACGTTTCACAAAGGCTTGTTCTCGCAGATCACCTGCGACGAACTCATCCGCTGCCGTTTCAGAGAAGTCAGGGTGCTTGAGGTCAACGCCACGGACCCAATACCCTTCCGCCTTCAGACGTTTGACCATGTGGCTGCCGATAAATCCACCGGCACCTAATACTAGTGCTGTCTTCATTGGTAATACTCAGTACAGTAATTGCAAACAACTTCATCTATGTATTCTAGCATAGGTTCAGTAATAACGGGACTACATCCTACGAAAAATACATTATCCAACACTTTACATGCATTAGGATAATTAGTTGCAGGTTCAATGTGTCTATATGCAGGGTGCATCAGGATATTACCTGCAAAATAGTTCCTCGTTTGAACCTTATTGTCCTCTAAATATTTTACGAGTCGGTGTTTGTGTTCTTCACAAACGATGGGGACACCGAACCAACTGGTTTCTGCATGCTCTTTCTCTTCAATAACCCGAGCACCAGGGATCTTACAGAAGATCTCATGGAGTCTAGTTTTGTTGCTACGACGGATGCGATGTATCTCGTCCTGCTTAGTCAACTGCACCAACCCGATAGACCCTTGCAGATCGGCAGGTTTGAGGTTGTATCCTTGAACGCCAAAGACATACTTATGATCGACATCCTGGTCGTACCCTTCCAACCAGCGATCAAACCTGTTTCCACAGACACCGTTGGCCAGTTTGTTCTGGGATCCTACACAATAACAACCTCGCCCCCACCAGGCAAAAGACCTGGCAATCTGGACGACCTCTTCGATGTTAGAGGAGACCATCCCGCCTTCAATCGTGCTGATATGGTGCGCTGGATAGAAAGAACACGACGCTGCGACGGCATGTTTGGTAAGGAGCTCACCTCGCCACTTGGAACCGAGCGAATCACAGTTGTCAGCGATATACCTCAGGTTATTCCTATCAACAATGTCGAGGAACTTATCGAAGTCATAGGGATTTCCCAGAACAGGAGAAGAAAAAAGCGCAACAGTTCTAGGACTGATCCGTTGCTCTAACTGTTCTAGATCCCAGTTGAGATCATCGTAGTTGATGTCAACAAAGACTGGTTTGAGTCCGTTCTGGATGATGGGATTGATAGTGGTGGGGAAACCACAGGTGCAGACGATAATCTCATCTCCATCGTGCCAATCAAAATACTTTTTGAGTGCAGCAATCATCACCAGGTTGGCAGATGATCCACTGTTCACCATCACAGAGTGGTCAAACCCAAACTGTTTGGAGAATGCACGTTCAAATTTATTGACTTCCTCTCCAGCAGGCAACCACTTGCCCTGTAGCATGGTGGTGATGGCAGCAACGGGTTCCTTCTCATCCCAATAGGGACCAGAGTAGTACACATTGTCACCAGGTTCCCACCCCTTGTTTGCCATGAAGGGGAATAGTTTTTCTCCGTCTGCCTCTAGCGAAGCAACAAAATCTTCAACCTTGCTCTTCACTGACATAACGATTCAACCATCTCACGGGTGTCCATAGTAGGTTTGAAACCTAACGATTGTAGTTTACTGGTGTCCAGGTAAAAGTCCTGAGTCTGGACATCCTTATGAAACTTTGGTGGTTCGATACTATCTATATGGGATCTAGTACCCGTACAACCAGCAGCAATCTCAACGATCTCACCGATTGTTGTGGGTCTACCTGACCCGATATTATATGTGGTGTTCAGGTCACCATCATCAATCACCGTCTTGATGGCACGACAGACATCATCAACGTGCATAACATCACGACGATGACTACCACCATCATAGAGGTTGATTGGTTTATCCTCTTTGAGTTGATTGATCATCCACATGATTGCATTCTTCTGCTTCGATGCTTTAGGATCATCACCCAAAACATTACACAAGCGAAGGATGCGATACTTCATCTTGTACACATCACAGAAAGACTTGATCAAGTCTTCTGCACACCTCTTGGTAATACTATAGAACCCAGTAGGATTACATAGAGAATCCTCAAAGGCAGGGATAGGTCCACCTTTACCATACACAAACCAGGAAGAGATGAAGTTGAACTCAATGTCTTCTTTGCGGCAATGCTCTAAGACATCACACAGGACACGGAGGTTGGTGTCAACATCTAAACCAACATTTTTGTGGACGTTATAGTTGTCCACTGTAGAGATCATGTAAAGGATCTTCTTAGATTGGGGTTTGTATTCATCACGTTCCTGCACCAGCGTATCAGGATACATCTCAGCATACCTACCACCAACAAATCCAGGACCATAGAGTGTGACTGGACTATTGAATGACTTTACACCATTCCCCATTTTTCTAAGTACCATGATACAGTTTCGCGTAGTCCGTAATCAAAATCAGTAGTTGGTTTCCACCCAGTAGTTGCAGTTATTTTAGCATGATCCATACCATACCGCTTGTCCTGCCCTGGTCTTTGGTCAGAAATACCAATGAGACCATAAGGTTTTTTCAAGAGGTCTAGAACTTTTTTAGAGACATCAATATTTCTCATCTCACACGACCCACCAATGTTGAACTGATCATTGATGATGTTATTCTTTTCCAGAGACCAGATTGCTTCGCAGTGATCTCTAACATGCAACCAGTCACGAATCTGTTGACCACCACCATACATGAAGGTAGTGGTATCATTCATGGCACGGTGCACAAGTTTAGGTATTAGTTTCTCCTCGTGCTGATGCCTACCATAGTTGTTACTACAGTTAGTAATCAGATACGGTAGATCATATGTGTTATGCCAGGTCTTGACATAATGATCTGACGCTGCCTTGCTGGCAGAATATGGATTGCGTGGATCGTATGGTGTCTCTTCTGTAAACAGTTCTGTGTCATCATACTCCAAAGATCCATACACCTCATCAGTAGAGATGTGATGAAACTTCTCAATGCCAATGTTCAAAGAAGCATTGAGTAGATTGATAGTACCAATGACATTCGCCTCTAGGAATGGGCGATAGTTTGCAATGCTATTGTCTACGTGACTCTCTGCTGCAAAGTGCCAGATCTTTTTGGGTCTATACTTCTCAAACAGAAACAAGACGTGATCCTCATTAGAGATATCACACCACTCAAAAGCAAACTGCCTGCTCTTAGGTACGTACCCAAGATCACCAGCGTATGTCAGATTGTCTAGGACAACAATCGGTTCAGAAGTCTTCTTGGATAGGAAATGTAAGAAGTTACTGCCGATGAACCCGGCACCGCCGGTCACCATGTATGTCATATTAGCATGTCTAGTAAGGGCATTTTTTGTGTACGACCATAATCATCTTCTAGTCGTACGATGTCACGTTCTTTACAGGTACCACGTTGAACCTCAAAGAACGTTAGTCCTTGATCATGTGCCTTTGCACGATGCCGCTGTTCAATGCCGATGGTAAAGGTAGAACCCGGATGGCATTCTACCTCACAGTTGCCCTGTGTAATGAGACCAGAACCTTCTATGACAATCCAGTGCTCTGTTCTATGTCTATGGAATTGGAGAGAAAATCTTTGCCCTGGTTCGAGATGGATTTTCTTCACTAAGAAATCATCACCTCTTTCAAGTAATTCAAACCAACCCCAGGGTCGGTATTCTCTCACTGCATAACCCCCGTATTCATCAGGTCATACTCAAGCTTGTCTAGAACCACGTTGTAGTCTTTGTCCTTGTCTCCGTAGAAGTCAAACTCTGCTTCTTGTTTGTAATGACTGATGAGTTCATCGTAAAGGGAAGGGTGGTCGTACTCTAGATCTACCTTGTCCTCAACTGCATCCACCAGGTGGTGGGTAACATTCTTGAACTTGGCGAGAAACTGTCCTCTAGACATTGCTGGTATGGTAACGAGATTATTATATGCGATCACACACCTCTTGTCAAGAATGAATCGTATTTGTTATGGGTAATAACATTGATGTTGATCGCGATCCGATAGTCCTTGGTTTTTGAAGGCAACGGAGAGTGATAATAAGTAGCGGGGAAAACTAAAAGTTCGCCCTCTACTGGACTATGTATGTGTTTTTCACCATCAATCAGAAAAAGAATATCCCCTGAGTCTTTAGGTTTCTTCATATAGAATACCGTAGATAAGTCCCGCGATATTTTTTCTGAGATGTGGTTGTGTAAGACACTCACACTTCTCTCCTCATTAGACACGTATGCCCAACAACTTGACGCAAACTTGTCAGGTATTATTGCAGCAGGATATAACTTCCTAACCTCAGAGACTACGATGTCAAACAAAGGTTGAAAGTATTTCAGGTTACTAGGTACTATATCAAATACGTATTGTCCCTGTGCGTAGTTTCTCTTACTCCACTTGTGTTGCAGTATTAGTTTACGGTATAGATCAGTATCGATCCAGTCAGTACCGATGTTGGTGTAGTGTATTGAGTCTGAGAAATCAACGCTCTTCAAAGTTTAGTTTCCTCACCTTACGATTCCTACGCTCTTCTTGGAACGCAAGATCTTGTCGGGTAAATCCTTGCTTACTTTCTTTCTTGGTAATGTAAGTAACCAGATCAAGATCCATAGCAGTGATTACATCCCTACGGATTGAAGCGGCGTTAGGACAACCACAGAATACAGGTTTGCCATCGTAATTTAGTTCAACACCACATTGTAGGCATTGAATACTAATGTTAGTCATTGCTCTTACAGAAAATTTGTACAGACATTCTTACTTGTGCTTGTTCACCACCGATTATGGGTGATACAGCATGTCTTTCGTGATTATTATTTACTATCATCATGTTCTCTACAGGAGAGATACTCTTTAGTTCGTCAGTGTCTTTGTCTTTCCACATGAAGACTCCACCCAACTCAGGTACCCATGTATTCAGATACAAAGTTCCTCCTGCATCATTACCACCATCATCATGCCAGTTGATACCTGAACCAGGTAACCACACATGATAATTTACATTTGTAATTGGACTACAGAAGTATTGGTTTAGCGATACCTTGATCTCATTGATGACTTCTGCTGATGGTTTTGTGGATAAACAGTAATTACGCATTCCCTTAGTAAGGGACTGCCCCCATTTCCATTTACTAAAACCCCATACATCCAGTTTCTGGCGAGAGTGAATCTCTCTAATACATTTCGCCACCAAGTCAGAAGATACTGCATCATGAATGAGTTGCATTGGCGATTTCTTCCAAGTTTTTATTGAAGATTTCTAAACCAGCATCAGTCAACACATGCTTGTACATCTTTTCAAATACAGCAGGTGGCATAGTGACAATGTGAGCACCGTTGTAGAAGGCACGGGTTACTTTATAAACATCTCTGAGAGATGCAGCGAGGATCTTAGTCCGCACATTTTGTACTCGGTAAACTTCTGCGATGGAACGAACTACTTCCAATCCAGCAACCGAGTTGTCATCTAATCTACCAATGAAGGGGGAAACATATGTAGCACCAGACTTGGCAGCCAGGATTGCCTGTGCTGCGGAGAAAATCAACGTGACGTTGACACGGATCAAGTCTTTAGTAAGTTCCTTACATACCCACAGACCATCTGGAGTACAAGGAACCTTGATCGTTGCTACTGCACCATATTTTTTAGCAAGTCGCCGACCTTCCTCAAGCATTTCCATGGCATTACCACCAACTTCCATGCTGATGTCAGTCAACCCCATCTCTGCAAGTTCAGCATACACATCGTCAGGACACTTCCCACTCCTGACCATAAGTGTAGGGTTTGTTGTAACGCCATCAATCATACCAGTAGGCAGATGACGATTGATAATTTCTGTGTCGGCAGTATCAAGAAAAATTTGCATGGCAATAAATAACCTTCCAATGTATATAGCATCATACTAAATAAGTTCAGAGTGTGTAAATTACCAAATGAAAAAAGTCCTTTTTGCAGTTGCGATAGTGGGGTCCGCAATCGCACTGCCAGCAAAGGCAGACTTGATTCATCGCATGACTACCTCCACCCAACTGACTGTTGATGCTGCGGCATCTCAGGCTACTCGGATTGGATCTACGTATTCTACTAGTGGTAACAACATTACTGCATCCACCTTCGGCGGTCTTACTGCTGCCAGTGGTGATAATGCACTGACCGCCCCCGCCACTATGACAGATGGCACCTATGCCCTGACTACAGCAGGTAGTGCGTATAGTTTTTCAGAATCTTTCACTATGGGTGATTCTGTAAATACTGCGGGAACAACTGTCAACTCAGGTGTTGTACCTGCACTGCCCGCTTTCGGGTCGGTGACGACTTCAAGTGGCGGTGTGGCTGGGTCTCTAGCTGGAACAATCACGACAGCGGGCGCTGTTACTTTGACCGCTGGCGGAGCTGGCACAAGTGCTACCGGACAATTCGTGTCCGAGGTGACGGTGAAATGACAAATGCAAAAACTAGCACTTGCTCTGGTTGCGATTGTAACTGTCCTTGCAAATGCAAGGAGTGCAAAGTCTGTTCCTGTTGTGCCTAATTTTACACAAGGAAGTATGACTAGTCACACGGAAACAACTTCCACGGTGACTGAAACTATCAACAGCATAGACTATGCTACAGGTTGGACCTATAGCGTGACAGGAAATAATGTTCAACATAATGGAACCAGTATCTCACCTGATGCTGGTTCAACCCCTAGTAATACTTTGAATGGCGTGACATCAACATGGACAGGATTAGATCTGGACAAAAAACCGGACTGGACATTGACAACTCCCGGAGCAGCGTTCCAATTCACGGAACACTACTCAGGTCCGGGCATGGCAACACAAACGATTATACAAAGAACCACAACCATAAACTCGGTCACAGATACTACAAGTATTTTCTCGCAGTAGTTCTTGGTTTAGGTAACATAGCACCTGCCCTCGCCAACACAGATGTTGGTGGGGTAAGTGCTACTGCAAACCCAGTGGCAAATAGCTCTGGCTCAGTGACCAACCAAGCTATCCAGGTATTACAAGGCCCATATATTACCAATACTTATGGAGGAGGGATCAGTTGCCAAGGTCCCACTATGAATATAACCCCATTCGTTACGGGATCACTATCCCAAACACACCCATACGAATCAACATTTGATGATCCCGTGTATGACATGAGGGATCTAGATGATGATGGTGCTCCCGATAATCCTGGCTCCATTTTATATTACGTTCCGACGAGAACAGGACAGAAAAATAATAGTAATATATCCCTTGGTTTCAGTGCCACTTGGTCTAGACCAATGGACAGACAACTACAAGATCAATGTAAGAAAGCAGCAGCAACACAAATTGCATTGCAAGAACAGTTGACTGCTAATAAGAGATTAGATTTTGAGATCGCGAGACTCAAAAATTGTGGAGAATTGATAAAGGCAGGAATCATGTTCCACCCTAGGAGTGAGTATGCGAAGATATGTGAAGACGTTATAGTATTGAATAAGAACTACGTCGTACCACACCGTCACTCTATTCCTTCCCCTTCAATTTCCGAATCGCATGGGAACGGATCCGCTGCTGATCTCGGCGGTCCTTTACAGACTCGGGAGGGATCTTCTTCTTCCGCAAAGTAGCAATCTTTTTGATAATCTTTTTGACTGTTGGTTTGACTGCTTTCAGTACCAGATCTGCTAAGGGTTTTGCCAACAGTGCTGACGTGGTAGCAACAACAGCAATACTAGCAGTGGTAGTAACTGATGCTGGAGAAGGTATTGCTTTGACGATTTGATCTGGAATACTAAGGTCGGCCTTGACAGGTATGCACTCCTTTCCAACCAGTTTATACTCAATAATCTTTTTAGTACCACCATCAGTCAGAGTACCTACAGGTTCTTTCAACTCTTGTGCTTCTGTAGGGCACCTAGGAATTTCTGTAACTGGTGTTTTTGGAGTCTCTGGTGCTTGTGGTGCTGCAACAGGAGGAACTTGCTGATCTTTCTGGAATATCAGATCCTCTTTATTATAATCTAGGGGAGTGAAGGACGGTGTGTCTGCATCACAGAACACCCTGACACCTCTAGGATCATCGTCAGGTAAGTTCTGCTGCTTGTCATCATCAATGTGTGCCTCTACACATCCAGGCACGTTTACAATCGGAGTACCAATCTCTACGGTTACCGGTGGTGCTGATTGCTGAACCGATGGTGCCCGTACATTGTTTTCAAATATTCTATTTACATCAGGAATGTCAAGTTTGCGGACCGTAATAGGTCTCACCTGAATATCAATGGGGTCCATTTTCGCGGACATCAATACCCAGTATATAGTAGACGACATAGAAAACTCCCGCCAGGAGTAGTATGATCGAAATGATCACACTCCAGACGGGATCGTTTACATCTTGAAGGGGACGTAGTACGAGATTCATCTCACGTCATGTCCACCAAACATTGCTCGCATACCGTTCAGTATCTTGAAAGCGAAAGCCCCCAGGCGACGCGACCCAAAACGCTCAAACAACGCCGTACTAATAACAGGAGTGGGGACACCCAGATCGACAGCGGCATGCACAGTCCAGCGACCCTCACCGCTATCGGATACCCCTCCATCGAAATTATCAAGCTCTGTATTGCCACGAAGTACATCCGCAGTAAGGTCAAGTAACCAACTGCCAACCACGCTACCGCGACGCCACAACTCAGCCACTTCAGCAACGTCAATGTCGTAGCAGTAATCTTCTGGGTGCTCCATGGGAGCGACCTCTGCGTCTCCTGCTTTGACATACTCACTTCCGGCATTTGCTTCGTGAAGAATGTTGAACCCTTCTGCATATGCCTGCATCATACCATACTCAATGCCGTTGTGGACCATCTTGACGAAGTGTCCAGCACCAGGTCCTCCACAATGCAACCAACCATACTCAGCACTACGAGTGTAGTCTAGAGGATTAGTTCGTGGTGCGGCACCGAGACCAGGTGCGAGTGCCCTAAAGATAGGAGAGCAGATGGATACTGCGCCACTTGCACCACCAACCATAAGACAGTATCCACGCTCCAGACCGTAGACACCACCACTAGTGCCACAGTCAATATACGCGATACCAAGTTTAGATAATCTTTCGGCCCTTTTGCGAGAGTCCTTGAAATTGCTATTCCCGTGATCAATAATGATATCTCCAGAACCACAAAAACGTAATAGCTCATCGATAGTATCCTCTACAGTTTCGGCAGGTACAACCATCATGAAGATGCCTGGTTGCTCTGTGATGACAGTCTCTCCAGACTTCTCACCATAGACTGATTTCGTTTCTTTGACTACTTGAACAAGGCTTTCCACAGAAGTGGTATATCCACTGATATAACCCGCTTCATATTGGTCGTTAGCTTTTTGAACATTGTTTCTGTAACCCCATACTTCGATGTCGGCGTTCATCATGCGGCGGGACATACCCTCACCCATTCGCCCTAGTCCAATGATTCCAACTTTCATGATTGAATTTTGTCTAATACTTCCTGAACAACTTCTTTGATGATGCTAACATCAATCCCCAGGAAGGGTGGGATCATGCCAATAGTTCTGAAAAATCCATCAACAAATAGTGCTAAGAAAAGGATACCTAGAACCATGCTGATCATTGAGGCATTGCGATTGTGCTGAGTGATAGCAGCATCAATCATCTGTTGGACTTCCTCCTTTGTGGGGTTTGTCATGTGAATTGAATGGTTCCCAGTGTTCCCAACCGTATTTGTGAACTGCCCACATACCCAGGATAGGTACGAAGACTAGTAGAAAGGACAATAAACCTAGAGAATATGGGTTATTTAGAACCCATGCAGAAAACTTTCCTGCTGTGTGTGCTATGCCGGATAATCCCATGAGGTAATGAAGTCGGTCTTATGAACTGGACCCCATGAACTTTCATGATAAAGGTAGGGACTTGTCCTAACAGAACAATTATCCCCCGTGCAGAGCAATTCGTCAACGATACGCCAGGATTCCAACACTTCTTCTGCGTGAACGAAGTGAGACTGGTCTCCGTTGATTGCATCGTACAGAAGTTTTTCGTAACCGTCTACACCCAACCAATCAGGGTAACGATGGGTGAGTGTTGCAAGTTCAACTCTCTCATCTAGTCCAGGAGACTTGACATCAATCTGGATATCGAGGTGTGCATGTGGTTGGAGACGCATCACAATACGTCCAGGCGTCTCGCCATCAAACAATCCCAGGGGAGGTGCCTTGAGTTTGATCACAACCTCTACACACTTGTAGGGCATCTTCTTACCAGTCAGGTAGTAGAAGGGAACCCCCTGCCACCTCCAGTTATCGATGTACAGGTCACCTGCAACAAAGGTTTGGGTGTTAGACTCTGGTCCAACTCCCTGCTCCTCACGATAACCTTCGTACTGACCAGTAATAAACTTCTTACCAAGGCGAGTGGCAGAAAGTAGTTTTACTTTTTCCCTACGAACTTCTGTAGCATCCATACGACATGGTGCTTCCATAGCAACCAGTGCCAGGACTTGCAGCATGTGGTTCTGAAGCATGTCTCTCACGACACCAGCAGTGTCATAGTATTGAGAGCGACCATCACAACCAATAGTTTCAGATGCAAAGATCTGTACTTCTTCTACGTAATTGCGGTTCCATAGAGGTTCCAGCAGAACGTTGCCAAACCGAGTAGCAAGAATATTGTTGACAGTATCTTTACCAAGATAATGGTCAATGCGATAGACTTGTTTTTCGCGTAGATATCTCCCAACCACAGACTGTAGATGATTAGCAGATTCAAGATTGTGCCCAAAGGGTTTCTCGATAACCACTCTGGAGTGGTCTGGGTCGTCAAGGAATCCTGCTTCTTTGAGATTGATGATAGCATTCTCATATCGTTCAGGCGGAACTGACAAGAAGTACGTGGTTTCTACAGTTTCATCATGGAGAGCATGAAGACTTTCTTGGCAGTCCAAGTCAGCACATTGGAAGTCCAACCAATGTGTGAAGTCTTGAGGATACTCTCCCAATAGTTCTAACCATTGTTGACGAGTGTACTCACGACGAGAACACCCGACAACTAAAAGATTCTCCGGCAGTAATTGCTTACGCCACAACTGGAACAGTGCTGGAATCAGTTTTCTTTTACAAAGATCACCAGTCGCACCGAAGATAACGATGCGTTTACTAATGTGCTGTTCCGTTTCCATCATAATTTTCGGAGTCGTAGTAGACATTTTCACCTTTTCGTATCCCGAAATATATCGTGGATAGTACAAAGGGTATTGCTGTCCAAATAAGGACATCAGAGAAGGTCACGATTTTTTAGGAGGTACAACGGGAGGTTCCCCGGATGCAGTGTTGGTTCCAATGGTCAGTGGTGCTTGTTCAATACGAATGGTCTGTGCCGGAGCAGTACGTGCTGCTGCTTCAATAAGGCGTTCCATATCTGCCTTACTGATGCCGCCACCGCCACCATTCATAGCACCTTTCTTAGCAGTCTGAACCCCGAACGTAGCTAAAACCCCAGTAAAGACGCTGGCGATAAAGGTCGGATCGAGATCCTGCTTAGGCATCTTGAATGCTTCAGGCAGATCTACATATGCCAGAGTAAGAATACCACCAGACCAGATAAGGATACCCAGACGGACTAGCGTAGACAACGCTGCCATCTTCTCATCGGGATCCTTATCCTCTTCGTCTTTATTAGGTTTTGCTTTGTCTTCGGGTTTCTTTTTACCGAATCCTAACCAACCAGTCTTTTCTTTCTCGTCCTTAGGTGGAGGAGAAGCCGGTCCTTTCTCAGTCATATGCCAGAATAAGTCTGGCTATATTTAGAACGGGACTGCTGGTCCAGTGAGTTTAGCCTTAGGTGCAGGCACTGGAGGAAGGACACCACCGGTAGTCTTTGGCAGTCCACCACCGTTGAATTTACTAACGATAGCGTCCTGAACGCCCTTGGTTACTTGTGCTTTGATGTTGTCTCGGATATTGTCACGATTCACATACACATAACCAGCAGTGCCTACGACACCTACGCTAGTAATGAATGAGAACACTGACATGAGACTAAGAATTTTCTGCATGTTCCTCAATAGGAGTTAGTGTGTACAAAGTTTCTGCACGATTACGAATGTAATTCTGGAAGTGTTGTTCAAGTCCAATGGTTGTTTTGTTACCCTGACTTACCCAGTCATGACAGAACTCATACACAAGTCTGCAATGATCATTTAGGTGATGAGACAATGCACGAAAAACTTCGGCTCGAAGTTGCATGCGTTCTTCAGAGTATCTCCAGTCATTCATGTCGCTGGGATCCAATAAAGCTTTCCGCATCGAGGACAACGAGAGGTCGTCTGCCATTCTTTTTTATAAAGAGGATTGGTTCGTAATCACCAGAGTTGGCACACGCCTGGTCATATGCATCCCAGACGTTTAGTCTCTCTGTGTTCTTGCATTCTACACTGAAAGGGAACTTTTGTCTAGCTGCACGTGCCATGATGATGTCCTCACCACCAGCACCCATAGATCTAGACTCAACATCCTCAGGATGTACCTCCAGCATTTCTATAAGTTTGGTTCTTACCCACTGCTGTAGTCTCCTACCTTTTGCTTTAGCAGACTGAACTTTCATTATACAATCTTTCACTTACTATATCTATAACATATTTCGCTATCGTCTTATGACCTTCTACAGAAGGATGTCCATCGTAAGGTATTCTTTCAAAAACTAATCCTGTTCTACTTGATCGCACCCCGAAGTGTATATCATACTTGTTATCAGTTTCATTAGGGAGCAGCAATGTACTAAAGAAAGATCTTTTCAATCGTCCCACAGATGCAACGTAAGCCTTGAATGAGTTGTATACAATAGTTTCTTGAGTTCTTGCCCCATGATCACTGAACATCCTACCAAATCTAAACTGTATCCAATCTGCAAACTTAGGTCCATCTACAGGTCCCCACCGTTCTATACATCTAGATTCTAAATCAGCATAGAGACCATATCTCATCCAGATTTTATCTCTATCTTCATAAAACTCACCTCTGATAGGAACGGTGGTTTGTAGAAAATAAAAGTCATAAACCTTAGTAGTAGGTTTATGAAACAGGTTTCTCATAACTGTTTCATTACAAGCACCACTAGAAGATGCGTTTATTTCCTCAGCACCAAAGTGATCACAGACCAACTTTGACCAGCGATATTTGGCGGGGTCAAGGTGAAGTTTGTTACCTAATCCACCACCATATGTGAAGGAGTCACCATCAAAATAGAATTTCATTCAATTCCGTTGATTCTTTTCCACCTTATATACATTGCTTGCAGGTGCCAAGAGGCTGCCAATGATGTGGCACCCTCTCGCAGTCTATGAATGTCCCTGGGATCATTCGTATACTTTTCATATTCTTTTCTCCAATCCCTTTCTCTTTTGAAGATCATAGTTGGAAACCGCTGAAAGAATCTTTCTTGACATCCTGCTTGATACCACCCACCACATAGGACTCCACCTCCGTCTCCTGTGGGGCGACCTGAAGACCTTTGGAGGAGATCCAGTGCTCGGTCCAAGGAAGTGGGTTATTGTGCACTGGAGCGTCATACAGAGGGGTCAGACCAATCGCTCGCATACGCTTGTTAGCGATCCACTCCACATACTTGACGAGGAGTTTGTCATTGAGACCGATCATGCTGCCATCCTTGAACAGATACTGTGCCCACTCTTTCTCTTCTGCCACTGCATTGGCAAACATATCGGTTACAGTCTGCTCTTCTTCCTTGATGATCTCCAACATCTCAGGATCATCACCCTTCTGCCATGCCTTGATGATTTGTTGAGTCAGCACAGTGTGCTGGTTCTCATCACGTGCAATCAGAGAGATGATCTTTGCAGATCCTTCCATCAGTTTCAGTTCACCAAAGGCAAACGAACAAGCAAAGGACACATAGAAACGAATACCCTCAAGGATATTGACGTTTGACACTGCCAGATACAGACGACGCTTCAGTTCCTTACGGGTATAGACAGCGGTAGGTGAATCAGCATAGTCTGCTGTCCACATGCTGCCACCACCCCACTCGTTTGCTACTTGCAGGAACTCATCGTATGCCCTTGTCACACTCTTGGCACGTGCCAGGATGCGTTCATCATCCAGGATGGTGTCAAAGACCTCAGCAGGATCCGGATAGACGTTCTTGATGATGTATGTGTAAGAACGTGAGTGGATCATCTCCATGAACTGCCACACATTCATGGCACCTTCCAGTTCAGGAAGAGCACAGTAGGGAGAGAATGCCATACCAGGACCACGACCCTGCACAGAGTCCAGGAGGATCTGATACTTCAGGTTGGAGGTGAAGATGTGCTTCTGCTCAGGACGCAGAGTCTTGTAGTCACCACGATCTTTCTGAAGAGACACCTCTTCAGGACGCCAGAAGTATCCAAGCATCTGGTTGGTCAGTTTCTCAAAGACTGGGTACTTGTAGGAGTCGTACCGCTGGACACCCAGGGGTGCCCCAAAGAACATCGGTTGTGTTTTAGTATCAACGTGGTTATCGTTGAATACTGTCATACCTTGAACAGGCATATCTTTTGAATTTTTTCTAAATTGCACAGGATTCACAGGTTTCTTCGTCTTCGTTTTGAATGGAGGCGATAAGAGAATTCTTATCTGGTACGTTGTCGTGCCAGCCAATGGAGTGTGCTGGTTCGTCCATTTCGTCGGACTTCATGTCATGTGTGTTCTGGTAGTAAGAAGTCTTCCAACCGTATTTGTATGTGGTCAATAGATCGTTTGCCATAACAGACACAGGCACTTCATTGTTGTCATAATCGATAGGATTATAACTCCAGTTACCTGAAATCGCCTGATCAAAGAACTTTTGCATTACGGAAACGACGTTGATGTAACCTCGGTTTCCTTTCATCTCCCAGAGGAGAGTGTAACTGTTCTTCAATCGTTGGTACTGTGGTACCACTTGCTTGAGCGGACCCTTCTTGGATTTTTTGATGGACAGGTAGTCACGCGGTGGTTCGATTCCGTTGGTGGCATTTGACACAACGGAACTGCTCTCCGATGGCATCTGTGCGGACAGTGTTGAGTGCCGTAATCCGTGTTCGGCGATAGATACCCTAAGACTATCCCAATCATGTTGCAAATCTACGCAAGAAATTTCGTCAACATCTTTCTTATAGTGATCAATAGGCAAGAGTCCCTGAGCATATTTAGTAGCAGGGAAGTATTCACATTGACCCTTCTCTTCTGCCAGTTTGTTTGACGCTTTGAGAAGATAATACTGGAAAGATTCTGTCAAGGAATGAACTGCATCCCATGCCTCTTGACTGTCATAGTTGAATCCAAGTTTGGCAAGATAGTGTGCCAGACCAATGAACCCAACACCCAGTGACCGACGTGCTTTTGTGCTGATCTCTGCTGCTTTGACAGGGTACTCTTGATAGTCAATGATCTCATCCAGACCACGGACAACCAGGTCACACAAGTCCTCCAGTTCGTCGTCAGACCGCACCTTACCCACGTTGATAGCAGACAGGATGCACAGGGCAATTTCACCCGCTCCATCGATGTGCTGGATGGGGTCTGTAGGCAGGGTGATCTCCTGACACAGGTTGCTCATCGACACCTTGTCAGTGAACGAGGAGTGACTGTTACAGTGGTCGATATTCATGATGTAAATACGACCTGTCTCTGCCCGCTCCTTCAGGATGGAGAGGATGAGTTCCTGTGCACTGACGGTGTTGCGGGGGATGGACTCGTCCTGTTCGTACTGGCAATAAAGACTGTCAAAAGAATCAGTGCCGAAAGCGTCAAAGAGGCCAGGAACAGCATGGGGAGAGAACAGTGAAATGGTTCCGTTTTGGATGAACCTTTCGTAGAACAGTTTGCTGAACTGGATACTGTAGTCAAGTTTTCTTACGCGGTTGTCTTCTGTTCCTTTGTTGTTCTTGAGTACGATGATGTCTTCGATTTCTTGGTGCCAGATTGGAAAGTGAACCGTAGCTGATCCACCTCGGACGCCATTTTGAGTGCAGCATCTGACAGTTGATTCAAATTTCTTGAGAAACGGAACAACGCCAGTGTGCTGAACTTCTCCGCCTCGGATCTTACTGTTGATGCCACGGATTGCACCTGCGTTGATACCGATGCCCGCTCTCTGTGCAACGTATTTGCCAATAGCCATATCAGAGCTAAAGATGCTATCGAGGGTGTCAGCAACATCAACAAGAACACAACTAGCAAACTGTCTAAGGGGTGTTCGGACCCCTGCCATGACTGGTGTTGGGATGTTGATTCGGTGCTTGCTGATTGCGTCGTAGTATCGTTTGACATATGACAGACGTGTCTCTTGTGGATAGTTGGCAAACAGAGTTGCCGCAATCATCATATACATTTGCTGGGGAGTCTCAAAGACTTTCCCATTGCTACGGTCTTGTACCAGATACTTATCAACTACCTGACGGAGACCGGCGAACGTGAACAAATAGTCACGCTCGTGATCAATGTAACCATTGAGAGTAGCAATCTCTTCAGAGGTATACTTATCTATAACGGTAGTGTCGTAAACACCACGTTCAATACAGTCCTTGATATGACTCTCTAGCGGCGGGATGTCCTCAAGCAGACCATACAGTTGCTTACGGACAGAGAACAGAAGCAAACGGGCAGCAACAAATTGATAGTTGGGATGATCGAGATCAATCAGGTCACTCGCAGACCTAATAAGAATCTCTTGGATCTCTGCTGTGCTGATGCCATCAAAAAATTGGATACCAGATTGGATCTCTACCTGACTGGCAGAAACATTTGCCAATCCATCACATGCCCTCTCAACCATGACATGCATTTTGTCCAAATCAAGAAGTTCAATCGAACCGTTACGCTTGACAACTTTAGTACCGTTGCTCATACTCTTTTCCAAGTTTGTAATTTTAGTTTTGCTTCTAAACCATGATACGTGTTACATTCTAGCAGAGATTGGATGTCCAGTCCAGCTAAATGCATATCGTTGATGTCCTTCTGTCGTACTTCAGAAGGAAAGATGACTACCTTGTGCTTTTGTTCAATGGCGTGAGAAATTTTAGATACGATCTCCCTGTTTCTTGGCTCGTTGTCGTAGACATAGATAAAATCACCAGTGGCAGTGCCAAGAGAAATATCACTGCCGCACATTGCAATAGCATTGACAACAAAGTGGGAGTCGAAGGGTCCTTCGGTAACATAAACCGGTTTTTCCTTGTCAATTTTGTCTAATCCATAGACCTTTGGATGGTCGTCATCAAGCATCAAGGTGAGATATTTAGGTTCTACGAACTTGTCTAATGCTCTACCCTGCAACCCAATCAATTTCTTGTTTTCATCATACATTGGTATGACTATACGGTCATGATCCTTATGGACATTTTCGTATGAGGGTTTGAGAGTATTGCAGAAATGCTTGAACTCTTTGGCGTAATAAAAGTCGTTGGGATCTAGATCTCTAGACCTCAAATACTCTGCTGCCCGGTCATTCTCAGACGCTTTAGGCAGGTTTAGTTTCTTAGCAAAGACAGGTTTCTTGAACGTGAATACCTTGTCAGGAACAGTCGTTCCCTTCCCACTCAGACCTGACTTGTACCTCTCAAAGACGTACTGATCATACAACTGTGAGTCCATGTCCTTCAAGAAGTTAGTGAAGGACTTAGACATGCCACAGTTATGGCACTTGAAGTTGAAACTAGTCTTTATTGAATAAAGATACCCTCGGGTTTTGTTCTTGTTCTTCTGTGAGTCGCCACAGTAAGGACACCTGAAGGTATATAAGTTCTTCTTAGTGGTTTTGAACTTCCCTAGTCTTGCTGATACCAAACTAATATACTTGGTATCGATGTGTATCATGGCAAGTTAGGGAGATTGTTTGATTATAGCAGGAGGTGCTTGGTCAGTCAACACGCCTGCTATCCTCTGACCGATAGGAGACACTACAACACTGATCACTGCCAGGGCACCTGCAATGCTCCATAATTTCTTCTCTAGGGTTCTCAAGCGTTGATCAATAAGGCGTATGTCTCGCTCACACCCTGACTTGATAAGGTCTGCTTCTGCATGGAACTCTACTCGTAACTCTTCTACCTTGTCAAAGAGTACGGCATCAATCCGATCTTGCTTTTCTAGTTTTTCATTATGAACGGCAAGCAGTTGACCCATCTTCACGGAGTTATCCTGAAGAGACTCCACCACTTTTTCTAATCTCTCAAGTATTGCTGTGTTTACTTGATCGTTGTTCACTTTGGCGTCCAGATTTTACGTGAACGGGGACCTAGATAGGCGTATTTTTTTCTCTTTTTATTTTTTATCGGGGGATCATCCCCTGCCTCTTTGGATCCAGCAATCTTACCACCAGAGATACTGTTGGTAGGGACATCTTCCCTGATAAGATCTAGAATCCAATTGAGTTTCTTCTCGTCCATCAGATTGAATTGAGAATTACGTTGCACTCCTTATCAATTGGAATTCTATCTAGACCGCTCTTAGGATAGTCCGGAATTCTATTGAGGAAAAGCAAACAAGTGTACAGAACTGACCAATATTCTCTGTCAATTTTATAAAACAACAGAGGGATTGTGCCTTCCCCAAATACATTGAAGCATATAATCAAATGATTCAAGATGAGATGATGTTTCAACTCACCTTGAACCTGGTACTTTTTGAGTAATCGTTTGATGTATTTGAATCTTTTTAGATCCTCCTCAAAATCCTCCATAGTGGAGGCATGAGGATTTTCATAATGTTTTATGGCAAAGAGCAAATAGTTATCATCATTTAGTTCATCAAATTTCATTTACATCAAGCTGTTACAGTAATAGTTCCTGCTGCGGTGCCAATAGCACCACTGTTGGTGATCGTGGCGTTGGTGTTGGTACCAGCATCCTTGACCGTCCCGCTGTTCAGTGACATGGCATTAGCGCCGATGGACAGAACGTCGTCAGCATCAGTTGCTGCATTGCCAGCAGCGATGGTGAGGGAGAAGACCAGTTCGTTGGTGCCTGTGCCTGAGGCATAGGACAACGTGTGGTTAGAGTTGGTGTCGTTCACAACGGTGAGTTGTGGCGTACCAGTAACGTCAACTGCTTCATTGAAACGAACTCGTACCTGCAAGGTACCACCATCTGACTTATCAAATGCAGTGGTGATGAATTCAATCTCAGTGATGTCAGCAGAACCAATGGACACTGCCAGTCCACTGATAGCAACCAGCAACTCTGGATCAGCATCGGTATTATCGTTGCCACTCAGAGCAGACCCTGCTTCCCGAACCCAACCGCTTGCGTTTGCAAAAACTTCTTTCTTCTCCGCAGTAGTCAAATTCTTTGGCTTAGACTCGTCTGCGTCTGATGCTCCCCAGAGTGCCATGTTCTGTACGTAATTTTGTTGAAATATTTATGCTCAGCGAGCTTTGATCGCTGCGGCAACTGTCTCTAGAAGTTTATCATCCATGTCAGTCTTTGTCAATTTGACTGCTTTGCCAAGGATGATCAAACAAACGTCGATCAGTTTCTCTCCAAGTTCCTCATTTTCAGGGATCTTGTTTACTGCATCCGAAATAACTTTCGTTGCCAATGGAAGAAGGAATGATAGCATGATGATAAACCAATATAATAATTATATAGGTCTAGAAGTCAATCTTTACACACCTCTCAACAATCGATTTAGCAATTCTGCTCCACGACCTTGCATACTTTTCTTCTCAAGATTTTTCTTTTCTTGAGTAGTCATGTGCTTGTTAGCATCATTCTTCGCCCGGATGTCGTCATCAATACCCTCCGGCATGTTGCTCACATACTTACCCTTCGCCTTGTCGTAACGACGGACCTCACCTTTACGCAAGGGTTTTTCACCAGAGTCTTGACGGTATTTTTTCCAAGACTTACCATGCTTCATACGCATGTCTTGTTCTTTATTACTCTTTTCACTTTTCTCAATTCTTTTCATTGCCTTACGGTCCGAAAGAATACTAGACCGAAGTGCTTCCGACTGGAACCGATCACGGAACTTACGGAGAGGCATAGATTTGTCACGAAACTCTTTCTTAGATTCGTAACCACTAGGTTTAGATCCATCCTTAGTGGATGAACGACGACCCAAAGACTTCCTTTCAGAAGACTGACTCATCTTACCAGGTTTACCGTACTGAGACTTGAACTTCTCAACGATGGTACTTTCTTTCATTTTCTTCTTTTCAGGTAAACCTTTGTGTTTGGTTTTAGCAAATTTCTTCACGCTGGACACACTGGTGGTGGCGGCAATTTGGGAAACCTTAGGCGACGGCGCTTCCAGTTCCCCTTTTTGAGCCGCTCTAACCATCCCGAAGAGTCTTTGTTGGGATCGGGACTTGGCGGGCATGGGTCAGTCTGACTCCCCTTGGCGTGGTTTGTATGGGTTGTGGTTGGCATTCCTCTTCTTCTGTGCAAGTTTGCCTTTGATCTTGTCCACAGGGGTTACACCTTGGTAACCTTTCTTGCCGGGTTGCTTCTTCTTACCCTGAGGTTGAATCGCTTTACCACGGGAGGACATCATACCACCGGTCTTACGCATTTCGCGAGAGACCTTATCGAATGCACTCTTACCATCACGGGTTCCGCCCTTCTCGGACTTGTTCCCAGTCTTATAGTCCTTTCCAGTTTCCTTAGCGTAACGAGTACGCTCAATCATCTGGAGTGCTTGCTCTTCTACAGAGTCAAGCATAGAGTTGTCAGAAGTCTGAGGGAGGAGAGCACCCTTCATGATGTTCTCCTTTGCCTGCTGACGCTTCTTCTTGGTCTTCGCCAGGATACGTGCCTTAGCAGCATCGGCATCCTTTTGAGGAACACGGTACCCATCACGGTCAGTCTTCAGACGTTCCATGGGTTTGTCGGAACAGGCACCCTCGGTCTTCAACTGAGGGTTGATCTCGATCTTGTTCTTGACGCCGCTAGTCTGAATGTCTAGTTTTTCAGTCTTAGCGGCCTCGGAAAAAAAACCTTCGCCCATCTCCTGACGCCAGTCCGAATACTCCTTGACACAGTTAGGAACAATGCGACCGTTCTTTTCCTTAGTACCCTTTGCCTTGTAACCTTTCCAGCAGGTGCTAGCGCCCACGTTCTTACGTGCTGCCTTCATGCTGCCTTCATCGATTGCATCACCTTCGGGTTCATAGGAGTTAGCAAGTTTTACGTGGGGTGCCAACTGGTACAGTGGTTTGCCATCAATCTTGCTCTTCATACCCGCCTTGTAGTTGCGGAATGCAGGAGTATTACCCTTCACATCAGCGTTAGTGATGGTGTATACCTCGCCATAGAATTCCACCTTCTCAGCGTGCTCCATCTCCTCTTTCTTGTACTGAGGATGGTCGTCAACTTTGTGACCACGCTTCTTCTCAAGACGTGCCTTACGCTCTTCAGTTCCCTTCTTAGGATCAGGGTCACGCACACCCTCAACGTTCAGAGTCTTGGGATAATCCTTGTCACCAGGTTTGGCAGGTTTCTCACCACGCTTACGCTTGGCATGGATGTTTGCCCAGAGACCTTTTTTCTTCTCTTCCAGAGTCTCCTCATTACTCATGCGGTTCTGACGCATGGTGTTTGAGGTTTGAGCAGAAGGACGAGCAGTGGGTCGAGGAGTACGGTTGATCTTTACGCCAATTTTTTCAAGGGCACCTTGACCTGCTTTGGTTGCCTTATCAACCATGCCTGCCAGGTCTTCAGTAATACCGGTCTCCTTATCTTGGCGACGCTGAGTTCCCACTGCCTTCACGGCACGGGACTTCATGCTCATACCCTTCTTATTTTCTGCCTTGCGGGTAGGACGAGGTGCTTCTCTCTTCTCCGGCTTTGCTGCCATGGAGAACTTCTCATCAACAGTCTCCACCTCTTCTTTACGGGTGTCTTTTCCGTCTGCCTTGCCACCCTTGGCACGTTGAATAGCGTTATGCACAACGCCAGCGTGTTCTTTGGAACCGCTCTCTACTTTACCGTCTCCATCATAATCTTTCTTCGCCTTCTTCTCTTCGAGATAGGGGCGACGAAGGTCCTCATATGACTGTGCCCAAGGGTTACTCATCTTACAAACGTGTTATACCGTAGTTTTATTTATCAAAAGTCCATTGCGAGAAAAAACCTGTCTACCTCTCTTGCTTCGGAGATCCACGCTCTAAAAACTTGCTTGTCCTCAGACATACAAATCAAATGATTTGCACCGCGACGGAAGACCTGTCCAGTCTTACCATTTGATTCAATGATCGATCCATTTTTGAAGATGTCGCCTGCAATATATTGCTCACGAATACTACGCTCGTCCACAGGAATCACATTCATCATGACATAGTTGTAGAGTTTCCCATTACCCTTCATTGCGAGTTCTGAGATTTCTTTTGCTCTTGACTGTCGTACAACGATACTAATTGCATCAAAACCGTTTTCATAGAGTGATGAGAGGACATCGTAGATGGTCTCTGCGTTGGTGTCGTCAACGAAGGCATCGCCAATCTCAGGATATGCATCTTTTAGTTCTTGAATGTTTGTATCCCTGCTAGGGAAAATGTAGTAGTAGTCACCACCAGAAACTTCTTCGACTGCTTGAAGAATGTTTACAGTAGTTTCATCGTTGTCAAATTTGTCAAAAGCAATAGTCAGGGGTTGATCTCTACTGACTTGCTGGAGTGCTGCTTTGGCCTGACCGTTAGTAGAATTAGGATTAGCGTTGTCAGCAGCAGATCCACCTGTCGCGCTCTTTTGTTGACCACCATCATCGCGACTACTGCCCTTGCGAGCAACCACCTGAGCGGCAGAGGATCCAGGAGTTCCCAATTCATCGTCTTTACCAGCACGAGCGTCGAACATTTGAAGTTCTCCGCGTACTGTTTTTGCTTTCAGTACACCGGTTCTATCATACCAATCGCCGTGACCGTCCCCGACCAATCCCAGACGCCTTGCTTCCTGGGATGCCTTGGTGGTCCTTGCTTCTGTTATGAAAGATGAGAACTTTTTCACTGATTTTTCGTAAGATCTCGGAATTATTATTTTGAACAAACACCATCAGTGGCGTCTGATACTGTTTGTATTTATCTTGTGTCTGCAAGATGCAATATAGGAACCTTTGAAAGTCTTCAATACGTTTCCTGTTTGTCATCCTACGTTTACCATAGTTCTCTGCGTAAACGTCGATAGCACTATCCAAAAAATCAATCATCGTGGGTCTCCTGATAGTTTCATAGCACCAGAAAATTTGTAGGACTTGAACTTGTAGCGTATGTTGAACAGTGGAGTGGACCCAGCGTTGACAGTGATACTGTTTTTACCTGCCTTCACAAACGTGATGCGTTTCGTATTGATAGCATCCATTTTGCTGTTGGCAAGTGGGTCCATTCCAACAGCATTATAGCGTCCTTTCTCCCCGGACCCTGTTATTTTGAGGTATGGTGGGTATGCATTTGTTGCATCTAACCAACTACTAATAAGATATTGTCTACGTTCCTGTTGACTGACGATGTTATTGAGTTTGGCAAAGAGTTGATCCCTACAATAAGTCTCAACATCAGACCCCTTCTCATTCAAAATTTTGTAACGCTCATCACCTGACTCTTTCCACCTCCTCATCTGCAATGTTCTATTTGCCTTAGTCATTCTGGCAAAGTCAGGGTAGTCCTCTAGTGCTTCTTCCTCTGCTGCTGCAATATAACCAGCAAGATTCAAACCTAGATCAGCATCAACTGTACCCACACCAGGGTTTTTGAAACCAACGTCACCGGAGATAGTTGATTTAGCAGACAGTCCTAAGAATCCTCCCATGGCATACTGAACAAGAATGTCTGCGGGAAACTTTGTTTGATTTACTTTCACTCCTACTATAGGAAGGAAATCGAATCCAGGTTTGGCAGTCCAGTAGACAGAATCTATAATTGTACCATATCCTTTTCGTTCTGCCATCTTGGTAAACTCTTTTACCATTGCTTCAGCACGACCTATCTGATCTTTATACTCTTGATCAGACAATGCTGTCTTCTTTCTATTGAAAGTTTGTTCAGTTATACGATCAGGAAACTGATCTCCGTTCAACAAATAAGCACACCAAATTTCATTTACGTCCGCTAACCTGGTGTTATCTCCTCTTGTCATTACACCATAGTTTTAGTATCCTCATCTGTTATATATCCATTCCCATCCATACGTTCAACATCTGGAGTATTAGATCCAAAAGTTTTTTTGATGACTGCAATGTAATCATCATTGAGTTCCAAACCAGTGACTGTCTTTTGGAAATTTACTCCCTCCTTTGTGCGTTCTCTATTTGCAGAAGGAGTTTTTAGTTTATTGTCTCTATAGAATGCATCTCCATTGCTATCATAGATGTATTTTTTTGATGCCCACTTATACTCCCGCAAATCTCGCCATGCACTGTTGGCAGTTTGGTGAGTAATAGACCAACGTTGCCAGTTAGGAGTATCAAAGAATGCCCAAACGTTTTCCTCAGGTTCTACTGGGTGCAAATTATATTGCTTAGCACATCTTAGGGTAACGTACTGATACTTTGCCATAAAACTCCATGCCCAATGCCATTGCTTTAGATTTGGATTCTTTGTATTCAGTACCACTGAGACACACTTGTCAAGTATCTTGATATTTCTTTCGGGAGTATTATCTCTAAAGCATTTTTCACGTTCCTCTTGATCGTATATAAAAACTCTACCCGTACCATATATTTGATCACCTACTTCACCAGTAATGAAAAAGTTATTTGGATCATTGACATATGGAGTAAGGCATTCGTCTGGTTTATTGTTTGATCCAGAACAAATGTGAGAAGTCAGAGGAGAAGTAGGATCTATATCTGTATGAGCATGTTGAATGGGTGTTGCAAGACTATGATTCATAATATCCTTGTAACCAGTCTCACACTCGGCTATAGATCCAGAGTCAAAGTGAACTTGAAAAGGAACCTCTGCTCTAATGAAAGCATATAACGCTACTGTGCTGTCAATTCCACCAGACCACAGTATGTTTATTGTTCGGCCACGTGCTTTCTCTACCAGGATCTCAACAGCGTCTGCACACACCTCTTCCACGGTCATCTCCGTGAAGAAGTTATCAGGCATTGGTGATATGATTTTATAGTTACGCTTAGTCTTTAGTTTTCCGGCTCTACATACAAATCTGGTTTGATAATATCGATCAATGTATAATTCATCCGCATAAAAACTCTTTTCCAGTAGTCTGGGGTTACCATGGAAAGATCTAGGTAAATATTCCGCCCCCCAGTGCCAGTCAGGATGCATAATATATCAACAGGTACAAAAAAACCGGGGTATGACCCCCGGTTATTTATTAGGATGTGAGCGATAAGATCACTTGGTGTTCTTGATACTATCAATCAAACCATCAGAGAACATGTCTGAGAACTGATCGTACAGGTATGCAGTTGCATCCTTGAAACGACCACGCTCTGCGTCAGACATGGTGACAACAGTGATGTCTTCTTCTTTACACTGAGATTTCACAACATCGATGTCTTCAACAGACCAGACACGCTCAGCACGTGCTGCGTCGAAGGACGCTGCTTCGATTTTTCCTTTCAACTCTTCGTCAAGAGTTTCCCAGAAGTCGCTTGCAACGATGATGGAAGTAAGGAAGAGACTATGCTCTGCGTCATTGATGGTATCCATGCACTCGTTCTGCTTCAGACCGAAGAAACGAGGATAGGTGGACTCACCACCAACGATCTCACCATCTTGGACACCCTCATTGATCTGCTCAAGTTCAATGGGGACGGGGATTGCACCAACTGCTTTCAGGGTTTCCTGAGCAATGGGTGATTTGTTACAACGAAGGCGGACGCCTTCAAAATCTTCAATTGTGTGCAGTTCCGTGTTAGCAGGGATCATGCGGAAACCACCAGAATAGGTGAATGCAAGACCCTGAACATTGGAATCCTTATTTAGTCCATCGAGGAGGGACTGCCCAACCTCACCTTCCAGGACATTTTTTGCGTGGTCGTGATCACGGAACAAGAAAGGCATATCAAGTGCCCACATGTCCCGGTGATGCTTCCTACCAAGTGTAGACGTATACATCTGCGACATCTCTACCTCACCATCCTCCATGAGTTGGAGGAGATCATGTTTGGTGATGGTAGCACCGCCCTTGTACTTATCTGAATACTCAGAAAGGGTCAGAATTTCAACGTTGAGTTCTCCAGGAGCACACGCTTCCATGGAAGCCTTGAAACGCTTTGCTGCTCTGAGGAACAATTCAATTGGTTCATGGGCAAGAACCCAGCGAATTGTTTTCATCGGATATTAGACAGTATTACAGATGTATTTATAAGGATGTGATCAGATATACACGCGATCACCATCGGCAGTCGTACGACGCTGCCAGTCGTTACGGTTCCACAGACGTTCGTGGAGAATATACAGGGTGCTGTTGATTACCAATGCCATCAAACCGATGGTCAGGCCCTTCCAGGGGTTACCAGACACGATCCAACCAATCACAGAGTTGGTGACCATCATCCAGGAACGCCAGGTAACAGCTTTGGTCACGGTACGAGGAAAACGCTCGAACCACTTAGGGGATGCAAAGGACATTGTGTTGCTACAAAAAAAGTTACAAGTATTACATGACGATCTTTACTGAGGCGGCATCACTCCTCTGTTTCTACACCCAGTATTTTACTATCGGATGAACTTGTTTGTCAAGTTCATGATTTTTAGGATACTGGTGGAGCAGAGCAATTGATTTATTTGCTCTTAGTGTGAAACTATTCAATTGGTTAGGGGACTCACCGTCTCTATATGAGTAGATACAATGAGGAAGTTGAGTTCGTTTTACTTTTTCGTTATGATAAAAGTCGTCTGTTCCTGCATACTTCGCCACAAATTCTTGGGGAGATGTCATGAAATAATCGTGAACTCGCGTTGCGTCTTTCCAAACAATTACTGATGAATTATATAGTGATTTGCGTGGGTTACGCATTTTGAATGGGACGCCCTTCCAAGTAGAGTAGACTAATGCGAACTCTGCATCATGATCAAGAACCTCAGTTATATCACCATGTATGATGACATCTAGATCAAAAAAGATCTTTCTTTTATAGGTAGAAATATCAGGATGAACAAACATTTGGATCTTCCACCATGCTGCCCACCAGTTCTCCCACGTTAGGTATTCGGTTACGTCAATAGGGATGACGTTTACCTCTGAGTTGATGTCTGATGCGTCGTCTGTGAAGCAATAAAAGGGTGCATCGGTTTGGAGACGCACCATATTGTAGAGCTTGTTTACGTACTGTGCATCAAATTTGTCACCAATCTTGATACAGGTGATGCAGTAATCAGATGTCACCTTCTTGACGATTCTCCGAATAGAACTCGCTGAACGTACCCTCAGGGAAACGTGCTTCGAGTTTCTTGACATTCATATCTAGCACTTCATTCATGTCCACCTCCAGTGCCATGCATGCTTGTGCCACATACCACATGATGTCACCCAGTTCTCGCTTCAGATGGAACAGGTTCTCCTCGTTAGCAGGTTTCCCTTGGAAGATCATCTTCTTTACGATCTCTGTGAACTCACCTGCTTCAGCAGACATACCAACAGAAGCGGTAAGAAGGCGTTGCACTGCAATCTGACCGCCGAGTTCTTGCAGACGGTAGATAAAGGCATCAGCATCCTGAGACTCTTTGCTTGTCACTCCGTTGACGAAGCGTTGATAGTTTGTGAAATTTACTCCCATTTGAAATCGTCGAATTTGGATTTGGATTTGGTGTTGTCTTCTTTTGTATTGTACTGTACTTCTACAATGTCGTCAACCAGGTCGTCCTGTGCTGTTTGCTCACAGTCATACAGTCTCATCTTGGCACGGTCAATGCCCACTACGAATCGCTTGTTCATACTCAAATCGTTGTAGCGATTCTTCAACTGCTTGACCATGATTTGATTGAGTTGCTCCATCTCCTCTGTGCTAACCAATGCGAACATAAGGTCAGCAGTAGCAGGGAGACCAAAAGACTCGGAGGTATCTGTCAGGTTAGGGTCAGAACTACCATAACCAGATCGTGTGGTCTGAGTAGCAGAGACGATAGGAACACCTATCTCCACCGCTAGACCACGTAGTTCTTCTGCAATCGCCTTGACATAGGTGTAACTATTGATGTTGGTAGCACCTCTATACCGTGATGATGCACAGATGTTTAGATAGTCAACAAAGATAATATCTGGTTTGAAGTTCTTCTTCATCTTGAGTTCCTGCATCAGAGCACGGAAGTGCCCAGAGTGTGCAGAGGCAGTAGGATACTCTTTGACAATCAGGTGTCCTGTAGTCTTCGCTGCGATCTTTGCAATCTTTTTTGTGAAGACTTGTTCAGGTATTTCCTGTATGTCTTGGATGTTGACATCGAGAAGGTTAGCATCAATTCTTTCTGCAATCTTCTCTTCAGCCATCTCCATTGTGATGTATAGAACGTTCTTTCCTTGGAGGAGAACACTGGCAGCGACATGGCACATAAACAAAGACTTACCGACGCCTGTGCCAGCAAGAGCGATGTTGAGCGTTTTATCACTGAGTCCGCCCGAAGTAATCTTATTGAAGTATTCAAGATCAAAGGGGATTTTATTTTCGACTCGGTGATAATATGCAAAGCGATCCTCGGAATCATCGAGGTAATCATGTCCCACATGCTGATCAAACCCGACCGCAAGAGCGTCGGAAAGGATGCCTGGGATCGCATCGGGAGAGAGTTTGTCATCATTACCATCAGCAACTTGAATACTCTTGATTAGAGCAAGGTAGATTGCTCTGTCCTTACACCACTTCTCAGTGGTATCAAGCAACCACGACGAGTTTGGTTTCTCCTGCAAGTCTAGCGAGGAAACCAAATTCTCTATCAACTGAAACTCTTCTTGGGTAAGATCTGTTCGAGATCCGACCTCAATTTGAAGTGCTTCTTTGGTTGGAATCGTATCGTACTTCGTTAGATACTCAGCAACCTGCTGATATACTACGCGATCAGTCTTCTCCTCAAAGTAATCTGGTTCGATAAACGGAACGACTTGCCGAGCATACTCTTCATCGTGTACCAGGTTGTTGAGAATCGATAGTGGTACTCGTTCTGTCATCTATACACAGCAGTAAAAGAAATACTAAGTCTTTTGGTTTGTTCTTCTCTGAATGGTAGCACTGCGTGAGTTAGGTATGAGGGGAATACAATTAGAAGTCCGGCAACAGGGTAGGTGTGGTATGCATCCAAGTTGTATGCACTTGGTTTGTCATCCTTTCTGAGTCCTGTCTTCAAACCATAAGAAGGATCTTGGAAATAGATAGATCCACCCTTCTTACCGTCCCATATACCTGCCTGTATTGGGTTCGTGTCACTATAACTGAAGTTACAATCGTTGTCAACGATGGATTGGACAGGGTAATACACCCCCGTCAACGCTGACACACCATGATGGTGACCAACAGTCATGTCACCACTCTGGTTTATATTTGCCCACAACTGTTGACAAACAAGTCCAGGTAGATACCCATGCTTGACACAATAGTCGTTAGCACTATTCTCTATCTGGTTTCTGAGGGTACTAAAACTTTCGTACCTATCCTCTAAATCAGAACTACTATGCCACCCACCGAGGTTTGATCGAGTCAAACCATCAGGATCTCTGTCTTGTTCTTTGAGTATATCAGTAACTAAATCAACGTTTAGTTCGTGATTGTCTTCTCCAAAATTATAAAGAGATATGGGTATAGGGAATAGTGGTAGGTCAACTACCATAACTAAACTCTTTGCCCGCTGCCTCGTCAAGTTGTTCCATCAACTCTGGAGTGAAATACTTCTCAGGGTTGCTGTACACTTCTTTGGCATACACTTTCTTACCGTCAATCTCATATCGATTGCCGACCTTCTTGATTACCCCAGTGCTTTCACCGAGCTCCAGAAGACCATAATATCGATCAAGACCACGCTCATCGTAATACAGACGGATCGAAACAGTACGGTTCTCACGGCTCAAACGTGACTTGACTGCCTTAGCTTTGATAATGTTTCCAATGATTTCCGTTCCATCCTTTTCTTTTGCTTTGCTGAGATAAATGATTGTACTCGCTGCATACTTGAGTCCCGAACCTCCTCCCATCTCTTTAGTTGGTACGTAAGCTCCGATGACATCGTATGTATGGTTGGTGACAATGAGTGGAACATTTGCTTGACCGAGTTTGAGTGTAAGCATTCTGAATGCACCCTTGACGAGTTGACTCTTCGTCATGTCACGGGTCTGTTTGTCCTCAAGGACATCCTTGATCTCCTTTTCAGTGGAGAGCATTCCTAGAGAGTCTAGTACAAACATCATGGGTTTGCGATCCTTCTCATCTAGACTGAGATATTTGTCAACAATCTTCAGCGCCCGGTTACGGAACTGTTCAATGGTGACAACCTGCACGTGACCAAACCTTTCCAGGTCAATGCCACGCTCGACCAGCATACCCTTCTTGATAGCAGACTCGGTGTCAAAATACATGACACCACCGTCAGGGTGCTTCTCCAAGAAGTTCTTGACTACCGCAAGGGAGAAGAATGTTTTTCCTGTGGAGGTTTCACCAGCGATTGCAGTGATTTTATCGCCACTGATTCCCCCATAAATGCTGCCACTAACCAGGGCATTGAAAATGTGAGAGCCAGTGTCAACAAATCGCTCCGTATCGTCAACATCCGACGCGAGTTTTGTGTAGTCATCGCCAATCTCCTTGATGATGTCCTTGAAAAAATCCATGTCAAATACCTAATAGTTTACGTTGTCTCTCAAAGTATCCATGAAGGATCCAGGAGCTGCTATTGATCTTGTCTGTACCACCCACACCCCATTCAAAGACAACTCGTTCGTTATCCTTGAACCTTTCATATTCTGGAGTGTTAGTTGCACCCCGGTCTCCTCCATTACAGAAGACAACAGTCTCTGCAATGTCTAGACACTTCTCGATAGCACCACAGGCACTATCATCGGCATCATCCCAAGAGATGACAGCATCAACCATGTCAAGATGCCGTACAATGTCGGCACGTTCAGTCCAACACTGAAAATACTGACCCTTCTTACGTTTCAACCAAGGATCACCGTTCAATCCTACCACCAGGTAGTCTGAAAAGTCCTTAGCACGATCAAAATAATGTAGGTGACCGCTGTGGATAGGGTCGAATCCGCCTGTAACCAGACTAACTTTTTCAAAAAACACGAGATTCATTCAAATAACGTAACCAAACTGCTCCCTAGCAATTTTTTTGTACGGTCCACCAGGATTATCGGCACGGATATCCTTGATGCGAACCAGTTTCTGATAAAGAGAAGTGTCGCCACCGAGACGCAGTGCGTTACAGATGGTCGTCAGTTCTTTATCGTTGATGGGGAGGTCCATAGTGTCCTGATAGTGTTTCGATTATAGCATTAGACAAAGAAAAGATCCAGAGTTGCCTGCCTTTCAACAGACCACCCGATAGCATCTAACACCGCCTTGAGTGGTTCAAGGAATGCTTTGTCAAACATCAAATTATAGTCAACATACTGCGTTAGACCGAGTTCTTTGGGGAAATCACCAGTAAAAGAGATAACGTTCTCTTGGATTGTGTTCGGTTTGGTGAGATAACAGAACTTGATCTTGTCTCCGTTGTTGATAGCACTATATTTAGATCCAAGATCTGCCTTCTTGATATAGTGATTGAATAGAAGTGCACCCCTCACATGGATAGGTGTGCCCTTGGCGTAGATAGACAGATTACTCTTGTACTTATCTACATTGTTGCATGATCTAGGGAATGAGACAGTAGCAGGATCCATTTTCTTGAACTCCCGACGCATGTCCTCAATATAATTGATAACATCTATCTCAGTCTTGCTCATGATGATCTTCAGAGCATCTTTGATCATCTGACGACAAGGTGCAGGAGTCGATGACTTGACTGCTTCGATGCCCATGATCTTGAGTTTGGGTTCAGCAAACCTCACACCCTCAATATCCCATGCGTTGAGGATGTATCGCTTCTTAGCGGTCCAAATACCACGTTCAGCGATAGTCTCCCGCTTCATGAACATCTTCTGTTCGTATGCGTTCACATAGGTCGCCAACGCTTCATAAGAACTCGAAATATACTTCTCAAGTTCCATCGAACAGACCTTATCAAGGAAATCGACAATGCCTTCAGTAGTTTTTTCTCTCCCTTTGTATACAGTTTCGACCAGAGGACCCATATTGAGATAGATAGAGTCAGTGTCACTGGCAATAACATAGTCTTCACCCTCAGTTTTCAGGATTTTGTTGAGATACTGGTTCATTCTGTTCTCAATCCAGCGGATGCTGAACTGACCAGACAATGTAATCGCTTCTGCGTTTGCTAGTTTGTAGTAGCGGAAGTAATTGTTACCAATAGCACCATAAGCAGAGTTGAGTTGGATCTTCTTTGCCATCTGGATGTTATTACACCGGGCAATCTCCTTCTCCAGGTCCTTTGTAGGATTCTTTTCGTACTCCTGCTTCGCCTTGAGCATCTTCTTCTTGAAGACCACCCGTTCACTGTAGATTTTCTCCATAAGTTTGGGAAGGAATCCCCTAACTTTCTTAGTAAACTGTGCTCCGTTGGGACATACAGTGGTATCTGTCAGTCCAGACAGGTCTACTTCTTCATTCAGGAGTTTATCAACACTGACGTTAGGGTACCTGTCATCTAGCAGAGTCTCTGGAGAGATGTTGTACTGCATGATGAGGTGTGGGTACAGAGAGTTCAAGTCAAAACTCACAACCCATTCATAGATGCCAGGGATAGGTTCTTTTACGTATGCACCAGCATATTTTTCGTTCTTGTTCGCATCCTTCTTAGGAGGAATGACGATACCCTTCTTCTTCAGGTCGTTATAGATGATCATATCCCACATCCGCACCTGGTAAAACACGTCGGTGAAGTTCACCTTAGCGTCAAATGCCATGGTGACTGCCAGTTCGATGAGTTTCATCTTCTCCTCAAGGGAGTCAACCAGTCTCACGTCTTGGATGTTATACCTGACAAACTTTTGCCAGTCCTTTGTGTAGAACTCACGGAAGGTGTCATACTCACTGTGGTCAAGTTTCTTTTGACCCAGTTCAACCTCTCCAATATAGTCTAATCTATAACTTTCTTGTGCCTTGTACGTAAATTTCTTGTACAGGTCCATGTAGTCAAGCACTGTGACCCCACCGATGTCATACACCAGGTGTGGACGACCCATGATATAGGTCTCTTCAGAGGTCAGGAGACCCCACGGAGACAGTTTCTTTGCTTGCTTCTCACCCAGGACACGAGCGATCCTCTTGGCAAGGTATGGGATGTCATACAGTTGACAGTTCCATCCAGTGATGACCTCAGGAGGGTCACTAGACCAGTAGTTGATGAAGTGCTGCAACAAATCATACTCATCGTTGCACTCCACGTACTTGACCATGGGATCGGTGTTGTGATACTTACCGATACCAAAGGTTAGGATGCGTTTTGTAGCATAGTTCTGGAGGGTGATGCACAGCATCTCCTCGTCACATGCCTCAACAGTAGGGAATCCTCGTTCTGCTGACACCTCAATGTCAATAGTAACGAGTTTCATCTTCTTCAGATCAAAGTCAATCTGATCTTCAGGATACTTATCTGAGATGTACTGATAGATATACCGATTGTTCCCATAGATGTCAAAGTTCTCTACGTTCTCGTGGGTACGTACAAACTCACGACATTCTCTGACTGTTCCAGGTTGTATGCTCTGGACATAGCGTCCATCGAGCGTCTTGAATTGTGTTTTCTTCTTGCTAGGTACAAATAATGTAGGTTGGTAACTCTCTCTGGCAGTGAATGATTTACCGTTTTCATAACCACGGACCAGAAAGTCGTTCCCGACCATCTGAACGTTCGTGTAATACCTCATTCAGCAGTCAGTGATTGGTACTTATCGAGTTGGAACTTATTAGGTTCGACTAGGGTGAGGATACTATCGGAGTGGATCATCAACTCCGTTTGCTCAGTAAACGAAGGCCAAGACTCAAACGTGACACTATCGGTGCAGTCACCATGCAGCACCATCTTATAAGGTTTGATCAGTTTGCAGTCGGGTTCTCCGAGTTCAGTAGATACCTCCTCAATCCTAGAGATCAGAACGAGATCGTTCTTCAATAACAAAATTTGGATCATGGAAGCGACAGCTTTCGGTTTTTCAATTCTACCATAGACTTACGGATCTTGTCGATATACCCAGAATTTCTTAGTTCTTTGAAGACCAGGTTCTCAAATCCATACTCGCCAAACTTGTCAAGCGATGACGCACGTGCTGACCTGAGTTTGTGTACGACACCCTTGAGTGCCTCAGGTTTCTCAGTCTGAATCAGAGTATCGATCTTGTTCTTGAGGTTGTTTGTCTTCTTAGTCAGTTCAAACTCATCAATCTCGCCTTCCATCTTCTCGGGTTCCTGCACCCACTTGTTCTTGAGAACACTATACACACCCTGGTTCTTCTTGCGAGTGATGCCAGGACGTTCAATGTAGGGTTCTACAGGAGCACCATAGACTTTGACATCGTGAGTCAGTTCCCACAGAGTCTTCTTGTCCATGTAGTAGTCTGCGATCAAATCTGGATCACAGTCTGGGATCATGTCAGGATCTACAACCAGGTGGACATCAATGTCACTGTACTGAGTGTAATTATACCCTGCATTGCCACCCAACATCAACACGTCAGAGATAGCACGATCATCCAGATCTACAAAATCTGCAAATGCTTTGGCAAAATTCATCAGTGCCTTACGCACTTCTGGTTTCAACTTACTACCAAACCAAAACTTGGGGTTCAAGTCTTCTCTAAAACGCAAAGTCAGACCTGCGGTCTCCCGCAAGTCTGATGCTTTGATATGATGTAAGATTCTCCGGTACACTTACTGACTACTAACCGTAGTAGTATTTAGAGGTAATCTTTTCGGGCGTGATGCTCAGGAACAATCTTACCGATGTTCACTACCAACAGACCATCCTCAAAAGTTACCGTATTGATTTTGACATCCTCGGCAATCGACCACTTGCGGGTAAACTTCCGGGTGCCTAGACCACGGTGCAGATATTCTTCCTCTTCGTTTTCTGCTTTGGATCCTTCTACAACCAACTTACCATACTCAGTAAAGACCTTGACTTCATCTTTCTTGAATCCAGCGAGTGCTACCTCAAGTCTAGTCTCATGATTGCTGAGTTGTACGATGTTGTATGGGGGATAGTTACCACCAAAGGTATTTGATTCCCAAAACTGATTGAATGATTGATCCCATCCAAGGGCGTTCTTATTGATGCGGTCAATAAGGTCCGGCAGACTGGCTGCACGATACTTCTCGATGTTAGACATTGTTCTCCTGTTAGGCAGAATGTGTTGTGTGGTCCCCGAAGGCAACCTTTGGCGTAAAAGGGGGATCCTAAGACCCCAATCCTCTTACAGTACTAATTATAAGAGCAAGCATGAAAAAGGGGGTGTTGGTAACCCCCCTTCTCGTAGCGTATATTCCGTATGTAGCGTGTCGCGCACGAAAGGCGACGATTTATTTAGGTATCTGTAGTAACTTTTTTCTTACCAATGTTGTATTTCGTTTCCAAAGACCACTCTGCTTTTTCTTTGAATGAGATAACTTTGATCTGATTCAGAGGAGACACGTCAACAATTCTATTGAATCCTTCTTCAGAAATCTGAACAAGACCCCAGTCTACAAGCAATTTTACGATGCGATTACGACGTTGAACGTCATTCACACTCAAGTTTGCCTTCTTTCCATCAAGAGCAAACAGTTCTTTGAAGTGCACAATATAGTAACGTCCCTGCTTATGCAGAATATGGCAGGACTGGTACAGTTTTTTCTCTTTGCGACTCGCTACACCAATACGAGTAAGCGTCTCGCGTACTTTTAGAAAATCATCTGGTTCTGCAAGAACCACTTCAATCATTTTATCAGGCGACCATTGATAAATCGGTTCAGTACCGCTCATTTCAATCCTCCAGTGTCAAATCGTTGTCGAATAATGTCTAGTTGTTCATCAGATAGTAGAGGAAGCACTTGCCTCGCCTTTTCGTCACTATACCCATAGTATTTTTTGACGGTTTGGAGGTTTGATAACTCTTCTTTCCGCATCCAAGGAGAGAATCTCTTCTTGGATCTCAGACTATTTAGAAAGAAGTCATACTGTAACTTTTTATCTAGATGAGAATTGATATTCATCTCATTCGCATACATCAAGGCATCAATATGCCCAGACATGCATCGATTGACAATGTAAGGCAGATATTTTGACTCTAGCAACGGATCTTCATCGATCAAATTGTCCTTAGTTTCGTTGATCGACTTCAACCAGTCCTTCAAGTCCATTTGTTTTTGCGGCGAATAATAATGCAGTCGTTTTCGTAGTCAGGAACAAACTCAAGAACTTCACTAGGTTCCCATAGCAACTCTTCATAAAGACTATTGAGGGTTGCCATATCCTCCCAGAGGTCCGTTGGTTCTTCTGACATAGTGTCTACCAAATTACCAGTCTAGCATAGTATCTATCGGTTGAAAATCCTTTGCTTCAATTCTTCGGTCCATTTATCATAGTATTTTGTTGATTTCAACTCTTTTCTAGCGTCCTCCAACTCCTTTCTCTTCTGCACTAGGAGCAATGTCATGCCACTATTCAAGTGCTGACCATCAACTACCTCCACCAGGTCTGGATGTTCCTCCAAGAACAAGAACTCTGGATAGATTTTGTTACATTTCTCTGCCAGTTCAGTAACCCAGTTGGCATTCATATTATCAATGACAAAGATGACCACCTCTTTGGTCCACTCCTTTGTCATGTATCCAACAATCTGAGCAAAGTCTGTGTACTCAAGGACTTCTACCTTCTTGCGAAGGAAAGCACTCTTTGCAAATGGACATGGCGGCATACCACCAAACGCTTCACTAGGTGTAGTGAGCATCTTTACCCAATTAGTCAGTGTAGAGTTCATGCTATAACTTTGGATTGGTAGTCATCACGGTCTGGGAAGAAGTCTTTGCACTCACCCTGACGAGAAATGTCAGATGTGACACAGTGCAGACCACCATCCCAGAAGTAACGGTGTCGAAGGTTCAGGATGTGAGGAGTCACACCATGACGTTCAAAGGCGTCGAACACCTTCTCATTATAACCGTTACAGATGACGTTGTTCTCGTCGATTACAAGCATGTTTACGTCGAAGACAGACTCCTCAACGTACAGTTGCCAGTGATTCAACCAGACATCCATGTATTCTATCAGATCATCGTTGTCTTCCTCACCTGCGACGAAGTATTTGCCACGATTCTTCTCCTTCATCTTGAGGAACCCGTCCACTTTGTCCCAAGACTCACCGCTGATAGAACAAATGTCCCAACCAGGGAACAATTTCTCGCAATCTTCAGTTCCTTTTAGGGAAACTACCAGTCCAGGTTTGACTACACAGGTAGAACCATCACTATGACCCGTATGTGCCAAGTAATTGATGCGATTATTAGGAAATAATCTAGTCAACTTAGCATCAAAACTCTTTTGATTCAATTTATTGATAACATTACAGAAACTAAAATATAAATCCTTACCACATCTAATGCTAGTAGCAGTGTTGATGTGTTGATCATAGACAATCGGGACATTATTGTCCTGCAACCACTTTTCGATGCTAGAAAATGGATAAAATTGTCCCGTAGAAGGGTATCTTTGACTGTTTCCAATCTGCATCGTCTCTGCAAGAGTAATTTGCTCTCGCATTTGCTCCGCATCAAGACCCATTAGGGTCTTTGCAGCAGTATGATAGTTTTTTCTTGTCCTAAATTTGAACAAAGACATGCTGGTGGACAGATTTTTGTCCGGTTCCAGTGCATCCTCTAGTAGTTTTGCCAGTAGTCTCTCACGAGAACCGTTGCCTTCAGACTTTCCACTGGTCAACTGGTCAAAAACATGGCGAATATCGATCTTATCCCCAAACTTTTGACCAGGCATGTAGAAAGTATCCCCTATCATTGCCGTGTAGTCACGGGGCAGCATGGGCGGATAGCAGGTCACCTGACCCTTGCCGGGAGGTGCACCCTGTCTGCCGTCTACATAGGCGTCAGGGTCGTCACAGAGGTCTGTACGGAGCACTTCGACACCAAACTCCCGCAGTTTATCTGCAAGTTTGTCTAGGTCCTCACAGGTCTCCTGACAGATCCTCTCCATGACAGGGCGAACCTTGGAGTTCTGAATCCTACTCATGTACTCAGGAGGGAAGCACCTCCCGACTGCACATACTTTCAGAGGATCCCAGTGTTGATATACTGTGTGTTTCAATCTCGCTGTCTCCAGTCGTCACATCGTTCATGACGGAACCAATCCATGATATCCTCAGCACCATCAAACTTCTGTTTGTGCTCGGTCGGATCCGGAGAACCAAGATTTAGATCATTGAAAAAATCGTCACCAGGGTTCAGGACCTCCCTCCTAGCACGGTTCAACCAAGTCTTTGCCGTAGTATTTGCCTTCGCTAATTTGTTTGCCCAAATCATGTCTGCTAAAGGAACTTCTTCCTTATTGACAATCTTCCTACAGATCTCTTGCAGACGGAGACGATACTGAGTAGACAGCATATTACTCAATTAGATGGTACTATCTAGGGACTTTTCCATTGCCGCTTTCAGTTCTAGAGAATGTTCGATTTCATCGTTCATGATCTCTAGAATCCTTTCGTCTTCTCCATTGTCCCGAATATACTTCTCATAGGTATGAGCAGCGTGGACTTCTACCTCGTACGATAGATGGTACGCTGACTTAGGAGCCAACCAGTAATACACCACATTGGTCCAATAGTATACAAGAACAAGGTGTCTTGCGAGAAAACGGTCAATCCAATAAGAATTACCGCCCCTGCTCTCCATGTATTCCAGATGTTCGGTTTCATTGACGCTTTGCTCGAAGTGCTGCTTCATCAAGTATAGGTGATCTGGACCTCGAAGACCCATGCTTTCACGGAAGTGTAACACACTCAAGAAAGCAAAATAGGGTGCCCGAGCAATTTCCTCAAGCACCCAAAATCTTTGATAGTCTCTACCGTTGTAGAGATAGTCCAGGATCGCGACAGTTACGTTTAGGAAAAACGAATTCAGTCTTCTCATGGTCAGGTATATACCATACTATCTAGTAATTCATCAGTAGGAGTTCCTTGCGTTGTGTTTGGTTTTTCATATAATCACCAACAGAACGCATGGTATAAGTCAGATCAAACTCACCTGCTTTCCACTGGTCACCAAACCGATCTTCTACCAACTGATTTGAATTGTAACTGATCAGACAGTCGTGCCTTGCAGCATTACACTTAGCAGCAAAGTCGTCATGATCAAAAGACTTGTGCATGGATCCTTTACGACCGTACAGATTGTCTTTGATGTCGTACGGAGGATCAAGATAGACAAATGCATTGTCCATCACACTGAGAAGAGATTCATAGGAGTCGTGACGGATCTTCCAGTCTTGAATCAACTCAGAGAACTGAGACAAACGATCAATACCACTCTGACTGAAGTTCTGATTACTCGCTTGCTTGGAGAAAGAAGATGCTTCTGTCAGTCCACTGAAAGAGCACTTGTTTACAACATAGAAAGCACAGGCACGGTCATGGTTAGAACGTGACTGCTGATTGATAATCAGTTTGCACTCATCAAAGAGCACCCGTGCAGTGTCAGGATCATTGTGATCTTGCTTTGCTTCAGTAAGAGTCCGAACCATACGGTCTCCATTTTTCTGGAGTTCTTTCCAGAAGTTGATAAGTGGTTCGTACAGATCACAGACCTCAACGTCCACACCAGGGAACTGCTGGGTCACCCAGAGTGCCATGCTACCACCACCAAGGAAGCACTCCTTGTAGGTGTCGTACAAAAACAGGTCAGGAAGGTATGGATAGATTTTCTTTACAGCACGTGACTTGCCGCCAGGATACCGAAGAGGAGTCTTGAGTTTGAATGACTGATACATTACAGGATCTTTTGTAGATTTTCCAGAATTTCTGTAGAAGTCATGGACTTCTCAGTGGGGGTGATGTTCTCCGCAAGCATTGTGTAATCGCCAGCTTCCAGTTTGAACTTAGCAACAGGTGACTTCTCTGTGAAGTAAACACGCTTATTGATAGTATCCCAATCAGTGATGGCAATACTCATGGACAAGGTGTCCACAAGGATCATGTAGTCAAATGTCTTAGTGACTACCTTGCTCTCACCACGGAAGTTCTTCAAGTCTACAGCAGAAGTGCTACCGTTTTTGTTGAACATCTTTAGTTTGCCTTTCATCTCATAGGCATGTTCATCTGACTCAAAGTCCATACCGTCTTTATAGTCACCAACATATCGCAACTGTCCGTCACTCCACTTGGCGAAGGACTTCTCCTGCAACCAGGTGCGAATGGTCTTGAAAGCATTCGACTTCATCTGAGTTGTATTGGTTGCTGCTACGCATCCAAAGAACTCTTGGAGGTTGATGCGGTCAATGTCAAACATTGGAGAGTTGGGACCTAAGGTCGATTGTTGGTTCCCATCCTAGCATATTTTTCGCTTTTGTGTTGTCGGCCAGAGTCTCCTGTGCCTCACCCTTACGAGGAGCGATGTACGTCACTTTGTCAGAGATCATAGCAGCAACCTCGTTCACGGAGTAGTTGGTGCCCGTTCCGATGTTGACAGCAACTCCAGAGATGTTGGTGTTGAGAGCACACATGTTTGCTTCTACCACATCATCGACATGGGTAAAGTCTCTACGCTGCGTCCCGTCTCCAACGATCGTCAGGTATTCACCCTTCCGTGCCTGTTCTTGGAACAGACCGATTACAGGGGCGTACATGCCCTTCAGAGGTTGCCTAGGACCATAGACATTGAAGTACCTAAGCGTGATCGTCCGCAGTTTATGCAGGCGATAATACATATAACAGAATTTTTCAGCGGAAACTTTGCTTGCTGAATACGGATTCAAACAATCCGTTGGCATGGACTCCACAAGAGGAGGAGTATTGTTCAGACCATAGCAAGATGAAGTTGAGGAATTGACAAAACGTTGAACTCCAACTTCGCGGGAAAGTTCCAGCATGTTGCAAGTGCCTATGACATTCGTTTGAACACAGTCAAACGGATTTGACATAGCAAGTTGAATTCTAGACTGTGCTGCTAGATGGAAGACTGCTTCGACACCTTTGAAAACTGGACGACAGGCATCGATGTCTCGAATATCCAAGACATGATTCTCTGCATCGTCTTCGTACCAGTTGAAAGCATCATTGGCTTCTGCTGATTCGTTGTCGATAACGACAACTTCATGACCATCGTGCAGCAGGCGAGAAACGACGTGGGATCCGATGAACCCAGCACCACCTGTTACAAGACACTTCATTACTTACCTTTGCCAATCAACCACAGGGAAGCTACGATAACCGCCAACACAAGCGTTCCGTAGACAATGATAACTGCTGTCATTTTAGTAAATTAGGATTTGAATTCGCAGTTGACCATGATTTCGGTCATTGCTGCTAGGAGATTGATTTCCTGATCTGCTGCAAAAGCAGACTGGTATTGGTACTTGGCAATAATCAAGACCGCTTCAGGAATGGATTTGGGTTTCATATACTCATAGATTGAGTTATAGACACCCCTAAGAATAGTATTAGGATCGTTGTCCAAGTTCTGTACGATCCATTTCCTAACATTAGGAAACTCTTTCTTAGCAATGAATCCGACCAACTCACTGGTGTTGACGTTAGTCAACTCAGAGAGCACAGATGTATGTATTATACCATCACTCTTATGTCTTTGCAGTTCGTTGAGAACCCTTCTCCAGTCAGGAAAATGCTTATTGATAAGTTCCGCTAGGATCTTAGGATCGCACTCAACACCCTCATTCGTGAGGATGGTCTGGAGTCTCTTGAAGAACAGTGATGCTATTTTTGGTTTGTCTTTCCCTGTAATTCCGAAATCGACCACCGCGCATCGGCTGTGGAGAGGTTCAATAATTTTGTTCTTGTAATTACAGGTGAAGATGAATCGGCAGTTGTTGTAGAACGCTTCGATGTTAGCTCGGAGAAGGAGTTGAACATCATGTGTAGTGTTATCTGCCTCATCAATGATGATGACCTTGTGATTAGACTCTGACGTAAGAGAAACAGTTGAAGCAAAATTCTTTGCTTGGTTACGAACCGTGTCCAGAAACCGTCCTTCATCAGACCCGTTGATAACGTAGTAATCAACCCCAAGTTCCTGACACAGTGCCTTAGCAACAGTTGTCTTACCGATACCAGGTGGTCCGGCAAGAAGTAGATTAGGGATCTCACCACTATTTACAAATTCCTGAAAAGTTTTTTTGATGTTATCAGGAAGAATGCATTCTTCAATCGTTGTGGGACGATATTTTTCGACCCACAAATAGTCAGTGCTCATTCCTCAAACGTCTCCTGGTAACACGTTGATCGTTCCACCAAATGCTCGATGTCGATCAACCGATTGTCAATTATAGCAGACCGGAACGCCCTTTTGGCATCGCCCGGTTCGATCAGTGAATCGATCTTCTCAATGAAATCGAAGTAACCATTCACATCATAGTCTTCTGAGTGACAAAAGAATCCATACTTCTCTTTGTTTTCTACAAAGATCTTACGTTGTTCCTGTAAGGCAGCCCAATCACTCTTCGTACCAATGAAGATATCAAAGATCTCATTGAACTTCCAGATGTAGTTCTTCAGTTGGTTTCTTTTATTGTTCCGGTACGGGTGGATGTGCATTACTAGAAATTACGGGGGTTTTTCTTTTGATGACAATGAAGGCATCTTTGTTGTACTTGCGGGTACCTTTGACAGGTGCCCACTTGGTTCCAGCGCCATCAATCTCATAGACTGATGTACCACCAACCTCTACAACAATATTGTCGGTGGATTCCCAACCAAGATTTTTGATTGTTTCATCGATCTGGTCCATGATAGAACCATGATCCCAGGCAAAGTCGCTCATTTGAACTGTGTAAGAGATTTGTATACTGCTTCAATGTGCATGTTACCATGGATATACCCGGCAACAATGACACTAAGCGTCGCTGCTATCACTCCCAGGAGCATGAGGACCGGGACTAATGGGTCCTTCAATGATGTATCGCTGGGTTCGTTCTCCTCTGGAGTTGAGGGTTTCTGATCGGTACCACCTTGCATTGAAAAATTCTGCTAGATAATCAAGGTACATTGTGGCAATGGTATCAGTAGTGACTTTCGGGATCATCTAAGAAAAAGGTTTCTTTGAACTTGGGAAGGTCTGGACATACGTCCATCCACTGCTGAAGCGTTAGTTTTTGTACTTCATCAGGCAAGATGCAGAGACGGTAGAAAGGAGGTCTCCGCATCAGTTGCAAGTACAGTTTCTTGGGGAATGGTTTGTCCTTCTCACTAGAAGGATTCTGATTGATGTGATTGGTAGCTTTACTTGATGTACCCATTTTCTTCCAACCATTCACGTGTCATAGGAGTGGGATCGTAGTCCTCCCACATTTTACCACGAGCACAGGACTGTAGTGCCTGCATAGTCATACTTTCAGTGTGACCTGCCCAACCTGCTTCCGCTTCCCAGGGAACAGCAGACTCTGGATAAGTGCGTTCTGCCATCACACGCCAGATCATAGGTACCTCATCTTCAGGTTTGATAATAGCAATCAAACTATTTTTGATCGAACCTGCCATACAGTCCTGTGCAGCATGCCATCCTTCGTGACGCATCACTTGCATAAGGACATGTGGTTGACCCATGTACTTACGATTCAGGAAGAAGTTATTGCTCACAGTGTGGTAGACACCACGGTGTTGATCAGGGAAATACTTCTCGTCTGCAAGGAAAACCTTGACACCAACTTGATTCAGTGCCATCAGCATAGTGTTGAACTCTGCTGAGAGGAAGGTAAACTCCTCCGTATTAGGATACTCGCTGCTGATGTCCAGCAGAGAGAACACTTCATCAGTACCGTCAGTGCACTCCCGGAGCAGCATACATCCCATGGCATCCATGGTGTTGTATCCCTTGGTGATCTTATCGTGGTTTGGGTCTGAAAGGGCAGGTAGGGCAACCACTGCCGCAGCAACCGCTGCTGTAAGAAATTTTTTCATTCAGAATACTTAGAGTCAGGTTCCAGAGCAATGAAGTATGTAAGTTTGAAGTCATCGTTGACAAACTTAGCAAGTTTCTGTGCAGAGATCAGCACCCGGTAGTCCTTAGGGATCAGTCGGATGTTCTCAATTTTGAAATTGAAGGAGAAGTTGCTTTCAGTTTCGCCAACCTTGATCGCATACTCGTTAGAGGTATCGTTCTTACGATCACTAACCACGAGTTTGACAATGCCATCAGCACCAACCACTGACAGGTCAGGCAGTTGCATGATAGCAGAAGACTTCATGATTCGGGTAAGATCACTCTCACTCAAATCAAAGGACACTTCCTGTGAGGGAAGTTTCATCTCCTTCTCGGGAGGTGCAATGATCACACTAGGATCAGAGAAGAAGAACTTTGCCCGATTCTGTGCTCCGTCTTTGATAAGGGCATGACTAGTGTGAGTAGACACGTCAATATCAGGAGACTTGTACAGAGACAGTGTGTTCAGAAACTGAGGCAAGTCGTAGATAGCAAAGTCACGAGGAATATGTTCATCGATTTCCGCCTCCGCGAGTACGTTTTTCATCACGGAAATCGTACGCAGTGTGTTCCCCTGTTTGAAGAACAGCGACTGGTTGATGGTCGTAAAGTTCTTCAGGATTTCAAGGGTCTTTTCAGACAGTCTCATAGTGTTACGGAGTTTCATCGTGTTGGCGGGGATACCATATTATATCACCACGGTTTCTAGCAGTCAACCATGAAAAAAGGGGGTCCGTGCCCCCTTTCTCATATTGGATTGTATGCCGGAGTCATCAGTCCACTGTCTGGACCGTCTCCATCGTCGTCATCAGTCTCTGCAAAGAGAAGCATGAAGAAAAGAGGTGTCAAGAAAAAGATTACCGTCTGTCCCCATTCAATACTCATGACTTACTTGCTGCTACACCGATAGGAATCAGTAGCAACAACGCTGCTGCTACAAATCCCATCACCAGATACCGGGGATGAGTTGCCCAGACACTGCGTAAGATCCCATTGCTGCAACGACTCCAATCATCGCTGCCCACCCATTGATGCGTTCTGCCTTTTCGTTCATTGTTCTAGGATTGAAAGTTGTAAGTATGCTTTAGAGGTGTCGCTAGGTGTATTCTCGTAAGTAGAGGAATCACCGTAGGTTTTATGGTCCTTGTAACCAACCATACGACCTTTTGTATTTTGTAGTGCTGCCATAAAGGCAACGAAGAAGAACACTCCAGGTGCTCCAATGATAAGTGCCGCACCAAATACATAACCCGCAAGGAATTCTGCGATGGTGTGGTTGGCAGCCCAAGAAAACTCAGTCTGCGTCAAAAGTTCAATCATGATCAGAATCCGAAGATACCAAAGAAAAATAGACTACCACTAGTAGCATAAGAAATAACAGCAGCAACAAATCCAAGCATAGCAGTGCGTCCATTCAGTTTCTCCGCACGTTCTGCATGGGTCTCGTAACCATAACGCTCAGCGTCGGTCTGGGACACATACATACGGGGTTCACGGGCAAACAGATTTGTTCTGCCGCCGTCTTCTGTGATCACTGTCATGCTGATGTTACGAACTGTTACATTATTATATAGGAATGTAAAGATTTTGTCAATAGTCGTCGTCGATGAATCTGGCACACTTGTCAGGATTCTGCTTGCACCAATTCCGGACGTACGAATCGGCATCGACTTCCATGCTGTAGTGGGCGTGATTGTGTAGGATACCTACTATAAGTAGACACCCAACGGTAAGAACATTGATCTGAACCACAGGGTTCATGAATGCTTTGAGGTAACGATGCATACCTATGCTCGAACACCACTAGTATACCACGTGCTTGGTCTGGGTCCACAGACTGTCTCGTACTCCTGATAGACCCACTGCATACGCTCAAATGCATACTCTCTATCGTAGTCTGTCAGAACCTGTAGGTCAGACTTCTGATGACTTTCAGTCACATATCCAGAAGTATATCCATTGTCGTACAGGATGCCCACAGGATACCCTACAAACTCCTCTAGACGTTCTAGTTGATTGTTATGCCCATACCATAGGTCTTCCATGATTACAGGCATCACATGGGTAAATGCCTTTGCCCATGTGTGATAGATCTTGATATAACTGGGTGTAACTTTTTGATTGCTACCTTCTAGTTGAGACTTCCAGTAGCGAATGCTGGTACGATATCTCTTACGAATCATTCTCCAGTGAGCATAGAACTTGAAGTTCTCATGTCTATTTTCAGTGGAAAACTTTTCCCATGCAGTATTTCCCTTAGATTTTCCCAACGCATACATGTTGTACTCATCCGATGCATGAGAATATGATCTATCGATTGGATCTCTCCAGATCATAGTGACACGAACATCAAACTCTTCTTGTAAGATGGGTGCAATTTTTAGAAGGTAATCTAGACTTATACTACTATTACTATTTGAAAAATCTAGATACCCACCAGAAGATTTCACGTTAGAGATATAATCTCCAAGTGTTACATCCTTTTCAAAGTTTTGATTCATTGAATCAAAATACTCATTTGCTTGTATCGGATCTACATCCAGTAAAAACAAATAGTAAAGGATGTTAGGTTCGGTAATAAATCTTCTTTTTTTGTAGTAGCTTTTATCGAGACTATAAGCGAACGGTTTCGTGCCGGAGTATGGTTGTCCGACATTTATATGAAGTGATGGTTTCAACAGTCCTTAGAATAACCCTCAGCAACTTTACCACCAATCTCAGAACCTTTGTCTTGGGTGAAGATAGCAACTAAACCACCAAGCACAGGTCCGATGTAGGGAATACCGATAACACTGGAAGCAACGCCTGCACCGACGCTAGCTCCCACAACCCTTCCCGTCTGTTTGCCACCACCTACCGCCTCGATACACGCGACGCTTTTCTGGTTTGCACTGCCGGTACTCCCGTCTAACTTTGGGAGCGGACCTCCTTGCATATTCAAAGTCCCCTCCATAGTGTATTGCTCATTCGTATAGGACTGTCTCGCTTCTCGGGACATCTCCCGACCACCACCAAACAAACCACCAGGTTTATCGATGTCTTGATGAAGGTCTAAGGATTGTGTTCTTTCAAGAACTTTTGGATCGTTAGAGTTGTATCTAACTTTGTATCCATCACTACTTACCGTAGCCTCGTATGAAGAGTATTCGCTTACTGGTAAGTTTAGATTAGGAAGTTGTGCTTTCTTATTAGCCAACAATCCAATCAAAGAAATGTGACTAACCCCAAGTACAGTACCCAGTGCCAGAGCAATCCACTTCATGGGATTAGACTGCTTAGGATTCTTTTCAGTAATGGTTACAGTCGCAGTATTGTCATCTTTGGCGTCAAACATAACAGGCTAGCTTTGCAGCTTATTTAGCAAGGACACAAAAAAAGGGACCTTTCGGTCCCTCCTCTTGAGCATTTATCAGAACGAGTACTTCGTTCCGAATTCAACCTTCCAAGAACGAGTATCGTTCTCTTTGAAGGTGTTGATCCACTTACCGTAACCAGAGAGACTGTCAGTGATCTTCACGCCGGTACCGACTTGAATCACGCTGAAATCCTCTTCTGCTCCAGTGTTGTCGCTGTAAGCACGACCGACGCCACCTTCCACATAGGGAGAGAAGCGACCAATCTTCTCGCCGTAACCGACGCGAACTTGGTGGGTACCTTTGGAGTAGTCGTCGTCAACACCGACGAACTCGTGCTTGGTCTTTACATAAGGACCAGCGAATGCAGGGGCAGCAGAGAGGGCAGCTGCACCGGCAGCAAGGGCGATTGCGAATGCTTTCATTTTACGTATGGAAAATTATAGATGTACTATCGGTTGTGATCAGAAGTTATACTTCAGACCCAGTTTGGCACCGTAACCACGGTCAACGTCAGCATCACCGGAACCGATGAAGGACAGTTCACCATATGCACCAAGTGCATCGGTCACAGCAACGCCCAGACCTGCCTTACCAGAAGGAACGGTGTCGCTTTCGGCACCGTCAGGAGAAACGAGGCTAGCACCGCCCTGCACATAGTACGAAGCAGCGTCGCCGAGAGAACCCTCGTAGCCCACGTGGAGATCTGTGGTCGTTCCAGTATAATTTGCGCCCGTGAATGAGGAGTTTGCCTCCACGTTCACATAGGGACCTGCAAGGGCAGCGCCTGCGGAAGTGAAAAGAACAGCAGTTGCTGCGAATACAGATTTGATCATTGAAAATACCTTTAGTTACTTGCGGAATGGTTACCCGCAGATGGATAGGGACTCGACGTGTCCCGTTGTAAAGTTTCGTGACATAGGCACGAATACTTATTTAGTGTATACGATTCTTTCAGAATTGTCAAGAGAGTCGTGAGAACCCACCAACCTTCTTGAATTCTAGGCAGTGATTGAACTTGTCAAACAGTTCATTCTTATGTGAGATGATAAACACATTAGCATCCTTGATCACGAACCTGACAATTTTGAGGAATTCTTCAGTTCCGAACCCGTCTAGAGAAGAATCAAATACCTCGTCCATGATTAGTAGATTGGTGACGACGCTATTCTTCATACGGGCAATCTCCCTCCAGGTAAACAGGAGAGCAAGGTCAATCCTCATCTTCTCACCCTCACTAAAGGATGGGTAAGAAAACTTCTCGTGCACTGGAGTTTGAATCTTTTCGTTGAACTCTTCATCAAGGGTAAAGTTGATGTAGAAGTCCATACGTTGCAGATAATCGTTGACAAGTTTGTTGATCGTAGGAAGATACTTCCTGATGATCGAACTCTTGACACCATCATCCTTTAGGAGAAGTTGTCCCTGAGTCAACAGGTCAAACTCTTCCTTGGTGCTCTGGATTGTTTCAAGTATAGTTTTTAGACTCTTCTTGTATTCCGATAGTTTTACATCTTCAGCACTTCTGTTCTCAAGTCTATCGGTAATGTCCTGAATTTCTGATTCCAGATCTCCTTTTCGCTTGGTTGAATTAGAAATCCGAATATTGAACTGAGAAATTTCATTCGAGAGGTTAGTAATCTCCTTTTGCAACTTCAAGAACTTTTGTTCTTTCTCTTCTTCTGCACTGATTGCCTCTCCAATTTGGGTGAGACTATCCTCATGCTTCTGTAAGAGTTGCTGGAGATGTTCAATTCTATTTACCCGAAACTCATCCTCGATAGATTGAGTGCAGGTGGGGCAAACCGTATTGTCTTGGAAGAACTTGATTTCTTCCCCACTGCTATGCTTCTTAGATTGCAACTTTGCTCGGAACTGTCCGAGTTTCTTTACAGTATCACCTGAAGAAGTATATCCCTTTGCCGCTGTTTGGAGGTCCTCAACTTCTTCAAGAAGATCAATGACTTGTTCTTGATACGATGCCGACTCTTGAACCAGCGAGGCGATCTCCTTTTGTTTGGCAGTGATATCATTTTGAGATGATTCCTCAATGGTTTTGATGAAGCGTTTCTGCATCAGAATTTTGTCTGCTACAGATTCTTTTTTCAAGTCTAACACCTTGAGGTTGTCCTTCGCGTCCTTCAGTTGGAGTTTGATGATCTCCAGCATAGAGGAGAACACCTTGATGTCCAACAGATCCTCAATCACCTCACGCCGGTTTGCAGCAGTGAGTTGCATAAAGGGAACAAAAGAAGCAGACCCAAGAATAACAATCTGGGTAAACGATTTGTAGTTGAGTTTGAGTATCTGTTTTTCCAGATAGTTCTGTTGATCGTTTGCAGAGGAATCCTCATTTAGTTTAGAACCGTCGCGATAGATCTCAAAGACGTTGGGTTTGATACCACGAACAATCTTGTACTCCCGCTTGCCAACAGCAAACTCGATCTCTACAACACAGTCTCGTTCGTTGACAGTGTTGACAAGTTGAGGTTTGTTGACCTTACGAAAAGGTTTCCCAAACAGAGAAAACGTCAGGGCATCCAGGATCGTAGACTTACCTGCACCATTCTGACCAACGATCAAGGTGTCCTTGTTCTCGTTCAGATGGATGGTGGTAAATTGATTGCCAGATGACAAAAAGTTTTTATAACGAATTTGTTTGAATTCAATCATCCTGTTGGACTGGGATCACAAGATCATCTTTAGTAATGACGGTGTACTTGGTACCCGTCCGTTCACATGCAGCGATTGCTGCTCTGTCAGCGATGTGTATGACCTCCATAGGGTCCTTACCATCGACCTCCAACATCATAGCATACCTTTCAGCATCGTCCTTCTCAGTGAAGAAAAACACAACCTTCTCCCCCATGTCATTGATGACTGCAAAGGCACCTTCTTTTTGACCGTTAGCGGGAGTGATTATGTGCATTAGATTGCTTCACATGCTTGCTGGTAAGTGTTTCGTAGAATATCTTTTATGCGTGATTTATTTAGTTCTGTCTCTAAATCATCGACATACCTGTTGAGAAGAGTCATGGTGTCTTCTGTCTGCTGTACGATCTCATCATCCATTGCAATCATCTCTGACCGCTCAATGATTTTGATCTCTACAGGGTTTGCTTTCTGAAGAGACTCTAGGAAGAGATCAAACTCTTTCTCCTTACTCTTCTTGAACACAACCACCTTGACAATCTTATCTCTATACTCAGCGAACTTGAACAGTTGACGAGGAGTGTCTTCGTACTTGATAACCTTATACAACTCGTGAGAGTTGTTGATGTTCTTCATCTCAAAGGTTTCTGTATCAAACGTAATGCATCCTCTAGGGTCATTCACATCACTCCAGAACATCTGGTAAGGATTACCAATATAATAGATCTTACCGTTGCTAGATCTGGTGTGGAAGTGTCCCGACAATACCCTATCAAACTTCTGATACGCATCAATGTCATTGCCGTGTTCCATGACATGACCATGGGTGGCAACAAAACCATTCAGTTCTAGGTGACCCATAGCAACCTTTGCTTTAGTTGCTTTGATCTCCTTGTATGTTTCGTCTCGGTTCTCGTTATTGATCCAAGGGATAAACAAGATAGGCAGACCACATACATCTATCTCCTCACACTGACTAACAATACGAATGTTGTCGTACTCTCGTAGGAGTAGATCGATAGTATTGATGTCGTTAGTGTTCTTATAGTATGCGGTGTGGTTGCCCACAACAGACACCACAGATACTCCCATATCTCGGAGACGGTCGAAGTAATGTGTCTTCGCCCAATCCAAAGAATATAGGTCAACACCTTTGCGGTTGTCAAAAGTATCTCCAAGGTCGAGAACAGTTTTGATACCTTCTCTTTGAAGCATTGGAAAGAAATCTTCCTCATAGAACTTCAAAAAGTAATCATGGTATACCTTAGATCCTTTCTTGAAACCAAAGTGTTGGTCCGTGATGATAGCAACTTTCATGCTCCGTCTTCGGTCTTGTACATCCATTCTTCAGTATGTCCCACTGTCCACTTGTCAGAGTTTTCAACTCTATAGTTCTGTGTGCAGACTTTGAAGTCAGGCATTTTTGTGTTCTCTGGGATAAGACTCATGTCTTTCCAGATCACACGGTTGTTAGGTTGTGCAGCAAACTGACCGTTGTCTAGTCTGATGACGTTGAATGATTTATGCTCGGGATCGTCTTGACTGAACCCAGTGTTTAGGGTAGAAGATTCGCTATGGCAGCAATCAATGGTGAACATGTACTCACCAGGATGCATTTCTTTATCTTTACCAAAGAATTCACACCTTGACAGCATGGGTTTCTCGATTACAGTGAGGTTGTAATCAAAAGCATCCCAGAGTTGCAGGGTGTCAAGAGACAGATCGCCATGATCTTCCTTCCAGACAAATGCACTCAGGGGAAGTTTGTCAAACAGAGCACCGTACTCAGGAAGCAGGGTCTCAAAGTAAAGTGCTTTGTACTGAACACTTTTTACACTGACCCAGATGCCATCCGTAAATTCACCATGACCACGTTCATGATCATAGAGGAATTCCTTCCTAACCTTGACGGGAACAGGAGGTAAGTTATGAACTAGGAATGCCATTAGGACTTCTTCGACGATTCTGGGGATTGATATCCGTAAAGTTTGGGGTTGATTCTACCGTTCGTCTGATCAAATCTAACAAAGTTCTTCTTATACTTGTCGTAATAGTGATCAAAAAGTTCTGTTGTCTTATTTGCTGTACTAATGTCGTAGGTTTCTACACCGTCAACCAGATATGTAACTAGGTATGCAGTGTAAGGCAATCCGGTATCGTTTGCCTTTTCTTTGTCACACTTTTCAAAAAGGATGTTTACTTTTGTCATCTACGAAATCTGCGGGATTGAGCACGGAATTCTGGGCGTTGAACTTTTTCTCGATAATCTTCTTTCGCTTGACTAACAACTTTGCCAAGCATTTCCATTACCTTGAGGACTTCCTCAGTTGTTGCCTGGGGAATTTGATCCTGCACATAACGATACTTAGCAAAGAACTCTTCGCCATAGTATTCGTAATCATCTACAGTAATTGTCATCGGTAGTTGTTGCGATACTGAACTGCGTCTTTGATTGAGTTGTATTCAGAGGATCTGTCCATTTCGTCTGCGACGAAAACTTCGTCAAACCCAGATCGTTCGATAATTTTTTGTCTGATTTCTAGTTGCTTCTTCTCCTTCTGGATACGACGAAGGAAAGCGTAGTGGATAATTTGGGTGAAGTATGCGAAAGGATTCTTAGATTTTTCTGGATTGAAGTTATTGATATACTGAACACAGTTCTCAATTCCGTCACAGATCATGTCATCCTTGAACATGTAGTTGACGAAGTTGGGCTTGTAAGACAAGTGAGTAGCAATCTTTAGAAAGCATTCTCCAAGGTAGTTCGTAATCCTAGGTTTTGGTTGACCTAGTGCTTCAGCGTCAGTGATAGACTGCTTGTAAGCAATGATGGCAGCAAGGAACTCCTTATTGTTTACATAATGTTCAGATCTTTTACGTGTCATTTTGTAGACATTTCATATGGATATTATAGCACAGCTTGACAGAAGTGCCAAATGTCTGTAGAATAACTCTGTCAGGGTTCATCGGGGGGTTGTAGCTTAGCTTTGAGTATCTTTAGAAGCATCTTCAGCACTATAGAGTTCCTCAAAGGTCTTCCTTGCCTTATCTACGTTGTTCACATATCCCATCTCTTTAGTAAGATCTGGATGTTGTCTAGAGAACCCAGAAGCAACAACCTGATTATAAGTAGCAATAACGAACTCATCCTTGATCTCACTGAGAGTGATGATACGGTTGAGATCGACTATGAATATATCTTCATCTGACATCTTCATCCAAGGTTCAAATTTATATCCCAACGGGATATTCGCACCAGGGGTGCGAACCTCTTCACATACAACAGGATTCTCTAGGATAATTTTCTCATCATCATCTGCATTGACGATTACAGCGGACAGGATCTCCTCTCCACTTACCATCTTGATGGCAGCAAGAAATTCATCATAGGGTTCATTAGATCTTGACTTGGATGATGTCATAGTTGAATTTCTCTTCGTTATAGTATTTGATTCTTTCGATAAGATGATTCAGAGTATAGTTTTGCCTCTGATTCTTCTTACAATCATCTGCTATGTCGTATAGAGTTGCTTTTAGTTTAGAGTCACTTTTCCTCAGAACTCGTCCAATTGACTGTAATGTTCTAATTCGAGATTTACTAGGTGAAGCAAAGATAACGTTGTGTAAATTTTTGATATTGATCCCGGTAGAAAATGTACCGAATGATGCAATGATAATAGCGTTCGATTCTGTTTCCGCTATACTCCGTACTGATTCTCTTTCTTCAACGTCCACGCCTCCGTGGATAAAGAAAACTTTCCGGTCACTCCTATTTATCAGGTTGTAAAGGACCTCTCCGTGTGCCTCAACACGACTGAATAGAATCAGGGTGTTGCCTTTTATGTCCCACACTAGGTTTTTGATGAAGTTGTTTCTCTTATCGTGACCGATGAGATACTGAACTTCGTCCTCATACCTCTCAAAGATTTGAGGTTCGTGCTTTAGCAGTAGGACCTTGATGTTTAGTGTAGCAAGATAACCTGCTTCTTGCAGTTCGCTGGTATTGATGATCTTGTAGGATGGACCGAACAATCCTTCTAGCACCCACTTGTGCGTCTGTGTGCCGTCTAGGGTGCCTGTGAACCCGTATCGGTATGGGGTGTCATACATCTTGCCCATGATCCCTACAAGGGATTTGGACTTGAAGTTGTGTGCCTCGTCACCTATGACCACATCAAACTGCCTGAACCACTTTTTGTCAAGCTTGTAAATTGACTGCCATGTTGATATAATGATCGGAAGATCGCTGTTCATCTCCTTGCCACCGTAGATGCGGTGACAATAACTTTCAGCATCCCAACCATAGTCTTCAAAGTCCTTGTACATCTGCTCTACAAGAGATGTTGTGGGGACAATGATTAGAATTCTTCTTTGCTTGGCAGTATGGTATCTGGTGACCGCATAGATCATTAGAGATTTGCCAGATCCTGTAGGAGAGATTAGCAATCTCCTCCTTCTAACCAATGCATCGTATACACCGTCTATCTGATATTCCCTAGGTTTATGCCGCGAGATCTTAGTCAACCAATCCTTGATACCCTCTTTGGATATGCCATCCTCTTCTTGGTATGGCAGACCGTAGTGCTTGGAATTCTCGAACTCAAACGTGTATGCGTATCTCTTACAGAACTGACACAGTTTATCCAGCAGACCTACGTAGATCTCACGCTTCTGGATATTGAACAGACGTATTTTGCCATCCCAATACTTGCTCCTGTACTGAGGCATGAACTTTGCCCCAGGTACATCAAACGTGAATTGATCTTGTAGTTCGTATTGAATGTGTGGATCACACTCTACGACCAGGAAGACTTCATTCTTTTTTCTAATAACAAGATCAGCCATAACCTGAAGAGAACCTTCTCCATTCAATCGCATTCTTTATCTGATACGTTCGGTTCGACACCTGCCTCAGAATCTCTTCCAAGTATTTCAGCATCGTATCGAAGTACTCGATCTTTAGTTTGATTTTCGATAACTTCTCATCAGACTCAAGATATAACTTGAGGTCATCCTTATCTCTGATTTTGTAAGGGAACGGTTCTGCCTCATATACAGCAGCAGTCGCCTTACCAGTGTAAAATTTTCTTCTCTCCAGCAGTAACGTGCTATAAGTTTGCTCGTTCTGCTTCCGCATCAGAAGTATTGTATTATATATCTCATAATACTTGGCGTGTATTTGAGGAATCCTCAAAGACTCGGTGTCCAGTTCATCCTGGTTCATCACCGAATCTTTTTTCCACATCTCCTGAATATTTTCAATATTACAGGGATTAGACTTTCTTTCCATTGACATCGATCACATCATAAATGGTGTACTTGAATGATACCGTAGCGGTAAAATATCGTTCCTCAGTTTCAACGGCACTAAACGGAATGCCAGATAATGATACAGGAAATAGATCCTTGAACACAACCCTTAGACTGGGTTGATAGTTGCTATTCAGAACTACCAAGGTTCCATCAGAACGCTCATTGAACGGAGCATCTTCTGCTGGATAGAACCTACTGTTCCTTTTTAGATCGTCGTACTGTTGCAAGGACTCTGGGTATCCTAGTCCTGTGATCCAGTCGTAGATCTGTAGATAGTTTTCGCAGTCCTCGTCAACAATAAAATCTAATTGCAGATCTTCGTACTCCAGTTTGTCTCCAGGAACAGGAATGTTCTTGAGATACGTGGATTGGTTTGCAGTCCCTAGTGAGATTGTAGGGAGGTTTGCACGATTGCAATAGAAGTCAACTTTAGGACATCTGTTCAAAATAAAATTGAACCCAACAATACTCAGGAAATTCCTGTTGTTGGGTTCGTTCAGTGTATATGGTGGAGTTGCACTCCTGACCCGAGTTTCAGACACTGCTCATAGACTATCTATCGAGCTATTTATGCCTTGTACTCTTGGAGCATATCTAGACAACGGTTGAGCATCGTATGAGCACCCTCATGCCAGTCAGCATTGCGGGCGGTCCATTGACCATTGTACAGTTCGTTCTTCAGTTTTAGAACTCGGCAGTTGAGTTCGTCTTTAGTCACAGCGTTTCTGGGCATCATACGTGTAGCGTTTTGACGTACTCCAACACCATCTCACGAATGCTCATGAGTTCGTTGTAGCACTTTTGGTTGTGGGCACATGAACGGAGAGTGTTGTCAGGTTTGTGAACAGATTCCATAAACAAATCTACTGCTCGATTCCACTTGTCCTGTTGGGAATCGACGGGCACACTGTTCTGATCCTGCATAGCAAATCCAATTCAATGACATTCTACCATATGTATAAAAAAAACCCCCGGTGGGGGCGGGGGTTACATGAGAATCTCTTTGCAAATCCTTTTGCACGATCCCTGTGTCTCGTCGCATTCAATCAGACACTCATAGTAGTCGTTCAATAGAGTCATCCTCGCTTCAGTTTCCTCTAGGCTTTCCACCGATTTTTCTAAACGACCCCATTCAGTCAACTGGTTGCTTGAGAGTAAATTACGCATAAGAATTCATTAGAGACTACATTGCTGGGCTTTCACTTCATGGCATCTCCGTAATGCTCAGTATATAGTCTTGTTTGTGTTAGTTCACTAACATTTGTAATTTCTTTACAAGTCTAAACGTCTACGGTTTTCGGTGGTACGAAATTGCCACTAGGCATTGGCATGTTATATTTTTTCTTGCCATCACCATAATCGATTTTCAACTTACGGTCAACAGGACCAGTTGGTTTGGGAGCATGGTCTTGTCTTTCCCGACCAGAGTATGCTTCTCTGAATTGCTTGAATGTCTTCATCTTTTTTAGATAAAAAAAGGACCCCCGAAGGGGTCCTTGTAAGTATGTGAACCGTGATCACATGAGGTTTTGGACCTTGACCCGACGATAGTAGGTGTTGGAACCAGCGGTGATACGACCAAGACCCTGAGTAGTGCCTTCAGCGTAGGGGTTCGAGACCATGCCGTAGCGGGTCTTGAATCCGATCTTGGGCTGGAAGGTGTCCTGACCAACGGCACGCACCATTTGCAGGGGCACGTAGGGGCAATAGAACAGACCAGCGTCATAAGGGTTAGAACCCTTGTAACCCATCACGTAGTATTGATCGGCGCTGAGGTTGGCAGCGAAAGGATCAATGTAGACGCGATAGCGACCGTTCATCACACCAGCGAAGGTGTTACCGGTGTCATCAACGTTCAGGTTGCTGTTGAGAGCAGGGGTGTAGTCCAGTTGACCAGCGGCGGTCAGAGCAGAGGCAACATCAGCGGAGCAAAGGATGATGTTACCCTTCCCGCGACGAGTCTCTTGGGCGATTGCGTTAGCGTCACGCTCCAGACCGAAGATCATACCCTTGAACTTCTCAACCATCCAACGTCCGTTGGAGTCGGTGTCGAGGTCGAACACGCCAGAGGTGGCAGTGTTGGTTTGGGCACCAGGCTTAGCAGCCTTGTAGATGGTACGGATGATCTCGCGGTTGATCTCAGCAAGAATCTCAGTGCTGAGGATGTTAGCGAGTTCCGCTTCAGCATCCAGACCGTGGATCGCCTTCAGGTCCTGAGCAAGCTCAAGGCTGTACTCTGCCTTCAGGGCACGAGACTTAGCAGTCACCGAGACTTTCTCGATGCTGAACGCCATCTCGCGGAAGTCGTTCGAGGCGCTGTCACCCAGTGCTTCAGAAGCTTGAGTGGAGAAACCTTGACCAACGCTGTAAGCATTAGCAGCACCACCGTTGAGAACGGCAGGGTTCGTGCCGCCTTGGGCGGTAGTACCGAAACCAACCGAAGTGCCACCATCGGTAGCGCCGGTGTAGTCGCCTTGTGCCAGGGAAGCGTCGCTGTCCTGAGCAGAGAATGCCGAATCAGGCTCGTTGAAGAATGCTTCGGTGCCAGACTGGTTGTCGTAGCGGGAACGCATTGCGAAGATCAGTCCAGTAGGACCGTTCATCGGTTGCACACCAGCGAGGTCATAAGCGACCAGGTTGGGCATTGCACGACGGATCAGGCTGATCAGCACCGGGTCGAAACCGGAGACAGGACCAGCGGCAGCAGCGCCACCACTAAAACCAGCAGCGCCAGTTGAATTGGGGTCGGTGTTGACGGTCGGAGGTGCTTCGCTCAGGAATGCACGCTCTTCGCGGAGAAAACGTTCTTGGTTTTCGAGAAGTTGGGCGGTGACCGCCTTCCGGTGGGAGTCCTTGATGTTATCAAGACCCTCTGCCTCCAGGAGGGGTGCCCACTTCTTCTGGAGATTGCCAGAATTGAACATGGGGGGATACCTTTTACTTGTTTAGGTGTTGGTAAATACTATTGGAACTTAGTTAGTGCGTTGAGATATGCACTCATTGCCGGAGAATGCTCTTCGACCAGGCTCTCTTCGGAACTAACCTCTTGGGAATCAACCACAGGTTTCGCAGCAAAGTACGACTCCTTCAGTGTGGCAAGTTTTTCCCGGTATTGTTCTTCACTTTCAAACTCAACACCTTTAGAGAGTTCAGAGAGCTTGTCCTTTTGGGACAGTGCCAGACCTTCACTTACTTCATCGAGGATGTTGTCTGAAACAGAGTCCGACAGACGCTTAGTCAAAGCGACGTTGCTGTCGATCTGTTCGTTGAGTTTTGTCTCCATTTCATCTAACTTGGAAGTCATTGCTTCCAAGACATCATATTTATCTTCAGGGATTTCAACATAATGTTCTTCAAAAAGGGTCTTCAGACCCGTCATAAAGGATTCCGAAAGTTCACCTCGGATTCCTGATTCGACTTGCAGCGCGTTCTCGTTGATCCACTCGTTTGCAACGAACTCTAGGTATGAATCAACACGCTCAGTCAGTTCAGTTTTGAAAGCGGCGATCTCTTGATCGTATGCTTCCTGGAACTGAGTTTCCAGAGTGTCTGCCACCTGATCAATTTTGCTGCGGACAGCAGCTTCAAAGATCGTAGCGGTCTTTTCTTGGAACTCGGGAGAGAGTTCTTCACCTTCCAGAAGAGCAGCAACATCTTCGGTCACGTCGATCGTGATCTCTGCTTGCTCTTCTTCGGCAACTACGGTTTCCGTCTCTTCAACCGGAGCTTCAGCAACAACTTCCTCTTCGGTCTCAACTTCTTCACCGTAACCAGTGCTCTTCAGAGCAGCAGGTCCGGGCAGTTGCACCTTGCCAGAGGCATTGCGGAAATGAGGATCACCCGTCTGTGCAAGAGTTGCACTAGGTGTCTTCAGTTTGTTACTGTCGTCGGTTGGTTTTGCGTTGGTAGGAGTAGGTCCGCCCAGGTCCTCAATTGCGCCATTGTCAGGCACATAGTTGGGGGCTTTAGGCATAGGTTCCGCTGATTTGGCACCTTTAGTAACCTGGTTCTCCATTTCATCTAGATGTTGTTTCGCAGCCATCGGTTAGCTTCCGTAGTTCCTAGTTATACTGTTATTATTTAGAGATTTATAGATCTGAAAGGAACTGGGAGAACAAGCGAAGCTTGTGTGCTTCCAGCACTTTTTGATCTACAGCGGTATTTATACTCTCTTTGATCTGCTCGCAGTTCTTTTCGCGAAGGATACCGCCTTCCCAAACCCACTCTTTTCCTTCCATAATCCCATCTACAAAAGCATCAGGGGCAGAAGGATCAGCAACAATGTCAGCAGCTGTAGCAAGCATGAAATCTTCGCCGACATAATTTACTCCGTCGCGTTGGGTAATAGAACCCATACCACGAGAAGACACGCCGAGTTTTACCCCTTCGCTAATCAAGGACTCAGCAATCTTACCCATGGGGGTAGAAAGAATCTGTGCTTTTCCGACAAAGTTGTTACCCTCTTGAGTGAGAGAAACGATTTTGTGAGAGACCCGATCTAGATTGATTTGGGGTCCATCGGGGTGACCCAGTTCACCAAGTGCACGACCTTTCGAGGTGAAAGATTCGTTATAACGTTTTACCTCATTGCACATTGTGGCAAGAGGATAGCAACGCTTATTACGGTTTACGACTTCCGCTTGAAGAAACGGACCTTGAATATAGAGAGTCTTCTTACCGTCTTTTTCTTCGGTAAGAATATCAACTGACTCAATTTCCTCAGAAATAAGTTTCATCCTAGTTGTACCTCGTGAAGATGCATTGTAGAACCATCAGAAGTTTCAGGTGCCATCCGGAAGATAACAGACCTAGAGACTGTGGCAGTTCCTGTAAAATCACCGAGACTAGAAGTATCGGCATCTACCGTAATTTTCATACCGTAACCGTTCTGCCGTTGAGGGGTGGTGACTGCCGTCACTTCCACGTGAGCAATTTCGGTGTTATAACCACCAACCGCAGAACCCGTCATGGTGATATAATCACCAACACGAATCTTGGTGTCTTGACGATCAAGCGTCAGTACACAAGGGTTTGCTTTAGTTGCACTAGTAACGTTAGCGTTAGCAGGGTGACCGTAACGATAAAGGAAGTCGCGACCCTTTTCAATATGAAAAGAACCAACGCCTGCTTGAGCAACGGTGTTGCACACAGAAATGTGCCCACTCTTCTTCTCAGAACTACAGGCAACATACAAGATGCCAGTCTTTACGATCTTTGCACCTGATGCAGCAGTAGTAGCATTCGCACTAGTTAGTTCACCGTGGTCTGCCACCAAATGCAGTGGTTGTGATGCGCTCATTCTTCCTCTTGCGATTCTGGTTCGGGGTCAATAACAGTATCTACCGGTTCATCGACTTCTGGTTCGTCACCAAAAGTTGCTGCTGCCACAGCGGGAGTAACCTGCTGGACTTTCTCTGCTGACTTTTGATACAGTAGAGATTTGATAGCATCATGGATTTCAGTCGGTGAACTTTCACCGCTACCCATCATGTCAAGCAATTCATTAGTATCCATTATAAAATAGTAGAAACGCTAGGGTTATTTATATCTTCGCCTTCTTGATATCTAGCGTTGGCGCTTCTGCACCACTCGAATCGATATCATCTGCCAAAGAATTCTTCCCTAATTGACCATTCTCAAGTTGACCTTGCATGATTGCTTGCTGGGTTTCAAGTGGCACACCAACACCAGTCGCGTTCTCTTCTTCCATTTCTTGCTCCATCTCGATAATCTCTTCATCGGATTGGCGCAAGACCTTACGCTTCACATAGTCACGTGAGTAGTAAGTGCCGATATATGGTTCGATCTGTGCCATGATGTTGAGACGTTCGTTCATCAACTCAGTCTCTTTCAACTCAGCAAAGTGGTTGTCATACAGATAGTCAAACTGGATGTGCTCTGCCATCTTGTCCCAGTCTTCGGGAGTCACGATGTTCTTCAAGATCAACTGAGTCTTCAGCAGATCAAGGAACAGTGCAGAGAAACGCTTACGGAGACGACCCACGAACTTACTGAACATCAGTTCGTCACGCAGAATCTCGCTAGAACGACCCATGTTGAAACCACTGTCCCCACCAATGCGGGACTCAGGAACGTTCAGTGAACGATACAGTTTCTTCTGGAAGTATTCGATGTCACTCAGTTCTCCCAGATTCTGACCGCCAGGCAGAGTAGAGATCTCAGTGCCACGACCACCTTCACGACGGGGCAACCAGAAGTCTTCCAGCATGGACATGAACTTCTTGTCGTCCTTGATCTCACCGGTGTTGGCGTCATACACCAACTTGTTCCGGTAACGACTCATCACGTCACGCAGATACTGTTCCGCCTTGACCTTTGGTAAGTTACCAACGTCGATGTAGAAAATACGACGCTCAGGTGCACGCGACAAACGGTAGATGACGAGGGAGTCCTCAATCATCCGCAGTTGGTTCAGACCCTTGATTGCCTTGTGCAGATAAGACAGGGTGATCTTTTTGTTGCGATCAACCAGACCAGAGTGGACGTGGCAGATAGCATCCTTAGCAATGCGGACACCCTTACCTGCAACAGAACCATACTTCTGTGCCACACCCTGTGGATAGTAAGTATAGAACTCACTTACCTTGGTGTCTTTAGTTACAACCTCTCCGTTGTTCTCATTGGATGGGAGATTCTGAGCAACTCCCTTTTCCTTATCATGAGGTTTGACCCTCATCAATTTGATTTTGAGTGCGTCAATATAACGTACTTCTTTCAAACCCTCATCGGGTTTTTGCAAGTCGATTACTTTGTGATAGTAAAGTCGCCCGTCAACATACCAGTTGCGGAAAATCTCATGCGACTTTTTATCGAACTCAAGCAGGTCCTTGACCGTCTTGAACTCGTTACGGATAACTGTTTTTAGTGATTGACCAACCTGGAGATTGTCCAGATCGATTTCAACAGGAGAATCATTCAGGTCAGAGACGATTGCCTCGTTCACCACATGCTCTACAGCAGTGTCGCATTCTGGGTGCAAAGACATGTCTCTGTACCGTTTGATAATATCAAACTCGGTACGAAAAACACCTTCAATATCTACATACTGCCCATAAAAACCAGAAGAAAGGTAGTAATCAGCACCGTCCTCATTACTGGGGGCAACGGGACTGATTACACCTTTAGACTTCTTTTTGTCTCCATCATCAATTGAAAAACCAAAAAGTTTGGCCATAATATTGTTAGTAGGTTCTTATTTACCTATTTATCAGACGATGGAACCGCGATTCTGACCATCGTATGCCTGCCACCACTGGACCTGCATCGTGACCTGGAATTCTTCAATCACATCCTGGGCATCATAGGTGAGTTCAATAGCACCCACAGAAGAAGGCCAGCAACCAACCATTTGGTAACGGCGGAGGACTTCAATCTTAGCGGGGTTAGAATCGCCAGTGACTGCCAGATCGGTGTTAGCACGACCAAGTTGGTTCACAACCCAGTCAGCATAGTAGTCAGAAGGATTGACGGTACCAGATCCATCAGACACTTTAGTGATGAAGTTCGCCCACTTCTCGAATGCTTCGCGCAGACGGAAGTCACCATCGTTGATGACGGTGATGGTCCAAGGTTCAAAGCGACGATCACCAGCAACCTTGAGTTGACGACCCCGGAAAGGGACCACCACTTCTTGGATGTTGGATGCAGGGAGTTGTGCTCCCTTGATCATCATACGATAACTCGTGTCCTTGAGTTCAGGGAAAATAGCGGAGTCATCTCCGTTCACCGAAGGAAATGCCATCTCAACCTCAAAGAGGTTGGGACGGGCACCACCACCAATCAGGCGAGATTTGAAAGAATCAATCGACCTTGTGTTATTACGAATTGAAAAAATGTTCTTGTCTAAAGCCATTGTTGGGATCTCCTATGATCAGACAGTACCGACGACTTCACTAAAGGAGACGCCCGTGCGAGTAGCAACGAATGTCAGACCGATGAAGTTGATGGAGCGAGCGGGTTTGATAAAGATGTCAGCAAGGAATTCATTACGATCAATGACATCAGGGGTATTGTTTGTTTCATCACAAACAACCAGGAAGTCAGTAACACCACGCTTCGACTGAACGTCGCGGAGGAAAGGTTCTACAATGTTCACGAAGTTAGTACGAGTTCCGGCATCGTTGAGCTCGAAGAGTTGTGCTCGTGCAGCGTTCTCGATTGCCTTCTCCAGAGTAATGAAGAGGCGACGAACGTTGATGCGATCAAATGCACTCTCGAAGGAGAGTCCGGTCTTGTCACCGAACAGGATGATTCCAGATCCGGGACGAGAGATGATCGGGTTGATGCGATTAGAGTAAAGTTGGTCCCGAGCGTCTTGACCTGGGTTGAATGCCAGTTTGACAGGGAAGTTCAGGTTACCGCGAGTTTCGCCAGCAGGAGAGAACCAGGGGAAGTTGTCCCGGTCAGTCCGTGCACAGAGACCTGCGATATCAGAAGAGGTTGGCATGTACACGAACTTCCGGTTGAACCGGTCGTACACGTACTGATAACCAGCATCAAAGATCGCGTAAGAAGATGACGTAATTGGAGAGAAGAACTCCAGAACGTTCTTCAGTTTGTCAGCGTTGTCAGTAACGTTGACAAGAGAACTGCGGCAAGGTGAGATGAAGGTGATGCAATCCTTACGGAATTCGCAGAGGGAGATCAGGTGGTTTGCCTTTGCCTGCTCTTCTTCTTTGTTGCGGTAGGCACTACCTTGAAGAAGGAAGCGAATGTCAGCATCTTCAGGATCACGGAACTTATTGTAAGATGCGATGACATCACCCAGAGGTGCTCCAAATACTCCAACGCCGGTGTAGTCGAGACCTGCTTCCAGTTTGTAGACTTGGTTGCCAACCGAGTTGAATTTGATGTCCTTGGAGTCTTGACCCCATGCACCAGCGTTAGCAAGAACCGCCGTAAATCCAGAACTAAATCCAGAGGCGATCGGTTCGGTGCCGTTGTATGAGTCAGTACCAGAAACCAGAGATGCACCTGCCCAGAGATACTCAGAGTTCTCTGCCAGATAATCCTTATAGTAGATCTCCAGATTGCCGGTGACCTTAGCGTCCTTAGACTTAGAAAGGTTCGGGAACTTCTCCAGAACAGAAGCAGGATCGCCAGTTACGTTGCCAGCAGCGTCAATGACCACAATGTGAATTGCGTCATTGCTACCCTCGCGAGCAGAGGTGTAGTTGCTGGTCTGAGGACGGTTCAGAACTGAACGCCAGGGAAGGGTAACGAGGTCGTTACCACCATCTTCGATGCTGGTGAGGATGTTCTGAGTGTTATACCAGTCAACAGTGGTAGTTGTTTGTCCCATTGCAACGGTGGAACCGCTGCTGTTGACGAAGTTGATAGCACTGCCAGTCTTGAACTCACGCTGTGAGTTTTGCTGGTAGTTGACCAAAGTCTCCGTTCCGTCAATGACGGTGCTGACCACGCGAACTTCAACGGTTCCTGCGGTATTGTCCTTAGCGGTAACAATACCCTTGAGGATACCAGTTGCATTAGTTACGGTACCGACGCCAATCGTCTGACCGGTAAGTGCTTGGGTGACACCCATGCCAACAGTCACGTTGGATGAGATGCTACCAGTTTGCAGGGTAGGGGTGAGGATTTGGTCTGAGATATTGTCAATTACTGCGACCTTGATCTCGTTCGCCCACGATCCGGGGTTTTTCGCGGCGAAGTACCAACCGAGGTCATCGGCATTATTATTTTCATAATCTTCAATGTTCTCAACCATCAAAGAGGTTGATGCTGCGTAACCAACGGCAGCGTTTGCGTTGTTCAGGTCACCGCCCTTACAACGGACAATATCAAGTTTGCCTCCGTAAGAGAGGAAATTTGATGCTGCAAGAAAAGTCTCGTAGTGGTAATCAGTCGTGCCCACTCCGGGTTGACCAAAAACTTCAATGAGTTCTTTCTCGTTATTGATCCGTGTAATTTCGTTGACCGGACCTTTACGGAAAGGCGCTGCCAGACCCGCTACGACGTTGACTGTAAAATCAACGCCACCACGAGTTAGGTCAACCTCCCTAATTGAAATCCCCGGAGATGCTAATCGAAGTGCCATTCTAACTCCTTGCTGTCCCTACAATGACTAGGATTATTTAGGGAAAAGGTTATTTATGGACGACTTCTAATGGTACTCCCACATGTATGAACGGTCGCCGTACTCGTCAACTCTCCAGACCTCACCAGTGGTGTCTATGATTTCTGTCTCGTCTTCAAATCCATCACTAATAAACCCAAAGGGTGCCATGTCCTGTTCAATAGCGTTCTTTTGCTCCTCATATATCCGTTTTCTGACATCTTGGTCAGTCATTTCTTTGAAATAATCCTGAGCAACTAACCAGGCAAAGATGACAAGACACATCGCCAAATCATCGTTAGAACCTTCTTCTGCCTCAAACGATTGCCTCTTCTGAATGAACGTTGTCAGTTCTGCAATGATGTTGTAGTCACAGAAAATTAGTTTGTCATCCTCAATCAGAGTCTTGAGGTTAGAGCAACCCACCTTCTTGGTGACCTGACTCATCTTGACACCCAACTGAGTCTTGACTCCAGAGAAACCAGATCCAACAATCTGACCTGCTCGTCCACGCATAGCAACCATCAGAAGGTTTTCATATTCCAAATCGTAGAAAAGAATTGATGCTACCTGGTCACCAATATCATTCACCTCACACAAGACATACGCATTGTTGTATGCTCTACCAACCTCATCAATAATTGATGGGAAGAGCATTGGTTTGATTTCATTATCTCTAAATGTAGCAACAACTTTGTATGGGAATTTAGTGATATCAAATACGCAGAATGTGCTGAAGTCTTTTCCTACACCGCGTGCAACGTCAACAGTGATGATATAATCATTCTTCTCTCTTGGTGTCTCAAAGACTGATAACTTTCCATTCCTCTTCACTGGGTCTTCATAGACCATTGCCTTTAGTTTGGCAGCAGAGATTAGCGTATCAACAGATCCTAAGAATTCGCACTCGAACTCAATCTGGAACTGTTGCTCTGATGTGTTGGCAATAGTTTGTGCTTTCCACTTGGCGTCTCTACCTGGCACCTCTGACCAGTGCACCTCAGTAGCGACATACTCGTTCTTATTTCTCTCGGCGTCATGCCACATCCTGTAGAAGTGGTTCATGCCGTGAGGCGTAGACACGATGATCACCTTGGTAGACTTACCAGATGAGATCGTAGGATACACAGATGCAAAGAAGTCATCTGCCAGGTGGTTTGCAACGAACGCAAATTCGTCCAGGAAGATGATGTTGAATGACATACCCCGAACAGCAGATGCTGAGGTAGATGCTGCGATAATCTTGGAACCATTCTCCAGTTCCATAGATCCTTTGTTCCAAGCTATGATGCCTTGCTGCATCCAACGCGGCAGGTTCTCATACGCCAGTTGTAATCTGCCGAGGAGATCTCTAGCAGTAGCCGCTTTGTTTGCGAGGATTCCGATGTTGACGTTATCATTGAAGATTGCGTAGTGCAGCAAATAAGATACCACAGTGGTAGACTTACCAGTCTGTCGTGGCATCTTACAAATATTGAATCGGTTCTCGTGGAAGTTTCTGATCAGTTTCCTTTGAAAAGGATACATCTCAAATCCAACTAGACCTTCATCAACGTTGACGATTTTGATATATTTTTCTGTAAAATAAACAGGATCGTTTTTACACCGAACGAACTCAATGATGTTCTCTTCAGTGAACTCCTGTGTAGTATTTGCTTTTTTTAGATTAGGATTACCAAGATAGATATCACTCATAATAATCTAGGTCAACACTTCCACTTCCGGAGAGCAAGAGCTTTACGAGTCGGACGCCCCTTCTCATCTTTCATAGGTCCTTTCACACCACCCATACGGGCACAGAAAGATCTCTTACGAGGACCACCTTCTGGTTGCGGTGCCTTCAGATCTGAACCAGGATTCTCACGCTCGTAAGATTTACGACCCTTCTCGTTCAAACCACCAGTTTTGTTCTTGCCTTCCTTACGCTGCCAAGCACTTTCTTTTTGATACCCAAATAGAACCTGACTAGCAGTGCTGTTTTGTTTGTTATAAAGTTTGTATGATGGCATTGAATACTGCCTTGGACTGATCTTATTCACCATATCAACTTTTTTTTGACTTGCTCTGTTTGCAGTATCTGCGGCATCCTGAGCGATGCGAATAGGATTTGGAATTCCAACTGGTTTACCACCAACATTGATTGTTGGTCCAAGATAACCATCGCCTGGTTTTTCTTGAAGATTAGCTTCTACAATAGGAACAGCGGTTTCAAGATACTGTCTGAAAGTAATGCCTTCTTTCCAGGAGGATTTGCCAAATGCAGCAGTAGCACCACCAATAGTATCCTTCGCTACTTTCGCTGCCCATCCAAGTGCCTTTGCAGCAACATGCCCTTTCGCTCTAAGTCCCATACCTTTACCTCCCTTCTTCTTAGGAGTTCCAGGAGGACCTTCTCTCTTAGCAAGAGCACCACCTTTTTCCCGTGTGTCATCTTTTTGACCTGCACCAGAAGGAGGACGACGGTTGCCACCTGCTCCACTACCAGACAGTTTCTTTTGACCGCCTGATCCTGAGGAAGACGTAGAACCACCTGCTGAACCAGGAAGTTTTTTCTGTCCAGGAGTTACGTCCCGAACCTTCACCTTCTTCACACCCATATCTACTGCTGTGCCCCCAGCAGAAGACACACGCTTGCTACCACCAGAGCCACCAACCTTATTAGACTTATTGCCTTGTGAATCACTTTTGACAACACGATCATTCCTGATAATTGCACTAGTTCCTAACTTTTTCTGTCCGGATGGTTTTGCCGAACTAGAACTAGCACCACTAGTGGGTTTTGCCCCTGCCTTAGCAGCACGTGCTTGTGCCTGCTTACGAACTTGTTTCGCCCTTTCCGCAGTAGCAGGATTCTTCTTCAGATAGTCCGCAAACAGGTCGTCGCTCATCTTAGCGAACGCATCTCCAGGTGCCTCAAAGATGGGCAATCTATAGGTATATTTCATCTAATGAGACTACTTGTCCGTATTATTTAGCAGACCCTTCTTGATCATCTTCTGTAGTTCACTCGTGCTACCAACAAATAGCGCGTTATTAGTGACATTTTTAGGACCATCTTCTGCTTTCAGATCCTTCATCTTCTTCTGTAGATCAACGATTTTGTCAGTGACATCACCAACATGTTTGATCAACTGACCAGCAACTTCATATGCTCTGGGATGTTGAGTATCCATGCACACGTCAAGGATACCGTTTACTGCTTCCTGTCCTTTCTCTACAAGATTATAAAGTTGGGCACGAGAATACTCGTAGTCTTGATCAGGAGCATCTGGAGTCTCCTTGATCTTTTTCTTGATTGCCTTTGTCTCATTGACAATCTCAGATTTTACATCTAGTGCTTTATCGATAGCATCAAAGTCTTTTGTCATAATTCATCAGTGCCAGTAACAGTACTGAATTCAAGACCATCTGCATCAAAGAAAGATCTGGTCTCCGTGAATCCAAAGGTATCGCCATAATCAATAAGATCAGAATCAGATTTGTTGACCAGATCGATACTATCTCCACTTGCGTGGGAATCGATACTGGTGCCAAACTGTCCACGGTTGACGATCAAGTCGTTACCAGAGATCTCTTTGATCTTCATGACTTCGCTGTTGATTTGAATAAATCCACCAACAGCGAAGGAAGATCCTGATGTAACTTTTACGAGAGTTTGCTTTGTGGTGAGGGTGGCAGCAAGAGATCCCGTGCCATCATCATTATAATCTTTGGCGGCTTGTGGAACAACAGTGTACCGTTGCTCCCTTGGAGCTCGGATAGCGGTAGCGTAATCGATTTGAACTTTTTTGATAATTCCATTTTCGTCCGTAGGTACTTCTTGATAAAAGTAAGTCTTTGCTACGAAATCTAGATCATATTGAATGAATCTACGAGTTGAAAAATCACCCTCATACTCATCAGTAAACGATACGTTTGTTAGAGTAAAGGGAATATCTCTCTTCTCTTCCACACCCTCCAGCATGTTCACTGTCACGCTGTAAGCGGGTTGGAAGAATGGTAAAATTTGTTCTATAATTTGCAAGGCATCGTCTTGCAACTTGGTTGCAAAACTGAGTCTGAATCCCACATCATATGGGACGGGTAGAAACATTTTTTTGATCTTCGTCTTTTGAGACGGAGATTTCATAGTAAATTTTTGAATAGGTGATGCTTTCCTGCTAGCATCATAAGTATATGAAGACAACTCAAATGACAGGCGAGGCAAAGAGATCGCTATGTTGTCATCAAAGTTTGATTGTTGTTCAATGCGTGCAAGGAACCTTTGAATAGGTCCGTATGCAATGGGGACTTTGATCTGACTAATAGACTTACCATCACTAGCATACTTCTTGATAGTGATGTTATTGAACAGAGTACCGAATGCGATTACGGTCTTCCGAATAGTCTCATTGTAAAAATAATTACCAATCATTATACTTCACCAAATGGATTTTTCTCTGTAAAGTCTAAAATACCGTCTGCTTCAATCTCAATCACGTCACCAGTGTTGAACTCTTCTTCGGTATCATCATAGTCAATAGTATTTAGACGATACGCAGAACCTTCGTTGTCAACGATTAGTTCGCCGAGTTGGAAGTCGTTGCTGATGTTGCGTGCTGTCAGGGTCAGAGTGGAAGCATTCCAACCGGTTACAAACGCTGTGCTGAGAGAAGACTGACCGGTAATGACTTCTCCATAAGAGAATGTTCCGACCCCAATAGTTCCAGCAGCAGAGACTTGAATAGTGGGAGCACTGGTGTAACCACTACCAGCATCAGTAATCCGAATAGATTCAAGGTTTCCAGTGTTTCCAAGTACACCATAACCTTTAGCGGTGTGACCTGCTCCGGGAGGTGCGGAGAAGGTAATCGTGGGAGGAACAACATACTCACCACCACCAGAGGTGATCGTAACAACACCAACACCACCTGTAGTGGAGATGGCAACTTGTGCAGCACCACCAATACCCTTACCATCTTCAGGAAGGAATTGGATGGAGGGGGTGCTTGTGTAACCAGAACCAGGATTAGTGATATAGAGTTCACTAATTCTGCGGCGTCTGAATCCTGACGTTTCGCTAGTAATTGCAACAACAGTTGCTGTCGTTCCGCCAGCTTGAGGAGGAGCAATCTTGACTGGAGGATCAGCAGTCCATCCAGTACCACCGTCCAGCAATTTGATGTAACGGATGCCTGTTTGAACACTAGTAATTGCAGTTGCGGTATTGCCGACCGAGACCAGTCTCAAGGTAGCGTTGTAACCAGCAGTCCTGAAATCGTCATCTACGACAGTGATTCCAGTATCAATAACCTCATCTTCATACTCGAACGGTTCACACGTTAGAGTATATGAATAGTTCTTCCGTAGTTGATAGAAGTTGCTTACATCATCAACATACTTGATCTCTAGCAGAAGATCTCTGTATGGGAAATATAAAAGATCGCCTTCTAGAGGACGAGTAGGATCGTTTGATAAACCAGTTCTTCCTGCAATCA